>JAABUK010006468.1_pt1 | contig 17476 bp, 16 predicted proteins | sample 5559141 | NCBI WGS metagenome assembly JAABUK01 (sample SAMN10711869, study PRJNA513367) | rock metagenome | isolation source: Antarctica rocks | place: Antarctica: Victoria Land, Pudding Butte nord | collected 2016-01-03 | reverse complement strand
CTAACCTGAACTTGATGAGTGAAAACAATGGAGCACTGGGCCTAATGTCCCGAAGGTAAGAAGCCATGACATTGGAGTCAAAAAACATGTTGTCCATGAAAAAGCTGACCTTTGTAGCTGAAGACTGCTTGATCACTTAAGTGATCACTTGCTCATGAGGAGAAAGTTGATTTGGGAGCAGTTTGAGTAAATTTGCTATGATGCACGGCACGGCTAGAAATCCAGCCTGTTGTGAACACAGACGTCTTTAGGATGTGAGCAGTAGCTTCGGCACTGACTGATGGCAGCAAAATTCGTAGGCCATGCAACAAGTTGGACCTGTCTGAGTTACACGTCTCTTGCATTTGTCGTGAACCCGTACAACCTTGTCCACCGCCGAACGCAGCCAACCATGACACCATCCGAATTTCGGGCCACAACTTCATTTTGAGATTGCAAAGTGCAGCAACTTCGAAAAAGGATTTCTTGCGGGGAGCTGTGAGAGCACTGCAAACTATTTCGGGTGAAGCAGCAGTGTAGTAATCACTGCTGGCACTGACCTATGCTGGAGCCAATAAGGCCTTGAAGTCCAGATGCACACCACAACACTTGCTGAAGTCCCCCATTTGTATGCTTTTGTCCCGCTGCAGCATACCCTTCATACATTGAGCATTTGTTTTGCTCAAATCTTAGCTTTGCATGGCAGACTATTCATCATATCTTGGATTCACAGCATGACAGTATGATACGATGGCCATACCTGAGGACTGAGGTTTTGTCATCCTTGGTTAGGTGGAGCTGACAGTTGTGTCACTTTTCAGGGGGTGCTCCTACATCTGATGGTCTCCAGCAGACACAATACATCAGACTGGTCAATTCTTGAAAAGTAAGGCACCCGCACGCCCTACACTGTATCTGTGTAGCATATGTTTCACTGCATATGTTAGACATCCTTGTCTTTTCTTTCACGGGCCCGTTTGCGATCATGTATTGTTTTGTACGCTAAGCAGTTATGCAGGACAACATGACAGCCGGATGTGGTATGTCTCTGTATCTATGTCATCACAGCTGTATGCTGCCCATCATGACAACACCTACTCTTCAGCTGCCTGTACTGCTTCATACTCTCTGACCTGTGCCAACTTGGTCTAATCAGCATGGTGTGTTCAGGGCTGCATACAGAAAGTCACATGCACTCCAGACTGTCCAGGCTGGTGCAGAGTTGCAGCAAGCAAGGCAATGTACTTGCAGATAAGCGTGCTGTGTCAGACACCATGCAGCACAGCGTTTGACTGCAGCACTTGTGAGCTATGATCCCTACAGCAGCTGACAGGCATGGGTTGGCCATCATGCTCTTGAGGTTTGTGGCGCAAAGAACTTTTGCTGAAAGGGACCCCAGCGTACCCTGCAGGGCTGTGGGGCATCCACAGGGTCTTGTGCACACTCTGGGGCATCCACAGTGACTTGTGCACACTCTGGAAGTGCTAGGCTGCCATGCATATGAACAGCAACTGCAGCTGGTTCTCATCTTGGACCCCAAAAGCAATGTGTGTCGCATACTGCCTGGGAAAGAGCACCACTACCGGTAGTACTTCACATTGTGCTGATCTTTTGATGTATTTACAGCCTCCAAGCTGTATTTCAATGCGTACCAATGCATGGCGTAGCCTGACACATTCTTGCTTGACTGCATTGTATCGAACTGCCAAAGTAACAGGATGACGGTAGCAGATAGTTCCTGCCTGCAGTAAATGCTGATAGGACTTTGTGCTGCAGTGTCTCCCAGCACTGCTTTCAGTGCCTATTGTAATGACTGTAAGCTCATCAGGTTCCTGTAGTCAACTGGCTGACAACCTCAAACTGCAAACATGCATATGCAGGCTTCAGACAGCAAGGCAGACCATACTGCGTCCAGCTTTCCATTCTGCATAGGGGTATTCTCCTTACTATGTAGGCAAGCAGACCCATGCTGTTGTTGAGCAGCAGCAGCTGAAAACCAAAAGCGCACATGCATGCACCTGACAGATGGTTTAAGTTTATAGCATAGGTTACATTGACAGGCATACACATGCATTCTGTCATGTCACCAAGGTGCATCATTCGATTTCAACGTTGAGCATAGACACACAGACGTATCAATCAGACTACCACCATCTACTCTTTCAGAGATTTGCGCTTGAAAGAGACCATATGTTCTGACATGGTGGAAAGCCCCAGTCTGCAATCTACGTGCGGCGCCTCAAGCGCCATGTGATACATGAGTACCCCAAAGTACTTACTGGTTTCAGTATCAACAAATCCGCAATGGTTCAGCAATAAGGACCGCAAAAATGGCAGCTGTGTTAAACCTAGAATGTCACTGCCAAATTGCGTTTCTAAAGCATATAGATCAACCAGTTGCAGGGACGGCAACTCCTGCCATGGGACTTGCAGAACCAGACGCGACTGCTCACCAGAATACAAATGAATGGCCAGAGTTTTCAGTTCCTTCAGACAGGTCAGACTGGAACCCAACTCAACAAATGCATCACATTCAAACTCTAAGTCCAGCATTTGCAGACTGCTGAGCACATAAATGCCTTGTAAGTCCAGACTCTGCACACTGCAAGCAAAAGTGAATTCTAATGAGGTAAGCTGAGTCAGGCTAGAAAGGTCCAGAGGGACAATAGGTGCGGGCCCTCTTGTGTTCAATTCATCTCCTTCATTTGTGGCACTTACTGCGCTGTCATCACAGTGCAACCATCTTAATGCTGTGAAACTACGCAGTCCCACAGCATGTGTTCCACTGAGCAACCTGTCCGACATGAACAACCCCTTTAGACTTGTAGTAAACATACATTCCCTTGTAGATTCAATATCTCCACTGAACAGTCTCAACTCAGTCAGGCTTGCCAGCTGGTCAAGATTGCTAAATTTGCCACTACGCAGCTCCAAAGTGTTGAGACCTGCCAGTGACTGCAAGGCGCCTAGGTTCAGGTCACTGTCTGCTGCCGTCAGCTCACATTTTGTCAGAGACGTGAACATGCTTAAGATAGAGATCCCATAGTCTGATGCCCCATGGATCGTGACTGTGGACAAAGTGGACGCTGAGCTAGCTAGCGCTGATAAGGCTGCTTCTGTGCATGGGCTGCCACAATCAGACACGAAAGTCGTCAGAGTCCGGCCCCGCTTTTGCAGCCACTGAAGCAGGCCAGGTAAGGCCTCCTGAGCGAAATCTCTACGCAGGTATGTGCAAGATGCCAGTTCCAGGTGCTCCTCGAAAAGCTTGCTGAACTGCTTGTTCACCAGTCGCAACTGGTTGTACGGAAAAAAATGGGACATGGAAGCACCAAGCAAATGGAATTGGCTCGCAGGGTTCAAGAGGGATAAAACCTTGGCCCAAAGATCAGTTGTTAACACAGCTTCTTGGCGGCTGGCCCTAGTCATTGTTAGTTCTAATCTGTTGTGTTACAGAAGGCAGCAGGGGAAGACTGCGTTGGTGGGTAGTGAACACAATGTCGCGAAGCATCGACCGGGCATGTGAAAGAGCTCCGGAAAGAGGCTCTCACAGAGAGCAACTGAGGAGAAAGTTGGTTCTGGAGCAACTATGTTTAATCCGCCAAAATGCGCTGCGCGGCATGAAACCATCGTGGTCTTGATCTGCCCGCAGCGAGTCAGACAACCCTTTTCGTGTTGAAATAGTCTTCTAACGTGTCCAAGCCCAACGTCAAGGGGACTGATCTGTCACTTAAGTTGGCTGCTGATCCAGTCAGTGATGCGCTTTCGCAATGCACAGAAGGCCACTTTTAGGCCTGTGCTTCCTCAACATGACAAGGAAATGAAGGCAAGGTAAAATTGCTGCCAACATGCAAAGCTTGGGATTGCACTGGCAGTTGGCTCAGCACTATGATGGCCCCTAACACAGGCCCACTGACAGCTCCAAACTGAAGCTTGCAGCGGTAGTGCAGACGTACCTTGCATTGAGCCCTGTACTGGAGCAGACTTCCTTTTTCTCTGGCTGGGTTGGCAAACTACTAGCCTTAGCAGGCGATCACTGGCCTGCACAGTATAGATGCTGCTGTTACCAATGCTCATGCTGCTGTCATCATCCCTGCTTATGCTACCCACTTTCTGCTGCCTTGTGTGTTGAACCTCTTATGGCTTGTTTACTCACACATGCTGCCTTGTGTGTTGAATCTCTTACAGCATGTCTGAGTAAACATGCCGAATGAAATGAACGCCTGAGCGAACGACGACTGATGGATGCAGGTGCATGCCTGCTCACACGCGCTCTGCTAAGCTTCAAAAGGTGGGGTGATGAGACGCCGCAGGCAGGCAGGTTCTTTGCCATCTTTGCAGGCTTACTGGTGGAGCTCACCATTGACAATGCTTTCACCTGGTACACGCACAGCTTAGTAATTTCACTCGTATGCCATGTATGGCGACACGTAACTTCACTGCGGTTACATGTGACTCATGCACATGATGATCACACAGCTGAGCATACACATGTGCACTCCATACGCATCTGCACTGTCGTCATTTGTACACAACCATCTGTATGTGTATGTGTGCAAGTCAGTCAAAACAAAGTGTAGTCGCCAGTCAGGCTTCAGGTGCCCGCCTCAAAGGCTACATGTCTCACTGCAATGGATGCAGGGCTGTTGCAGCGTCTGATATCAACAAGTATGCAAGGACTCCACCACTTCAAGACAATGTGGAGATGTGGCTGAACAGTCTAAAGGCTGCTTGCCCTTGGACTGAGATCCTGTGGCAGCATGAGTGGATCAACATCAAGCACAAGCTGGTCTCCCTGATTGCATTGGCTTTCTCAGTGCTCTTTGACCAGGTGGGCTGCCTTGCTTTGTCGGTATTCACTCTGCTGAAGAGGTAGAGATGTGTTTGCACAGTTTGTGTTGTTTTACAATGTTGCTTGAGCTGCGTCATCACTTTGCCTTCTTTGGCTTTGCAGCTGTGGCTGCCTTATCAGGAAACGCTCTGCGTGCAATATTCAGAACACATTTGCATGATGCTGGCTTTAATACGCAATTTAGCAAAATCCATACTGTTGCAGTTGGTGCTTCAAACAGGCAGTTGTATCTTGGAATACAGGCATCCATACCTGTACTGAAAAAATTAGCTGTACAACTAGCCTGCATGTATGCATGACATCACCACAAGCGGCCAACCTTTTGTGTGGGGCGTATGCATCAGGCGTCTGCACAGACGGCGGAAGCCATAAAATACACAAGTTGCCTGCCATGACACGTAGCATTTGCCATCATTTGCTGTCCAGACCCAATATAATGATGCGGAAGGCAATGGTCAGCAGCATGCAGCATGTCCTTCCACTCACTCAAGCCCTGCTCTGACCTGCAGGTGCCATACTCTGGCTTTGCAATGATGACCAGAGTGGCAGCATGCATCGCCATCTGCAGGACCATCAGGACCATTGCCTTCATGCTGACTGTGCTGCCCAGCCCAAGACCAGGCTGCTACAGCCGGAGATTCCCGCCTGTGCCTGAAACATGGGGTGAATATCTGAGTATTGGGTTTGGAGAGCTGCGAGGCAGAGGCGGCTGCAATGATTTGATTATTAGGTAATGCAACACACCTCAGCTCCTTTAGTCTTATTGAGTAGGGTACTGACTCGCGCACACAGTCAGTGTAGGGACTGCCCTATGATAAGCAGCAAGTGATGCAAGCCTTCAGATATTAGCATGTAGTGCATCAGTGATTTTTGCTGACAGGTGTGTATATTGGCATTGGTGACCAGTGTGTATGGTGGTAGCATCACCCTGCCATGCAGCTCTGAGCAGTGCTGACACTTTTGCAACAGCACTGTGTGCTGTGCAACCTGATGTCCGAACACCTTCTGTTGCATTTGCTGCTCTCAATCACCACCGGTCTTTGTTCCACTTTGCCGCAGTATGGTTGTACGACTGTTCAGTCATCACTGGGGTCATATTGTGCAGCGTGTTTGCCAGTTTCCCCTAAGTAACTATGATAGCTTCTGCTGCAGCTGGCAGTCTTAGTCATAAGCTTGTGCATATGTGGGCACCTTCCACATCAGCTGCTGATGTGTTTTGCTTTGCCTAAGCATATGGGCAGTATGTCAAGTCACCAATCATGGGCTGTGTACTGAGCACAGCTCTGTGCACTGCAGTGGGCATTGCATAATCTATGTGATGGCGCCTCTGGTGTTCCACACATACTACCCTGGCTGGACAGCAGCCTTCCTATGGCTTGCTGTCATACGCACATGCTTCAGGGTAAGCTGTCAAGGCCTGCTTTTGTGTGTATTTGCTTGTTTGTCTGGCTGGCTGCCTGCCTGCCTGCCTGCCTGCCTGCCCGCCTGCCTGCCCGCCTGCCTGCCCGCCTGCCTGCCTGTTTTGTATCTGTATGTCTGTGGGTGACCAGGTGCATCTAAAGCCAGATATCCCTGCTGCTAGGTGTCCATCAGTCTGTCCGTGTCATGCCACGTAAGACACATCTTGTTCGCATGCAGGCTCCTATGACCCATCAGCATTATGCTGTGGACATGTTCCTGGCAGTGGTTGTCACAAGCCTAGTGTGGATGCAGCTTGATTGGATCTGCCCTGCTTGTAAACCCTTACCACCACGCCACCCTGCAGACCCACCTGACAGAAGGGGCCCGATGCAGTGGCTGTTCATCGCCCTGATATTCATAGTTTTGATCAGTCTTGGTGTGATCATCATTGGTGGAGGAGCTTGATACACGTTCCTAGGCAAGTTGTGATTGCCATGCAATGCTGAATGTACTAACAGTTTAGGCAATTTCCAGCTCATGATGATGAGCTAGGTGTGCGCAAGGATAAGTCTTGTCTCTTCAGAGCCCCCTGCCTTGTGCATCCCTGTATGGCCTACTATTTGGTAGTCACGTAATGCAACATCATTGGAATTTGGCAGCATCAGCAACTCAGAAAGGCATTAAGCAGAAGATTACACTGTGACAGTTACGCGTACGCTGTCCGTGAGAAAGTACACGGGAGTCTCCGTGGCAATGTGTCAACAAGCAGAAACTGACAAAGAGTTGCGGAAGGCGGGAGCTACCGGTCTTGTACGTCGCAAGCTTCATTCACTCTTTGCATTGAGATCTGTCAACTGCCTGGCATGGTCCGATGCTGGCACTCTAGGCTGTAACTGTCAAGCAGGCAGCGTTACAGATCCGTCTAGCAGGCTTGAAGTCTACCTCGTATGCCTGCCGCCTGAACTCATGTCGACGCATTGTTAAGCAATGAGCACTTAGGGCACATCAGATCAAATGCAAGCGCGACGAGGCGCGTGCTATAGATTCCCGCGGGTGTTCGCTTGCGTTCTGGTCTGCTTGGCTCCGGGGTTGCGGAGCGCCCACGGGGGCTTTTTGCTCCCGATCAAGCGCCGGGACGGAGGGTTACATTCGCGCGACTTGTTGCAGAATGCTACAATACCATTGCATGGCGCTGTGAGGGATTACGGGTGCGGATGTATCTGTGTGTCTGTAACCGTCTATAGCTTTCACCTTTGTGTTGTCTGATCACCTTGGCCATGCATGCATACAGGTACTTCTACGCGACACTGCAGCTTGGAACGCCTGCTAAAAGCTTTGAAGTCATTGTTGACACTGGAAGCACCATAACATATGTGCCCTGTGCTCAGTGCGGAGACCAATGTGGGTCTCATCATGCGGTGCGTTCAGTACAACCATTGCCAGCAAGCCTTGTTATATGCAAGTTTTATTCATAATCATAGCTGCCTGAGTTGCATGTCATGTGCGCATGCACAATGATTTTGACAGCTCTATCATGTTTGTTACACACGCCCAAAATGTGTGTCACGTCTTTCCATCCCCATTTGTGTGCACTGCAGGACGCTGCCTTTGATCCTGCTGGATCGTCCACCTCAGTGGAGATCTTTTGTGGGGATCCCAGATGCTTGTGTGGGAGCCCAGCATGCTCATGTGCTGCCCAAGGCCAATGCTCATATGTTCGCAACTACGGTGAGCATTTGCTCTGCAAAGTGTCTGCTTCTGACAAAGTCTATTGCATGTCTGTGTGATGCACACAGCTGCTGCACACACACACAAACATAGACACACCTTTGTGGGCTGCGCTTCGGCTTGTCTTGAAGCTCTGTGTGTACCACCATGGTGATGCGTGAACTGTCTAGACAACTCTGCCATGCAAACGCGGCAAAGCTAGGAAGGCTTGCATACAGCCTCAATTCGTCCCAATCCCAGCTAAGAGCAAAAATGTCAGGAATATTGCAGCATGTCAAGAGTCGTTGTGACAGAAATCATAACTGAAGTTATGCTGAGATTTCCACAATGTCCTCATGCGCACTGTTGGTGTTTCAAGCTCAGTCAAGGAAAGTGCACCATCACAGGGCCAGGAAGGTTGATGCAATATGCGACTAATTTGGTTGTGAAAGCATTGGGCATGGCCTTTTGGTCACACATGTCACACTGACACTCCTGAAACTCCCAAATTAGCATTGCCCTGAACCTGACTTGGCATGTCAAATCAGCTCCCGAGAATGCAACACACTGACTTGCTGATCAACTTCCTACTGGGGTCATGCTACACCTGTTGCTGATACTGTTCCACCCTTGCAGCTTGACACAGCACCAGGGCCATCGAGTCTTCAACATCCTGCAGCCCTCTATTGACGATTTGCAAGCCTCGAATTCAGCCAGATCTGCACACTACCATGCTGATGCACCACCACTACTGAAACAACACAAATGCAATAACAACAATAACAATGTAAATGCTTTCCAGCTCATGATGAGCTAGGTACGTGCACCGCTGAGACAACACAGACGCAGTAATGCAACACTAAAACAACATGTTCCGTCGTGCCTGCAGCTGAACAGAGCAGCAGCTCTGGCAATCTGATCCAGGATGAGCTGCAGCTTCTGGGGGGAACTTCTCCTGTGGTGTTTGGCTGTGAGACTCTAGAGACTGGAGAGATCTTCTCACAGGAGGCTGACGGCATCATGGGGCTTGGCAACAGCGAGGTCTCTGTCATCAACCAGGTCTGTCAGCCTGCTATATTGTCAGTATAACGGCCTCATGAAAAGTAAGAAGAGAACAGTAGATTGAGCCACTTGCCGTGGCTTTGTGTACGGAGGACAAGTATGTGAAACATGGCTTGCTATTCTTATCATCATTATTATTATTATTGTCATAATTGATATTAGTACTATTTATTGATTATTATTATTATCTGCATGCCTGCAGTTGGCTGGAGCTGCAGCCATAGAGGATGTCTTCTCCCTTTGCTTTGGAGGAGTTGAGGGCAATGGAGCCCTCATGCTGGGAGATGTGCCCCCAGCTACCTTTAATGTGGAGCTGCAGTACACACCACTGGTCTTCTCTGTTGTGCACCCCCATTACTATTTAGCGCACCTGCAGAACATTGCAGTCGACGGCACCATTTTGCCTGTAGACCAGGTGAGGCTTGAGTGTGTGTGCGTTGCATCAAAGTCGACGGCACCATATTGCCTGTGGACCAGGTATGGGTGTTTGAGCGTGTGTGCATTGCATCAAAATTATGGTTGACAATGAGGGCTGCATGGGGACTAGACTTCCATGCTGTCAATCTTGCACGCTGATGCATGCAAACACCTTCTCATATACCACCCTTGCTTGCTTGCTCGCTTGCTTGCTTGCTTGCTTGCTTGCTTGCTCGCTGCTTGCTTGCTTGCTTGCTCGCTTGCTTGCTTGCTTGCTCAACATAGATCAGATGCAAGCATGTACCATCAAGCGTTTCACCCATGCGAAGATTAGTCTAGGCATGCATCTGTACAACGGTCTTGTGATTGGGTTGCTTGGCTGCTCATTCACTTCCTCTTACACTAAACAGCCTTTTCTCTTTTGTTGCCTCTTGATGGGCACAAAAGAGATCACAGCTCCCATGCATGCCATGTGTGCATCTGACCAAAGTCTGCTAACACCTTTCAGTACAGTAGAAATGCCTGACATCAGTCCCCAGGGCTTTGTGACATCAGACGTACATCATAACTCGAAATTAAACATCAGAGAGAGAAAGAAAGAGAAGGAGAAAGAGAACGAGACTGAGAAAGAGAAAGGGAAGAAAACTCAAGATGTTGCTGTATCACAGAGTTGCATTTGTTTGCTGTGACTTCAGTTGTGACTGCACTGCTGACAAACAGCAGTGGTTACTACACCTCAGCACATTCTTTGCTTCTGCAGGGCTTGTACGACATTGGGTATGGGACAGTTCTAGACAGTGGGACAACCTTCACCTATCTGCCCTCACAAGCCTATGACCAATTCCATCAGCACGTGTCTGACTTTGCCCTGAGTCATGGCCTGGAAACCATCCCCGGGCCGGACCCTAGGTACCCCGACAGCTGCTTTGGGGGCGCCCCAGATGCTAGTCACCCAGACCAGCTGAAGGAGTTCTTCCCAACAGTGGATCTGTACTTCGAGGTGAGCCTGAGTGTGAGTCATTGCAGGCCTTGATGGCAAAACAGCTGATCCAAAGTAGCAGCTGAATGACTCTCAGCAGCCAGAGGTTCACAATAATAGACATGCCAGTGCCAAGGTGCATGGTGTTTAGCATCTGTGAAAGCTTACAAATCAGCAAAGTTCCAAGAAGAGACCAGTTAATTCCAGACACTCTAACGCTCCAGTTGTCAGTACTTGCATGATTGTATTTTGAACCCTGAAGCTGCAGACCTCAGCTGGTATGCAGACAGCGGGTATGTGACAGTAAATTCAGTCTGTTCAGCTTGGTTTGGACCGCAGGGCATAGTCTTCAGCATCTTGCCCTTGAACTAAGACATATACTCATGTTTGTGACAGCAACTCAAACACACTTCACATCCAGCTCACGTTTGTAACTTATGTGACAGGCATTCTGGCAATGCCCTGATATACATAATGTATATTACATGTACAGTAGTAATACGTATAATATAAATGACTGTGCTGAGTATGTTGTGCAGGGCACAACTTTCAGCCTACCCCCCCTGAACTACCTGTTCATGCACACCCGGGAATCCAATGCCTTCTGCATAGGGGTTTTCAACAACGGGGGCTCAGGCACCCTCCTGGGGGGTATCACCTTCAGAGATACACTCATACAGGTCAGTGCTCCCTCTGCGTAGCTGGCCCACAGAACGAAAATTGCAATGCACAAAACATTCATCCTTTCATGAACAAGACCATGGCAATGATGAAAGACTGGATGACTATGTTGAGTACTGTATGTATGTACCTGAACCTAGGGGGAAGACATAATGAATGAGTGAAACGAAAGATCGTGTTAAACCATCAGCAGTGTCTTCACTGTATCATCCTGTATCTCTGCATCATTGTATCAAAGCCATATTGACAAGGTATGCATGATCTTGTGATGAAAATGGCCTGTTTTTGTATTGTCATCCAATTTATCATATTGCTCAACTCTCTTCCTGCTCAATTTTCAATCCCTCCATTTTGTAAACATTTTCAGGTTTGTCAAAACCTTCAGATCTGGCTGCTGCAAATAGTCTGTGATTTGGTGCATGACTGTGATGCAGTATGACCGGCGTCACAACAGGGTGGGCTTTGGGGCCGCCCCCTGCCAAGAGATTGGCACAGGGGAGCTCGTGCTGGACCCATGTGACCCCTCACTCATTGAGGAAGCCAGGTCAGCAGCTGCTTGGCAATCATTTGAGAACAACAGACAACAGAGTCTGTGCTGATTTATCCACGATGCCTGCCGACCTGCCACTGCTTTTGTGCTGCTGCAAAGGCCTAGCCGGCACCGTTTTGCTTTGGAGAAGCCAGACATGTCCCGCACATACCTAGCTCATTATGAGCTGGCAAGCGAGTTTATTTATTGTTATCATCATTATAGTTTGGCTGGATCTGGCCACTGTGCAAGTTGTACATCATGTACCTTGTTGTATCAGCATGTGCTGATTGAGTTTGGTCCCAGCTTTGACCATTTGACAAAATGCCCTGCCCTGCCCTGCCCTGCCCTGCCCTGCCCTGCCCTGCCCTGCCCTCATTGTGAACTGCAAAACAGATATTGCCTGCAGCAGTTGTTCTGTTCGAGCGGTCTCTGACTGACAGTGCTCATTTCAAACACATGCTGCCTTGTGGTGCACAGGGCCATGCTGCCAGCATGTGAGTCAACAGCAGCGCCCATCCCCATGACAACCCTAGTAGAGCCCTCACCAAGCCCTGGCAGCCGTCCCGGACAAGAAGATGATGTACTCGAGTCTGAAGTCAGCAAGAATGGCACCTCGGGTTCTGTATACACGGCTGCAGCTATCTTCAGCAGGTGAATTGCTTTCTTCTTCAACAGTGAGCTACATCAAGCTATGTTTGTATGTGCACACACCTGTACATGCATATGTGTAGACTTTCATGTACAAAAACATACAGAAGTAGATGCTACTTGAGTTTAACAATTCTCACTGAACATGAACCCCATACCCTGAGCTTCTGACAGCCAACTTTCCTAACCCCTAACCCTCAACTTCCTAACCGCTAACCCCCAACTTCCTAACCCCTAACCTGTAGGAGCAACACACAAAGGTCCTAGTCGGCAGCAGCCGCTCCAACAACTCTTACTGAAGTTGCATGTACAGCCATGCATGCCAAGTTGCCTTGCTACAATTCAGCACGTCTGCAAGTTGAATCAAAATCCCATGCCCCAAATCCACCAGAATGCCCCAGAATCTGCCCCAGACCTGCTTCAAAAGATCTTGAGTACACAACAGGGCTCACTGCATCAGAAGAGTTTGAATACACAACAGGGCCCAATTTCTGATTGTGTATGCAGGGGTGCAGCTGAAGGTGCTGCTGCAGTGGGGGCAATGTTGGTCATTGTCTGTGCGGTAGCTTTAGTCGTCAGGAACACAAATCTTGTCACTAGCTTCAAGGACCGATGGCAGGCTCAACCATATGAGGCAGTAGGAGACACTGGAAAGGCCACAGCAGCAGGCGGTATCTCACTAAGTGATGTCAGGATAGATAATGAGGCTGTGTCGGATGCAGCATCCTCAACACGTAGTAGATCGCCTGGCAGGACTCTAGCTTAATGAATTGCTGTGTGCAGCACATGTGAACTGTGTCTCAATGCCAGCTGTTGTTGCTTCATCTGCATAAAGATAGTCCCCAAATGCAGCAGCATGAGCTAAGGCATATAGATCGTACGCACTGCAGGTAATACGTGTTTGTGTTCATATACTTGTGGTGGACCATGGCATTGACGAATAATGTCATTGATGCACTAAAGTCATCTAGCAGTACTTTCAAACTAATTGATATAAGCAGATGTCAGACGAATTGAACATACTTCATCGCACCGTATGCTCATTATGCATGTACGACAGGACCTAGTGGCCAATTTTTGCGCCTCAAGCCAACAAGCCAAAGTGCAAAGGCAAATCAGTGCTGGATCTTCAAATCTGCTGTCACAGCTGCAAAAGAACTGCAACTGGCTCTTGACACAGAGTCGCATACACATCTTGTAGCCGTCATGTGATGTACCCAGTGTCAGATAGATTTTGTGGATCATCCAGCTCTGCAACTGCCTGAAGATCTTGCTTGGTGGCCTGCAAAGCCAGTTGGATTGGAGTGCAACCATCAGGTCAAAACAGCCGACTAAAATCTGAAGTGAGCTTTGCAACATTGCTTTTGGATCAACGATGACAAATGTAATGAGCTCAGCAAACATGCATCTGTCAGACTTGCTATGAACTTTGCTCTGCTGCATTTCAACAACAAAGCAAACGGAGACTTTTGGTGTTCTGGACCCACAAAGCCTGCTGCTGCTGGTCATGCAATAGTTCTCTAGCTCATCGTGAAAGCTGTGACATGCAGATACAATCTTGACATCACCTGATGTTTGCGTTTGATGCCAACAGGATGCATGTTGGCAATGCGCTGCATCTCAGCTGCCCCATCTTTGCCATACTTTGCTTCCAAAGCTGCTAGCTGCAAGGCTGCGGCAGATCTTGCAGCTCTGACCTTTTCAGCAACAGCTGCAGAGTGTTGAGCTGGTGTCTGGTATTGCTTCAGGGCCACAATCTGTTCGCGAGTGCTCTTGATGCTGTTTGCAAGACTGCTGGAAAGCTGTTGCTTGAGGTTACGATGGTCCACCGTTGTAGCAAAATTCCAGCCCGTGGTGGCATCTCCCTGTACAGCCATCAAAACAGCAGCTGAGTGGTGTGTCAATCACACCGGCAGCACACAGGTAGAGCAGATCACCCTTGTGAAAGCAGCCTCCTTCTGTTTCTGATACTGGTGTGTTGGGCCTGCAAGATGCCGGAAGTCCACTGGGTTGATGTGATGCGCTGTGATGTGATTATTCAGCGAGAGATGAGATGGTTGCCCGTACAATTTGGAAGCCTGGACACGGTTGCTGCCTTGCCACTGCGACCACCAAGTCAAGTCACCCAACGTCGTCCGAAGTAAATTGCCTTGCGGGGAAAAACCTACTTGGCCACATGAGCTGGGTCCATTTCACCGACGATAGAGCAAACAAACTTGCCTGCGGTGCTCGTAAACCTAAGATATCCCGACCGTACTTGGCGTGAACTTCAAGGTGCGCGGCTCTTGCCTGCCCCAGACAGCAGTCAGGAATGAGTACAGACTGATTTTTTCAGTGGTACCAACAGGCGAGGCTGTGTAAGTTGTCTCATAGGCGCAAGGCTCAGTCTACCTGCGGGTTCATGGAAGCCCCGGCCGCTCGGTCCCGAGACCGCATGCCTCCGTCAGCAAGTGCGCTGTAAGCTTGCTTGTGGCAGCAATTTTTATTGCTTTTGCTAAGGCACTTTTGACCGATCGCTTGTCCGGGCTGGCAACACTGTTGCCGCAACAGAGCCAAAAGCGGTGCCAAGTACACGGAGTGCGTACCGAGGCAGGGCCCTTCAAGAAGGGCTGACGGCTGCTCCCGCCCTTACTTACTGTAGGCAAAAGCAGCAGAACGAACAATGCTCTCTTGAGGTTCAAACATAGCGGCCACCTAGTTTTATACACTAAGCAAACGCGCACATATACAGTGCTGGTGACGAAGTGCCTCCTCCCTGACATCATGGTCAGGGCTGCTTGGGTCTTGGTAGTGATGGTAGCAGTAGTTGTGCTGATGGGCTTGTGTCATGTAAGCCGCCTGAAGGCCTTCTGGGACTTCACGTGGATGGTTGAGATTGCAAACTTTCTGCTGCCAGGTTTGCCTACTGCTGCTCTTTGCCTGTTTGTTTGTCTTGGCCAAGGGCACACGCTTAGTCAAACTTCACCTTGTCTCAGGGTACCGTGCTGTGCTGCAGTGGGATTTCTGGGCTTCGTGCTGGGAACGTTTGTATATAGTATGTGGCTCCGCCTGCTCAAGCCCTTGGTCGGGCCGACCTCACGCTGGCGACAGCTCGTTGCTGGTACTGCTGATGTTTGCAGCAGTCGTGTTCCACGCTCACCGACGCCTCTCAGCGCCTGACTCCATCCATGAACAAGGCGTGATTCTTCCTTCTTGGAGTGGTCGCGAACCCACTTTGTTGGCTCGGCTTCACCCCCGCTCCTCGCTGACGTCCTGGGTTGGTCCCGAGGCCTTGCCCGACTTCCTAGCAGGTCAAAGCAGCCCTCGTGTGATGCTGCGCATTACCGACGACCTTCACGCGCATTCCGATGACCTTCAGTGTGAATCGACAGCCATGGCAGTCAGCTCAGGCTTGCTCGAGGTGGCCCCTACTCTGTCTGCCAGCACCCTAGGCAGGTTCCAGCCCCCAGGTCCCTCCGATTCTCACTTTGGCAGAACGTGCCAGGCCTGCTGCAAGCCACATGACCTTCAGCAGCAGCAGCCGCAGCTCAGACGGTCCTGTGACCTCCAATTCCGAACTTTGGCACTGCCACCACCATATAGTCTGGCCCCATCTGACCACATTGGCACCTACCTGGCCAGCCGCAGCCTCAGCGCACAGCAGCTGCTGCTGCGCCAAGCAGAGTATGCCTATGCCATCAGTGTGTTCAGGTTCGCTGGCCTGGACATGAACATCAGACATTCACAAGGCCAGTATGCTGCACAGTGTCTCTCTGCCTGGAGGGGACAGAGAACTAGTTTAGTTCAGCAGCTTCAGGGGTTCTTCATGGCACCCCTCAATGACACTAGAGCTGCCAACTCACAGCAGCAGCTGCCTGGCATGTCCGGGCTAGTCCTGAACAGCATGACCAGTAGCCCTTCTGCTTGGGTCTGGTTTCAGACTCCACGCTTGGCCACTTCTGCTGGCAGGCTTTCCATAGAACCCATGACCCCAAGATGCAGAACACTTCAGCCTCTACTCTGGAGCAAGCAGATTTTGATTGGAGACAAGCCTGCACCACAGAGGCAGATTTCACCAACAGTACGCAGTCCTGCCATTGCATTCTTGGTTCAAGTTAGTTGCACTGACTGTGGTACTTTGGGTGGTCGTGTCAGTATGCTTGGCTTATCATGTCGGCTGTGTGCAGTGTTACAAAATGCTGAGAATTGACTGCATGCCTTGCTTTGGTCATCGGCATTCAAGCATCATACTTTGTCATCTTAAGCGTCCTTTGATTGCGACATTCTTATTCTTAATCAGCCTGTGCATCATTGCTTGCCCCTTTCAGCCCCCACCCCCCGCACTATGCACACCCCCTGGCTCTTTGTTTACAACTTATTTGCACTTTGTCTGAGCTCCACTTGAAGTCAACCCATGTCTGCACTGATTCTGCAGGTTCACGTATGATTGTGCCAAAGAAGCCCCGCCATCAGCACAGTGGCAAACCAATGGGCCCCAACTCACCTGCTCAAGAAAACACTCTACCTGCATCTACCCATCACCCTGATGGTCCTGTCTCCAATGTGACATTAGACATCACCACAGGCGTAGTTGGGTCCACACCAGAATGGACACAAGGTGACATTCTGCAATTACTACTTAGCCATTGAGTACACTTTCTTTGACTACATCGCACGTCCCAGACTGACTGCTATCAACATGCAAGGTTGTTGCTCCCCCGAAGGGCTTCTTCTCTGTTGTGAGCTTTTTTGGTCAGTGCATTTTCATCGTCTTCACTCTTCTGCAGCAGTCATTGCCACTGTTTTGACTCATTACCCAAGCTGTACCTGGCCTCACCTTGCCTCTGCACTGACTCTTGCAGGTGTACTAATGATTGTGCAACAAAGGCCTCGCCATTAGCACAAGTCAACAATCCACCGCTAAGTTGTAACAGTCCAACATATGGCGGCCAACAAACAATACCCAGACAGCTTTCACAGCATTCAGTGCAAAATCAGTGTGATTTGTCATAGATGGCTTCTAAGTGTTACTCACCTCCAATCATGCAGAGCTGGAATCAAAGCCTGAGCTGGTTGAAGTAAACACCCAGGAGATATCGTTGAGAATGATGTCTCCTTTGTCAACGATATCTCCTGGGTTTTTACTTCAACCAGCTCAGGCTTTGATTCCAGCTCTGCATGATTGGAGGTGAGTAACACTTAGAAGCCATCTATGACAAATCACACTGATTTTGCACTGAAT
>JAABUK010006467.1_pt1 | contig 17480 bp, 14 predicted proteins | sample 5559141 | NCBI WGS metagenome assembly JAABUK01 (sample SAMN10711869, study PRJNA513367) | rock metagenome | isolation source: Antarctica rocks | place: Antarctica: Victoria Land, Pudding Butte nord | collected 2016-01-03 | reverse complement strand
TTGCCGCATTTTAACGAAGAGGCGACGGTTTTATCGGCGCGCCCCGTCGTGCTGCTGGCGTCATCCGGCAATTACGCGGCGGCATTGCGCTCTGCCACGAACGCGCCGCTCGTCAAGCGCTTTCTGCCGCTCGCCTTGATTGTCGCCGCCGCCGTCGGCATAGGCATCGCCGGTGGGCTTGCGCTCAGCCGTCGCCACGCCAATCAAACGGAAGCGCAATCTGCTGCGGCAAGCGAGCCTGCTTCTTCGACAGCGGATCAAACATCCACCCCGCAAGTGCAATACACCGCGACGACAACGCGCGAGAAAAGCGTGAAGCCGGAAACGCAAACAACCATGTCCGAGCAGCCGAACGATGCACCGGCGGTAAGAACAACGACGCCCGCCGCAACTGCTTCGACGGCGACGCGCGACAAACAAAAGCGTGTGAGCGTCGAACCGACTCCGCAGCAACAAATTTCTTTGCCGCCCGCCCAAACGCGAAACAGAAGAGCGCAGGAAGCATCTGTGTCTGACGAGGACGAAGCACGCGCACGCGACGATGAAGCACGCGCCGAGCGCAGAGCCGCACGCGCCGAACGCCGCCGCGCCCAAAATGGTCAACCCGACGCTGCGCTGCCGCCGCTTCCGCGCCAAGTCGAGCGCGCCACACAGCAACTCAATCGTATCAAAGACATCTTCGAGGGACAGAAACCGTAAAGCCTCACCGCAAAGTTTTGCGGCTTCGACGCGAACTAAATTTCCAACATAGCCACTAAATTTTCAAAGCCGCTTGCGAATCTTCGGCATAACGCAAGCGGCTTTTGCTATGCTTTGATTTCAACAGCGGGCAAGATGCGTTAAAGTATTTTCAATATGAAGCGTGAACAATATGAAGCGTGAGCGAATAGACAAATTGCTGGTCGAGCGTGGCCTTGCGCCGTCGCGCGGGCGTGCGCAGGCGCTCGTGATGGCTGGCCTCGTGCTCGCCTCCGAGCAGCGCGTCGAAAAGTCTTCGGAGATGATCGAGCAAGACGCATTGATTCGCGTCAAAGGCACGGATGATCCGGCGCTGCGTTACGTCGGGCGCGGCGGCTTGAAATTAGAAGCGGCGCTCGAAGCGTTCGGCCTCGATGTAGCGAATTGGACGTGTCTCGATGTCGGCGCATCCACGGGCGGCTTCACTGATTGTCTTTTGCAACGCGGGGCGCGGCATGTGACGGCGCTCGATGTCGGTCATAATCAGATTGATTGGCAGTTGCGCACGGATGCGCGCGTGGAAGTGCGCGAAGGCGTCAACGCGCGTTACTTGAAGCCGGAAGATTTCGACGCGAAGTTTGATCTCGCGGTGATGGACGTGTCGTTTATCTCCGCGACGAAGGTATTGCCCGCCATCGTGCCTTTGCTCAAAGATGACGGGCGCATGATCGTCCTCGTCAAACCGCAGTTCGAGGTCGGGCGCGGTGAAGTCGGGCGCGGCGGCATCGTTACGGATACTGCGAAACATGAGCGTGTCGTCGAAGAAGTAAACGAAGCGGCGCGCTCACTCGGAATGCGTGTCGGCGGCAGGATTGAATCGCCCGTGCGCGGCGCGGAAGGCAACACGGAATTTCTCGCGCTGTATGAGCGAAGCAGCGGCGGCAATGAATAATTCTAATGAATCAACGGAAGCACGCGCGCTCGCACAGTTGCGGCGCGTCAAGGCTTCGTACCAGAGCTTTATCAAATGGAACTACGAGCACGCTGCGAAGGATTGCCGTGTCTGCCCGACGCAGGGCGCGTGCTGCACGGACGCGCATTTTGTCAACGTGCATATCACGCGCCTTGAAGCCATCCATTTACGCGAAACATTGGAGCGCACGCCGCGCCTGACAAGCGATGAACGCCGCCTTGTTTATGCCCGCGCGAAAGATACGGTTGCGCGCTATCACTTGACGAGCGCGGGCGATACCTTCGCGCAGACTTACGCCTGCCCGCTGTTTCAAACAGGCACGGGCTGTCTTGTTCACGCGCGCGCCAAACCCGCGCCGTGCATTCAACATGCGTGCTATGAAAATTGGGAGGACTTGCCGCCGCTCGATTTGCAGACGCGAACGGAACACCGCATCGAACAATTGAACAATGAAATTTACGGCGCGGCGTGGGCGTGGCTGCCCACTCCCGTCTGGCTCTGCCTCGTCGATCCCTCGGCGGACGGCACGGAACTCGAACAACTCGCGCGCAGTTGGAGCAAGCGAAGAATCGAGCCTGCCGGAAACTCTGCGCATCGAGCGGCGCGACTGCGCGCGACACCACAAACGCACCGCGCGCACAGGAGTTTGCCTGTTCTTCGTTAAGCCCAGTCACAAAGTTCGTTAAAGTTCGTTCGTTGATATGCGTTGACACTTTCTTGCGCCGCTCTGTATGATTTCGTTCGTTTCAAGCACGTCCAATAAGTTTTCACAGCCTGTCCCGAAAAAGTTGCGGTAATAAGGGTTTGCCTGCATGAGCAAACTTGCCGGAAGTTCATCTGCTTGCGAAGCGCGGTAAGGCGTTGCGCTTCCTTTTCTCTTGAATAACAAAATGGAGAAGTCTCTGATACGTCGCGTCGGCGTGGTCGTCAAACCGGCTCAACCGGAAGCGCTGCAAATGCTGTGCGAACTCGTCGTGTGGCTCAAGGATCGCGACTTGACGCTCGTCGGCGAGCCGAACATAGAGCGCGAGCGAATCGAAGCCGAAACCGCTTGCGTGATCGAGATAGAGGAATCGGAACGTCTTTCCGAAAGCGTCGATTTGTTTGTCGTGCTCGGCGGCGACGGCACGATGATCCGCGCGGCGCGGCTTGTCGGCGAACGCGATGTCCCCGTGCTCGGCATCAATTACGGCAGCTTGGGCTATCTTGCGGAGTTTCGCACGGACGAGCTTTTCCCCGCGCTCGAATCCATTCTCGCGGGCGATTATCGTCTTGATGAACGCGTGATGCTCGACGTTGAAGTAATACACGATGACGAACAGCGCGTTCGCGGGCGCGTGCTCAATGACGTGGTTATTAACAAGTCTGCGCTGGCGCGAATTATCGAAATCGAAGCGCGGCTCAACAATCAATTCGTCAATGCCTTTCGCGCAGACGGTTTGATCGTCTCGACGCCGACGGGTTCGACTGCCTACAACTTATCGGCGGGCGGCCCTGTCGTTTATCCTTCGATGGAGGCAATCGTGATAACGCCGATCTGCCCTTTCACGCTCTCGAATCGCCCGCTGGTTGTGCCGGACAGCGCGTCGATTGAATTGTGCATTAAGACGCAGAAGGAAGAAGTGGCGATTACCCTTGACGGGCAAACAGGCTTTCCGCTCGAAGTGGGGGATCGCGTGCTGATAAAAAAGAGCAGTACGACGTTTAAGATTGTGCAGCCCGTGAATCGCAATTACTTTGAAGTGCTGCGCGATAAATTATGCTGGGGCAAATGAAACTATTCCTGTGAATGCAAATGAATACTCCTCAAAACACATCGCTTGATGCCGTTGCATCGACCACGCCGCCGCGCCCTTGGTATCGCCCGTCGCTGACGACGCAGATAATGATCGGCCTCGTCGTCGGCGGCTTCATCGGGTGGCTTAGCCCGGAACTCGGCAATCGGCTTTTTTTCCTGCGCGACATTTTTCTTAATCTCATCAAGTCGATTATCGCGCCGCTCGTTTTCTCGACGCTCGTCGTAGGAATTGCGGGCGGCGGTGATTTGAAAAAAGTCGGGCGCATGGGCGCAAAGGCACTTATCTATTTTGAGATCGTGACGACGCTCGCGCTTTTTATCGGGCTGGCGGTCGTGAATCTGACGAAGCCGGGTGTCGGCGTGGCGCTCGTCGCAAGCGGGACGGCAACACAAGTTCAGCTCTCGCAGGCGAAGACGTTTGCCGAAACAATCGTCCACATTTTTCCTTCGAGCGTAATTGATTCGATGGTGCGCGGCGACGTGTTGCAGATCGTCGCGTTTTCGGTGCTGTTTGCGATGGCGCTTTCCGCAATCGGCGAGAAGGGGCGGCCTATACTTCGCGCGTGCGAAAGTTTGTCGCAGATCATGTTCAAGTTCACGGGCTTCGTGATGATGTTTGCGCCCATCGGCGTCGGCGCGGCGATGGCGCACACAATCGCCACGCAGGGTTTAGGCGTGCTCTTGAATTTAGGCAAGCTGATCGGCTCGCTCTATCTCGCGCTCGCCGTCTTTGTAATCTTCGTGCTCGGCGCTGTCGCGCTTTTGTTCCGCGTCCCCGTCAAGCAATTTATCAAAGCCGTCAGAGAGCCTGCGACGATTGCTTTTGCGACGACGAGCAGCGAAGCCGCGCTGCCGAAGGCGATGGAAGTCATGGAGCGTTTGGGCGTGCCGCCGCGCATCGTCGGCTTCGTGATGCCGACGGGCTATAGTTTTAACTTGGACGGCTCGACCCTTTATCTGGCAATGGCGTCGGTCTTCGTCGCGCAGGCGGCGGAAGCGACAACCGGGCAACACTTAGGTTACGGGCAGCAACTCGTAATGATGCTGACGTTGATGGCGACATCGAAAGGCGTTGCCGCCGTGCCGCGTGCTTCACTGGTAATTCTGCTGGCGACGCTTGACCAGTTTCTGCCGAAAGGCATCGGCCCCATCGGTGTCGCCGTGATCTTCGGCGTGGACGAGTTGATGGATATGGGACGTACCTGCGTGAACCTTGTCGGCAATTGTCTCGCAACAGTTGTCGTGGCGCGCTGGGAAGGCGAGTTCGACGACGAACGCGCGCGCGTCTTCGGCACACCGCAGGAAATTCGCCTCGACGCAGCATTGAACGAACCTGCTTTCGCAGATGCAACCGCAACTGGCGACTAACAAGCGGGAAAGCAAAGGGCGCTCGTCCGGTGGCTTTTACTTTAAGGAATCCAAGCACATGATTTTTCCGATTGGCGATGATAATTCAGACCGCACGACGACGCCTGTGGTCAACTATTTGTTGATCCTCGCTAACATACTCGTCTTCGTGTTTTTGCAGGGCTTAGGCACGAACGACAAATTCACTTATGCCTTCTCGACTGTGCCTGCGGAGATTGTTTCGGGGCGCGACATCGTGAGCAAAGACCGCGTGTTTGAAGAACCGATTAGCCACCAGCGCGTGCAGGCTCCGGGACTTCAGCCGACGCCCGGCTCCGTTTATTTTACCTTGCTCGTTTCGATGTTTATGCACGGTGGCATCGCGCACATTTTCGGCAACATGCTTTTCCTGTGGATATTCGGCGACAATCTCGAAGACATTATGGGACACGGGAAGTATCTCGTCTTTTATCTTGTCTGCGGCATTCTCGCGTCGCTCGCGCATGTGTTTACGACCATCGCGTTCGGCGACAATTCGCTTGTGCCGAGCCTTGGCGCATCGGGCGCGATTTCGGGCGTGCTCGGCGGCTACATACTGCTGTTTCCGAAGCGGCGCGTGAAGGTAATTCTGCTGCGCATACTGACGGAAGTTCCGGCCTACGTCGCCATCGGATTATGGTTTGTGTTTCAGGTCGTGAGCGGCTTGGGGATTCTCGGCGGCGGCTCGCAGGAGGGTGGCGTCGCGTATGCCGCGCACGTCGGCGGCTTTATCGCTGGCCTTGCGCTCGTCAAATTTTTCACGCTCGGGAACGCGGGTAATCCGCGCGCCGCTGCCTGACAAATCCGGCGGAGCGGGCTATCATCGACAACGCAATTCACCGAAACCAAAACGAACGCAAGAGGAGAACGAGCAATGAACAACGATAATGCTATCTCGACGCTGAACAATTTGATCGAGACATGCAAGGACGGCGAAAACGGTTTTCGCACCGCCGCCGACGGAGTCAAAAACGCGGAGCTGAAAACGCTCTTTACCACTTACTCGCAGCAGCGTGCCAAGTTTGCCGCAGAGCTTCAGGGCGAAGTGCGCGGTCTCGGCGGCGACCCGGAAAAAACGGGCAGCGTCGCGGCCTCGCTTCATCGCGGCTGGATCGACATTAAATCCGCTGTGACGGGCGAAGACGAAGCGGCTGTCATCGCAGAGTGCGAGCGCGGCGAAGATTCCGCGAAGGCGAACTACGAAGAAGCAATGAAGGAAACTTTGCCCGCCAACATCAAATCGACCATCGAGCGGCAGTACGGGCAGGTCAAGGAAGCGCACGACCGCATACGCGACATGAAAAAAGCGACGAGCTAAAGCGCTAAAACTTTCGGCGCGGCGCTAATTTATAAATCGGCGCGCTGATAAATTTTTGCTTGATGAAGGGGCAGCCGTGCGCGCTGCCCTTTCGCTTTTCGCAACGCCGGTTGCCCGCGCCAACGTTGCTCATGTAAGATTGCTCTTTCAAGGCGAAAACAAATCTTATCCAAAGAACAAAAGATAGCATTATGGTCTTAACAGAGAACCGAATTGAACGCGCGCCCGTTAATGAGCAAGGGCTGGATATTCGCCCGACGCCGCGCGCGGAGATGAACCTTTACCCGCTCGATACGTTTCCTTACGAGTACGTCGGAAGCAAAATCCAGATACGCTTCGAGATGCCGGAATTCACAGCCGTCTGCCCGTTCTCCGACTTTCCCGACTTCGCCACGATCAAGCTCGAATACGTGCCGTTCGAGCGCTGCATCGAACTGAAAAGTCTGAAGCTCTACATCAATTCATTCCGCGAGGTAAAGATTTTTCACGAGCATGTAATAAACGTCATCCTCGAAGATTTCGTGCGCGCCTGCGATCCTTTAAGCTGTGAACTCGAAGGCGATTTCAATATTCGCGGCAACATCAAAACGACTGTCCGCGCAAGCTACAAACGCGGCGAATAAAAGCTGCCACTATCGTTCGCGGCTCGCCGCCGAAATTTTATGAGCATTGCCATTACCGGCATCTTTGTTTTGATTGCCGTCGCCGCCGTCGGATTCTTTATCGTGCGGCGGGCGATGCGTCTGGCGATACGTTTAATTTTCATCGGCGCAATTCTTCTCGCCTTGCTCGTCGGCGCATTCGCACTGTGGTATCAATCAGGCACTACAACAACATCGCCGCAAACCGAAAGACGCCCGACCACGACGCCGCGCCGCACTTCAAATTCGACGCGCTGACATTTACGCCGAACCTACCTCCACAATCATCTTGGCAGAAACAGACACAGACGCCGCAGACCAATTCGATGCGCGCCTCGCGCCCGAAAAATTAGATGAAAGCGCGCCGGGTTTGTGGCAACGCTACCGCCGCCTGCCGCGCAATGTTTTTGCGATCAGCCTTGTCAGCCTCTTAAACGACGCTTCGAGCGAAATCATTTATCCGCTGCTGCCGCTTTTTCTTTCCATCACGCTCGGCGCTTCGCCCAACATTATCGGCATCATCGAAGGCGCAGCGGAATCCGTTTCCAGCCTGCTCAAACTCTTTTCAGGATACTTCAGCGACAGGTTCGGCAAGCGCAAGGGTCTCGTCGTTTTCGGTTACGGTCTGGCGAGTTTCGCGCGCCCGCTTCTTGGCCTTGCGACGAGTTGGTATCAGGTGTTCGCCATTCGCCTGACGGATCGCGTCGGCAAGGGAATCCGCAGCGCGCCGCGTGATGCGATGATCGCCGACTCCGTGACGGAGAAGGAACGCGGCATTGCCTTCGGCTTTCATCGCGCGATGGATCACGCGGGTGCGGTCATCGGCCCGCTCATCGGTTATTTGCTGATTTACTTTATCGCCGAGCACAGGAACGCGCTGACGGCTGCCGACTACAAAAAGATATTTCTCGTTGCTTCGATTCCGGCGCTGGCCGCCGTGTTTGTTGTCGGATGGATCGTGCGCGAAAGCCCGAAAGCTAAACGAGTGGACGCGGACGGTGCGACGCTGCCGCCATCAGCATCGCCGCCGCGTCTTTCCCTGCGCGGCTTTGACGGCAACTTCAAAGTTTTTCTTGTCCTCGTCGCGCTCTTTACGCTCTCGAATTCGACGGACGCGTTTCTGCTCAAGCGCGCGCACGATGTCGGAGTTTCGACGCTGTACATTCCTTTGCTATGGGCTGCGCTGCACGCGAGCAAGGTGCTGAGTTCGCTTATCGGCGGCGACCTTTCAGACCGCTTCGGACGCCGTGCCTTGATCGTTTCCGGCTGGCTGCTGTACGCCGCCGTTTATGCGTGCTTCGCGTTCATTAGTTCGGCTGGCGCGGCGTGGGCGCTCTTTCTCGTTTACGGAATTTACTTCGGGCTGGCTGAAGGAACAGAAAAGGCGCTCGTCGCAGACCTCGTGCGGCCTGAACAACGCGGCACGGCCTTCGGGCTGTATAATCTGGCGTTCGGCATCACGGTCTTGCCCGCGTCACTTTTGATGGGCAAGCTCTGGGATTGGCGCGGCGCGCAAACGGCCTTTCTGGTCAGCGCTGTGATCGGCGCGGCGGCGGCGGTGCTGTTGCTTTTTCTCGTTCGACCGAATGCTGCGGCGCAACCTACGGCGAATTGAAAAGCTATGGATACGAATTACAAATTAATTACGAACGCAACGGATTTGCGCATCGCCTGCGATGAACTATCGCAGCAATCAATTGTTGGCTTCGACACGGAAACAACGTCGCTCGATCCTTACAGCGGGCGCGTGCGCCTAGTGCAATTCGCCGCGCCCGGCGGCAGCGTTTATATCATCGACCTCGATTGTTTCAGCGGCGGCAACAATGGCGGCGCGGCAAACAACGGCGACGGCATTTATCACGACGAAGCTCTCGCGCCACTCAAAAAACTTCTCGCCGCCGCGCGTCCCGTCAAGATCGCGCACAACGCGAAGTTCGATGCCAAATGGATCAAGCGGCAGTTGGATGTGGAACTCGGCGGCTTGTTCGATACATTGCTTGCCAGCCAACTCGTTTCGGCGGGCAACACGGAAGACCGTCACAGTCTGGAAGTAGTCGCCGCGCGTTACCTAGAGGAAAGAGTCGATAAGGCCGAGCAGTTAAGCGATTGGAACCGCGAACTATCCGAAGCGCAATTGGAATACGCAGCGCGCGACGCCGCCGTGCTCGTGCCTTTGCGCGAGCGTCTCGTCGAACGATTGAAGGCGGAAAATTTGATTCAATGCGCGACGCTTGAATTCGATTGCGTGCTGCCCGTCGCAGATCTCGAACTCGCCGGATTTTATTTAGACCAAGCGCGCTGGCGCGAGCAAATCGCCAACGTCGAACAACTGCGCGCGCGTCTCGCGGGCGAGTTGCAAGAGATGCTCGCCGAAGGCACTATGCAGCAGGCTTCGCTTTTCGGCGAGACGCGCGTTGACTTCAACATTGATTCGCATGTGCAATTAACGAAAGCTTTGAAACGTCTCGGCGTGCCTGTGCCGGATTCGACGCGCAATTGGAAACTACAACCATTAGCCGAAGAATATCCCGTCGTCAAAAAACTTCTTGAATACCGCACTGTCCAAAAATCATTAACGAGCTACGGCGAAAACATACTCGACCCGAAAAGCGGCTACATCAATTCGCACACGCAGCGCATCCACGCCAACTTTCACCAGATCGGCGCGCCCACCGGACGCTTTGCCTGCACCCAGCCGAATATCCAGCAGGTGCCGCACGCCATTGAATACCGCCGCTGCTTTCGCGCGCCGGATAATCGCAAACTTATCATTGCCGATTACTCACAGGTGGAACTCCGCATTCTCGCTCATATCACGGGCGATCAGGGATTCATCGACGCGTTCAATTCCGGCGCAGACCTTCACCGCGTGACCGCCGCGCAAGTCTTCGGCGTGCCGCTCGATGAAGTGACGGCGGATCAGCGTTCGTTCGCCAAGCGTTTGAACTTCGGCGTCGTCTACGGCATCGGCGCGCAGCGCTTTTCGATGATGACGGGGCTTTCGTTGACGGAATCCGAAGATATTCTGCGCCGCTACTTTGCGACTTACCGCGCGCTCGATACGTGGCTCAGGGAAGCCGCGCGCCGCGCCGTTCGTGAGCGTACCGCGCGCACGCTCTCGAATCGTCTGGCGCGTTTTACTTTTGATCCGGCAGATAAACAAGCTGCCTCGCTTGCCCAGCGCAACGGCAAAAATATGCCGATCCAAGGGTCGAGCGCCGACATTCTCAAACGCGCTCTGCGGCTTCTTCACGACAAACTGCGCGATTCTTCGGCGCGCATCGTCAATATCGTTCACGATGAAATTGTCGTCGAAGCGGATGCGTGTGATGCGGAAGAGATAGCCCGAACGGTTGAGGCTGCGATGTGCGCGGCGGGTGAAGAGTATGTGACGCGCGTGCCGATCAAAGTCGAAACAGAGATTGCCGACGAGTGGGTGAAATAAGCTGCTGCCTTTTCATCACAAAATTAGTTTGCGCCGCTGCACGAATAATCCACGCGGTCTTGCTTGACAGCCTGCTTGCGGCTCAAATAGTCTTATTTGTTCGGGTGGTGCTCGCGGGCTTCGCCTTACTATCTTTATTTAATCTGAAATTTAATCTGGAAAAGCAACAATGAAAAATGAGCTTTTGGAATTAATCAAAAACAGACGCGCGCACATCGGCGTCATCGGCTTGGGCTACGTCGGTTTGCCGCTCGTCGTGGAATTCGCGCACAAGGGTTTCGACGCGACGGGGTTTGAAGTCGATGAGAAAAAGGCGGCGCAGCTAAACAATGGTGAATCGTATATCGGCGACGTGCCGTCGAGCGCCGTGAAGGAACTCGTCGATGCCGGGCGACTTCGCGCAACCATTGATTTCGATCATTTGAAAACATGCGACGCGATTATTATTTGCGTGCCGACGCCTTTGCGAAAAACGAAAGAGCCGGACGTTTCCTATATTCTCGCCGCCGCCGGAGAAATTCAAAAGCGCTTGCGGCGCGGCCAACTAATCGTTCTGGAATCGACGACGTATCCCGGCACGACTGACGAAGTATTGCTGCCGATGTTCGAGGAAGTCGGCCTTAAACTCGACGAAGATTTTCTGCTCGCCTTTTCGCCTGAACGCGTCGATCCGGGCAATCCACAGTTTCTCACGCACAACATTCCGAAGGTCGTCGGCGGCTCGACGGAAGATTCGACGCAAGTCGCCGCCGCGCTCTACGGCTCGATTGTTAATCAGGTTCACGCTGTTTCGGGAGCGCGCGTCGCCGAAGCCGCGAAGCTTTTGGAGAACACGTTTCGCGCCGTCAATATCGGCATGGCGAACGAAATGGCGCGGCTTTGTTATGCGCTCAACATAGACACTTGGGAAGTGATTCGCGCGGCGGCGACAAAACCTTTCGGCTTCATGGCTTTTTATCCGGGGCCGGGAATCGGCGGCCACTGCATTCCGCTCGATCCGCATTATCTGTCTTGGAAGGCGCGCCAGCACGGATTCGATTCGCGTTTCATCGGCCTCGCCGAAGAAGTCAATTCGCGTATGCCTGAACACGTCGTGCAGCTTGTCGCTGACGGCCTCAATGATGACCGCAAGGCGATGAACGGCGCGCGTGTTTTGCTCTTGGGCGTCGCCTATAAAAAGGACATTGACGACGTGCGGGAAAGCCCCGCGCTTTCAATCATTGACCGTTTGCGGACAAAGGGCGCGGACGTGCGTTATCACGATCCGTTCGTCCGGGAAGTTCATTTTGAAGATTCCCATACGGATAGCGGCGGGGAACCATTGTCGTCTGTCGAATTAACAGACGCGGAACTCACTGACGCCGATGCTGTTTTAATCGTCACAGACCACAGCCAGATCGATTACACGCGCGTCACCAGTCTTGCGCGACTCATCATCGACACACGCAACGCACTCGACGAAGGTTTGCGGCGCAAAAGTAAAGCGCGCATCATAAGATTGTAGTGAATAGTGGTCAGTGGTCAGAATTAAAGAGTGTTGACGATTGTCTTCGCACTGATTAAGTTCCCGGTTCTTACCGTTGTTCTGTTTACTGACCACTGCGCACTGTCCACTGTCCACTTATCATGTTGAAAGTTATCAACGTCGTCGGCGCGCGCCCGAACTTTATGAAGGTTGCGCCGATTGTCGCGGCGATGCGAGGGCGCGCAAATGAGTTTGCGCCGCTCGTTGTGCATACAGGACAGCACTACGATGCGGCGATGTCGGATTCGTTTTTTCGTGATCTGGGAATGCCGCAGCCGGACGTTTATTTGAACGTCGGCTCCGGCTCGCACGCCGCGCAGACCGCCGCCGTGATGCAGCGCTTCGAGCCTGTCGTCGCCAAAGAAAAACCGGATTGGGTCTTGGTCGTCGGAGACGTTAATTCAACGCTCGCCTGCGCGCTCGTCTGCGCGAAACTCCACATCAAAGTCGCACACGTCGAAGCGGGCTTGCGCAGCCGTGACCGCGAGATGCCGGAAGAAATCAATCGCCTGCTGACGGATCAAATCTCCGATCTGCTGCTCACACCTTCAATGGATACAAGCGAGAATTTGCGCGCCGAAGGCATCGCCGAGACGCGCATACGCTTTGTCGGCAATGTGATGGTCGATTCGCTGCTCGCGCATCTTTCTCTGTCCGCGAACTCAAACATCCGCGAAGATTTAGGCGTTGCCGAAAAAGCTTATGCTGTGCTTACTTTGCATCGCCCGTCGAACGTGGATGAGCGAGAAACTTTAGCGCGCATTCTCGACGCGCTCGAAGAAATCAGCCGAAGCGTTCCGCTTATCTTTCCCGTGCATCCGCGCACGCGCGCGCGCCTCGACGAATTCAGTTTTGCAGAGCGCATCGAGCGAAACGAAAATTTGCGCTTGATCGAACCACTCGGCTATCTCGATTTTTTGCGGCTCTACAGCGGCGCAGTGATTGTGCTGACGGATTCCGGCGGCTTGCAGGAAGAAACAACGGCGCTCGGCATTCCGTGTTTGACTCTGCGCGAGAACACGGAGCGACCCGTCACGGTCACAAAAGGCACAAATATTATCGTCGGCACGGACACAGAGAAAATTGTGCAGTCCGCACGCCGCGTGCTTCATTCGCCGCGCAGCAACGAACTCCGACAAGTAGCCCTCGCTTCATCGCTGCCGCCGCTCTGGGACGGTCACACCGCGCCGCGCATTCTCGACGCGCTCATCGCCGCTTCAATTTAATCAAACGATAATGCCGCAGCTTTATGAAAAAAGTTTCGCGGATGTTTGCCTCAGCCCTGCGACGAATTGGCTAATCGAGAACGCTATGATTTGCTCGAATCGTCGCCTTGAGACAAACAAAGCGGCGAGCGCATATGCAAATAATTTTAGTTTTTTATTCATCGCGCCCGCCTTAAATAATCTTCGCGCACCGCGCAAGCGATTGCCGCGCTTCGTTTCTTCGATGCCCAGACATGCTTCCAGATGCGCATTTAATTTTCTGTAAAGCACGGCAACGTCCGGCGCGACCCTTGCGCTTCGCAGCTTATCTTGCAAACGCAAGGCCGCCGCGATCATCGTTTCATTGCTTTTGCTCAAACTCTGTGGATGAGACCGCACGAGAGAGCGCGTATCTCCCGCATCCGAAAATTGAAAGTGCTTGCCCGCAGTCGCGCAGCGTATCCAGTAGTCCCAATCTTCGAGCGCGCGCATTCGCTCATCGAAGAAACCAATTTCATCTACGACTGATTTTCTAAGCAAAGGGCAATTAACCGCCATGATATTTCCGCGCGCCAGAAACTCTAGTATTCGTTTTCCGTCGCCGGACGCTTGCGGCATCCAAGTTCGATTCGTCCCGCGCATTGAATGCCGCCGCTCGCTCGTTTCATCATCGCTGAAATACCGCGCCGCGCTGTAAACGATGTCCGCATCTTTATGCTGCTCTAAATATTCAACTTGCCGCGCCAGCTTATCCGCTTCGATCAAATCATCCGCGTCTAAAAATTGAAGATACGCGCCGTTGCTGTTTTTTATTCCGGCGTTGCGCGCCGCCGACAGCCCTTTGTTTTCCTGATAAAAATATTTGATGCGCGCGTCCCGCCGCGCGAACTCTTCTACGACTTCGCTTGTTCCGTCAATCGAGCCGTCGTCTATAACGATGCATTCCCACGCTGCACAAGTCTGTGCCTGCACGCTCTCGATTGCGTGAGAGATGAAGCGCGCGTAGTTGTAAGCGGGAATAATGACGCTGACGAGCGGCAGAGAAGTTGCGCTAAAGGATTCGCTTGTCATGTGTTGCGCAATGAACTGGCGGGCAGGGAACTAAGATTGTCCGTATAGTTTTTGCCGCAGCGTCGCGCTCGATCTTTTCAACGCGCCACCGGCTTTATAAAAATGTTCGCTGATGCGCTCATAGTCGCGCGGCAAAAACTTTATCAGCGCCAGATGAAAAAAGACCAGCAATTCGTGCGGCTCCCATTTGGCACAGAGGCGCGCGTATTCCTTCGCTTGGCGAATATTGCCTTCCTCAATCGACGCCGCGATAAGCGCGCGATAGACGCCTCTGAACCTTTTTCTTACCTCGCTTTCATCGAGGCTTTCATTACTGCGGTATCTTCGCAACAGAGCGAGCGTGGCTTCGAGCAGTTCGATTTTCTTGCTGCTCATCGCGTTTCCATGAACGCGGTAGCGCACCAGCTTTTCCGGCATCCCGTAAAAGACCGCGCCGCCTTTCGCCAAACGCAGCCACAAATCATAATCCTCGCACCCGTAATAAAACTCTTCGCTTTCATCAAACAGCTTGCCGCCGCCGCTATCCAATGCTTTGCGCCGCACGACGGCAGATAAAATCGGCAGCCTGTTTTCGGTGAACAAAAGCGGAAACATTTCAGCCCCGCTGAATTTGCCGCAGAGCGTCGCAAACGTTTTGCTTTCGTTCGATGCGTCATCTTCCGGGAAAAGAAATCCGCTGCTAAAGACAACGTCGGCTCCTGTTTCCTTTATTTTTTTAACTTGCAAGTCGAGTTTTTCACGCGTCCATAAATCATCGGAATCGAGGAATGCAATGAGTTCGCCGCGCGCTTCTCTGATTCCCGTGTTTCGCGCGCCCGCCAATTTTTTATTCGATTGAAAGACATACTCGATGCGTTCGTCAGCCGCCGCAAAGTCGCGCGCAATCGCCGCCGTGCGATCCGTCGAGCCGTCATCGATAACGATCAATTCCCATCGCCGGTAGCTTTGTTCCAGCGCCGATTGAATCGCGGCGGCAAGATACTTTTCGGCGTTGTAAGCGGGCATGATAATGCTCACCAGCGGCTCTGCGGACATGGCTTTCAAGTCAATCCCATTTCTCGGAACGCCATCTGAAAACGCTTTTGCCATGTGTGATCGCGCAAACAGCGCGCGTGTCCTGCGCGCCCGATAGCTTCGCGCTCGTCCGCGTGCTGAAGATAATATTTAATTTTCTCCGCCATGTCCGCCGCGTTCGTGTAGCACACGATTTCCTTGCCGATCTCGAAAAATTCCTCTAACTCCTCCATGTACTCGACCATGTAAAACCCGCCGCTCATCGGCACTTCAAAATCGCGCAGGCGAATCTGCACAATGCGATTCGTTGTTTTGTGCGTGTTGCCGCAAGTGGAAAACCCCAGATTGATTCTGGCGCGGCTATACATTTGAATCATTTCCCCGTCCGACAGGGTCTCGCCCAAGATAGCTTCCGGCAAAGCGATTTCCGTTTCCTGTTCATCTGCTGCGTCATCAGCGCCGGATTGGATTTTCTTTTTTACGCGGCTCGACAACGCCTGCCAGCCTTGCCGCGTCAGCAACTTTCGCCCGATTTCTGCGGCTCTTTGCAATGAACGCGGTTCGGCATCGTCGGTTTCCTGCGCGGCGAAACGCTTGCGCCAGCCGTCGCCCCACACGCGCACGTCGATTCCCTCATCCAGCAAATATTTTATGTAGGCCGGGCGATCACCGTAGCATTGCCCGACAAAGGCGACATCGAATTCTTGCGGCACGTCATACGGCTTATAGAAGTTTGGATTCGCCGCTTCCTGACAGTAAATCGGATGTGCGCCCATTGCGATGTAATCTTTAATGCGAAATTTTTCCGGCACAAGACACCAATCGTAGTGCGGCGAAATTTCTTTGACCAGATGCAGTTGATAAGAACCGTTGCAATACCAGTTGACAGTCTTAATGCCGAGCGAGCGAATTTCGTCGAGCGTTTCAGTCAGCACGCAGGCGTCAGAGAAATAACTGAAAAACAGATCGACGGGACGAATCTCGTGCGCTGCCTTTATCTGCGCGAGCAGTGCCTTCGATACTCGCGGACGATTGCGCGCGATGAACTTTGCGCGTCCCGGGTCAGCCGGATCGAGATTCCGAAACGTCTCGCTCAAATCATACTGAAACTCTACGACATCATGACCTAAATCAACGAGCGATTCATACAGATTGTGCCGCCATAGATTCGACTGGAAGGCGGAATTGGTTGTGGTATCGGAAGCGTAGAAAATTCTCATCGAGGTAATAACAAACTCCTGTACATCTCTTCGTAACTCTGTGCGATGCGCGCCCATGTAAAGCGCTTCGACCATTCTTCATAACCGGAATGCTGCATCGCTTCTCTTTCATCCGGGCGATTATAGATGTCGGTCAGCATTGCGGCAGATGATTTTATTTCCGCTTTGCTATTGCCTTTGGAATCCTTTTGCGTCGGCAGCAATCGTCCGGCTTTAGACCATTCGATGATTTCCGCAGCGTTGCCGACATCCGCCGTCAGAAATGGAGTCTTCGAGGCCATGCACTCGAACAGCACGAGCGGCGAGCATTCGACGTTCGACGGAAATAGAAAACAATCCGCCGCCAGATAAGCGGCAATCGTGTCTTTTCGTGATAACGACGCGACGATCAGTGTTTTATCGTCGAGCAATCTTTTCGGCGACAACTTGAACAACTTCATTTTAGTCGCGCAGCGTCCCGCGCAGCCGTCGCCGAAATCGTTTCCGACGATCAACAACGCGGCATTCTCGATTCGCGCCTGCCGGAAAATGTCAATCGCTTCGGCGTGGCCTTTTGCTCCCGTGTGCGAGCCGACGTGCAAAATCAAAAAGCAATCTTTTGCGATTCCAAGTTGGCGGCGAATATCCGCGTGCAAAGTGTTCGCGCCGAACTCTTCTTCGGACGCGCCGTTCGGAATAACCGTGAAGTTCTTTAATCCGCACTCGCGCGCGAAATTAATGTCGCGGTAATCGTCGGAGAGAAAAACGTTCATATCGTATTTCCGCATACACGTTTTCATCGACTCGAAATATTCTTGATAGGCTGGCAGGTAAAGCCCTGAAAATCCTGTCGGCACGAAAACCTTTTTCGCTTCGATGCAATCGAGCAACGGCAGCATCACGTCAGTCGCCCATTGCTGCGCGGCGAAGTTCGTCACGACATCGAAATTCGATTCGACGAGAAATCGCTCGTAGTTTTTCGTTTCACCAAGCAAGCCTCTCACGGCATTGCCGGACACCTCGAACTCTTCAATGCGGACGCCGTTTAAGTCGCGCGCGTTTCGTTCGGGCAAACGTGTGGTTGCGATTGTCACATCATGCCCTGACTTCACCAGCCGCTCGGAAATCTGCTTGACGACTTCCTGCGTTCCGCCGACGGACGGATGATAAAACTCGACTGTATGAAGAATCTTCATTGGTGGAGAATGTTTATTTGAAGGCGGCGAG
>JAABUK010006466.1_pt1 | contig 17484 bp, 29 predicted proteins | sample 5559141 | NCBI WGS metagenome assembly JAABUK01 (sample SAMN10711869, study PRJNA513367) | rock metagenome | isolation source: Antarctica rocks | place: Antarctica: Victoria Land, Pudding Butte nord | collected 2016-01-03 | reverse complement strand
CGAGCTGGCTTTGCGAGCTTTTGCCCCTTCTTGTTGATCTAAATTGGTACGCCCACTTTCTTTGACAACCCGCCGAATTCGCTGGAGACGGATTTGTTGAAGCAGCGGGCCAGAGGGAAACGGCACCCCGCAGGACTGGCTGGCTTTGCGATGGCGAGGCGGTTGTATGGGGAAGCATACACCGACGTCCCGCAATATGGACTTCGACCGCGAAGCGTAGCGACGCCCCTTCTGGGCGATGGAATGGGACGCTTGAAGGTCTATGCAAGGTCTGATTGGGTTTAGGCTTTGGAAGAAACTGATGTCAGGAACACGTTCTTATGAGCTGTATCGGTACAGTCAAGACGATGGCCACTAGGCGATACCAGAGGTTTCGGACAATCCCATTGCTTTACAACTGATCACGAAAACATGCAGTATCTCAAATACACCCCCTCATCTTCGCTCCACGCCTCTCTTATCTTCCCCCCGACCCATTTCTACGTCGGACAAGCGGGATAAACTAGGTGGCAACATGGAGTTCCGGACTTCGCAGAGCGTGTCTCCTTGCTCTCGAGCTGTGGAAGGGGCGTTTTGAAGTCTGCGACATACAGGAGTCTTCGGTATGGATAAGCTCGACCAAAGACATTTTCTGGATTGATGTGATGCATGACATGCGAACAGCTTTGGCTGAAGTGGTACGGAAGGGTGCGACTCACGACCCTTCTGTCAAGCTGCGACTGGATGAGCAGGAGCTCTGCCCAGGGTGGCTTCTTCTTTGTCTGTATCATATGTTTCACGATCCTTCATCCCATCAGCCCTGGCAGTATTCGTCGAATGAAGGGGAGGAAGATAAATCGAGCGGGAGCCCGAGCGGGAGTTGGCTGGGGCGGGGGGAAGTGAGCATGCAGAAGACTCACCCTGACGGCCCTTGTGAAGATTGCGGGAGGCTCCCGTCCATACGGAGCCGTATCTGGGTGCCTCTGGTCAGGCAGCATTCGTGAAGCGGGGTTGACCCGTGTTGGCCCGATATTGCCGAGTCGTTACTTGGCGCGATCATCAAGAAATGCGGATGATCGTCTCAAAATTGCGCGACCTGAAGGTTTCAGTAGATTGACTCCCACCTCCGACCCCTTCCGATCACCGCAATTTGCTGCAAGGACTGTGGAGGGTCAGAAGGGACCCTCCTTCGCCCGCTATCCAATCCCCCACCGATCGAGGAATTGCCGAGCTTTAAGGTTGCGACTGCATTATTCTCCCAAGCAGGACATGATTAGCTTGGCTCTCGTTCCAGCCGTGCTAGCTTGCGGCCGAAGCATATTGTGGATTAACCTTGACAAATAAGGTGTGAGAACGAAATGCCGAAACGGACTTCTGCACATTGGCGACGCCGACACTGATGCTCGCTGATATTTCAAGTAGGTATGCAATGGACATGACCGGAATGATTCGGAGGACAAAGTCTCGAGCTTATGACAGCTGCTCATCATGAAACAAGGGGGGATGAGTGCCACGGTGTCGGCCTTTCTCTGCCGGGATTCTTTTCCTCCCCGCCTCTTCCGCAAGTGGCGCTAGAAGATTCGTGGTACTTGTCCCTTTGATTCGCTGAAGCACGCGTCCGCTGTCCACGTCCGCTAGCCGTTGTGGCGCAATTTGGGGGATCTGCTCGTCCGGATCTACTCGGCGATGAAAGCGCGACACGCAGGGTTCCTTCTATCGCTAATTCTTCGGCGTCCAAAAGATCTAGGTACCGACTACTCGAGATCCCGTCCAGTGCGTCATTGGAATGGACGCACTCGGGAAACCCCTAGGGAAGGGTCGGAGCTTTTAGTTTGGAGTGCCTTGACACGTGCCAATCCTTACTTCTGGGTCGAACGACCCTTTGAACAGAGGAGGCGTGATCGATCGGGGTAATTAGGCGGTCTGGTCCGAAAGGACATCCTTTCATTCAACACACATGGCCCATATGAGCTCATCAAAGGAGTGTCCACGGTCCCCGTTTTATCCTTTTGACTTCGATGTCTCACCTTGACACCTGTTCCCACGGGAAAACTGTGAGACACTGCAAAGAGCGACAACAAGCTTCTTCCGGGTCGGGAGGAGGGGCGTACTCCCTCGGAAGTGCCTCATGCGGCGTAACCTACCATACGCTCGGAGCTCAGGGTCTTTGTGCAGGAGCTCTCGAAGTGAGTTACTTACCAGCCATTTCCGATATCGTGCCTCGCCGGCATCGGCTGCACTACGAAAGCCGGAGCGGAACGATGACCGAATGACGACAGACCCGAGACTCTGGCGTCGAAAGGTTGTTTTACCCTGCCTTCTCAGAGAACGTCGATCAATTGGACTTCCAACTTTATATAGTGCAGATCAGGATCTCGGGAGATCCATTCCTCTTTGCCTCCACCAATTCGAACATACTGTCGCTTATCTTACCCCCTGAACCGACAAAGGAGCGATTTCGAGGAAATATTTGTGCACGAGCGCTGAATAACCTTTTAGACCAGGGCGCCAGGTACGAATCCCTGCTAGCGTCATCCCGGTAACGCGGAAGCCCCCTGTAAATAGGCCCCATCAAGGTAGGTCCGGGCGGTGGCTTCATCTTTGATGTTCCGGGCTGTCCCATCGACATCACCGTCTCATCTGATCTGATGCCTTCGCTGACACTCAGACTTTCCATCATCCTCTCCCTTTCCTCATGTTTTCCCTTTTACACGACCCCATCACTGCCTCGTCTCGCGATGTTGGGGCGGCGCTTCCCTGTGCATCATCATCATCACCACTTCAACGGGTACTTCGGCGATCCTTCTTCTTCCAGAACCCCACTCGTCGCCTCTCTCTATCGACTTGGGATCCTTTCGGTTCCATGCTACCTGTGAATACGCGACATGAATCTGAGCGGGGTCAATTTTAGTGAATCAGGCAGGTACGCGCAGTCATCTTACCGTGGTGGCGGAATGACTGATCCTCTGTCACAGGACCTATCGAATAACACCGATACAACAGCCGGAGCGGTCCGCGGCGTTCGACGGAATATACCTGTCTCGACTACCTCTTTCGCCACCTTTGATACTCCAGTTCGACTGCTGGGACGCAGATGGCGAATTGACGATACCGTATGCCATCCGCTAATCCATCCGGATCCATCGCTGATGCCAGGTAGCTACGACGAGATCCCCTTCCTCGTTTGCCACCTGACCCTACAAACTCCAGACGGGGAGGAGGCAACCATGGTAGTCGCGCCTGATGGCGAAGTCATTTCGTTGCTCTACGGCACCCTCGTAGCGGCCCCGGCAGAGATGCAGGACCGCGACGGGGCAGAGGGGATTTATTTCGCCTTTCCCGACGTGAGCGTACGGTATGTTGGGCGATTTCGGTTGAGGGCGAACGTCATGCGGATAACGGGGTGAGTCGCCTACTCCGGAATATGTAGTTCCCGTTCTGACGGAAACAGGGGACAACCGTTAAATACGTGCTTCACCGATCCGTTCGTTATCGTCGAAAGTGCCACCTACGTCGCGCCACGTACGTCTACTCCCCTAGCTCTGACTCTGGTAGTACTGACGCAGAGCAGCCATCACTGACCTCACCCGCCACTTCGACGCGCAGGACGCCATTCGATTCGGATTACCCCGCTCCGAATGGTAGTCTCCCTTGCGGCGGACTGCATTCCTTGATTCCCTCGCAACCTATTGAATCCAGCACATTCACTACCCTGCATCGCATGATTCCCCTTTCCGCCAGTACCGTAACACATATCGCGTTGTATCCCTATAATCCAGAATATACACCTATCTCCCTATGTAGCTGGCTCGGATTATACCCTTCGCTAGGATACCATATTGATGATACCCCGGATGTACCAATTTTCAACGGCGATGGCGGGCACATTGAAGAGTAAAGCTTTCTGAAAGCTCACATCCGGCAAAGCTCACCTCCGCCACTCCGGAACCCATGCCTGGTTTGATATCTGTGCCCCATCTCTAAGCTCGAAGGCTCATCTCTACCGACACAGTCGGACGCATCAGAGCCCCCCTAGCCCGGCGGTGGCCCCTTCCTCGGCAAATCCATCCCCAACTCCCGTCTTTGCTCGATTGCCATAGCGCACTTCCGCTCCCTATCGTTGACGGCGTTGGTTCGGGCATATCCGATCACCGAGTAGATGTAGGTACCTAGGAGTCCTCGGGTGAGCACACAACGCTGTGAGGAAAGGTAGAGGTACCGAGCAGAACGGCGGTGCCGAAAGCCATCATTCTGGAGTTGATGGTCAGCGGACTGGGAAGCGGAACAAAGGGGCACGAACGGCATGAGGAAATCGGCCCTTCGTATCACCGGCATGGCGAAAATCTTCTCTCTGACACTAAGTGGATCCTTTAGCGTTCTCGGCTCAAGAGGACTACCAAGTCGGTCCACGAAGGCAGCATTGAATACGTGGGCGGAGCGGAAATTATATCCACCTCACGGAAGGGACACCGTGGGAAGTTGGATCACCGGGCGGATAAGCCATAAGAGCGGTTCCACGCGGCTGACTTGTTTCTTACTGTCTTCCCACATCATCTGCAAAATCTCTTATACCCCGTTTGTCCATTCTACACTCCTCTGGCGAGAACGGAACCTTATCATACCGACTGTGCAGAGCCATCATGGATGACACCGATATCCTGCTCAAGTCAGTGTTGAGCCGTTTTGACTTTCAAGTGGATGTTGACGGGTTGAATCATCTTCTAGCCCCGCCGCCCTCGAAGCTCTCAAACATGCTCAACTCGCTTCACTCTCCAAGCGGCATGGGCTGAAGACAAGTGTCAAGGTGAGGTCGTCCATTCTGAGCACAACCAGTCGTCGAGAGCTCATGAACCGATCCTCTTCAATCAGAGAAGCGTCATGGTCGAGCGTTTGCGTGAATGTCAGTCAAACCTTCTCGTAAATCCGCGAGCAGCGCTAACAGGCATTGCGCAGTTGCGGTCAACACCGGGATCAGTCTCAACACGATCCATGAGACCAGATCGAGCCCTTTGTATCCCATCGAGGTCGACCACAGCATCGATGGCAATTCTACTCCTCTCCCTTCCCCTACTGATACGGATGACGAAGAAACCAACCAAATCGCTTCGGATTCAAATACTATCGACCGCGGAGATAGACCTCACGACACCGCATGTGGCCCATCGGATGTATGGGAAGTCCTGTCGAACAGCGGGGCCAGCTTGTTATCTCCGGACAAGCGGCCAGCGTTGGCGAATTCAGGAAGCGTGAGCTCTTGGAAGAGTGCCAGGAACGGGGAATGTCTCGGTGACTTTGGTGGTGAGTTCTCATCATCGCTCAATATCAAGAGCCGGGATGACTCCGATATCAGTCGACGGTGCAAATACTGGACCGTCTCGCAGCACCAGCTCTTCCATGCGGTCCTTGGCCTCCAAGGCGACATCACTCTCTCGGCGCGCATCCCGCCATCTCCTTCCGCGAACCACATCCACGACGTCGCAAATGGACGTCCAACCAGAAGCAGCTGAGTGCATCGAGGAGGTTCAAGTATCCGTACCCCCATCTCCTGCGTCCACTGTCGGCATTCCCAGGCGGCACTCCACCCTTTCCATCCTCGAGCAACCTAGCACGATTCGCCTGGTCTCGCCACCTCCCCCAGAGTCAAGCGGGGATAATGCAGAGCTGGAGACAGGCAACCTCCCAATGTTCGGCAGTGCAAGACATGCAACATGCCTCAACGAGCGGCGATCAATGGCTCCTCTCAGATCTACGCAAGGAGCGGATTCATCCTTCGCAGCCATGGCGCTAAGCAGGAGATCGATGCCTGCCCTGCCGAATTCCGCCTCCGGGAGCATCAGCAAGATCTGTCCACCTCTTCCGCCGACAGCCAGCATATCGTCCGCCCCATCCATACCCGGCTCCTTCTCACCTCTTCCGCCCACGCCTAAGCAGTTTGTCTTCGGTACAAAGCGGGATGCGGGCATCACCAGGACTGAATTCTCCGCTGCTGCGGAAGAAGTGCTAGCTCAGATGAATGCTAGGCTGCCCAGCAACGCCAGCAAGCTCAGTCATGAGCTACTAAAGGGAAAGAAGGTGGAAGTCGGGAGCCTTGTCAGCGCGAATCGCGAGGTCGGAGCACCCGGGTGGAGGTTGAGCGCGAGTGGTAGCAGCTCTCGGAATGACCGGTTCGCTGTTGCGCATGAGAAAGAGTTCGCCAGGTAAGTTCATCGCGAATGCCAGGGCTGGTATTGATGACTGGTAAGGATGCAGTCGATTAGTCAATTTCGGAAGGGGAAGTCCACCCCGAGTGGCAGTATGAAGCATTCCGCCCCTATGACCAAGTCCTTAACCCAACCTGTCAAGAGAAAGCTCGAACCCCAGTCCAGCTCGGAATTGGACCTAGGCGACTCGTCAAGAATCCAGGCAGACAGCGAGACCGGCAGAGATACAAAGAGAAGCAGGCTGTCAATCTCATCGACCATGCTCGGCGCATTGCGAGGAGGGACTCGCAGTCTCGCCAATCTACTCGGTGACGTGGAAGAGACACCGACAGACGAACTCAAAAAGCTCAAGGAGTTGACGGAGCAAAGGCGATCGAGCCTGATCCGAGGCAAAGGTAAGTCTCCGAGCTATCATACTCGGGTCTAACAGGATTGACAGGCAAAGGGCTGTCGTCCCGCTTCGGGTTCTTGCGCAATTTGCGAAAACAGACTCCAGTTACGAAGCCGGTCGTTACGTCGTCGACAATTACCACCTCCGCCTCGACGCACTTCCCAGCTCCGACTATGCCCCGCAAGACATCAGTATTTGCACCGCGAGATCCACCTCAGCCGCGTAAGAGGTTCGACCTGCAAGAGTCCCTTCGGCGCAGTCAAACCTCGACCCATCGAGACCAGTCTGCGAAGCTCTCGCAGAATTACAAGGCTCAACCTTCAACTTATGGGTCAAGATCGAGTTCTGCAGCGACTATTCTCTCCACTGCGTCGACGAATCAATCCCGACCTAAGGTACCCGACTTCGGTCCGGCGGGGAGACTTGCGCCTCCCACGAGGAACACACTCGGTCTCCCAAAATCATCTTCGTTGTCCTCCTCAGTCTCGATGAAAAAGCAAAGTCAAGCCGACATGATTCGCCAAGCCCGTCCCGCACCGCCACCTCCAGCTCACAACCAGCGCAAACCGTCCCACTCCACTGCCCCAGGCCTGACGAGATCGTCCACCCTCCTCGCTCCGACCGCCTCTTCTCTCGCTCGGATGCAAGCAACCGTAAAGCCCCCTCTTGCTCGCCCTTTGCCTGTCCCGCCAATTCCGGCCACACCGCGATTCGCGCCCACCTCCCAACCGTTTGGTACCGCTTCGTCTCGCGAACATCTCCTATTCGAGAGCAACTTCAACCTACCCAAGCCCGCGCCGTCTACCGTCAGCCATAAATCGTCGACTCGTATGATCAAATCCCCGACCAAGTCAAGGATGCGTGCACAGGCGAGCGGGCTGAGCGCGGTCAAGTCCAAGGGTAATCTGAGAGGTGAGGTCGAGCTTCAGCAGAGGAGGGCGGAGATCAAGGCTCGGCAGGAAAGATTGGCGGAGGAACGGGGGTTGCGGGCTCTGCTTGGTGAGATTCCTGGCAGGGACGTCGAGATGAGCTAGACGGAGACGGATTGAAGCCTGGTGCGCTGGGTGTCTGCAGGTGTGTCTGGATCTCCCTTTCTTCCATCTCCTGTGTCTATGATTTGCTTGCTTGGCACTTTAGCCATTGATATACGTCTTGCTGTGCTTGTACGCCATGTCAATTCTTGTCGATACTTGCTTGTGCTATCTCTTGAGCGCCATCTTCCGCCGTCTCAGACCCGCCGCCTTCCCTGGACCTCGCTTCTTCTTCCGCCCCTCTCCTCCAGCATCACCATTCTCAACCTCGCCTTCTTCCTCGCTCGCATCAGACTCAAGCTCCGTGGTAGCTGGCGAGTCCTTGGGGGTGGAGTTCCTCAACCGTCGACTATTCCGCATCGCCGCAGCGCGTAGGCGGGCCGTCTGGGCTTCTGCTTCGCGTCCATCATCCACATCGTCTTCTGCTGGGTCAATTGGCGGAGCGGGGCGGAGATATGCAGGTAGGGAGGATTGAGCGAATTCGGGCAAGGCGGAGATAATCCGAGCGATAAGCGAAATGATGAGAAGGAACGGCCAAGTCCGGGTCACATTCGGGGGTATGGCCAGACCCGACAACGGGGTGAGCGAGCCATCACCATGCGGCTGAATATCGTCAGCTTGGGCTCCATGGTCTAAAAGAAGCACTGACGAGAAACACCTCGTCCCCCTCGACGATGAGCTCCAATGTCCCCGAGAACTCGCTCCCCTCGACCATCGGGACCTTCACCTTCCTCCTCCTCTCCTTACTAGCCACACCCTCCTTCTTCTCCCTCCCCTTCTCTTTCTCCTTTCCATTCTCGACTCCATCCTCGGTCCCCTTGTCCTTCGAGAGCCCAGCAGCGCTCTTCGCCGTGCGATCGAAATACCCGACTCTCCGCCTGTCTCTCGAATAGTTTAGTCGCATGACGAGATAATGGAATCCGGAAGTGAGGAAGACGAGGAAGATGAGCGTGTGGAAGAGGGTCGGACGGAAACGTGAGTAGTAATACCCCGTCCCCCGCCATTTTGGGACCCCATTCTTGTAGAAGAACTAGGTCGACTCGTCGATCAGGCAATCCAGCTAGTATAACATGATGGGGTGGGAGGGGAGACGCACGTCGTATCGCTCGCGACCTTCTGGGGATCGCAGGATCTGGGCGATCACGCCGAGTCGGGCGAAACGGTCGTGGATATTCTTCACTCCGGGATTCTTGTCGGGACTGGAAAGGCACAGCTCGTCAGTCACGACATCATATCGGCATCTGGGAGGCAGATGGGTCATTGAGTTTGAACGCACTGGAGCTCGAGAGATTTCTTCCGGTAAGCTTTGGTGATTTCGGATGTCGAGGCGGATGGGGACACGCCGACGTGGGAGTAGAAGTTGATTGCCTTCCCTAGAACAGCCGCAGATTTGTCAGCGGGAGATTCCTCACGGATGAGAGTCAAGTTAAAGCCAGCCTTCGAGCTCACCTTCGGCTGCTTCGAGGGCAGAGACGAGGTCAAAGATCTCATAATCATCTTTCGTCCATCTATCCAAGATCAACCAAGGTATGGGAAACGAATCCTAGACTAACGACAGCGCGGTGACCACGAAGGCTAAGCAGATGACGACGACAGTCAGCCGCATCTTCTGCTTTCAATCCGATTTCAAGTCGAGACCAGGATTGACCAAAGCTGTGAAATGAAAGAGAGAAGGGAGGGGGCATTTAGAACGGCGACATTTCCGCGGACTTTCGCTTGATCTCCGGACTCAACCTGCAGCCGGCAGATACACGACCTGGCTCTCCGACTTCCACCGTGACGGCTACTGCGTGATTCCCCTCCCTCATCCCCCAATCCTCCTGCGAGTCATTCCGCGAATCAGCTCTACAATGGCTCGAATCCTTCCCATACGATTTCAAGCGGGACGATCGATCTACCTGGACGGCCCAGCACCTTCCGTATGGGTTCACGGGCGGACTGTATAATCGGTATGCGGTGAACCATGAGGATTGGGTTTGGAAGGTCGGCATGTACGTGGGATCGCCTCCCTCGGTCTGGTCATAAGTCATGGCGGTGTAGTCAGCCGGGAGATACGGGAGGCGTTCGCGAAAGTCTGGGGGACTGATGATCTGACCGTCTCGTTCGACGGGATGAATGCGACTCTCCCCATCAATCCCACGACTGGACGTACAGACATACAACCCACCGCTCCTTGGCCTCGTGAGCTCCTCGTTGACGTTTTCTTGTCCCACCTTCCCTCTTTGAACTATCTTTCTTCCAACGAGCCTCTCTCGTGCAGCCCAGGGAGACAACAGACTGATCTGCGTAGACATGGACCAAGCCCCGCGCTTCGTCAATACTCTCCAACTCTGCCAAGGGATCGCCAACCTCTCCCCCTCCGGTCCCCTCGACGGCGGCCTGGTCGTCCTCCGCGGCTCCCATAAACTCCACGAAGACCACTTCGATTCCATCGGGGGGTTTGATACTTCGGCGGACCAAGGTGAGGCGTTTGAGGGGTACAAGTACTCGATGGAGGATGTTGGGTGGTATCTCAAACACGGGTGCGAGGAGATCAAGGTGTGCGCCAATGCTGGTGACCTCATCCGTACGTAACTCCTGCTTTGGCGGAAGTTGGATGGGTGTTGAGTTGGGTAGTGTGGGACTCTCGGACGATACGTTGGAATGCCAGTCCGGTGGGGACGCAGACCCGTTTCGCACTCTATGTAGCCTGGACCCCGAGGGAGTTCATGAGCGAGGTCGAGCTGGCGACGAAGCTTGAGATCTTCGAGCAGCGGAAAGGTACGACTGGTTGGGCAGTGCGTCCTCTCTTTCGTCTTGTATATTACGCTGAAGGTGCCCCTGGATAGCACAAGAACGTCGTCCCGACTGATCTGGATAGTCCGAGTGCACTGCCGAGAAGACCGGATGGGTCGGTCGACCCGGCCAACCGGACGCGGCCGCTCCAGGAGCCTGTGGAGAGCGAGGAAGTGCTCTGGGCGGTTTTGCTCTGGGCGGTTGGAGTGAGGGAATGAGATCTGGATAAGGAGTTGCGAAGATGTTTCGACATCGGTGGTTGGACGGTAGGGCTCGGTTGACTACCTACCAGAGCAGAGTCCGGCGACTCTGCGGCCTCAGGGATCATGCTGTCGGATGAGTGCCTCGGAAACCTTGGAGGAGTGTGAAGCGGGTATTCTGTTCCCCGAGGTACACGACTGTACGATGACTGTCGATGCTTGATGTCAGGACAGACTATGCATTACCAAAACCCCCAATGAGTTGTGGCCACCGTGACCTCATCTCCTCATCCCCTTCGAACAACCCGCACAACCCGTCCAGCATTTCCTTCTGCACCGCACTCATCACTCTTCCGGCTCTCACCACTTTGGGCGCTTTCTTGCCACTCTGCACGTCGGCCTGCGCGACCGGACGGGATCCCTGATACCTGAGCTCCTCGATCATGTGGTCGACTAGGGCGTCAGCGACGCTTCTCCCCTCATCCGCCGGATGGATATCAGCGGTCGCCAGCAGGGACTGCTTGATCAGTCTCGCCAGCGCAGTCGTGGCATATGGTGTGGATTGGGACGGTAGATTGCCGGTCAGAGCGGTGGATCCGCTATCGAAGAGCGATGGAAGAAATTGAAGGATGAATGTCGCTACCGTTGGCATCGGAGAAGTCGGGGAGAACCGTAGTGAGAGAAGTGCAACCGCGAAATGCTCCAGCGGGTCACCTGCAGAGTTCCCCAGATCGATGACGGATGCTTGCAGGACTTCGCGGATGATGAGCTCGACGGTCCGCAGTGGACCTTCGGCCATGAGGGATGATTCGAGCGCTTCGAGTAGCGTCTTCGTCCAGTGCGGCTGGCGAAGGTCGAGATGCCGCAAGGACTGCAGCTCGGCGCGGAGTACCGTAAGCGGTCTCGGAGGTACAGGGCCTGAAAGCATTTCTTGGGTTGATTAGCGATCCCAAGCTTGCCGACAACGAGAAAGCTCACGTGAATCTGAGGAGACGGAAATGGACTCCAATCTGTCCCTCACTCCGACTACGTTGAAAGCAGAACTCTGTAGGACTGGTTCAATGCCGGTGCCCCGCTCGACAATCGCCTTGATCGCCCGGCTATTGACTCGTAACAAAGGCTCGGGGAAGGAAGAGTCGAGTAGCAAAGTCTGTAGGACGTTCAGGTGAAGTGCGGACAGCAGGCTAAGCACCCATCAGACTGGACTGATCGGTATTGTAAAACCGCACCCGTTCCGCTCTATCTCGCTGCAGAGCCAAGCTACCACGCCGCCAAGACTCCAACTCAGAAGAGGTTGAGAGAAATAGGATAGTCCGCTATGCAAGGTATCGAGCTCGATCTGGCCAGCGGCCGTAGCTGCGATGGCCTGCTGTACAAGGCCTGATGCCAGGCGGCAGAACTCGGAAGGAGAAGTCGCCCTAAATCTCGTAAGACTCGGTTGTCGTGCTCGAGAGAGGAGAAGGCTTACAGCAAGATCTGGTCATCGATGCCATCGGAACCGAACTGAGAAGGTCGTCAGTCCACGCTCAAGCAAGCCTTGATGGTCCCACCAAAGCCTTGATCCATCCGTTCATATTTGTTCTTTGAATGGGATCGAGATCCGCTAGACTCAAAGCCGTCCTAGCATCTCGTAGTAGGTCCGGCAAGGGCAACTGGGTCGCTGTCAGTCGAGTTTTGTCAGTGCAGAGCAGTGCTCACCTGAAACTGCGATACCACCGCTTCGACCAGTACGACCCCTTCCCCGAACCTCGTCAAGCTGCCTTGGGGATCGTCTGCTCTGCCCATCCGGTCGTCTGAGGGGTTCAACAAGTGCTCGGCAAGGATGTCCAGGAGCTCCGCAGGGCTCAGAGCCGCCGCAAGCGAGTAGATGAGACTAGGACGGGAGGCGAGATTGGTGAAAAGGCCGTCAGGTGGAGGGATTCTTGGACATGCTCGAAGGCACTGGACATTGTCAGCTCGGCGCTCATGCGCATAAAGTGGACTCACGTGGATGAAGTCGGTGCTGAAAGACCGCGCAGCACCCGGGGCGAAGGTGATCAAGTGCGCCAGCGGTATCAAGTGCCCTTTTGACGCGTATCCCAGCCGGTTCTGATCAATCCGTCAGCCGAAACGATATACCTAGATCTGTTACTGACCATCAAGGACTCTCCATCTGTCGAAGGAGGCGTAGCGATATTCGGTACGAGCGTATAGGCTTCAGTCCGATCGAGCAAGCCGAGCTCAACCATCCGGTGGACCATCGTCACCTCGACTGAACATAGCATCCTACACGATCAACAGTCTATGAGTCAGATCCTGGCTCAACAAGGCCAACCTACCACCCTTCCGGCTGCGAAAAAGCGCCGGTATCATCGTCGTCATCAGCATGGGCAACAAAGATGTCAAAGGTGGAGGACAGCCACGCGTTGTCTCCTGCCATGCGCACGCTCTGCATGTCGAAGGCCAGGGCCAGAGCTGCTGGTAGTGTCCGCTGGTATCGCAAGTCCGTCGGTTCATACGCTAGGGATGATGAGCGGGACTTACCGGAAACGGCCACTTGGGGTCCGAGTTGTCTCTCCACCATCGAAGCAGGACTGGCAAACCCTCGGTAAGGAATAGCCAGCTTGGCACGCCTTCAGGTGATCCTCCTTTGTATGTCCCTCCCCAGTCATTCACAGCTGTTTGAATCAGGTGAAGCAGGAACGTGGAAGGATCAGAGGCGATGTGAGGACCGAGACGGAGGAGTTTGATGTGAGTATCAGGAGGGCGTGGAGGCTCCGATGCGTATTCCGGACATCGAGCCCACCGAGCGGATCGAAGGAGATAAGAGAGCAGGAATTCGAAGATCTGGGGCAGTAGAGGAGACGAATGGCTGGACGTTAGGGATTTCGGGGTTACTGAGGTTATATTGGAAATCTCGACCGGATCTGGGGGTGCTGAAGATATTCCCAGTTGTGCTACGTCTTGGGAGATCGTTAAATCCGCCATCAACCCGCTCAAGCAGTCTCGCAGCGGTGCCGCCAGTACCTCAGGTAGGGACTGTAGGAGATTTCCTGCTTCTAGTCCGACTTCGAGGGAAGGAGCGGGATACGGCTCGAGGAGGGACAGAATACGGGTGGTGAAATTGATGATTGGGGTTGGTGCGGGAGATGAAGCGGTGAGGGAGCATATCCGTAAGAGTGGGAGGAGTAAGGCGAGCGTGGATGCGGTGATCACCGGTGAAGGCTCGGGATTCGCGGATGTGGAAGTAGCGATGTCCGGGACGGGTCTTGTTTGAGAGAATGGCTTTTCAAGGGCCGCTGGGAGGGAGTCGCCAGGTTCGAGTCCTGTCGGATTTGCCAAGATGACATTGGATATCGAGGCCAAGATGGCATCCGAGAGTGACTCTTGTTCGAGGAACAGAAATAGCAGGTGGATGACGAATGTCCTCGAGGTGATGATGCTTGAAGACATCGCCTGAGAGGTGTAGTTGAGGAGTACGGCAGAAGGTGGATTTGGATAAAGATGATGAAGAAGTGCGTCTGGCATGGCAGAGAAATCGACATCAGCTTCATCCATAGGTCCACAAAGGCGATGATACCTGTCACCGCGTCCTCGGCATCCTGTCCGGAAACTTCTCGCCGCTCGAGACAGCTTTTGACAAGCTTCACAAACTACCAACAGGTCATGTCAGATCAGCTGGTACAGAAAAGAAGATTAGCCTCACCCGTCTTGCAGTGACAGCACGAGCATACGATTTGCCGACCAACTCTCGCAGCGTGAGGTCCACGACGGCCATCGTCCTGCCTCGGGTGGACAATGACAAGTACACATTGGTGTGGAGGCGGACGAACAGAAAAGTCGGCGGGAGAGTTTCCGGCGGAAGCTGGCTCGTTAACTCTTCCGCCTGACATTTGGCTTTCACGATCTGATCTTGACAATATTGCTGTGTCCAGAGAATGACTGTCCGTGTCCCCAGACTGCAGCTTTCATCGCGGCAAGTTGAGTCGTGGGTTCGCATTGAAGCGACAATCTTCCAGGCTGGCCTCTAGCAACATGTTTGGCCATCTCGCTCTTCCATCTTCGAGCTGCTCTCGATCCCTACCTCGCCTCTTTCCTTACACCGCAATCCCAAATCGTCGATTCCGACATCTGCATACTTCGCTCGCCCAATGGGCTGACACACCCAAAACGCCTGTCCATCTCATCGCAACTCTCCGCCGAGCATGCCCCGTCCCAATCGCCTTGGCCCGTGAAGCACTCGCCAACTCCAACGACGATCTCGACAGAGCCCTAGCCTACATCGAGCGATCTCTCTCCTCATCCGAAGCGAAAGCCGCCAAAGTATCCGGACGATCTACGAACGAAGGCACGATAGCCGTTTCCCTACTTTCCGGCAAGCGGGTATCTATGATTCATCTGGGGTGCGAAACGGATTTCGTCGCTCGAAACGATGTGTTCTTGAATACCGCTCGAGGAGTCGCTGGGACTGCGGCATTTCTGGATGTACCGAGTGACGCTGGACCTCCTGAACCCCAATTAGGTGTCGACCCGATTCAGGATTTCCCGACCGATGCGCTCCTTTCCGCGCCCCTCATCGCCCTGCCTCCATCAGACTCATCCTCACCTATCCCTACACACGAACCGACCACTGTCCGACAAACCCTTCTCTCGGCACTAGGATCTACCGGCGAGAACCTCAAACTACTACGAGCCGTATCCTTCGCCGCGCCATTCCCATCATCCCCTACCATCCGATTCATTCCCGGATGCTTCGCTCATGGCGGGCCTGGCGATACCGAAGGGAAGGTCGGCGGGATCGTCGTGCTCAGTGCCATCAGCTCCGTCCCGGAGAGACTCATAGCGACACTCGTGCACGGACCAGGTGGAGAGGATTTCGACAGGGACCTCTCAAAGCTCGCACGGACGATCGCCAGACAGGTCGTAGGGTTCCCGACGAGGGTGATCAGCCGGAAAAGCAAAGGCGGCGATGGGGTGGAGGACGAGGAGGTGTTGTTGGAACAGCCGTTCATGATGATGGGACAGGAGAGACGGGTGGGCGAGGTCATGGATGAGTGGGGACAGGAGAGAGGGGCGAAGGTGAGCGTGGTGGGGATGAGGCGGTGGGCGGTGAGCGATGTTCTTGGGATGGGAGGGGATGCACCGGAGAAGGTTGAGACCGAGGATGGGGCGTAGGATTGCATTGAGCATAGTATGCATGTCGCATTCGCAGTGTACGGCGCGGCAACCCTGGTCGACCGAACCGCAGCTGAATGCCGGGTCTATGGTCGCAAAAAATGACAAGCGAAAGCACTCGCTCAAGAAGTCTCAAAACGCGTTCAACGATCGCGGTGCCGCATCTCAAGCTCGCTACCGGCACCACTCGCTCAAACCGACGATACGGATCAGTATGGCTATCCCAGCTTCAGTCAGCGGGGCGGACCAATGGCGGGCGTCTTCGCCAGCCTACGCTGTACCCGAGACGCGTCGGCATCTCGAAGCCTGCTTCGGTGACCTCTACCATCCTTTCGTCAAAAGCCCGCCCTAAACTTACCGGACTTCCCATCACATGGCACGGAATCAAGGTTCTCCTCGTCAAACCTTCTACTCCGTCCATGACGAATCAGCGTCCCAGCTGACGTCGTCCGATCACGCTGAAGCTTGTGTTGCCGAGTTTGGAGGGGCAAGATCTGAAAGATCTTGCCCTCAGATCTTGCCCATGTGAAAGATCTTGCCCATGAAAGATCTTGCCCATGTAAGATCTTGCCCATGTTCAGATCTTGCCCATGCTGAAGAATCTTGCCCATGCCGAGTGAAGCCTATCTCATTGCGCCAGGAATATCCAAAGGGGGCGCAGCCGCCTTGAAATTTCAAACTGGTCATACGACACCGACTTGGGCGACGCAAACAGCTGCTGCGACTCTCGAGGCAAAATTCCGGAAGCGTAGAACCATGCGGCTTCTGCAATCGTTCTAGAAAACTGAATGAGTTCAATCGGTTGCGTCCGCGGGGTGCCCTTAGAACATAGACTGGTACTGAAGATGAGGCGATGGCGAACGCCACTCGAAAGGCGCACGACTCCTGCCACGCGACTGAATTATTGCAGACTTGATTCGGTGCCTTTTCGTCACGTCGCGGAAGAGCTGATCTGCCTGATGCGATCAACGCGCGGCGCTCGCTGTTCGGTAAAGCTCAACGATATATACACGGGTAGAGCAAGGTAGAGCAAGCCATGACAGAACAAATGAGCGAGGTCCCCGCAAACTCAAACAGCTGGGCAACGATAACGCCGCGGCTCCGCTAGCTTGTTCTTCAGAGCGTGACGCCGAGAAAGGTAGAAGCCCTGACCCCAAAGGAAATAGACTTCGGACTATTTACGTGGTGTAGAAACCCCAAAGCAGGAGCAAGGCTTGGCTTCGGAGAAATAATTGAACGCCCCCTTATCTGCTGGTTAAGCGTATGACGAGAGGAAGTGGAGATCTACCACGTTACGAAAGAGGCGTAACGCGGAGGAGACTTATTGGAGGTGACTGACTTCGGAGTGATTCGCAGAATCTGGCTGAGTTCGGAACGCCCCAGTTTTAGTCTTGGGGGCGTCAGACGGATGCAGTCTGTGCCTCGCAGTTGATGTCGGCCCTGCACAATGAGACTAGGGCGCCGCCGAAAGGGAAGTCTGCAGTAGCGTGACCGATTGCTCGTTGTCCCGACGAAACCCGCGCCGGAATCAAGGGATTAGGTCCCAAATTAAGCGCGAGAGCGTGCCGAGTTTCCATGTGGAAACTAGTCAGGTTTTCATCACCTGAGATGGGCACGGATGCTGAAGAGGATTTGCGAGCCGATTAATTGGATGATCATCTAGGACGTCGGATGGACACGGGAAAGAATGTCACCTCATCCTTGTCTCAGATGAAGGATACCGTACCCTCGGTCTGAGACCCGTCCACCCCCCG
>JAABUK010006464.1_pt1 | contig 17487 bp, 16 predicted proteins | sample 5559141 | NCBI WGS metagenome assembly JAABUK01 (sample SAMN10711869, study PRJNA513367) | rock metagenome | isolation source: Antarctica rocks | place: Antarctica: Victoria Land, Pudding Butte nord | collected 2016-01-03 | reverse complement strand
TCGCGCGCGCATTTCTTTGGCGGCTTTGTTGGTGAAAGTGACGGCCAAAATGCGCGCCGGCGGCACGTTGTGGTGTTGGATGAGATTGGCGATGCGATGCGTCAGCGTGCGCGTTTTGCCGCTTCCGGCACCGGCGAAGATGAGCAAAGGGCCATCGGTGTGCGTGACCGCCTGCTGCTGCGGCTCGTTCAAGCCTTCGAGAAGATTCATGGTGTTGCGAGCGGCAAACGGCTAATGACGAATCGAGTACTCGTTGATTCGTCATTGGCGCGGCGTCACTTCAAATTATTCGGGTTGTGGGATGGGCGAATCGCCGCCGCTTTCGGAGCGTGGAACCGGCGAACTATTGCCGCTACCACCCGAATCGGGGCGCGAGGTTTCCTGCGAACGCTGCGGGCGCGATTCACTGCCTGAAGAGCGCGGTGAATTGCTGCTGAAATTGCTGCCCGAACCGGACTCGCTGCGACGGCGCGAACGCGAAGAACGCGACCTGCGACGGCGCGAAGAACGGCTGCCCGAAGAGTCGCTGGTGGAAGAGTTGCTGTTGTCGCTGTAGCTGCGACGGCGACGGCGGCGATGCGAAGAACGAGAACCGTCCTGAGTGGAATCGCTTGAACCGATGCTGGAGCTATTGCCCGAGTTGTTGTTCGCACCGGTGTTCGTGCCGTCGCCCAAACCATCGCCCAGCTTCAATTGAGTACCCGATGGCATTGGCGCATCCGAGCGCACGATGCGCTGGCGGTTGGGTGTGGCGCGCGGCGTGACGCGGCCTTTCGAGGCGCGCTGCAAATCGGAAAACGAGGGCACGTCGGAAGCGGAAGTTGCATCGTTGCCAGCCGGCAAAACCTGCACTTGCACGCCCTGACCCTGGGTTTGCACTTTTCGCGTCATCGTCGAAACGTGTGGCTTGCCGACAACCGTCATGCCGTTGCGCGGCGTCACGCTGGCGCCAAACAGCTTCTCGCTCAAGACGTATTTGCCGACAGCATAAGAGCCATAAGCCAGGCCGCTCAGCAGCAGCAAAACCATGACAAGGCGCAAAAGAATTCTCATCTTCTAAAGGCTATCACGCGGCTCTTGTCGCGCCTATGGCCGCACCTTCACGCACACCAAATTCCATTCGATTTACAGAAGCACAAGCGCACCAAAGGCAAAGCACTCTGCGAAGTTGGATGTCGTGCCGCACCTGACCGACATGAAGCACGAACCATCTCAGATGCACAAGAACAAGCACGAGCAACCATCGAACGAAGAAAAACGTTTGATCCCGTGCATTCACAATCGGCGTTTTCGGGTTAAACAGGCTACAATCGAGTACTCGAAAGCGCTTTTTGTGGCTTTTTCTTGTGGCTGCTGAGATTGAGTTTTCGCTAAGAATCTATTCGAATAAGCACTCAACCGCGACCGCATCACCTATTCGGGCAAGTTCTAAGTGTTTTGTTTGAGGGAAAGAGATGACAATGAAGGATTGGTCAATGAAAATGACGGCGCATCGCAAGTGGCCGCTTGTCGTAGCGCGTGTGACGTTGGCGCGTGTGACGTTGGCGGGCGTGGTGCTGGCGAGCGTTCCTTTGTGTTTGTTTGGTCTGTCGGGTTGCCGGGGCGCGACGAAACTGGCGACCGAAGCGATAGCGGGAAAAGAAGTGGCCGACTCGCTAACGCACAGCGAACGTGATGCGACTTTGAAAGACGTTACATCCAGGAAAGCGCAGGCCGAAGCGAAACGATTCAATAACGATCCGCGCGTTTTGTTGGGGGCTCATTTGAACACGTCGTGGATGGAGTTTCGCACGCAGCCCAGCCCGATGCAGGCTGCAGAACCCGCAGTCTGGACGATGAATATCTGGCAGATCGGCAAGCCCGCCAAAAACAACAATTGGATCGACGAATTCAAATACGCACACGACAAGCTGCTGCACCTGATCGTCGTGTCGAAGGATTTGGCGTATTTCAATCACGTTTATCCCGATTTTCGCGGCGATGGATTGTTCATCACTTCGCAGACTTTGCCGCGTGGTGGCACTTACAAAGCCTTCGCCGCTTACACGCCGATGCGCGGCGTGCAGGAAGTCGCGCAGCACGAGTTCAAAGTCCTCGCTGCGGGCGCTGTCGATGCGCCCAGTCCTGTCTTCAGCCAAAGCCCTGTTTTTCTCTTGAAAGTCGATGAAGCGGTCCATGGCTGGATGACGCGCCGCGTTATTTCCAAGCCCGAAGGCCAGCCCGAAGCCGCGGGCGGCGAGGCTTACCGCATCGGTTTGATGCTCGCGCCGCAACCCGCAGCCGGACAGCCCGTGACGCTGCACTTTCGACTTCGCAACATCTTCGATCAGCCTGTCACCGATTTGCAGCCGTATTTAGGCGCGATGGGTTACGCTGTCATCTTGTCCGCCGACAGCAAAATTTTTCTGGATGTGCGCCCAACCGACGACGCGATCAGCGACATCAGCAACGTGCCGAACGGGAACGATGCGGCGCACGAAAGCGATGAATCGAGTACTCGATTGTCAGCGTCCGCAGCGGGGCCGGACGTTTCTTTTCAAACAGTTTTTCCGGCGGCGGGGCTTTATAAAATCTGGGGACAGTTCCAGCACAAAGGGCGCATTATTACGGCGCCTTTTGTCGTCCGTGTCTCAGCGACCAAAGCACAAGCGACCAAGAGGCTATCCGAATAGGCGAAATCTGCCGGGCTTTGGTGAAGTCTCGGGCAACCACAAGGGTCGCCCCTACGATGGGTTTGCTTTGTAGAGGCGACCCTTGTGATTGCCCTATTCGGATAGGTTCTAAGTGATCAGAAGTGGAAAACCGTCGCTGAGTGCGTCGGCTTCGAGTGCGGCGATTTCGACACTTGCCGCTCGGTGCGCTCTCAACGGCGAGATGCACTTGAAGTGAAAGCCGGACAAGCCTGGCGCGCGTCGCGTGTGCGGCCTGGCGCCAGTCAAATCATAAAGGAAAACGAGGAAAAACCATGACGACCCAATTGCAAATCGGCGGTATGATGTGCGCGGCGTGCGCCGGCCATGTGACAAAAGCGCTGCAAACCGTGCCTGGAGTGCAGCGTGTGCAAGTGCAAAACCATCCCGATCTCGCAACTGTCGAACACGATGGCGCCGATGTCGCAACCTTGATTGCGGCGATTGAAGAAGAAGGCTACACCGCAAAACTTGTGGCAGCCCGAACTTCCGGCGCAGCCATGTAAGGCCAGGCACGTAAGATCGGGCACGTAAGACAAGACGTTGGCGACTGAGTTCGTCGCGTTGTTCTAAAAGCGCGTCGCTTTGAACGATTCCTGACTGCAAAATGATAGGTAACCCGAGTTGCCGCTTGGAGCCGCGACTTCAGGCGCTGGCCGCAAAGGCGGCGACTCGGGTTGGGTAGCAACTTGAGGTAATTAATTAAGGAGGAGGCTTGATGTTGAAAGGTTTATCGTTTGTGGGCGGAATGCCCGCTGTGGGGTTGTTGTTTTTGCGTGTGCTCGTCGGGCTGGCTTTGGCTTTTCACGGCTGGCCTAAAATGCACCATCCGTTCACCTGGATGGGGGCGAGTGCGCCGGTGCCGGGCGTTTTGCAGGCGCTGGCCGCGATCTCCGAATTCGGCGGCGGTCTGGCTTTGGTGTTCGGACTGGTGACGCCGCTCGCGTGCCTGGGCATCCTGTCGACGATGTTTGTCGCTACGATGAGCACGATGAAAAGCGGCAAGCCGCTGATCTCTGCCGCCGGTGGGCCGTCGGCGGAATTGTCCGCTGTTTACTTCGTAGCGGCGCTGCTGCTGTTGCTGGCGGGGCCGGGAAGCATTTCGCTGGACGCGCTTTTGTTCGGCAAAAACAAGAAGCGCGGCGGGCGTTATTGAACCATAAAGCCCGACCAATGAATACAATGAGTTAAACCGGCGAACCCTGAGCCTAAGCGACGGGCTTGTATGAACTACATCAAGCCCGTCGCTTAGGCTCAGGGTTCGCTATTTCTAATGTCTGCGGATAAGCGTGCAACGTTCGAGTACTCGATTGTCGGAATCGAAACGGCGGACCGTTCATTTTTTGCAATGAATGGTCCGCCGTTTTTGTTATATTTCCCTTCATTCTCAAGGTTCTCCATCAGGAACGTTCGCTTTTATAACTTCTGAACATGACTTCTAAAATCGCTTTGCCGTGGACGGTCGGCCACGCGCCCGATTCGAGTACTCGACCGCAAGAGTTTGTGCCCGCGCAAGTGCCCGGCGCCGTTCAGCTCGATTGGGCGCGTGCCCACGATTGGCCCGATCACAATTACGCCGACAACTTTCGCGCTTACGAATGGATGGAAGACCGTTTCTGGGTTTATCAAACCGAACTTTCGCCGCCGCAAATAGAAAATGATGAGCAACTTTTCTTTGTGTGCAAAGGCATTGATTATCAATACCAGGTGCGCTTGAACGGTGAAGTTCTTTATGCGCACGAAGGCATGTTCAAGCCGTTTGAAATCGACCTCACAGGTCGCGCGCAAAACGGCGACACCTTGGAAATCGTTGTTTTTCCAGTTCCCAAATCGTGCGCTGAACCGACGCGCGTGCAGGCGAATCAAAGTTGCAAACCGGCAGTTTCTTACCTCTGGGATTTTCATCCGCGACTTGTGCCGCTTGGCATCTGGGACGAGACATGTCTCGAAGTGCGACCGGCGCAGCACATCCAAAGCATCGACACGCAATCGGCTTTGACAAACGAGTACTCGATTGCCGAAATCACTGCTTCCTGCGCGGTCAGCGACGCCGAAAATTGTCTGGTCGAATGGAGCCTGCACGATCCCACGGGAATTGAAGTGTTGGCGGCGGTGTTGGTCGTTGATGCGACAATTGAAGGAAGCAGCTTTTCTTGTCGCGCGACATTGGAGCATCCGCAGCTTTGGTGGCCGTCCGGCGAAGGCGCGCAGCCGCTTTACACTTCGCGCTTCGAGTTGACGCGCGACGGCGAAACCATTGATCAGAAAACAGCTCTGATTGGTTTTCGCGACGTTCAACTGGTAATGCATGAAGGCGCCTGGGACGAGCCGAGCGGTTTCCCTAAAAGCCGCAGCACGCCGCCGATTACGCTGCAAATCAACGGGCGGCGCATCTTCGCCAAAGGCTCGAACTGGGTTGCGCCCGCTATTTTCCCGGGACAAATCACGCGCGACCTTTACGATTCCTTGCTGCAATTCGTTCAACAATCGAACATGAACATTTTGCGTTGCTGGGGCGGCGCGATTGTCAATAAAGACGCGTTTTTCGAGATTTGCGACGAACGCGGCATCATGGTGTGGCAAGAGTTTCCCCTCGCCTGCAACCGCTACGAAGGCACGCCGAGCTATCTTCGAGTACTCGATGACGAATCTCGGAGCATCATCACGCGCCTGCGCCGTCACGCTTCTCTGGTCATGTGGTGCGGCGGCAACGAGCTGTTCAACGCGTGGAGCGGCATGACCGATCAGGATTTGGCGCTGCGGCTGCTCAATCGCAACTGCTACGATTTGGATCCGCATCGCCCGTTTTTGATGACTTCGCCCTTAATGGGAATGGCGCACGGCTCTTATGTGTTTCGCGACCCGAACGGCGTCGAATCGTTTCAGCTTTTCGTCGGCGCCGGCGCGACTGCTTACACCGAGTTCGGCTGTGCGGGCCCATCGAATCTGGAGACAATCGAAAGCATCATTCCGCCCGACGAAATGTTTCCGCCGCGCTTGGGGACAGCGTGGGAAACTCATCACGCTTTGGGCGCGTGGCAAGGCAATACGTGGCTGCTGCCCGAAGTGATTGAAGATTACTTCGGCGCCTCCGAGAACGTGGCGCAAATTGTCGAGCGCGGGCAACTGATGCAAAACGAAGGCTACAAAGCCTTGTTTGAAGAAGCGCGCCGCCAGAAACCGACCTGCGCGATGGCCTTGAACTGGTGCCTAAACGAACCTTGGCCGACCGCCGCCAACAATTCTCTTATCAATTGGCCGGACAAGCCGAAACCCGCGCTGCGTCATGTCGCGCAAAGCTGCCGCCCGACTTTGGCCAGCGCGCGCATCGCCAAATTCCGCTGGCGCGAAGGCGAATTGTTCAATCCCGAATTGTGGCTGCTCAACGATGCGCCAATCGAGTACTCGAAAGGCCGCATCGAAGCCTTTTTGCAAATGGGAAATGACGAACATTTCCTGTTGGGCTGGGACTTTGCGCGCCTTGAAAACAACGCCAATCTCATCGGCCCGCAGATTCGTTTCGTCTTGCCACACGCCAAATCTTCGCAGATGAAGCTTGTTCTGCGCGCGCCCGAACATCCCGAATGGAACTCGGAATATACCTTGATTTATGTGCCGCATCATGTCGAAGCGGATGATGCACGGCGCCTGTTGAACCTGTGATTTTCGTTGATACGGGCGCGCGGTTGAACTTAAACGCTCTTGCGCCAAGAAATTGTTCGAGAGACCGAGAAGAAACGAACTTTTGAAAAGAGAACAGTTTGTCATCCTGAACCTGCCCAAAAGGCACCCGGAAGGATCTCGTAGCGCGAAGTCCAATTGAGGTCTCCGCTACGCGATCCTTTTCAGGATGACAAACTGTTCTTTCATTCAATGATTCCGGCTTACAAACCCCCCAGGATTCTCCTGGGCACGTTCTGAAAATTGCAAACTTGCAATGAATAAGAAGTGAAAAATTGACGACTTTTGAAGAGAATTCTATGCCATCGAGTACTCGAATCAAGCTATGGCCGAACGGCGCGCCAAACGCTGCCGGAAATGATGCCGCTGATGCGCCTTTCATGGACGTTTATCTGCCGCAAAACGGCAATGGTGCGGCGGTTTTGGTGTGTCCGGGCGGCGGTTATGGGTTTTTGGCCGTCGATCACGAAGGCGAACAAATCGCGCGCTGGCTGAACGAGCAGGGCATCGCTGCCTTTGTGCTACATTATCGCATCGCGCCGCGCTACGGTTTTCCCGCGCCGCAGCAAGACGCACTGCGCGCGCTTCGCCTGATTCGCGCGCGTGCCGATAAGTTGAAAGTGCGTCCCGACGCGATTGGCGTCTTGGGCTTTTCGGCTGGCGGACATTTGGCGGCGACGTGCGTCACGGTTTTCGACCGCGACAAGTTTCGCGTTATCGAGTACTCGAACGATGAAACTCAAGGCGTTTCCTCGCGCCCCGACTTTGCGGTTCTCTGTTATCCCGTTATCTCGATGCGCGAATCGTGGATGCACAGCGGCTCGCGCGATAATTTAATTGGCGCAAATCCATCGGACGAACTGGCGCAGTTGATGTCGCCGGAGCAGCAAGTGAGCGCGCAAACACCGCCGACTTTTCTCTTTCACACGGCTGATGACGACGCCGTTGCAGTCGAAAACAGCCTGGCGTTTTATGGGGCGTTGCGCCGTCACAACATCGCGGGTGAACTGCACGTTTTTGAGCGCGGCGCTCACGGCGTCGGATTGGCGCAAGACGACGCGGCTTTGAAATTGTGGCCTTCGCTTTTGGCCAACTGGCTGCGCAACATCACAGCGCAATCGAGTACTCGATGAAGGTTAAGATGAAAATTAAATCGTAGGGGCGAAATATATCTCGCCCTTTGGTTGCATCTTTGTCCATTAATCGTCAATTCAGCAGCAAAAGGAAAAGACATGAAAGTTTTATTTATCGGCGGAACCGGAACCATCAGCACCTGGTGCAGCCGCCTGGCCGTCGAGCGCGGCATTGAACTGGTATTTCTCAATCGCGGGCACAACGCCGCCAAGGTGCCGCAAGGCGTTCGCGTCATCACAACCGACATTCGCAACCGCGAAGAAGCGCGCGCCGCACTCAAAGACGAGAGTTTCGATGTCGTCGTCGATTGGATCGCTTTCACGACCGATCACATCGAAAACGACCTGGAACTGTTTCGCGGCAAAACCAAGCAGTTCATTTTTATCTCTTCGGCTTCGGCCTATCAAAGCCAGCCGACGCAATATCTGATTACCGAATCGACGCCGCTGAAAAACCCGTTCTGGGGGTATTCGCGCAACAAAATCGCGTGCGAAGAGATGCTGATGCAGGCGTATCGCGACAGCGATTTTCCGATGACGATTGTGCGGCCTTCGCACACCTACGACAACAGTTTGCCGACGACTTTCGGCGGCGATTATACGGTTCCCGACCGCATGGTGCGCGGCCAGAAGATCATCGCGCACGGCGACGGCAGCAGCTTGTGGACGCTGACGCATTCGGAAGATTTCGCCAAAGGTTTCGTCGGTTTGTTGGGCAATGCCCACTCGATTGGACACGCGCTTCACATCACGTCCGATGAAGCCTTGACGTGGGATCAGATTCACCAGATCATCGGCGATGCGGTCGGCGCGAGTCCCAATGTGGTTCACATTCCCAGCGATTTTATCGCGCGCTTCGATGAGGGAATCGGTGCCGGAATTGTGGGCGACAAAGCCAAGTGCGCGGTTTTCGACAACTCGAAGATCAAGCTGTTCGTGCCCGATTTCAGGGCGACGATTTCGTTTTCCGAAGGCGTGCGGCGCGCCCTCAAATGGTTCGATGAAGACGCTTCGCGCAAAGCGCCCAACGCCAACACCAACGCGACAATAGACAAAATCATTGCCGCCTACGAAAAAGCATTTGACGCGCTGGGCTGAGACCATCCGTTGAAGAATCAAGTACTCGATTCTTTTTATTCAGCTAAGTAGTGGGACAAAAGAAAACTGGCATTTTGCCCTGCGAGTGAACTCGCGGCTGGGCGGCTGGCGCCGAAGCGTCGGCCTGCGCCGACGCAACGATAAATGATTTTCGCGTCGGCGCAGGCCGCCCAGCCGCGAGTTCACTCGCAGGTAAATCAGGTAAATGCTGCAAAACATTTGGTCATCTACTTAAAACGTTTTCTCTTCGATGTGCGTTGCGAGGTGAGCTTGTTCCCTCGATTCGGGAGTTTCGTTTTCGCTGCACAAACTTTCGTCTCCGTCGGGCAAAAATACGGTGAAAGTCGCGCCTTGCCCCAGTCCCAGGTTTTCCGCTTGAATGGTGCCGCCGTGCAGTTCGACCAGATTGCGCGCAATCGATCAACCTAAACCCAGGCCGGAATGACGGCGCGTTGTCGAGCCGTCGGCCTGGCGAAAGCGGTCGAAAACATGGGGCAAGAAGTCGGGCGCGATGCCTTGTCCCGAATCACGGATCGTTAGAACCGCCAGCGATTGGCTGCAACTGTTCATCGAGTACTCGATTGGTTGTTCGCCGGGTTGCGACGCGCGCAATATGACGAAAACCTGTCCGCCTTCGAGCGTGAATTTAAGAGCGTTGGACAGCAGATTCCACACGATCTGCTGCAATCGCGTGGCATCGCCTTGCACGACAAGGCTGCGATCCGTCTCCAATTGCACTCCGAGTTGTTTTTGCTGAGCGTTGGGCTGCAGCGTAGCGGCGGTGATTTCGACGATGCCAGCCAATTCGACGGGCGCTTTTTGCAGCTTGAAATTGCCGGCAATAATGCGCGAAACGTCCAGCAGATCTTCGATAAGTCGAGCTTGCAGGCGCGCGTTGCGCTCGATGGTTTCAAGCGCGTGCTGTGTCGATTCTTCGTCCATGTCACCAACTCACAGCATCGAGACCCAGCCTAAAATGCCGTTGAGCGGCGTGCGCAGTTCGTGCGACAGCGTGGCTAAAAACTCGTCTTTGGCCTGATTGGCGGCTTTGGCCTGCTGGCGCGCGGCCTGTTCTCGCACCAATTCGATAATCGCGGCCTGGTTGCGCTTGCGCTCGATGGCGTAACGCATCGAACGCTCGAGCAGCGGCGCGTCGGTTTTGCCTTTGATGAGGTAATCTTCGGCGCCCATTTGCAGCGCCTGTAATGCGCGCTCCTGGTCGTTGAAGCCGGTCAGCAAAATAATCGGGACGTGTGGCGCGCACGCCTGCAAGCGCGAAAAACCATCATGCCTTGCGCGTCCGGCAAGTTCATGTCGAGCAGCACGACATCGAAATCGCCGTCTTTGTCGCCGTTTTGTCCGGCGTCACCATTTGGCTCGGCGTCACCATTTGGCTCGGCGTTTTGGAGGCGCGATTCGGCGTCGCTCACGCGCTCGACGTGCGTCAGACTCGGCGTCATCGTCGCCATTTCCTCGAGCGCGTAGCCAACCAGAAGCGCGTCGTCTTCGTCATCTTCCACAAGCAAAACTCGAATGACCGGCCTCCCGCGAAACGAAGCCTTTGAACTCTGGCGCGAAGTTTAACGCTTCCATGCCAAACCGCGAAAAGCGAGAAAGCGGCTTTGTTTCGATGTCGGCGACGCAATGGTTCTCAAGCAACAGAAACAAGGCATCGAGTACTCGATTGTTCTACGGCAACAACTAACATCGACAAATATAATTGTAGAATCCCACAGTGGTGCGCCGCCTACAATCTGGCCCGGGAGAAAAGCAATGCAAATCGTTCGTCTTCGTTGCGAATATGGGGAAACGCCGCTGGCAATTGATGTCGCGCCCGCGCTTGAGCTGGCAGCTCCAGTCTGCGCAATGCGTTGTGCGACAAAGCGCTTATCGAGTACTGGTGGCGAGCAGCGAAGACAAACTGGCGCGCGACGAAGCCGATATTTGGGACAGCGAGCGCATCATATTCTGGTTTCACTTGCACGCTGATAAGTGCGAGGCGGCAATCGAGTACTCGATTGTGCAAAAAGGCTCCTGCCGATCATCGGCAGGAGCCTTTTTAACTTTCAATGCCCGCCATGCATGCTCGGCATTCGTCCCATGTGCGTTTGGTTAAACAGTTCTTCGGGCACTACGATGTAGGGCCGCATCATCTCGTGGTCTTCGTGTTCGAGGACGTGGCAGTGATACATATAGCGTCCGGCAAATCCATCAAAGGTGGCCACGATTTTCAACAGTTCGTTGGGGTTAGCGCGAATCGTATCCTTCCAGCCCAGTTCGTTGGCGTCGGTGCGCGCCGCGCCATTTTGCGCGAAGTCGTAGGTGACAATCGGGCCGGGCGCATCGTCGGCGGGATAAAGGTTGGAGTTCAGGGCGTAACCGCCGTCGCGCCCAAAATGCTGGAACTGCACCAGATGCACATGAATGGGATGCACATCGCCCGTCACATTGAGGATGTTCCAAACTTCCCGTCCACCAAACTTGACGAGATAGTTGGTGGTGTCGTGGAACATGGCCGCCATCACGCGATAGCGGCAACGATGATGTTTGACCTGGGTTGAATCGTCGTACTTCGCGGCTATGAAAAACGCGATGTCGATTTCTCCAACTCCGGGATCGTCGCTCAAGACCGGAAGCATCGAGGTCTCGTGGCCAGACGGCTTTTGTCCCACGAAACCAAGCAGTTCCACTTCGCGCAGCGAGAGAACAGTTGTGCGCTGCCAGTCGGCTTCTTGCACACCGGTCGGCGGTTCGTCATTGGGGTCGGCCTGTTCCGCCAGCACGATGAGCCGGTGCTCGTGTTCTCCCAGTTGTTCGTGAGTCGGCGCGTTTTGATAATCGCAAAGCGGGTCGGGCAATTGAAGCAATTGTCCCAGTGTGCCTCGCACGCGGAACTCCATTACGTCGGGAAAAGGGTTGCGCGATGGACGGTCGGGCTCGCCCAGCGGCGAAGTCGTCGAAGTGCCGTCAAAAGGAGCGACCGCGGTGTTGATCCAGCGCAAGTCGGTGCCGTCGGGAAACGAGCTTAAATCTAAAATCAGATCGGCGCGCTCTGCCGGAGCCAGTGTGAGAGCCAGGCGCCCGTCCACATTGGGAAGTGCTACGGGTTGATGAAAAAGCCCGCCGTCCGAACCAATTTGTCGCAGCACGCCGGCAGTTGTAACGGCTTGCAATTGCTCCTCGCCTCCGGCCATGCGGACAACGCTCGTCAGTACAAGCTGATAAGCGCGCGCATTGCTGGCGTTGACGACGCGAAGCCGGTAAGCGCGCGGCTTGAGGTTGCAATGCGGCCAGATGACGCCATTGACGGTTGTGAACGGCCCGAAGAACTCCATCGGGCCGCGCTCTTTCCAGACTGGCGGCGTATCGCGCTCCGGGCCGTCGTCGGTTTTGTGCAGAAGTTGACCTGTCAGCGGACTGTCGGGTTTGCCGTCTTCCGTTTGCAGGTTGCGATCTGCGATGACGAGCGGGATCTCCAGTGGCGCCTGGCCGTGCGCGTGATGATGGGGCGAATGCGCCTGGTGCAAAGCGTCTAAAATCGCTCGGTCGCTCAGGTCGCGGATCAGCCACAAGCCCGCCAAACCGGCGTAAACATTGAACCGCGTCGCGCCCATCGCGTGGTCGTGGAACCAGAGCATCGGTGCGTGCTGGTGCGTCGCAAGGCCCGTGTCGTAATCCGACACTTTGCACTGTCCGTAGGGAATGACGTTTTCGGTCCAGCCATCGCTGTCGGGTTCGGTGCGCCCGCCGTGCAGGTGAGCGACCGTCCACGCTTCCAGTTGCTTGACGTTCTCGAAGTGAGGGTCTTGAGGCACGCCGCCGCCGGCCAAACGCGGTTTGCCTCCGGCGTAGTTTTGCGAAGGGTCGTCCGGGTTGCCCTGCGCGCTGCTCATGGCCTGAATCGGAATTGTGCCCGCCAGGTTGTTGAACCACTCGACAGCGACTTTGCTGCCTTGATGCACTTCGACGACGGGGCCGGGAAAAGTGCCGTCATACGTCCACAAAGAGGTCGCGGGAAGAGCGGAGTGCAACTTCAGCGATGTCGGCTTCATCTCGATCCGCAAATGGGGATGAGACTTTTTCGTCAGATCGATCCTCTGCAGAAACGGCAGAGGATCGGCAAAGCGATGATCGTCGTATAACTCTTGCGCGGTTGGGAAAGTCATAGAAATTCCCTCCTTCCGAAAATATACCGGCTGCACGGCTGGGTGTCGCAACCATTATAAAGCCTTTTTCAACTTTTTTGTTGAACCAGAACCAAGCGCACCAACTCTGAAAATATCTTCACCAAACAACGAAAACGCCCATTGCAAATTGCGCAATGGGCGCTTACTCCGGTTCGACAACGAATTGTTTGGTCGAGTACTCGATGAATCGCGGCGAAAGGCGAACCGCCGTTATTCTTCTATCTCGCCTTACAGCGAGTGTAAAAATGTCATCAGGTGTTTATTGAAATTCTGCGGGCGTTCCAGGTTCGACAAATGTCCGGCTTGCGGAATCAAATGCAACTCGGCTTTGGGAATGTCGTGCGCCAAAGACTTGGCGATTTCGGGCGGCGTGATGCTGTCTTCCAAACCGCACAAAATCAGCGTCGGCACTTTGATTTGGCCCAGTTGCGGCGTAGCGTCCGGTCGGTCGCGCAAAGCCTGCAGCAGTTGAACCAAAGCTTGCGGCTCCAAGTCGTTCGCCATTTGCCGCACGGCCTCGACGACTTTGGGGCGCGTGGCGCGCGTAGTTTCGCCCAGCAGACTGGGCAGCATTCGCTCCATCAGTTCGGACGACGAATGCGTTTGCGCAAATTCAATGTTTTCTTCGCGTTTGGCGCGCGCTTCGGGCGTGTCGGGCGCGGCTTGCGTGTCGCACAAAATCAAGGCGCCCAATCGCTGTGGATACAAGCGCGCAAACGCCAGAGCGACATAACCGCCTATCGAAAGGCCGCACAAAATCATCGGCTGCGCCAGGTTCATGTCGGCCAGCAACGCGGCGACATCGTGCGCCATCTGCTCGACCGAAGGCGTGGCAGGAAACGGCGAAGTCGCGCCGATGCCGCGCAGATTGGGCGCGATGACCTTGAAGTCTTTGGCCAAAGAGTCGATCTGAACGCGCCACATCGCGTTGCTCATCGGAAACGCATGCAGCAAAACCAGCGGCGTGCCGTTGCCGCGCTTATCGTATTCAACCGCGTTGTCGTCATCAATTTGCCGCTTCATTGCCTTCTGTCTCCCTGCGACTCGCAACTAATCGAGTACTCGATACTTCTGCTTAACACGGTTTTGGCCGTTAGCAATTGGCCTTTAAAGGTTAGCCATCAGATCTTTTCAAGGTTTAAGCAGGCAAGAGTTTGTCATTCTGAGAGGGCGTATAGGAAAGGTAAATAGGATGACAGACGCTCCAATATAACACTTTTTCTCCTTTTCTATACACCCTCTGAGCAAAGCGAAGAATCTAATGACAGCTACAGTTAGATTCTTCGCTTTGCTCAAAATGACAAACTCTTGCCTGCTTAAACTTCTGGCTCAACCAGCGATTTGGTTAATCACAATCAACTTAAACCAAAGCACCCTGCTGGCGCAATGTGTCGCGCAGTTCGCATCCCAATTCGCGCGGCAGTTTGGCTTGGCGCACGCACAAAGCTGCAGCGGTTCCGGCGGCTTGTCCCATCGCAAAACACGTCGGCGTCAAGCGTGTCGAGGCGTGGCCTTCGTGCGTCGCCGAAATGCAGCGCCCCGCCACAATGAGGTTGTCCAATCCGCGCGGCAGCATAGCACGAAACGGAATTTCATACCAATCGGGCGGCGGCTGACTTGTCACCAAACCGTGCCCGACCGGCGCGTGAATATCGACCGGATAAGCCGAACGCGCAATGCTGTCCTCGAACCTGGCACCGCTAATTACATCGTCTTGCGTCAAGATATAATCGCCTTCGATGCGACGCGATTCGCGCACGCCGATCTGACTGGGAATCGTTGAAATATAAGCGTTCTGAAAACCGTCGATTTCGCGGCGAAACCAGTCAGCCAGAACACCGACCTGCCGCCGTCCTTCGATTTCGCCCTGCGACAAATCGAAGCCGTTGGCGCCGTCCAGTTGCGTCACGCGGCTTGTATTGATGTAGCATTCGTCCGCTCGAATGCCCGCGAAAAACAGCAAACGGTCGCGCGGAATGCCCAGTTTTTCAGCATCCGCGCGCCACTTGGAAAAGTAGCCGGAAACGCCGGTCAAAGGCTCGCCGCGCCGCAAATCGTCGAACAAAGTCTCGTCATGGAACTCGTGCGGATTGTCTAAGATGTAGCGGCGAATCGGATTCCAATCGACGCCGCTCATGCGAAAATACATCGTCATCGGCTGCGATTGCAACATCGGCTGCGATTGCAATTGTCCTTGTGGCTGTCCATCGAGTACTCGATTCTGCATTGGTGCGCCGGCCTGCCACGCCACATCGGCATCGCCCGTCGTATCGATAAAGACTTTGGCGCGAATTGAAAACTCGCCGCTTTTGTTGACGATGCGAACCGAAGAAATACGTTCGTCTTGTCTCTCGACATTGACGACCAGAGCGTGCAACAAAACCTGCGCGCCGCTTTCGGTCAGCATTTGAAGCATGACCTGCTTGCACAAATCGGGGTCGAACGGCGTCAGCGAATAGACGAAGCCGATGCTGTCGCGCAGATGCCCCAGCGCGCCGCCGATGTGCGTCAGGCGGTCGACGAGTTCTTGTCCCAGGCCGGCCAACACTTGTTTGCCGCGCTTGTTGTGAAAACTGAGCCACGGGTGAACCAACGCGGCTGTGGAAGAGCCGCCGGGAAAACCATGCCGCTCGATGAGCAGCGTGCGCGCACCGTTGCGCGCCGAGGCCACAGCCGCCATCACGCCCGACGGCCCGCCGCCGCAAACCACGACATCAAAGGAACTTAAATCGAGAGGCACGCAACAATTATAGCGAGACGAAGGGGATGAAGTTTGACGAAGGGACGCCAGCGACTGAAGTCGCGGCTGGAAGGCCTTCGGCCACGAAGTCCGCCTGCGCGGACTATTTTTAGGCGCCTTGCTTCAAGCGCCTTGCAGCCGCGACTTCAGTCGCTGGCATCTGAAAACTCGAACTACCCGATCCGTTTGCTGATGCGCGATTATTTTAGGCACCAAAGTTCGCAGCACATCGAGCCTTCACCGAAATCAGAGTGCTGCCTGATATACTTGTCGTGCTCCATTATTCACGTTTTGCGCCCCCGGATTTTCATGCTGCCGATCTCTTTTCGCTGTTGTTTTTTCGCTTCCGTCGCCATTGCGCTTTCCTGTTCTTCGTTTTCTCGTCTCCATGCGCAAACTCCTGCTGTAGCACCGTCAACGTCTTCAAGTACAGCGACGCCCTCAGCGGCAACTGCGCCACCAACGACAGCACCCACGCCAACTTCTTCAACCGCGAGGTCTTCAAGACCAGCATCTTCAACGGTTCGGACGCCATTGAGTACTCGATCCGGCTCGGGTTCCCGCACGACGGTCCGAACCGGCATAACTGTTTCGCCCACAAGTGTTGTCTCTACGACGGGCGTTGCTGTGGTCGGCACTGCCGAAACGGGCACGGCCGGGACGGGCACTGCTGCAGGAACGGCGACGCCCACAGCAACACCCACAGCGACGCCGCCGGTTTTGCCGGCGCGCGGAACTTTGGAGATTTCCGGCGATTCCAAAGAGATGTCGGTGTTTGCAGTTTCCAGCGATGCACAGGAATTGTTCACGGCGCTGGCCGATCGCGCCAAGATGCCGTTGTTGGTGGATGACACGGTGTCGCGCAAGTTGACCGTCAACATCATCGACCGCGCGCCGCGCCAGATCATCGAAGACATTGCGCGCGCTTACGGTTTGTCGGCGGCGGATGTGAACGGCGTCACGATGATTTCCGAAGGTATTCCACGCTCGCCCTCTTCTTACTTGCTGTCCGACATCGACTCGATTCCCACTAAATACGTCGATGCCGCGAATGCGCGCAACCTCTTGCCGGTGTTCTTGCAGGATTACGTTAAAGTCAATAGTGAGCAGAACGCGGTTGTCTTGTCGGCGCCGCGCGAGGTGCTGAACAAGTTTCGCCAGGACATCGCGCAGTTCGACATTCCCGCGTCGCAGATTCTGCTCGATTTGCTCTTGGTCGAACTGACCGATACGAACGCCGACGAATTGGGCTTATCGCTGTCATATGCCAACGGCGGACGCGGCGTGTCGCTGCTGCCGGGAACTGGCTCCAGCAGCTTCAGCGCGATCACGACATTAAAAAGCGGCTTCTTTTTCGAGTTGCGCGCGCTGCAACAGCAAGGCAAAGCGCGCGTTCGCGCCAACCCGCGCATTGCGACCGTTTCGGGACGACCGGCTTCGATTTTCGTGGGACGCCAGCAGTATGTTTTGACGCCGCTGGATAATGGCACCAACAACATCAGCGCGGGCGTGCGCTTGAACGTGACGCCTTACACGGGCGGCGAGAAACAGGTTCTCATCGACGCCTACGCCGAAGTCTCGACGCTTTCTGCACCCGACCCGACAACACGATTGCCGGAAAAAAGCACGCGCACGGTCAACACTTCAGTCCGCATCAACGACGGACAAACGATTGTCATCGGCGGCTTGAAGCAGCAGGAATCGCGCAACATTCGCACGCGCGTACCATTCCTGGGCAGCCTGCCGTTGCTGGGCAAACTGTTTCAAACCAAAAGTGTGCGCACCACCAACACGGAACTGGTCTTGTTCATCACGCCACATATCTTGTCGGATACGGGCCACTTGCCTGCCGACCAGGAAAAAGTACTGAAAGAGCGCTTCTTGGACAGCGACTTGAACGCGCCGCTACCGCCCGCGCCCGCTTCGACCTTCGACCTGCCATCGAGCAGTCAATCGAG
>JAABUK010006459.1_pt1 | contig 17498 bp, 19 predicted proteins | sample 5559141 | NCBI WGS metagenome assembly JAABUK01 (sample SAMN10711869, study PRJNA513367) | rock metagenome | isolation source: Antarctica rocks | place: Antarctica: Victoria Land, Pudding Butte nord | collected 2016-01-03 | reverse complement strand
TGGCACTGGAACTCGACCTCCTCCGGCTCCCCCCCGACCACCACCGCGACCACCTCATCCCCCAGGCCCGACCCGACCCGCCCGACCCGGAGTCGCCCCCTTGGCGACCCTGCCAGTCGCCGTCCCTGATTCGGCCGGAATGCCCGATCCGCCACCCCCAGGGCCCCCGGTCCCCAGACCCGGACGACCGCCACCGCCCCCCTGCCTGGGGCCGTCAGGACGCTGTACGAAGGGCCGATAGCGGTTGAGAGAGGACTGGGGACTGAGGACTCGGGACTGGGGACTCGCGCCATGTACCGCTCCTTGATGCTCGAACCCGACGAGAGCGGCACGCTTTCAGAAGGCGATCGAGTCCTCACTCCTCACTCCCCAGTCCTCAGTCCTCAGTCCTCAGTCCTCAGTCCTTCCAGCACCAGATCCGGCACGACCTCCGACTCGGGCCACTCGACCCATCGTGCGAAACGCGGCGCATCGCCGCCGGTCCAGATCACCCAGGGGGTCGAAGGCAGGTCGGCGGCCTGGCGAACGAGCAGTTCGCGGATTGTGCCGACGACCCCCCAGTAGACGCCCGCTTCGAGCGAAGGGACGGTCGAACGGCCGAACGGGGCGGGGGCGTCGCCGGGGGCGACCTCGGGCAACTGGGCGGTCAGGAGGTGGAGGGCCTTCGCCATCGGCCCGAGTCCCGGGGCGATCGCCCCGCCTTGCCAGATTCCATCCTCGGAGACCCGCTCGACCGTGATCGCCGTCCCGCAGGAGACGACCAGGCCCGGACCCCGGCCGCCCCTCAAGCCCAACGCCCCGGCGACGGCCAGGGCCCGGTCGGCCCCGGCCGTCTCCGAATGGAGCAACTCGTGCCGGACCGCGACGTCGGAGGCCGATCGGTGCCAGCGGATCGAGCCAACACCCCGGCCTTCAAGGAATCGCCCGAGCCGAGCGGCGAGCGGCGGGTTGACCGACGCGATCGACCAGGTCGACCCGGCCCCGTCCAGCCCCCAGGCGTCCCAGGCGTCGGCCCAGGCGTCGAGGTCATCGGTCGGCAGCGCAAGCGTCGCGTCGATCCGGCCGTCGGGGGCCACCCGGCCCCACTTCAAGCGGGAGTTGCCGAGGTCCGCGACGATCCGGCGCATGGCTCGGCCTCGGTTCAGGCGTCGGTGGCCGCCTCGACCGGCTCGGGCTCGACGGTCCGCGGCCTCGGCCGGACGACCGGGGCGGGCTCGTCGGAGGCCTGGAGCTGGTCGAGCAAGTCGCCGACCCGGTGGACCAGGGTCGGGATCCCCTGGCCGGTGACGGCGGAGATCGGCACGACCTCGCGGCAAAGCTCGGCCGCGATCCGCTCGCGGGCGGCCTCCGAGCCGGTCAGGTCGAGCTTGGTGACGACAATCAGCTCGGGCCTGGCGGCGAGCGCCGGGCTGTAAAGCTCCAGCTCGCGGCGAATCCCCCGGTAGTTGGCCACCGGGTCCGACCCGTCGGTCGGCTGGGCGTCGACGAGGTGGACCAGCAGGCGGGTCCGCTCGACGTGCCTGAGGAACTCGTGGCCGAGGCCGTGCCCCTCGTGGGCCCCCTCGATCAGCCCGGGGATGTCGGCGACGACGAACGAGCGATCGCCCTCGTAGACCGCGCCGAGGTTGGGGTATTTCGTGGTGAACGGGTAGTCGGCGATCTCGGGGTGGGCCCGCGAGATCCGCGAGAGGAGGGTGGACTTGCCCGCGTTGGGCAGGCCGACGAGGCCGACGTCGGCGATCACCTTGAGTTCCAGGGTGATCCAGCGTTCCTCGCCGATGCCCCCCTTCTCGACCTGGCGAGGGGCCCTGTTGGTGCTCGACTTGAAGAACTTGTTGCCGTGCCCGCCAGCGCCGCCCTTGGCGACGGCGACCCAGTCCTCGACGGCCTTGAGGTCGCGGAGCAGGTGGCCCCGGTCGCGGTCGCGGATCACGGTCCCGGCGGGGACCTGGATGATCAGGTCTTCGGCCGTCTTGCCGTGGCAGTCCGAGCCGAGGCCGTGCTCGCCCCGGTCGCCCTTCCAGTGCCGCTGCGAGGAGAGGTGGGCGAGGTTCGTGACGCCTTGAGCGGCGCGGAGGATGATGCTGCCGCCGTTGCCGCCGTCGCCGCCGCTGGGGCCACCCCGGGGGACGTATTTTTCTCGGCGGAAGGCGAGGCAGCCATTGCCGCCGTCGCCCCCCTTCACGTTGATCGTCACCCGGTCGACGAACATCTCACCCCGTCCCGGGCGGCCCGGTCGGGGCCGCCTGCTGGTACTCGATCAGGCGGTGACGGCTTCGGCCGCCGGTCCCACATACTCGACGGGGACGACGTTGATCCGCCGGCCGCCCTGGTCGAAGAAGACGGTCCCCTCGATCACCGAGAAGATCGTCCAGTCCCGGCCGATGTCGACGCCCTTGCCGGGCCGCCACTTGGTGCCCGTCTGGCGGGCGATGATGCTCCCCGGCTTGGCGAATTGCCCGCCGTAGAGCTTGATGCCCCGCATCTTGGGATTCGAGTCGCGCCCGTTGCGGCTCGAACCTTGACCCTTCTTGTGAGCCATCGCCGATCCCTTCGAAAGTCCTTCGCCCGGCGCAACTCCCAAACGGCCGCCGGCAAACCTCCACTGTAACTCGCCTCTGGCCCGGTTCGCAAGGTCAAGATCCGCCGCCGACCCCTTGCCCGAGGTCTCCTCCGGGCCGACAATCGGCGTCTCGCCACGGTTTCCCAACGGCACGACCGGAGAGGGTCCGCGATGAGTCGACGCCGGATGAGATCCGGGGCCGTCACCCTGGTGCTGTCCCTCACCCTGCCGGCGGTCGCCTCGGCCGGGATGCCGTCGATTGGCCTCAACGAGATCGGCCGCCTCCGGTTCGAGACGATTTCCTTCTTCCTGGCGGGTTTCCTCCTCTGCTCCTGGCTGGTCCGGTTGGCCTGGAATGGGCTTCGACGCGATTTCCCGTTCCTCCCAAGGCTTTCCCTCGGCCGGGCCGTCATGCTGGTCGGCCTCTGGGGCCTGGCCTTCCTCCTGGTCCTGACGATGATCTCCGGGGCCAGGGAGTTGATGACCCCGGGCGCCTGGAAGAAGCAAGGCTTGACCTACAAGCTGGCCGAATCGGCGACCTTGGACGCCTCGGCCGACCAGGCCCGGAAGCTGGCCCTCGACCGCCTCCGCGCCGCCCTCTGGCGCTATGCCGAGGGGCACGGTGGGCAGTTCCCGCCGGATCGCTCGGCCGGGGAGATCCCCGCCGACGCCTGGCGGGTGCCCGACCCCTCGGGGATGCACTACCTTTACGTCCCCGGCCGCAGACTCGACGAAGGGGTCGTCCCCCTGGCGTACGAGCCCGGCCTCTTCGGCCCCGAGCGGCTGGTCCTGATGGCCGACGGGTCGGTCCGCTCGATGACGCCGGAAGCACTCCGCGCGGCCTTGTCCGAAGGGGAGCAGCGATGAGCCGGACGGCCCGGGTCGCGCTGGTCCTGGCGGCCTGCATCCTCTCGCTATGCATCGGCGGCCTCTTGCCCTTCGAGGTCCTGTTCTACCTCCTGGCCGGGTGGGTTTTTTTCCTGATGCGGGTCTTGCCGGAGGTGAAGGTCGACCCAGGCGGGCTGGCGATCGCGGGCGTCTGCCTGGTCTCGATCGCGGGCCTCTCTCATTCGTTCCTGGGCTGGTTTGCCCGGCAGGCCCGGGGCGAGGCCTGGAAGCTCCGGTGGACGGCCTCGCTGGTGGCGGGGCTGGTCGTGATGTTCGCCGCGGGGATCTCGGCGGCGGGGATCGCCCATCAGGTCGGCTGGCTGTTTACCTCGGGGGAACCCTGGGTCGGCTTCCCCGGCCACGCGGCGATGCGGGCCCAGTCGGTCAATAACATCAAGCAGATTGAGCTGGCCCTGGCCAATTACGAGACGACCTCGGGGGCCTACCCGGCCGGAGCGACCGTCGGGTCCCGTGGGGAACTGCTCCACGGCTGGCAGGCCCGGCTGCTCCCATTTCTGGAGCAGCGGGCAGCCTACGACCAAATCAATTTCGCGATCCCCTGGGACGACCCGGCCAACGCGGTGCCGATGCGGACTAGGGTCCTGGCCTTCCTGAACCCGAAGATCCGCGTCGAAGTCGACGCTTCGGGCCCCTCGCCGAGCCACTATGCGGCGAATGCCTGCGTCCTCGGCGGGGACTCGGCGCGGAAGTTGAACGAGATCCCCGACGGGACCTCGAAGACGATCCATTTCGGTGAGGCCGGGGCTGAGTTCAAGCCCTGGGGCCATCCGACCAACTGGCGGGACCCGGCGCTCGGGATCAACCGCGCGCCCGGGGGATTCGGCTCGCCGTTCCCCGGCGGCGCGAACTTCGCCTTCGTCGACGGGTCGGTCCGTTTCATCAAGGACTCGGTCGACCCGAAGGTCCTCCGGGCTATCGCGACGCCCGACGGCGGCGAATCGGTCTCGGCCGAATCGTATTGAACCAGGCAGGAGGACGACGCCATGAACGACGCGACCGGCAAGAAGGCGGTGGTCCTGCTCAGCGGGGGGCTCGACTCGGCCACGGCCCTGGCCGAGGCGAAAGCGGCCGGGTTCCTCCCCTATGCCCTGACGGTCTTCTACGGCCAGAGGCACGCCGTCGAGCGCGACGCCGCCCGCGCGGTGGGGGACGCGCAAGGGGTCACCCGGCACCTGGAACTGGAGGTCGACCTGCGGAGCTTCGGCGGCAGCGCCCTCGTCGGTGACGGCGAGGTCCCCAAGGACCGCCTGCCCGAGTCGATGGCCGAGGGCATCCCGATTACCTACGTCCCGGCCCGGAACACGGTCCTGCTCTCGATGGCCTTGGCCTGGGCCGAGGCTCTCGGGGCCTTCGACATCTTCGTCGGGGTCAACTGCGTCGACTACTCGGGCTATCCCGACTGCCGGCCGGAATACCTCCGGGCCTTCGAGACCCTGGCCAACCTGGCGACCAAGGCCGGGGTCGAGGGGGCGGGGACGTTCCGGGTCCACGCGCCCCTGATCCAGCTGACCAAGGAACAGATCATCCTGAGGGGGCGTGAGCTGGGGGTCGACTACGGCCTGACCCACAGTTGCTACGACCCCTCGCCCGAAGGCCTGGCCTGCGGCCGTTGCGACTCGTGCGTGATCCGCCTCGCAGCCTTCGAGAAGCTCGGGCTGGAAGACCCGGCGCCTTACGCGGGGATCTGAGCGACGGCGGGCGAGCGAATCGCCCACCGTTCACTCGCGATCCGGGCTCACCGATAGGTCCAGTCGTAGGGCGGTTCGCCCAGGGTAATCTCTCGCTCTTTCTGGTCGAAATGGTCGCCCCGGCGGACGAAGTCGAGTTGCAGGGCCTTATGGCGGACGACCGACTTGCCCGATTCCGGGGTGGCGTCCTGACGCTGGCCGTTGGAGAGGCCGATGACGAAGACCTGGAGCTTGTCGGCGTGGATGTCGACCCCTTCCCAGATCGCGACGCCGAAGACCGCGTCGTCGACCCCTTGCTTGGTGCTCGGGGGGATGATCCCCATGATGTCGACGGCACCGTAGAGGTTCTGGATCGACGGGTCTTCGCGGTTTTGAATCTTCTTGACGGCCTGAGGGAGGACGGTGTCCTCGTACCGCTTGCCGGTGTCGGTGATCAGGGTGAACTGGGGGACGAACATCCGGGGCTCGCCGGTCTTGTTGATCACTTGATAATACAGGTAATGGACGTCGCGACGCCCCTTGCCGGGGATCTCGACCTGAGTGATCCGCAGCGGTTTGAAGGCGAAGTCGAGCACCCAGATGTCGGCCTTGTCGCGAGGCAGGACCGAAGCGTCGATCCAGCGCTCGTTGAAGACGGCCTTGCCGTTGACGCCGTCGACGAACCCCTGGGCATTCCGGCGGATCGGGTGCGTCTTGAGGACCGGGCCGAGGGCGACCTCCTGGATCGGCTCGGGCGGCGGGAAGCTGTCCTTCGGGTCCTGGGCCTTGGCCCAGGAGGCGCCGAGGAGCCCGAAAGTCGTCGACAGGAACAGGCGGCGGGACGGTTCGAAGCCCATGAGCCCTACTCCCCTAGCGGACGGGTCGAATCGATATGGTCGGATTGGCCGGTCCGGCGGAACGCCGAGAGATGTCTTCCCAAGGGGATGCTCAGAGAAGCTAGATGCAATCTACCACCGAATTCGACTTTCCGTCAAGGCAAGCTTGATCCGCCAATCCCCTCCTGGCCCGCGAAATCCTCCCAGACTACCATTTGGTTCGGAAGCCACTTGCCGTCCCCCCTTCGTCCTGATCGACTGGTCGGGTGGGGTTCATAAGGGCCATCGAGGGACGATCATGGCGAAGAAGGCGGCCGGTTCCGGCCTGATCTATCAGCTCAAGGTCACGCTCCGGGGGAGCAAGCCGTCGATCTGGCGGAGGCTCCTAGTCCCCGCCGACCTGACCCTCGGCGACCTCCACGCGATCCTCCAGGTCGCGATGGGGTGGACCGACTCGCACCTCCACGAGTTCCAGGTCGGAGACGAACGCTACGGCGAGCCCGCGCCCGAGATGGAGGTGGTCGACGAGGACCGCGTCCGGCTGTCCAAGGTGATCCCCGGCGAGAAGTTCAAGTTCCGCTATGAATACGATTTCGGCGACTCCTGGGAACACGTCGTCCTCGTCGAGAAGGTCCTCCCCGCCGAGCTCGGCCGGTCCTACCCGACCTGCCTGAAGGGCAAGGGGAACTGCCCGCCCGAGGACTGCGGGGGCATCTGGGGCTTTGCCGACTTCCTCGCCGCCATGGCCGACCCGAACCATCCCGAGCACGAGCCTTTGAAGGAATGGTCCGGCGGCGACTACGACCCCGAGGAGTTCGACCTCGCCGAGGTCAACCGGATCCTCGCCGGGCCGGGTTGATCGCCTGGCGGGGCGGCGGGGCTGGCATGGCGGGCGGGGTCCGCTGTACCATGCCTTGCATGGCGACCACCCTCGATCCCGCTTCGGAAAAGCTCCCGATCCCCGGCCCCAAGGGGCACTGGCTCAAGGGGAACCTCTCGGCGTTCGCCGGGGACCGGCTCGGGTTCCTCGCGTCGATCGCCCGGGAGTATGGCGACGTCGTCGCCCTCCGGTTCCTCAACAAGAAGATCCTGGTGGTCAATCACCCGGACCTCGTCGAGGAGGTCCTGGTCACTCGGAACCGGCAGTTCATCAAGCACTTCGCCCTCCGGTTCGCCAAGCCGACCCTCGGCGAGGGGCTCCTGACCAGCGAGGGGGACTTCTGGCGGCGGCAGAGGCGGCTCTCGCAGCCGGCCTTCCACCGCGAGAAGGTCGCCGGGCATGCCCGGGTGATGGTCGAGTACACCGAGCGGATGCTCGAAGGCTGGTCGGGGGGGATGAGTCTGGACGTCCAGGAGGCCATGATGCGGCTGACCCTGGAGATCGTCGCCAAGTGCCTCTTCGATGCCGACGTCTCGGGCGACTCGGCCGAGGCGAGCGGGGCGATGGAGACGGTCCTCCACTGCTTCACGGCCCGGGTCAACTCGACGATCCGCCTGCCGATGTTCCTGCCGACGCCGACGAATCGCCGGCTCTACGAGGCCAAGGCCCAGCTCGACCGGATCGTCTACCGGATCATCGCCGAGCGCCGGGCCTCGGGCGAGGACCGGGGCGACCTGCTCTCGATGCTCCTGGAGGCGACCGACCCCGTGGAGGAGGGGGGGGCGGGGATGACCGATCTCCAGCTCCGCGACGAGGCGATGACCCTCTTCATGGCCGGTCACGAGACCACCGCCAACACGATGGCCTGGGTCTTCTTGATGCTCTCGACCCACCCCGAGGTCGAGGCGAAGCTTCACGCCGAGGTCGACGAGGCCCTGCCCGACCGCGCCCCGACCTTCGACGACCTGCCGAAGCTCCCCTACGCCGAGCGGGTCGTCACCGAGGCGCTCCGGCTCTACCCGACGATCTGGCTGGTCGGCCGCGAGGCGATCGAGCCGACGGAGGTCGGCGGCCATCCGGTGGCGGTCGGCACGACGGTCTACATGTCGCAGTGGGTCCTGCACCGCGACCCCCGGTTCTTCGACGACCCGCTCGCGTACCGGCCCGAGCGCTGGGAGGGCGGGCTGGCGAAGAAGATCCCCCGCTACGCCTATTTCCCGTTCGGGGGTGGGCCGAGGATCTGCATCGGCAACGCCTTCGCGATGATGGAGGCGGTGCTGTTGCTGACGACGATCGCCCGGCGGTTCCGGGTCCGGGTGGTCGACCCCGACGGCGTCGTCCCCCTGCCGACGCTGACCTTGCGGCCGGTCGGCGGGATCGAGGTCGTCCTGGAGGCCCGGGGCTGAGCCTGGCGGCGGGGGGCGTTCCGGGATATCCTCGGGGGCTCGCGTGGGTTGGCTCGGGGTCGGGTCGCCCGGGGACGGTCCGGGGACGAATGGGATGGCGATGGCCTCGATTGTGCTGGCCGATGACGACGAGGACCTCCGGGCGATCTACGCCCCGTTGCTCCGCTCGCTGGGCCACACCGTCCGCGAAGCCCCCAACGGGGTCGAGGCGCTCCGGCTCGTCCGCGAGCATCGGCCGGACCTCCTGATCCTCGACGTCTGGATGCCCGGCTGCAACGGGTTCGAGGTCCTCGAAGGGTTGCGGCACGACCCGGCCTCGGGGACCCTGAAGGTCCTGATGCTCTCCAACCTCGGCGACGCCGACACCCGGCTGGAGTGCTTCGAGATGGGCGCGACCGACTACCTGGTCAAGGGGGTCGGCCTGGCGGACCTCCGGGCCAGGGTGGCGGCCCTCCTCGTCGTCCCGCCCGCCTGACGACCCGACGCCCCGAGGCCCTCGCCGAAGCCATGCCCGACGACTACCAGGACAGCCTCGACTACCTCTATGGCCGGCTCAACTACGAGCGGCTCGGCATGCCCCGGGGGTCGGCCGAGCTGCGGCTGAACCGGATGCGCCGGCTCCTCAGGAGGCTCGGCGACCCGCATGAGGCGTTGCGGATCGTCCACGTGGCCGGGACCAAGGGGAAGGGGTCGACCTCGGCGATGCTCGCGGCGGCCCTGACCGCCTCGGGGGTGCGGACCGGCCTGTTCTGCTCGCCGCACCTCCACCGGCTGGAGGAGCGGTTCCGCGTCGACGGCGTCGAGGCGACGCCCGAGGAGCTGGTCGGCCTCGTCGAGGTGGTCCGGCCGGAGGTCGAGGCCCTCGACGCCGGCGACCGGCATTACGCCTTGCGCGGGGCGACCTTCTTCGAGGTCACGGCGGCGATGGGCCTGCTCCACTTCGCCAGGAAGGGGGCCGGCGCCGTCGTCCTGGAGGTCGGGATGGGCGGCCGGCTCGACTCGACCAACGTGGTCCGTCCCGCCCTCGGCGTCATCACGACGATCTCGTTCGACCACACCCGGCAGCTCGGCTCGACCCTCGGGGCGATCGCCGGGGAGAAGGCGGGGATCCTCAAGCGAGGCCGGCCGGTCGTCTCCGGCGTCCGGGGCGACGAGGCCCGAGCCGCGATCCACCGGGCCGCCGGCGCCCGCCGGGCCACGCTCCGCGAGGTCGACGTCGACTTCCGCTACGAGTACGAGCCGCCGGTCGGCCCGCTCGCCGGGCCGACCCCCGGGCGGGTCGCCGTGACCACCTGGCGTCGCGAGTGGCCGACTCTAACCTTGCCGATGCTCGGGGCCCATCAAGGCCACAACGCGGCCGTCGCCCTGGCGAGCCTCGACGCCCTGGCCGAGCAGGGGATCGAGGTCGGGCCGGAGGCCGTCGCCCGGGGGTTCGCCGCCCTGGAGTGGCCGGCGCGGGTCGAGGTCCTTGCCGATCGTCCCTGGGTCGTCGTCGACGGGGCCCACAACGTCGCCTCGGCCGCGGCCCTGGCCGAGACCCTGCGGGCCTGCTTCCCGCCCGCTCCCCTGACCCTGGTCTTCGGAACGACCCGCGAGAAGGACCTGCTCGGCCAGCTTGCCGCGCTCCTGCCCCTGGCCTCGACCGTGGTGGCGACCCGCTACGTCGAGAACCCCCGCTCGGTCCCGCCCGAGGAGATTGCCGAGGCCGTCCGGGATCTCGGGAGGCCCCCCGCGCAACTGGCTTCCGACCCCGCCGAGGCCCTGGCCCTCGCCCGCCGCCTGACCCCGATCAACGGCCTGATCTGCGTGACCGGCTCCCTCTTCCTGGCGGCCGAGACCCGGGCGCTGATCCTCCAACGCGATAATCCCTCGGCCGTCCGGCCCGCCCTCGCCCCTTGATCGAAAGGATGATGAGCCATGAGCGGAACCGCATGGATCCGGGTCGGGGCCTGGCTCGGCGGCCTCGGGGTGATCGCCGGGGCGTTCGGGGCCCACGGGCTCGAAGGGAAGCTGGATTCCCGGGCCCTGGAGGTCTTCGAGACCGCCGCGAAGTACCAGATGTACCACGCCCCGGCCCTGCTCGCCGTCGGCCTGCTGGCCTTCCACGGTCGGCGAGGCCGGATGCTTGACTTCGCCGGCTGGTCGTTCTTGGTGGGCGTCCTGATCTTCTCGGGGACCCTCTACGCCCTGGCCTTCACCGGGCTCCGCTGGCTCGGCGCGATCACGCCGATCGGCGGCCTCGGCCTGATCGCCGGTTGGTTCGCGCTGGCGATCGCGGCGGGGTCGAAGGGATCGGACGGAGAGGGTTGAGCGTGGGCCCGCCCGGACGACTCCCGACGCTCTCGATCGGCCGGCTGATGGTCGGCGTGGCGGTCGTCGCCTCGGCCCTCCCAGCCCTCCGAGGGGACGAGGCGGGGCAGCGGCTGGCCGGGGCCTTGATCGTCGCCGAATGCGTGGCGATCCTGGCCTGGAAGCTCTCGGCCGACGCGATCGCGAAGGCGCGGGGCGACGAGGTCGCGATCGGCCGATGGGGTGCAATCCGGGTCGCGGCGTGGCCCTGCCTGGCCGCACTGCTCCTTATCGGGTCGGCGGACATGATGTTCTTTTTCGTCTATGAACTCATCCGCTCGGTGATTGTTTTTCAGGCGGTGATGATCCAATCGCATCGTGCCTGGCAGTGGATCGATGGGTTTAGGGTCGCCGGTGGCCTCGTCGCGGCGGTCTGGCTGGCATCCTGGATGCGGCGTCAGCTCCAGTCCCCGGGCCAGGAACCCAAAGGGCCGGGGGCACCCGTGCGACCCCCGGATCGGGGCGACCCCGACGAGTGGCGGTGAGGGTCGGCGGGCCGATCGGCATGGCCGCTGGCCGCCTCTCCGCGTATGCTGGATGCTTCGGCGACTGGCGGCGTCCCTGGTCTGTTCAAGGTCAAAGATGCATACGTATATCGTGACGGTGACGGCGGCGGACCGGGTCGGGATCGTCCACGCGGTGACGGGGGCGATCCGCGACCGGCGGGGGAACATCCTCGAACTCAGCCAGACGGTCATGCGGGGGTACTTCACGATCATCGTGGCGGTCGAGTTCGAAGGGCCGCAGGAGCCCGAGGCCCTGGCCTCGTCGGTCGCCGACGCGGGCCGGCCGTTCGACCTGACCGTCGCGGTCCGCAAGGCGGCCGGCGAGGAAGCCCGTCCGCCGGTCCCGCACGGCGAGCGGTTCATCCTGACCGTCCTCGGCGACGACCATACCGGCAACATCCACGGGATTTCCGGCTGCCTGGCCAGGCTCGGGGTGAACATCGTCGACCTCCACGCCCGGGTCGAGGGGCCGAGGTTCTCCCTGATCATGGAAGCCTACCTGCCCGCCGACCTCGCGCCGGGGGTGGTCCGGGGCGACCTGGAGCGGTTCGGGCGGGACCTCGGGCTGGAGGCGTTCGTCCAGCACGAGGACATCTTCACCGCCACCAGCGAGCCGACCCCGTTCCGGGTCGGCCCGCCGCCCAACCCCTCGGGGGCGGTCGTCGTGCCGCATTGATCGGCCCCGGCTCACCTGGCCAGCTCCTCGGCGATCCAGCGCATGTCCCTTGAGACGAGCGAGGCGCCTCCGCCCTTGTCGTCGCGGCCGACGATGATGCCGATGAGGATCGGCCGGGGCTCGGGGCTCCCGGCGAGGACGAAGACGCCGCCGCCGGAGTCGCCGGGGATCGGCTTGTAGGCCGGGCCCCACTCCAGCCATCGGGGGTTGGAGTGGTTGCCGGCCTTCACGGCATGCTCGACCCCGTGGCCGTCGACCATTCTGACCGCGACGACCTGGCCGGCCGGTCCGGGGTAGGCCCGGTTCGCCAGGCCGAGGGCCGGGCGGATTGACCCGAGGGCGTCGGCGGCCGGTCCGGGTTCGGCCTTGAAGCGGAGCCGGGCCACGGCGTTGTCCGGGCCGGGGATCTCCCGGGGCTGGTTGGGCCGATACGCCGGGTTGCGGACGACCGAGGCGACCGTCCCCTCGATGATCTCGCCGTCGACCAGGAGCAGGGCCGGGCCGCCCTCGTCGTCGGGCTCGACGCAATGCGCGGCGGTCAGGACGGTCAGGAGGTCGTCCTTCCTGGCCATCACGGTCGCTCGGAACTGCCGACGCTTGCCGTCCTTCTCGATGGCGATGCTGACCTGCGACGAGCGGAGCCCCGGCGTCTCGCGGGTCGTCGGGGCCGGTTCGGCCTGGGGGCCCTGGGCCGGGGCGGGGCGGGGGAGGGCCATCGCCAGGCCCAGGAGGGCGAGCAAGGCGGGGGCGAAGGTCCGGGTCGTCAATCGAGCCTCCTTGCGGGCGTCGCGGTCGGGCGGCCTTGGCCTCCGTCCCAAGTCTATCGGGCGAGGGCCCTCGGGTCCAATCCGGGGACGGCCCGGAGAAAGGTGATGATCGATCCCTTCACGGTGGAGTACAATCCCCCCGGGGATGGGCGAACGGCCTCATGACTTGCTCGCCTGTCGATGCTACTCAACTTCCGACGACACCGAGGGACGCACCATGAACACGATCACCAACGACACCAAGACCTGGCCCGAACTCGCCATCGGACTCTACGACACGCTGACCGGCCGAGGGGCCGAGATCACCTACGACTTCGAGAACTTCGAGGTCATGATCCCCTCCAGCGCCGCGCCCGACGCCACCCACGCCAAGTGGAAGATGAACGGGATCCTCAAGATCCGCACCCGCGACAAGACCAACTCCCATGACTGAACGCACCCCGAGCGCCCTGGACGTGGTCGGGAGCCTGATGGTCGAGATGGGCGACCTCTCGGCCCGGATCGAAGCCCGGGGCGACCGGATCGTCGTGCAGATCCCCAGCCTCCGGGCCGGGGTCTCCTCGCTGCCCAGGGGCGGTGGGGCTGGGCGACGGGCATCCATCCTGCGAATCCACGACGCGCTGACCAAGGCCGGGCTGACCCTGGAAGTCGTGGCCGGCCGGGCGACGGTCGGCCTGCTCGGGGTCGGGGCGAAGTCGGGCCTGGCGTCGCGCCTGCTCGGCCTCGGCCCGCTGGAGGTCCGGCTCGGCGGCGTCCTCGACTCGTTCCGGGGCCGACGCGAGAAGCCCGAGTGAGGCGTCCATGACGATCGCGACCAAGTCCGAACCGATCCTGATCACCGGCGCGACCGGCTACATCGGCGGCCGGCTCGTCCCCCAGTTGCTGGAGCGCGGCTATCGGGTCCGCTGCCTGGCCCGGGACGTCCGCCGGCTCTCGGGCCGGGGTTGGGACGAGGACCCTCGGGTGGAGATCGTCCAGGGCGATGTGCTCGACCCGGGGTCGCTCGCATCCGCGATGCAAGGCTGCTCGGCGGCCTATTACCTGGTCCACTCCTTGCTGGCCGGCGAGCTGGCTTTCGAGAGCCGCGATCGGGTTGCCGCCACCAACTTCGCCGCCGCCGCCGAGGCGGCCGGGCTGGAGCGGATCATCTACCTCGGCGGGCTCGGCCACAAGGCCGAGAAGCTCTCGCCCCACCTGGAGAGCCGCCACGAGGTCGGCGACGTCCTCCGCGAGGGGGCGGTCCCCGTCACCGAGCTGAGGGCGGCGATGATCGTCGGCTCCGGCAGCGCCTCCTTCGAGATGCTCCGCTCGCTGGTCCACAAGCTCCCGGTGATGGTCTGCCCGCGCTGGGTCGAAGTGAAGACCCAGCCGATCGCGATCCGCGACGTGCTGGCTTACCTGATCGGCTGCCTGGAGGCCCCGGCGACCGCGAATCAGACCTACGACATCGGCGGTCCGGACGTCCTGACGTATCGCGAGATGATGATGCGGTTCGCGACGATCCTGGGGACCAGGCGCTGGATCGTGGTCGTGCCGGTGCTGACTCCGAGGCTCTCGGCCTACTGGGTCAACCTGATGACGCCGGTCAACGCCGGGATGGCCTTCGCCCTGATCGAGAGCCTCCAGTACGAGACTGTCTGCGAGGAGGGGAAGATCCTCGACCTGGTGCCGATCCCCCGGACCGGCTTCGAGAACGCTTGCCGCTGGGCCCTGGACAAGGTGAATCAGAACGCCGTGGAGACGCGCTGGACCAACGCCAGCCTGCCAAACCGGGTCGAACGCCCGGCCTCGGTCGCGCCTTCGCCTCAGGGGAGCCCGATCCGCAACCAGCAGCGGTTCGAGGCCGAGGTCCCCGCCGCCGTCCTGTTCGACCGGGTCCGGCGGATCGGCGGCCATGTCGGCTGGTACTACGCCGATTTCCTCTGGAAGATCCGAGGTTGGATGGACCGGGCGATCGGCGGCGTCGGGCTCCGCCGGGGTCGTCGCGACCCGGTCGCGGTCCGCACCGGCGATGCCATCGACTTCTGGCGAGTCGAGGACTTCGTCCCCGGCCGCCGCCTCCTGCTCCACGCCGAGATGATCGTGCCGGGCGAGGCCTGGCTGGAATTCCGCGCCGAGCCGATCGGCGAAGGCCGGTCCGAGCTGATCCAGACCGCCTACTTCAAGCCCTCGCCGTTCTGGGGGCGTGCCTACTGGTATGCTTGCTTCCCGCTGCACCTGTTCGTCTTCCAGGGGATGGCGAGGGGGATCATCCGGGCCGCCGAGCGGGGTGCGCCCCGCCCGGCCGCCGTGGCCGCCCCATCCACCTCCCTTTGAAATCCGCAGGCCCATCGGTGACGTCCCCTCGCCTCGAACCTTTTCAGTGGGCCTTCCTCGACCTCGAGAGCATCCACTCGACCAGCTTCGGGTCGTCGTAGGCGCGGTCCCAGCTATTGTGGCCGACGGCCCGATACTCGGTCTGGCGGACGTCGGTCCCGGCCTCGCGGAGGGCCTGGGCCATGGCCCGGGCGTTTTGAACGGCCGCCAGGCCGTCCTCGTCGCCGACGACGATCCAGGTCGGCAGGCCCTTGATCGACTCGACGGCCTCGGGCTTGCCCCGGCCGCAGACGACCGCCAGGGCCGCGAACCTCTCGGGGTGGGCCGAGGCGATCGACCAGGTCCCCGCGCCCCCCATCGACAGGCCGGTCAGCACGACCCGGGCCGGGTCGACCTTGTAAGCACCCGCCACGTCGTCCAGGGCCGCCAGCGCGGCCTTCGCGTCGTCCGAATCGGCCTGCCAGGTCTTCGAGGCCTGGGGCAGGACGACCAGCGCCGGGAACCGCTCGGGGTGGGCCAGGATCGCCGCGCCGAGGCCGATCTGCCCGCCCTTGATCCCGTCGTCGCCCCGCTCGCCCGAGCCGTGGAGGAAGAGGACGGCCGGATAAGCCTTCGCCGGGTCGTACCCTTCGGGGACGTAGAGGGTGTATTTCCGCTCGCCCGCCGGGCCCTTCACCGTCCGCAGGTGGAAGCCGGGGGCGTTGGGGTTGTCGGCCACCTTCGGGGCGGGGAGGGGCTGGATCAGGATGTCCTTGAACTCGACCTTCATCGGCCCCCCGGCGTGGATCTGCACGGCGATCCGGCCCTCGCGGGCGATGGCGGCGTCGGGCTCGTTGTACTTGACCGACTCGACCCCGTTGAGGGTCAGGGTGATCTCGCCGCCCATCGCCCGGATGACGTAGTGGTTCCAGTCGCCCTTGTGCAGGGCTTCGAGCGCCTTGGGCGAGGCCGGGGCGAGGACCCGGTTGCGCCTCGACTCGTCGTAGAGGCTGGCCCAGTAGCCGGGGCCGATGTCGGCCTGGTAGCCGGACATCTCATGGCCGGGGACGCGGACGCTGCGGAACTGGACCCCGCTGTTGCCCAAGTCGCCCGCCAGCCGGACCGAGAACTTGAGGATGAAGTCGCCGTAGGTCGCCTCGGTCGCCAGAAAGTTGTTCTCCTTGATCCCTTGCGACTCGCCGACGAGCATCCCGTCGCGCGCCGACCAGAGGGACGAGTTGCCCTCCCAGCCCGCCAGGTCCTTGCCGTCGAAGAGGGGTCGGAAGCCCGCCGTCTCGACCAGGGCGGGCTCGCCGTCGAGCCGCCGGGCCCAGTAACCCATGATCGAGCAGGAATACGTCCCGCCGAGGTCCGACGCCGCCCCCGGCTTCGGGCCATACCCACCGTCGGCCTGGCGGTGCGAGGCCAGGTAGGACCGGAGCCTGGTCAAGTCGGGCTTCTCCTTCATCAGGAAGAAGGCCCGCATGATCCGATACGAAGTGTTGAGGTCGGACGGGCCGTCCTTTTCCGACCAGCCGCCGTCGGGCTTCTGCCCGGCGCGGAGGGCACCGACGATCGCGGCCTTCTTCGCCGGGTCGAGGGTGTCGCCCAACCGAAGCAGGGCGGCGACCTTCGAGCCGGTCAGGCGGGGCAGGGCGGCCCCCTCGCCGAAGGTGCCGTCGGGGTTCTCGCCCTCGCGGACCTGCGCGATCCAGCGCGGGAAGTCGGGCGAGGTCGCCTGGGCCGCCTCCATCCCGGCGGCGGCCATGCGGACCTCCTCGAACGCCTTCGCGTTCGCCGAGAAGAAGCCCATCGCCCCCTCGGCGAAGTTGGTCACGTCGAGCTTCAGGGCGGCCACGGCCATCAGGCCGACCGCCGTGGTGCTCACGTCCGTCTTGCCCCCGGGCGTCGAGGCGAATCCGCCGGAAGTCGGGTCGAAGCACGACTTGACGTAAGCAATGCACTTCGCCACGTCGGGGATCGACCCGCCGACGTAGCCGAGCGTCCGAACGCCCGACGAGGTCGAACCCAGGCTCGACGCCTGGCCCGGCTTGCCGCCGAACCCGCCGTCGGGATTCTGCAAGGCCGCCAGATAAGAAGCAGTCCGCTCCATCTCCGAGGGCGATTGGGCCCAGGTCGGCGCGGGCCGGACCAGGGCCGCAAGGGCGAGGATCGCGATCACCAGGTGATGCCGCTTCACGTTGAGACTCCTTCCGGGGAGGGATCGGGTCATATCGACCCCGCCAGTCTGCCAGGCGCCCCCGGCCGGGGCAATCGGTCGGGCGGATGGGTTTGTTCCGCGCCCGGCGGTTGGGTTTGTTCTGCGCCCGACGGTTGGGTCTGTTCTGCGCCCGGCGGTTGGGTCTGTTCTGCGCCCGGCGGTTGGGTTTGTTCTGCGCCCGGCGGTTGGGTTCGATCGCGCACCCCGACCTTCGCGGCTCTTGGATTCGGATTTGGTCGAGGTTCGGTCATGGATCTCGGGCCTGGGTCGGGGGTGCGGGACTTCGGATCGGCCGGGCTCATCCGGGCGTCCTGTTAATATCGCGGGATTGGGGGTGGCGTTAACACACTCTTTCCCGAAGCGGGCCGCGAGCCAGGGTCGATGGTCCTTCAAGCGGGGCGATTTCCCGTAGGGTGGGTGGAG
>JAABUK010006458.1_pt1 | contig 17500 bp, 17 predicted proteins | sample 5559141 | NCBI WGS metagenome assembly JAABUK01 (sample SAMN10711869, study PRJNA513367) | rock metagenome | isolation source: Antarctica rocks | place: Antarctica: Victoria Land, Pudding Butte nord | collected 2016-01-03 | reverse complement strand
CGTGCTCCACGGGCTCGATATGCTTCCTCGACGACGTGGAGATATCCTGCTTCGCGGAGCCGGCTACCTCGTCCAGCTTCATCTTTTCCGGGTTGAAGCCGGGGTTGTCCACGACCTCGAAGCCTTTGATCCACGGCGCCCTGGTCGTCTCGTCCTTGGCGCCGTCCTCGCCCTCGCCGGTGGAGTCGTTGAAGAACTGGTCCACCAGGCCCGGCGTCGGCGCGTAGAAGCCGACATCGAGCGGCGCCTTGCCTAAGCTCTCGAGTCCCTGCATGAACGCTCGCATATGGGTGATCTCGCGCGTCATTAGGAATTGTAGGGCGTCGATCGTGCCCTGGTCGTCCGTGAGCCGCATCAGGCGGTCATAGGTCACCTTGGCACGGGCCTCGGCGGCGATGTTGTTGCGCAGATCGATGTCCGGCTCGCCGGTAACCTTGAGGTAGTTGGCCGTCCAGGCGCTGCCGGCTGAATCGACGAGGTTCACACCCCCGCCGCCGTGATAGCAAGCAGCGGATCGGCCTCGGCGGCGGCGCGGCTGCCGCCCTTCATCGGCTTGAGGTGCATCATGGCAAGGGTGCCGACAACCTCAAGATGGCTCAATTCTTCGGTGCCGATGTCCATCAGCAGGTCCTTGATGCTGGGGTTGGTCGTGTTGATCGCCTGGACGGTGTACTGCATGGCGGCGGCCAACTCGCCATTCTGACCCCCGAATTGCTCCAGAAGCATCTTGCCGTACACTGGGTCCGGGGTCCCGACGCGGACCGTGTACATCAGCTTCTTAATGTGGTGATACATGACTTTTGCCTCACTGCTGTTCATGGAAGGCTGTGGCGTTCTTAGAGAGAGACTGTCGACCCGCAACGTCCTACGGATACTGGAGCGACTCACGCCGCCCTACCTCGGGCACCGCGACACCATATCGCTCCGGCGCTGTTCTCGCAGGGGGTTGATGTCGCCCTCTCCGCGATGCGACCTCAACCTCGGGCTAACGATTGGAACAGCTGAAGGATGGGGTCATCACGACGAGATGAGTACAACCTTCGCCACGGGCGTCTGCACCTGCACCGCACGGCCGAGGCAATCGGGCGGCGGCGGTGGCTGCTCCGGCATTTGGGTGGAACAACTCGCCGTTCTTCAGCATCGCATGCATGATCGCCGCCAGCTTGCGTGCAAGGGCCACAGCTGCCCGTTCGAAGCCGAGCCGTTCCTTCAACTCCAGTGCCCAGTTCCGCACAGCACCCGCGGAGTAACATAGGCGCGGCCGGCAGCATCCGATCAAGTCCTGCGATAGAACTTGAGGGACGTGATCCCTTGGGTTTTGCCCACTACAAATGGCGCTCTTCCCAAGTCATCACGCGCCGCACGAGGGTCCGCAGGGCAAGAACAGCCGCAAAGGCGCCGATTTGGTCCCACGTCTGTATTTCGATCGTTTTCAGCAGCGACGCCACCGTCTTGAGGCTGAGGCCCCAGAGCGCTCCCTCGATCACGAGAAGCCTGACCCGGGTCGGATTTGCCGTCCTGATCAACACGACACAGGCCGCGACGCAGCAGCCGGCAATGAGGAGAGACCCGGCCAACTCGATCAGGGCAATGGCAATGGTTGTCCCCTCAGCCAGCATGGGCCGGCGCCGCTTGCCGAGCTTGCGCCTTGTCGATCTCCTGCTGCAGGAAGTAGTTCAGCACGGTCCGCAACACGACAATGGCGGCAAGCTGACCGATCTCGGTCCAGGTTGGCGAGACGGCCGTGCGCAGGATGTCGGCCGCGAGCTCAAACTCAAGCGCCACGGTAAGCCAGCGGCCCAGGCGCAAGCGTACCGCTTCCTTGGCGTCCTGGTGGTGGCCGCCGGGTCCGGAACTGCGGAGCATTGAAGGCAGGAACAACAGCAAGGCGCGGATCGTCGCTTCGATAGCGGCCAGGCCGATGATGACCGCCGCCGCCGCCTCGACGCCCGAGGCCAGCCAGATGGTGAGCTGCTTGAAGAAGGCCATTGAAGCTGTTCCATAGATGCTGGGCCGCTGGCACGATCAGTTGGCTTTCCGGGCTGGAGAGCCTATCCCGGCTTCGCCACTGGCGGCGGATGACCCGGCAGCAGGGCCATCGTCGCCGAACCTTCGCTCGACCGGCCCGTGATCAACTGGCCTCCACGCCGACGCGTGGCGTAGGTGAACGCCCATTGAGCAGTGACCATCACGCGGTTGCGATAGCTGATCAGGAAAAAGATGTGAGCTGCCGCCCATGCGAGCCAGGCCGGGGTTCCCGTCAGGTGGACTCTGCCGAACTCAGCCACGGCCCTGTTTCTGCCGATCGTGGCGAGGTTTCCGTAATCGCGGTATCGAAAGGGCGAAAGGCGTCGTCCCGCCAGTCGCCCGATGATGATGCGGCTGACGTAGCGCCCCTGCTGTTTGGCCACTGGCGCTAAGCCCGGCAGCGGCTTGCCATCCTGGCCGGTGACGAGCGCAGCATCACCGATGACACGGATCTCAGGATGGTCCGCCACGGACAGGTTCGCGTCGACCGGCACGCGCCCGCCGTGCCCGGGTTTCACTCCCAGCCACTCCGCAACTGGCGTCGCCTCTGTTCCAGCCGTCCAAAGCACGGTTGCTGCCGGAATGCTCTCGTTGTGCAAGCTGACCCTGGCCCGGTCGATGCCGGTTACACGGCTTCCTGTCCGGATTTCCACGCCCAGGCTCGCCAACGCCTGCGCCGCGTTGCGCGAGAGATCGGGCGGGAATCCGTTAAGCACCCTTGGTCCCGCCTCGATGAGAATGATCCGGGCCTCGCTGGCGGCGGTTCCATAGTCGCGCGGCAACGTGTCCCTAACCAATTCAGCGATGGATCCCGCCATCTCGACCCCAGTCGGGCCGCCGCCGACCAACACGAATGTCAGTTGCCTCGCCCGCTCATCCAGGTTGCCCGCGGTGGAGGCCCGCTCGAATGCCCCAAGAATCCGGGTCCGCACATCGAGCGCGTCGTCAAGCGTCTTGAGGCTGTGCGCCGCCTGCGCCCAATCCGGATGGCGGAAGTAGCTCGGCCGCGATCCCGTGGCGATAATAAGATCGTCATAGGGGATGGCTCCGACATCACATACGACGTGTCGACTTTCGATGTTCACGCCTGTGACGGTGGCCATGATGACGCGAGCATGCGAGGAAGCCGGGATAATGCCCCGCACGGGCGAAGCGATATCGCTCGGCGACAAGGCCGCGGTGGCAACCTGATACAGCAGCGGCTGGAACAGGTGATGGTTGTGCGCGTCTATGAGGGTGAGATCTATGCCTGCGCACCGGGCGAACCGCAGAGATGCTTGCAGGCCGCCGAATCCGGCGCCGACCACCACGACCTTGTGTTGGGTCGGGTTTAGGCCGGTCTTGCCCGCTTCAGGATGCCTCCGGCCTCGAGCGGGCGAGTGCCGACGTGCCAGGCGCGCAAGCAGGAACATTCCTCCGGCGATCGCAAGTACGGCGTTTAAGTTGGTTTTGGAACGGGCTTGAGTCATGGGGCACCCAACGAGACGGCTATCTCCAAACGAAAACCGCCGCCCGAGCGGCCGGTCCTGTCCACGATCTCCGACCCCGGTCCTTCGAGCGTCACGGCGAGATCCGCATTGGCAGACAAACGGACTATGCCGCCGTCGATCTCAGCTATAGGTCCGGCAGAGACGTAGTGATGGCGGTGGTCGGCAGAATCGTCCTCCTTGAGCTTGAGGCGGTTGCCATGGATCTGGTCAACCGTCCCAACATGGATCCCGTCCGCCCCAATGCCTTCGACATGCTGCTTGATCTGGCTCAAATCGAACACGTGAATCTCCTTCTTGGATTGAGTGTTGGCAGCAACGGCGGCCGGCTCCGAACCGTTGGGCAGGGAGCCTGGATTTGAGCGCGATGGGGTCGTCTCGAGTTCTAATTGCCTGATCGGAGCGCTTGCGGCGTGGGCGTGCCGGCCGCCGCCCTGCGCAGCCGGCCGTCGTCAGGCAGCCGCCCGGTTCCGGACGAGGCAGACGTCGCGTGCTTCGAGGTCTCGAAGCACCAGGTGGGCCAGCTCTCGCGACTGCTGCTCGGAGCATCCCGCCTGAAACCCGCGGCAAGCCGATCGAGCTCTGGCTGCAGGACGAAGCCCGTGTCGGCCAGCAAGGCAGCCTGACTCAGATCTAAGCCGAGCAGGGCAGCCGCCCGACCGCACCACGTGACCTTCGTTGCGACTGGGCCGACATCTTCGGCGCCGTCTGCCCGGCGCGCGGCATCGGCGCCGGGCTGGTGCTGTCGTATGCCGACGCGCACGCGATGAACCTTGCACCTCGCCACGATCAGCGCGCTTGTCGCCCCCCGGCGCGCACGCGGTCCTGGAACTCGACGGCGTTGGCTGACATCAACTCGGCGGACGGCTCCGAATGGGCAAAACAGGTCACGGCATAGGCCGCTTGGTATAAGGTCACCTGTAGACCACAAGGCGTTCAAAGCTCGCCCTTCTTGGCCAGAACGCCGATCCGTTCTGCAGTGCGCATTGCTATGGCGGAGATGGTCAGGGATGGGTTAACGCCGCCGGTCGTCGGGAAGACGGAGCCGTCACAAACCCACAGATTGGGGATGTCCCAGCTTCGACAATCGGAATCCACGACGCTCGTTTCAGCGTCGAATCCCATCCGTGCCGTGCCTGCGAGATGATTGGTATCGTCCTCTTGCCGAAAGATGTCGCGGGCACCGACGGCCTCCAAGCTCGTCTGCATTTGCCCCAACGCATGCTGGATCAACGCCTTGTCGTTCTCACCCCAAGCGTACGTGATACGCGGGATACGCAGTCCATACTGATCCACCTCGTCGGCCAAGGTTACCTGGTTTGCCTCGTTGGGCAGCATCTCGCCAACCATTTTCAGACCGACCTGGTGATTATAAAGCGCCATCTCACGCGGCAGCGCCTCGCCCCAGCGCCCGCGCGCTGAGGTCAAAACCGACGCCCATTCCTGCGGCAGCGGCCCCTGCGCCATCCAGCAATAACCACCCTGGTGGTCCTTGCGATCCTCATAGTTCCAATGCTCGGTGATCGTGGTGGAGGGGGGAGCCTTGCTCGAGCGGACCTCCTCGTCCATCAACCCCCAGACCGCCTGGTTCGATTGCGTCATCAAGTTCTTCCCGACCAGCCCGGAGCTGTTGGCGAGCCCATCCGGGTATCGATCGGAGGCGGAGGCAAGCAACAGCCGCGGCGTTTCGATCGCGTAACCGGCGACGATCACGTTTCGCGCCTGTTGGAACCGCCATTGACCGTCGCGAAGATAATGCACGCCCGAGACCCGCCCGTCGGTCCCGGTCTCGATCCGCCCCACCATCGCGAGGTCACGGATCTCCGCCCCTGCCGCCAGCGCGCGCGGGATGAACGTCACGAGTTGGCTCCGCTTGGCGTTGGTCGAGCAGCCGATCCGGCAGAAGCCTCGGTACACGCAAGGCGGCGAGTTGCCACTCGGGGCGGAAAGGGTGGCCAATGGCGTCTCGGTCCAGCCGATTCCCATCGCTTCCGCGCCCCGAGCCAACAAAGCGGCCGCACCATTGATTTCGTGGGCGCGATACGGATAGCGCGGCCGCTTCGGGCCCCACGGATAGGTTACCGGGCCGGCGATCGAGAGCGCCCGTTCCGCCTTGGTGTAGTAGCCCCACATGTCCCGCCAATCGAGCGGCCAATCTGCGCCATAGCCGAGCAATGAACGCGACTTGAACCACTCGGGACGGAATCGCAACGAGACCATGGCGAAGTGGACCGTGCTGCCGCCGACGGCCTTGCCACTGTTGTTGCCGCCCATCTTGATCGGGTTCGGTCCGTCGACGATGCGCGAATCGGTCCAGTACAGCTTGGCTTGCGCCGTTTCGTCCGACGCGAACTCGTCCAGTGGGCGAAAATATGGGCCTGCGTCGAAGCCGATCACGGAGAAGCCCTGCTGGGCCAAGCCGCAAAGGAGCGGGCCGCCGCCCGCCCCAGTGCCGATGATCGCAAAGTCGACGGCTTCGTTTTCGGGATGCTGCCGCATCGGCACCCAGCCGCCCTGCTTGAACACGTCGGGCGCACGCCCGTCAGCGGCACGGGGCGCCGCGAAAGGATCAGCCGACACGCTGATTGTCCCGACGCGCCTCAGCTTCATACCCCGGCTTCGCCTCGGAGGCTTCCCATGGATCGCGCCGGTCGAGCGCCAGGCGCACGTATCCGCGTGGACCGGCCGGGCCGCCGAAGCCGATCTCGCTCCAGGCGGTCGGATGCGCGTAGTACGCGGAGGTGATGTCCGGAATGATCCGATATTTGAAAAACGACGCCGAAGGCATGTCGCCCAGCGCCGCGGCTTGCAGCGCACCCCGTTCAGTTTGCCGAAGCATCTCGTCGCGGGCCTCGGCGCTCAACGCGTCGAAGCCGCCGCCATGCTCGCGCCAGGCCGCCTCGTGCAAAGCCGCCAACCCACGCCGCCATGCCTCGCCCTGCTCGGGAAGCTCGGCATGGCGGTAACCATCCTGTCTGTTTTCAAACAGTTTCTGATCGACAAAGGCGGCAAGCGGCACCGGCTCCCGGTCGAGCGGTTGCGGCACGATGCGATCGCACACCGCCGCCAAGGTCAGCCACTCCCGATCCGTGAAGAAGCGCGGTGTGCGCGGCACCGCGAGCCGCTCCTCCACGACCTTCCGCGTCGGATCGTTCCAGGACAACGTGTCGCGCTTGGCGAGCACGTCATATCCGGGATAACGGTCGGGTCTCGGCTCAGTCATCGGGATGATCCTCCAGCAGGCCTAAAGCCGCGAGACCGGCGAGCGCCAGCCCGGTGAAGGCAGGAGGCGCCGGCAGCGGCGGGCCATTCAAAACGTTCTGCCGCCAATTCCGCCAGCCGCCCATGGCGCGGGCGACGCCGATGGTGTGGAAGCCGACCCCCGCCACGCCCAGCACCGCCGTCAATCGCAGCCACCAGCGCGTCAGCTTGCGGGGCCGTCGCGCCGGACCCACGGCGGTACTGCCCAGCAAGACCGCCGCGACGGGCGGCATCGTCACGGGCAGCAACATGAAGGGATTGTGGTAGGCGCCCCGGAAATGCAGCAGGCCGGCCTCACCGACCGTACCGAGAATGCCCATCCCCGTCACGGCGGCGACCGCCCGGCCCGCGGAGAAGCCAAACATGGTCGGCAGCGTCCCGGGCCGATTGTCGCGCACGCGCTCCGAAAGGAAGCCCATGAGCCCGGACAGGAGCAGTGCCGCGGGAGCGCCGATCGGCGCCGAGTAGAACAAGTTCTGCCAACAGAAGCCGCCCGGCTTCTTGCCCACGTTGAAGATGTGGAAGCCGGTTCCCACCACCCCGGTCAGAGCCGCCGCGGCATAGATCACATCCCGGGCGCGATGCTGCGCCGGTTTACCGTCCCGCGCCCCATGCAGGCTTGCCGCCAGCGACAAGGCCGAAGTGACGAGCGGAGTGAACATCGCCTTATCGTGGAACGATCCGCGATAGTGCTCGATTGCGCTATCGAACAGCACGGACCCGGCAATCGTGCCGGCGGCGCGGTTCAGCCGCCGGGCGGCGCGGACCGCCACCTGCCGGCCAATCGCGGGAGAACCCGGCAGGAACCGCTTGGTCTCGACCAGTGCCCCGCGCGTGTTCAAGGCCCGACCCGGCGGATCGCGCCGTGCGAGCCACGAGGCGGCAGCCAATGTGGACACGCTCAGCACCGCGAAGGCGAGCGCGACTCCGTCGGTCGGCCCCTCGTAGAGGCCGGACGAGCGGCGCGGCGTTCGGGACATGCGACCTCAGCCTTTGCCGGGCAGGATCGTCGCCAGGATCTCCTTCGCACTATTCTTCAACACGCTGCCCAACTCGGGCTCACTGCCCATCATGGTCATGAAGTGAACGGCGTCTTTCAGCGTGATGTGCGGCGGCAAGGGCGGCACGTTAGGGTCGGTATAGGCTTCGAGGATCACCGGCCGGTCGGCGGCCAGTGCCTCATCCCAGGCAGCACCAAGCTTTTCCGGATCATCGACGAAAATACCCTTCAGGCCGACGAGTTCGGCATATTTGTGATACGGGAAGTCTGGGATGCTCTGCGTGCTCTCGGTCTTGCCCTCGCCGAGCTGAACCCGTTCTTCCCACGTCACCTGGTTGAGGTCGCGGTTGTTCAGCACCATCACGATCAGCCGTGGATTGGACCACTGCCGCCAGTATTTCGAGATCGTGATCATCACGTTCAGCCCGTTCATCTGCATCGCGCCGTCACCCATGCAGGCGATCACGGTGCGCTCCGGATAGGCCATCTTGGCCGCGACCGCGTAGGGCGTACCGGCGCCCAGCGAGGCCAGGCCGCCGGAGAGCGACGCCTTCATGCCGCGCCGCATCTTGAGATCGCGGGCGAACCAGTTGGCGACCGATCCGGAATCGGCGGTGATGATGGCGTTGTCCGGCAGCCGCGGCGACAACTCCCAGAACACGCGCTGCGGGTTGATCGGATCGGCCGAGTGCATGGCCCGGGCCTCCAGCACCTTCCACCAATCCTCCAGGCCCGCAGCGATTTCCTCACGCCAGGAGTGATCGGTCTGCTGATGCAGCAACGGGAGCAGCGCCCGCAACGTCGCCGCGCTGTCGCCGACGATGTTGACCTCCATCGGGTAGCGCAGGCTGAGGCGAGCGCCGTCGATGTCGATCTGAACGCCGCGCGCATCGCCGGGCTTGGGCAGGAACTCGCTGTAGGGGAACGCGGAGCCGACCATGAGAAGCGTGTCGCATCCCTTCATCAGATCCCAGCTCGGCTTCGTGCCGAGTAGGCCGAGCGAACCGGTGACGAACGGCAAGTCGTCCGGCAGCGCTGCCTTGCCGAGCAGCGCCTTGGCGACGCCCGCGCCCAACCGGTCGGCGACCGCGATCACCTCGTCGGTCGCCTCGAGCGCGCCAGCGCCGACCAGGATGGCAACCTTCTTGCCTGCGTTCAGAACGTCCGCCGCCGCCTGCAAGGCCGACGGCTCGGGCGCGAGCGAGCGAACTGGAAAGCCCACGCCGGTATGGGTCGCGCCGTGTGCCATCGGCGGGTCGTCATAGGCCATGAGCTGCAGATCGTTCGGCAAGATGATGCATGTCACCACCCGCTTCGCCTGCGCGATCCGCACCGCCCGGTCCACGAGCGTGCGAACCTGGCTGGGAATGGTGCCCATTGAGACGTATTCGCACACGTCCGAGAACAGGGTTTGCAGGTCGACCTCCTGCTGGTAGGAGGCGCCGATCGACGCGCGCGCCTGCTGGCCAACGATGGCGACCACGGGCACATGGTCCATCTTCGCGTCATACAGCCCGTTCAGGAGGTGGATCGCCCCGGGTCCGGAGGTCGCATAGCAGAGCCCGACGCCGCCCGTGAACTTGGCATGGGCGCTGGCCATGAAGGCGGCCATCTCCTCGTGTCGCACCTGGACATAGTCCATGTGGTCCTTGGCCTTTTCCAACGCGACGTCCAAGCCGCCCACGCCATCGCCAGGATAGCCATAGACTCGGCTCAGCCCCCACTCGCCCAGCCGCTGCCAAACGAACTCGCTGACGTTCACACCCATGTCTCTCTCCGAGCAGCCATCGGCCTGAACTGGCCATGATGAGACGATCCAATACAGCGCCTCCGCCTTGCGCAAGACGCAAATTATGCCCGAGCGTTGCAAAGCTGCGCCAGAACGGCGATCACTTTCGAGCGTTCTTGCAATGTAGACGGTCGGGTGCCCAAATGGCAGACATCGAGGTGGCAGACATCGCGGTTCTACTTGATGCGAAGGCGACGATCGGCGAGTCGGTGCTTTGGGAGCCGACCCGATCCGTTCTCTACTGGATCGATGTCAAGGCGCCCGCGCTCTTCGAGCTCGACCCGCAAAGCCTGGCACAGCGCCGCTGGGACCTGCCGGCTGACGTTGGTGCGTTCGCGCTGATCGAAGGCGAGGACGCGGCGATCGTCGCCCTGCGCACCGGCCTGTTTCGCCTGGCCCTGAAAGATGGATCGGTGGAGCATGTCGCCAACCCTCCCTTCGACCCGGCGCTGCACCGCTTCAACGAGGGCGCGTGCGATGCCACAGGCCGATTCTGGGTGGGCACCATGTTTGATCCGATCGCCGATCGGACTGGCCACCCTTCCGAACCGGCGAGTCTGGCCACCTGGACCCGGGAGAGTGGTTTGGTCGTGCAGCCCGACACGGCCGAACTGCACAACGGAATGGCATGGAGTCCGGACGGGAGGTCATTCTATCTGTCGCACTCTCGGCAGCAAACAGTGTTCGTCTTTCCCTTCGACGTCGTCACGGGCCGGCTTGGCTCGCGGCGTCGTTTTGCCGAACTCCCGACCGAGCTCGGCCTTCCCGACGGCGCGGCGGTGGACGAAGAGGGAGCTTATTGGTGCGCGCTGCACGGGGGAGGCAGGCTGCGTCGCTACGCGCCGGACGGATCGCTGCTACGCGAGATTGCGCTCCCTGTCAGCCAGCCTACCATGTGCGCGTTCGGCGGCCCCGATCTGACGACACTTTTCATCTCGAGCGCGACCGACAAGCTCACGCCGTCCCAACGCCGCCGCGAGCCACTTGCCGGTGGTTTGCTCCGGTTCGAGGCGGGGGTTCGCGGCGCGATCCGGCACTGCTACGTCCGTTGAGAACTGACCGCCGCACACGCTTAAACGATCAGCCGGAACGGCGCTGCCGTTTCGGAACTGCCGTCGTCCTCGTCCACTTACGTGCGGGCAGTGGCAACGGCGCGACCTGATGCGTAGAAGACGTCGCCTTCGGGAATACACAGCCAGCTGTACCGACCATACCGGCCGTCCCTCGCTCGCATCCGCCGCATGCCGAAATCGCGGCACGCGATGATCATCATCGCGTCTGTGGCAAGGGTTTGCGCGGCCGAGATGCTGGGGCAGCGCTGGGCCTCTCGCAGCTCGTGATCGGGACCTTTGTCGTCGCATCGTTGACCGGGCTTCCCAACCTGGTCGCGTCCGTGCGCCTGGCGCGGCAGGGCCGGGGCACGGCGTTGTCCAGCGAGGCATTTAACTCCAACCCACTCAGCTTTTAGCCGGGGCCTATATACCCACGCTGTTCGTCTCCCTCCCGGGTCCCTCGGCCGAGGCCGTCCTGGCGCTTTGCAGGTTGCTGGCGCTCACGGCTGCGTCCGCCGGGATCGGCATCGTTGGCCGCGGTTTCGGGCGCGGAACTGGAGTGTTGCTCGTTGCTCGGACTCGTGAAAATACTGTTCTGGATCGCGGTCGTGATCGCGGTGATCGTGTTCGTCCTGGATTTCATGATCTTCCGGACGGTCACCTGAACCCGTCCCTCGTAAGGGTTCGGCCTCGTGTTCTTCGAAAGTTGGTATGGCATGCTTCGCGTCGTGATCGTGGCCCCGCTCGCCTATGGCGGGCTCGTGCTCATACTGCCGGTCTCGGGCAAGCGGACGCTTGCGAAGCTCAATGCATACGACTTGGTCGTCACGGTGGCGCTCGGCTCCATCCTTGCGACGATCCTGCTGTCCAAGACCGTCCCGTTGCTGGAAGGACTTACGGCGTTTGTCATTCTGGCGGCGATGCAGTTCGTGGTGGCGTGGCTGTCCGTGCGGGTCGGTTGGTTCAACAACCTGGTGAAGTCCGAGCCCACGCTGCTGCTACACAACGGCGAGTTCCTGGACCGGGCGCTGCTGGCGGAGCGGGTGACCCGGGACGATGTGAGGGCGGCTCTGCGCAGTTCCGGCGTGGGGGACGCCAGCGAGGCGTCCGCCGTGGTTCTGGAAACCGACGGCAGCATTAGCGTCATCAAGGCTCAATCCGCCGCGCCCTGACATGAACGCACCCGGTCCACATCCGTCCGAACGGAGCCAACGGGGCCTGGACTGGCTCAACTTCTTCGTGGCCGACGTCGAGACGGGGTTCGGCCCGTTCATCGTCGTCTACCTGGCGGCGAACGGCTGGCAACAAGGTCAGATCGGTCTCGTGCTCACCGTCGGCTCGGTATGCGGGGTCGCAAGCCAACTGCCCGGCGGCGCGATCGTCGATGGCGTGCGGTCCAAGCGGATGGTGGTCGCCGCTTCGCTAGCGTTGACGGCAGCCGGCGGCCTCTTGTTTTTCTTCTCCCACGCCTTCTGGTTCGTGCTTCTAGCTCAATTGTCCCACGGCCTGACTGCCGGGCTAGTCACGCCGGCCAAGACGGCAATCGGGCTCGGCCTCGTCGGCCACCGCGGGTTGAGCAAGCGATTGGGCCGTAACCACCGGTTTGACTCATTCGGCAATGCCGGAACGGCAGGGTTGATGGGCCTGCTCGGCCGCTATGTCGCCAAACGGTACTCGTTCTTGTTCGCGGCCGGCCTATGCCTGCCGGCCCTTTGGGCGCTGACCCGCATTCGAGGCAGCGAGATCGATTACGACCGTGCCCGTGCTGCCATCCCCGGTGAGACGGACGAGCATCCGGCTCGCTACCGTGACCTGCTGAAGAACAACCAACTGCTGATCTTCACCGGCGTCCTGGTCCTGTTCCAGATTGCGAACGCTTCGGCACTACCACTGGTCATCGAGCGCCTAGGCCAGCATGACCAAGGCCAGTCGGAGCTGATCGTAGCGGGGTTGGTAATCGTGCCGCAGGTCATTACCGCGACGCTTGCCTCCTGGATGGCGCGCCGGGCCGACATTTGGGGGCGCAAACCGCTGCTGCTGGCAGCTTTCGTGGCGCTGGCGTTACGCATCTTGCTGTTCACGATCGCACCTGGCCCGCTCTGGCTCTTGCCCATGCAGGCGCTAAGCGGCATCGACGCCGTGGTGATCGGCATCCTGGGGCCGCTCATTATCGCAGACGTGACCGCCGGGAGCGGCCGCTACAACCTCGCACAAGGCGCCGTCGGCATGGCGACCGGGGTCGGGGCGGCCCTGAGCACGACGGCCGTCGGATTCATCGCGCAGTGGTTTGGCTTCACCGTGGGCCTGCTCGGCCTTGAGGCCGTTGCTGCTGCCGGCTTCGTTTTCGTTGCCTTGTTGCTGCACGAGAGCAAGGATGCGATGGGTTGACCCGTCTTGACGGGCACGCTTTGACCGCCCGCATCCGCCGACGTAGCGCACGGTCAGGATCACTTCTCGAATGACCGAAGACCCGATCCTGCGCGAGAGCGAAACATGCTGGCGGCGCGAGCAGGCGAGGCGCATGGCGGTGATCATCGATGCGGCGGCTTATTTCGCGCACGTCCAGGCAACCATCCTTCAGGCCGGGCACTCTATCCTGCTCATCGGGTGGGATTTCGACGCCCGTATCCTGCTCAACCGCGATCCGGGCGACCCGGTGGCTCCCGACCGGCTTGGCGGCTGCTGTCCCATGTGATCCGCCGCAGCCCCGCCCTGCACGTTCACATTCTCCACTGGGATATCGGCTTCCTGCGGTTACCCTTCCGGGGCAGCACGCCGTTCAACCTGCTCAACCGGCTGACCTGTGGCCGCCTGCATTTCCGGATCGACAGCCATCATCCACCGACGCATGCTGCCATCAGAAGATCCTCGTCATCAATGACGAGGATCACATTCTGTGGCGGTATCGACATGTCCGGCGGCCGCTGGGACACGAGGGGGCACCGCGATCACGAGCGGCGCCGGATCAACCCGCACGGCAAGCCTTACGGGCCTTGGCACACCCATGAAGTCTCGCCGCCATTGCCGCATGCTCGCGCCGTCGTGACGCTACGGACAGGCACATTTCTGGTGGGACCGACCCAGAAATGCGAGTGTCCCATCCGGGACCGCTTCGCCACTCTCCTCAGAACGCAGGGATGCTCGTCATGACGGATAATGCGCTCGATCGGCGGCACCTCGTCGCCGGAGCAACCGCGTTGCTGACCGCGGCGGCCGGCGAGGCCTCGGCCCGCACCATCAACGGCAGCAAACCCTGGGAGCCGCACCGCGCTGATGCGCCGCAGCCGCTCGAGGAGCCGAGCCTGGTGTTCTTCACGACAGTCGAGGCGGCGTTCATCAATGCCGCAACGGAGCGGCTGATCCCGGCCGACGGCCTCGGGCCGGGCGCCAATCGGTGCGGGGTGACGTTGTTCATCGACCATCAGCTCGCGGGCGCCTACGGCCGAGCGCAGAGCTGGTACATGCAGGGCCCGTGGGCGAAGGGGGAAGCGACCCAGGGCTTCCAGTCGCGCTACGATCCGGCCAGCCTCTACCGCGCCGCGATCGCCGCCATCGACGCCCACGTGCACGCGGCAGAGGCCGGAAAGACTTTTGCGCAGCTGCCGCCCGAGGCTCAGGACCAGCTCCTGGGCGAACTCGAGGCCGGCAAGATCGAGCTGCAGGGCGTCGATTCCAAGACCTTTTTCACGCTGCTGATGCTGAACACCAAGGAGGGGATGTTCTGCGACCCGATCTACGGCGGCAACAAGGACATGGCGGGCTGGAAGATGCTGGGCTTCCCCGGCGCCCGCTACGACTACCGCAGCTGGGTCGGGCGGCACGGGCAGCGCTATAGCGAGCCTCCGGTCGGACTGAAGGGCCGGCCGGCCTGGACGCACAAGGGCTAGCCCGGTGGCACGCAAGCTCCCCGCCGTCGACGCGGTCATTGTCGGCTTCGGCTGGACCGGCGCCATCATGGGCCAGGAACTGACCGACGCTGGTCTCAACGTGGTGGCGATCGAGCGCGGCGGATGGCGCGATACGGCCACCGACTTTGCCCCCACCTTCATCCAGGACGAGCTGCGCTACCGCTACCACGGCCACCTGTTCGAGCAGCCGGCGCGCGAGACGCTGACCTTCCGTAACACCCAAGACCAGACGGCGCTGCCAATGCGCCAGCTCGGCTCGTTCCTGCCGGGCACCGGCGTCGGCGGCTCGGCCGTGCACTGGAACGGCCAGGCCTTTCGCTTCCTGCCGTACGACTTCGAAATCCGCAGCCAGACCATCGCGCGTTACGGCAAGCAAATGATCCCGGACGATATGCCGTTGCAGGACTGGGGCGTAACCTACGCCGAGCTCGAGCCGTTCTTCTGGAAGTTCGACCAGATCTGCGGCCTCTCCGGGCAGGCCGGCAACCTGAACGGCCAGAAGCAGCCCGGCGGCAACCCGTTCGAGGGCCCGCGCTCGCACCCCTATCCGACGCCGCCGATGCAGCAGACCTACGGGCCGACCTTGTTCGGCAAGGCCGCCGAGGCGGTCGGCATGCACCCGTTCCCCTGCCCGTCGGCCAACCTGTCGCAGGCCTACACCAACCCGCTCGGTGTGCGCCTCGGCGGCTGCACCTATTGCGGCTTCTGCGAGAAGTTCGCCTGCGGCAACTACTCCAAGGCCAGCGCGCAGACGACGATCCTGCCGGTGCTGATGGAAAAGTCGAACTTCACGCTGCGCACCGACAGCGAGGTCCTGAAGGTCAACCTCGACAGCGACGGCAAGCGCGCCGTCAGCGTCACCTTCGTCGACGCCCAGGGCGAGGAATTCGAGCAGCCCGCCGAACTCGTCATCGTCTGCTCCTTCATCACCCACAATGCGCGGCTGCTGATGCTGTCCAACATCGGCACGCTCTACGACCCGGCGACCGGCAAGGGCACGCTCGGCAAGAACTACGCCTACCAGATCACGCCCAGCGTGGACGTGTTCTACGATGACAAGCTGCTCAATCCGTTCATCGGCGCCGGTGCGCTGGGGATGATCGTCGACGACTGGAACGGCGACAATTTCGACCATTCCGGCCTCGGCTTCCTGCACGGCGGCTATATCGGCGGCTACATGACCACCGGCCGGCCGATCGAGACCGAACTGGTCCCGGAGGGCACCCCTAAATGGGGCGCTAAATGGAAGCAGGCCTTCGTCAAGAACTATCTCACCTCCATGTCGATGGCGCTGATGGGCGCGGTGATGCCGAACCGGCTCAACTACCTCGACCTCGACCCAACCTACCGCGACGTGCACGGCCGGCCGCTCATGCGCATGACCTTCGACTTCAAGCAGAACGAGCTGAAGATGCAGGACTTCGCCATGGGCAAGATGGCGCAAATCGCCAACGAGATGAAACCGCGCGAGATCCGCCAGAAGCCGCGCGGCCCGCACTACGACATCGCCCCCTACCAATCCACGCATAATACCGGCGGTGTCATCATGGGCGCCAACAAGCAGGAGAGCGTGCTGAACCGCTACCTGCAGCACTGGGACGTGCCCAACCTGTTCGTCATGGGCGCGAGCGCATTCCCCCACAACAGCGGCTACAACCCGACCGGAACGCTGTCGGCACTCGCCTTCTCCGCCGCGCACGCCATCCGCACCCAGTATCTGAAAAATCCTGGTCCGCTGGTGCAAGCATGAAGCTTCTCGGCCTGGCCGCGCTGGCGGCGCTCCTGCTCGTGAGCCCCGCTTTCGCGCAGTTGCCCGGCGAGGGCGACTGGGCAGATCAGCAACGCGGCGGCTACCTGGCCCGCGTGGGCGATTGCGTCGCCTGCCACACTGCCCAGGGCGGCCAGTTCATGGCCGGCGGCCGGCCGCTGGAAACGCCGTTCGGCACCATCTACACGCCCAACATCACGCCGGACCCGCAGACCGGCATCGGCACCTGGAGCGCCGAGCAGTTCTACCGCGCCATGCACAAAGGGGTCGGTGCCCATGGCCAACACCTGTATCCGGCGTTTCCGTATCCCTGGTTCACCAAGGTGACCCGCGAGGACGTCAACTCCATCTACGCCTACCTACGCAGCCTGCCCGCGGTGCAGAACCGCCCGCCAGCCAACGCGCTGCCATGGCCGCTCGACATCCGCCTGACGGTCTCCGGCTGGAACCTGCTGTTCTTCTCGCCCGGCACCTTCAAGCCCGACGCCGGCAAGTCGGCGGAATGGAACCGTGGGGCATACCTGGTCGAAGGGCTCGCGCATTGCGGCGCCTGCCACAGCGGCAAGAACTTCCTCGGCGCGGTCAAGGACGGCCAGCGCTACCAGGGCGCGGAGCTGCAGCACTGGTTCGCGCCAAACCTGACCAGCGACGAGCGCTCCGGGTTGGGCCAGTGGAGCGCCGAGAAGATCGTGCAGTTTCTCAAGACTGGCAGCACCGACCGAACGGTGGCCTATGGGCCCATGGCGCAGGTGGTGCACGATTCGACGTCCAAGCTCGACGATGCCGACCTGAAGGCGATGGCGGTCTACCTCAAGGGCCTGTCCGGCGGCGGCGGCGGCATCGCCAGCCCGCCGGCGCAGGACGTCGCCGACGCTGGTTCGGCCATCTACGCCGATTCCTGCTCGGCCTGTCATCAGGCGCAGGGGGAGGGCGTGCCCGGATTGTTCCCCGCGCTCAAGGGCAGCGCCGTCGTCCAATCCTCCAGCGCGACGACGGTGGTCCGGCTGATCCTGAACGGCGGCCACGCGGTCTCGACCGCTCAGGCGCCCACCGGCCCCGCCATGCCGTCCTACGACTGGAAACTGTCGGACCAGGAGATCGCCGCGGTCGCCAGTTTCGTCCGAAGCGCCTGGGGCAACCAGGCCGCCTCGGTGGCGAGCGACGACGTCCACAGCCTGCGCTCGGCGGTGCGGAATGCGTCGAGCGA
>JAABUK010006457.1_pt1 | contig 17506 bp, 18 predicted proteins | sample 5559141 | NCBI WGS metagenome assembly JAABUK01 (sample SAMN10711869, study PRJNA513367) | rock metagenome | isolation source: Antarctica rocks | place: Antarctica: Victoria Land, Pudding Butte nord | collected 2016-01-03 | reverse complement strand
GTGCACTACTTGTAACCTGTGCTGACTGATGTGTGCACTACTTGCAACCTGTGCTAACTGATGGGTGCACTACTTGCAACCTGTGCTGATTGATGGGTGCCTTGTCCGATAGCTACTGTAATAGCTACAGACATGACCGGATGACGTGGCGTAATCATCACACACTTTGCCAGCTGGCTCTTCTTGCAGAAATATTATGTGCATGTAGTACAAGGTCGCAACAGTGTTCCCAACTAGTATGTTCAAAGTAAGGCTGTTGTCCTTGCCATGCAATACTATACACCAGCCAAGTTGTGACAAGCATACATGATCTCTTGCAGATTGCATGTTCACCTGACTTTGCCCATGCAAAGCTGCTTGCATGTGTCATCCAGCAATCAAAACCCCTGATGTGTTCTGATACTGGGCTTTTTGTACGCATGTGTCACACAGCACATGTAAGCTGCCACATCAGCTTTGAGCACTGCGCAAAACAGTTGTACCTGCAAAGTCTTCCAGTACTGGCTGATATCCGAATCATGCTGTACATATGCAATGAGGGCTTGGCAGATGATGACGTCATCAGGGCTGGTGTTGTTGTGCAGCTTCTGGTGCCACTCCTCCATCATCCCCCCCTGCAAACATCATGTTACTCATATTATAAATTTGTATATCAGACATGTTTGAACATTTGCAAGGAGGCTTTAGTAGCGTGTCATTGCAAGCAGTCATTACAACGCTATCCATGCTTTGCCTTGAGAGCCCAACCCAGTCCCTGAACCTGGCGCTTGCCCTTGGACTTTGCAAGCAATGCAATATAAGGGTGGTAGCTGACTGCAGGGTGAAGGAACAGTGAATCGAGAGTGTGTGTGCTTGAGGAACTCGCTGCATAAGGGACACAATATGTCTCTTGACTGACACAACAGCATGCAGATGCTGTGCAAAGTAAATATTGCATCACTGCATGCACTTGCGCCAATCAGGAGGCAGCTATGATGCTCTCACTTAAGGCAGTTCAGGATTCCTGCTGGCCTGCACAACAAATGCTCAACACAGTGAACCTCAGGCTCCTGAATGCTGTCCTCCCCATCAGGCTTCAGCATACAAAACAGATTACGTTCTCAACAAAATGTAGGAAAGGATATTACCTTGGCATTGTTACGTGACTGCACATACAGGATCTCATCTCTGATTCGCTGGCCCACATCCCCCTGACCCCCCCGGCCCACTGCGGCCAGCCCCAGCAGCATCAGGTCCCTCCACTCTGGCCTCTTGTCCAGCAGCTCAGCAAGCAGTGCTGTCAAGCCATCCTGAAGACACAATCAGGTCAGTCACAATGCTGATGTGTGACCAGCGCCAAGGCTCTGCTGTGTTGGTGTCACAGCAGAGCCTGTCAGTAAAGGTCGCATGCATGTCGTTGTTGGTGCTGTCAAACAGAAAGTAGTACAACGCTCATGTATTGATGTTGCATGGATGTTTTTCCTGTTTGGTCTGGCCATAAATACGCCACCATATCTGGTTTCAGCGGCTCTTTCCACCACAAACAACAGGTCAAGAGTGATGTTATTTCTCAACAACAGGAATAACAAGAGCAAGTTTGTACAAATACTATGCAAGAATGCTACGTAACAGAAGTATGTAAGAGTAATATGCAAGAATCATATAAGTAGCAAAAACATGTTATTTGTGCATCTTGCTCTGACGCCTCAGACGTCACCAACCTGAGCAGCGCTGATTTCACGAGGCTTGATGTTGTAGTTCCTATTCCAGGTCAGCAAGCGGCTGGAGCTGAATCGCAGCCAAGTCAAGATTGCCACAAGAGACGCCTCCTGCTCCTCTGTGGGATTGCCACTACTGGTTGCAGCCATCACCAACTCCTGAACACATACTGTGACCAAATCTCATACAGCACAGGCATCGTGTGTGATCTGATGTTGACCTGGGTTGATTAGACATGCACTACCTGGACACGCAGTGTCTTCTGTAGGATGTGTGTCACAACAGTCATAGGTGCCAAACACTCAGATTCCTGTTGTGCATTGTATGAGGTTCAACTGACCTCGTTTGAAGGCAGCGTCAACTGACCTTGCTTCAAGGCATTGTGCTGAGCTTGATTACGCCTGATTTCATGCAAGTGACCAGCTCTGTATGATGATGGTGATGATGATGATGATGAAGCCTTCTAAACATGTACTGCAGGTGTGACTGCCTGAGGTGGGTTGTATCGTTATGCTGTATAACAATATGAAGAACACCTAGCAGTACTGCTTTCCAGCTCATCATGAGCTAGGTACATGCAGGACAAGTTCTGCTCTCTTCAGACGCTGTATGCACTCTTGCTGACAAATGACAGACAGTGTCAAGGCTTTGCTGCCTCACAACAAACTCCCAAAAACAGACCCCTTCAAGCTGCAATGCAGTCACATTGACTGTGACTCTAGTCCAGCAGAGTAGGTCAAGCATGGGCTTCAGCCTTTGGCACAAGAGGAAGATGAGCAGCTGACCTTGGCAAGATTAAAGCGGTGCATGAGGGAGCGCTCTGCCTTGCTCTCTATCTGCTTGATGTCTTCCACCATCTGATGTGCCACTTCACCTTGCCACCTGCACCAGCTTTGGTGTCCCACATTGCACTGGAACCAACTGACTGAGCGATGATGAGACTGGTGCGACGGCACTGTTTGGCAAAGCAAAATGCATGAATATTTTGTCACAGGGCCATGCTGGCCTTCATACCAACAGAAGGGACAACAGCAGCACATGGACAGAGCCACTTTGCTTGTTAGACAGTGCTGGTAGTGATCACACACAACTGTATGCCCCTTGGTGTCATGTTTCAGTCACAAAGCAAGACATAACCTGTCAGGAGAGGCATCACATTTGGTGAATGCAGTCGACAGAAGCTACTTTCCGTACCTGTCAACATCCACTGCAGACATCAAGCCAGCATGAGTATGCTGTGCATGCACAGAAGGTAAAAATTGTAAGGATGAGGATTGGCGTGTCAAGCAAAATGCGTGCAGCGGGGTGTTGTCATGTTTGACTTGTGACTGAGTGCATAATACAAGCATCTATCCTTACACACTGCAGCGTAATAGCACGCTGTCACTTCATGGTAGTGCAGTACAGCATCATTCGTTACAGCAGAACTCTACGGACTCAGTTGCTTCAACCTGTTGCACCTGACCTACATGACCTAATGGTTCGTGTCTGATACCCTGCCTAGGCAGCACAAGCCTTACAAACTTGCCGGCTTACTGCTGCCTTGCCATAAAAATCAAGCACATCACAATTTTTATTGTACAGAATGGCAGAGCGCACTTGATACTCCTAATCTGACCTATTGAAGGATCATTTGTTGCATGTAAAACTGGCCACAGACTCACTTATTAGCCCCAATGCCCCCTGTTTCTTTGAGCATGTCATCATTGGTCTTGCTCGTGCCTTCACTTCCATTGCCAGCTGGACCTGTGTTTGTCTTCTGTTCAGCTGACGCACCATTTGTACTTGCTGCACTACCATTGCTGGCAGGCAGGGCATGCTCTTCTGTCTTGGATCCAAGGATCTCTTCAAGGTCCTCAGCAGCCTGCAGCACAAGTCAGAAAGCTTGCTTTGATGCTGACCAGAAAGCCTGTTGACTGCAGAATTGTTCCTGTCTGTAAGCGCTGATCAAGACACTGAAGAGTTTGAGAGACATGCTGGGCAAGCTGCATTGTTCTTCTGTTCCCAATGTGTTCTGTTCCCAAGGACTTCTGCTCCCTATGAGTTCTAGTCCCTGAGCCATGTTTGCTGTGCTTAGACAGCTTGTGATCTACATCTGTAGCATTGAGTTGTTGACTATGTAGGTTTTAAGGTTTAGGGTTAGTGACTTATGATCTACACCTGTAGCATTGAGTTGTCAAGTCTGGCATGTCTTGCCAAGAAACGTAGCGCAGACAATTTGGTTCAGAAGCATACACACGTAAACGCCAGTTGTACGAACGTAAAGGCCACTTGTACGCACGTACAGGCCAGTTGAATGCAGCTCTTTCAGTACAGCTACATCGTCAAGAGTCTTCGGAGGCACCTGCTGGGTGCTAATGAAGAAGTCAGAGCGCAGCACGCCCTCAGCCCTGCAGGCCAGCCACTGCTGCTGCCCAGTCTTCAGCACAAAGGCGATGCCTCCAGTGAGCAGGGAGCCCTCCAAGGGCACCTGGATGGTGACAGCATGCACTGCTATGTCTGGGCGGGAGGGGTAGGCTGGGGCTGGCACCCTCTTCAGCAGGGTCTGATATGCCCCACCACCTGCATTGCACCACACTCTGGCTGCCTTGCCTTTGCCGTCAGTCTTGCTTGGCTGTGCTTTGCTGGCAACACCAACTTCAGCAGCAGTCTCCTAGGTCTGACATCATGCAGGTCTGGCTGTTCAGCAAGGCAGGCCGTCTGAGCTTGATGCTATGTTCACCCAAGCCTGATGATCCCGGCTCCATTACCGCACAGGAGATTTGTTTGTTTTATCAGGCACATAGCATGGAACATTGGCTTTCGACAGGTGAATAAAAGTCATTATATAGGCGCAGTCCTAGCCTGAACTTCTTGTTTATACTCGGTCAATAAAGAGTCAGGCCTGCTGCTCAGATGGAGTTAGATGCTTTTGTGATATGACACCTACACATGCACATCTAATGGGTTCAGATGCTTTTGTGATGTAGCACCCCCACATGTGTCATGCATAGTAGAGGAGCTTGCCTGCGTCAAGGGAGCTGTCTGGCTCAGTCTTCCAGCCTGGTGGGGGGCCCTCCCAGGCCCCACCCTGCTTTGGGGTGCAGGCCCAGTGCAGGGAGGTCTCATCAAGCTCCCCATCATCAAAGGCCTCGCCACCCACAATGCTGATGACAGCAAAGTGCTTGTCTCCCTCCTTGCACAGAGTCTCATACGACACCACAGAGCCATCAATGCTCTGGATGCGGAAGGTGTTCCTCTGGGGCGTCATGCCCTCAATGTGCTGCAGCAACAGGCACACCAAAACGTGAGGTCGTGCAGCACGGCACTTTGCTGAAGTTGGAGCAAAAGATGTGCTTTGGGCATATGTAGATGCTGTGCCCTGTGCTTGAGCGTCACTGCATTAGACCAGCAATTTTCAAATGTCATGATATGATAGAGACTCACTGCACTTGTGGACATCAAGTGACTGGTTTTCTTTGCTTGCGTAAACATCATATGTACACAATGCAAGACGCAACCGTGAACATGTGCAGTCACGCATGCTGAGTGATGTGACTCAGAACAGCCACCCACCTGGCGGGAATCTGCTTCATCAAACCAAGCCTTCTGCTCCTCTTCTGCTATGTGGTGCAGATCAGTGAGGGTGACCTCCTGCTCTCTGCCCTGCATCAAGAAGCAAAGTTTCACATGACCATGACTGAATCAAGCCCTGCACAAGGCCAGCAAAGGCAAACTCAGCAGCATACTTGCTGGCTGAAACAAAGCCTGATCCTGATTTGCAATTTGCGCTGCTCTGCTTACTTGGGGAGAAAGCCAAAGTCAAATGTCACATGACAAATGTCACTGTGAACAATCTGTGGAAGGTGAGCAGAGGCCGCACATAGACTGTTTTGTCCAAAGGGAACAGTAAAACCATGACAGTGGGTGTGCAATGTTGCCAACGTCATATGCCTACAGGGAGCTTCTGGAACACTGAGCTACCAATGTACCTTAAGTCGGCATGCTGCTGTGCGCGCTGCCCTGACAGCAAGCTCGGCCTCAGCCTGCACGCTTTGCTGCTCATCTCTTGCACGACTCGCTTCTCTGCACAGCACACACTCACATGGCCATCACATGTCAACACGAACTGAGGCTGTGTGTGAGACTCCTCTGATGCCAGGTATACAGTCACCAGGTACCAGGTGCCACGCAGCTTACAGACTTACAGACATACAGACACACATGCATCGGATCCTCCAGGATGGAATGCATTTGCAACAGTTCTGTAGAAGGATTCCACGGAAGAGCTGTGAGAGGAAGAGGAGGGTTTGAGACATACCTTGATATGTCTCTCATCTCAGCGCGAGCTGCATCAGCAGCCGTGTTGGCTTCTTCAGCTTCAGCTACCAAGGGCTTTGCTGCATCCAGGGCATTTGAGGCTAGGGCTAGCCCCTCAGCTGCCTTGGACCCATCCTACGTTTGAAAGGACAGACTAACAAAGACACTAGCTTCACACAAGCTCGCTATGACTCACTTTCTGTTGATGTTTTCGTGTTGCTTAGGGCCAGCAAACAGTGCTGTGTGTCCGCACAATAGCATGTCTCCAACAACAAGAGGTGAACACCAGCAGGATATACAGCAATCACACGGAACCACTGCCACAATGTAGCGCCAAATCTGAACCAGGCATTGCAAAATCATGGGTCAGAGCAACTCAGATGTTGTAATTGTAAGAAGCGGCATCAAGTCTAGGATGTGTTGCACCTGCTGGCCTTGCTGTTGAATGAGCTTCTCCATGGCATCAATCTGCTGCTGGAGAGAGCCGTGCTGCTTTGCAGACCAAGCAAAGGACTTGCCACTATCCAGAACCACCCAATCTTCTGAAGTCCCAACAGGTGGTCCTTCAGAAACTGGCTCGTCAGATTTCCTCTGCAGTACAAGATCATCATACAAGTCAATATAAACTTCCAAAGCTGAATTGTATTTTCCTGCAATGTACAGTGCTGATGAACATGGCTGTAGCTGCAGCCAAGCTTTTGCATGGCATGCAGACCAGTGCAGAGGCTGGTACATCCCAGGCACTAACTTAAATACGCTGATGGGCCTCAAACAGCGGCCGCAGCATCACACATACACAAGAGTGAGCACATACTGTGCGATGCATGTGTAAGCCAATGCCTTTTGGTCAGACTTCAATTCAGAGAAAAAATCCACCACAGCAATGTCAGTGCGTGCTCAAGTGAGCTTTGCTGCAGCAACAAACAAGGTGAATGCGTCAGGGCTCATGTGTTGGGAGTGTGATGGATTGCAAACATCATTTGGCTTGCATCATTTGGCTTGCGCCATTTGGCTTGCGCCAGCCCTACAATCTCATTTGGCATGCGCTGAGTGACATGCTGTGCTGACCTGCCTGGCCCTTGCCCGCTCAGCTTTGCGCTGATCCCAGTGAGCCTTCTTGGCATGCTTGTCCATGCCAGCAGGCATCAGCGCCCTCTCTTTGGGCGCTGGGGGCTCAGTGGGTGGGTGTGATGTAGCTGAGCTGTCTCCTGCCTGGTTGGCAACATTGACCGCCTGCACAGTAGACAAAGGTCGCCTGTCAATGGTACAGCCTGCTTGTGCCGGTTGAAAGCAAAGGCTGGGTATGAGTGTGTAACTATTCTAGTGCGGTATTCATGTGCCTCAGGGGGAAATGCTGTAATTCAACGCAGGACTGATTTAGCTTGGCTTGCTGATCCTGAGGCACTAATTTCTGGCACTAGTTTGTCTCCCTGGTACTGATCTGTCAGGGCATTTTATCCTGAGATCACCCAGAGTTTAAAGCGCTGCTACAGAGTGTGACCATGCAATGGGCATAACCGACTACTTTTGCACATGGAATACAGTTGTCTGTGCATAGTGAGTGACCAGAGTGGCATGGTGACCTACCTGATCAAGGCTGATGAAGAAGTCCTTGTTGTCAGGCCCTGAGAGCCACTCGGGCTGAGCGCCTTGAGCCCTCTTGACCACAAAGTGAACGCCACCGCCCTTGCCCAATAGCCCTTCCAGAGGCAGTTGCAGCACAGCGGCCCACGCTGCGCCAGCTGGCGCTGAGTCACCACCCTGCTGAGGCGCATACCTCCCTAGCGGTGTCTGCCAAGCCTTGCCTGCAACAGTGCAGCAGCAATTGTCGCACGGCAGTTCAACATGCTACAGAGCAAAGGAAGCAACATAAATATCTGTTGCACAATGCTATGGGTCACTGGCATTCTGTTTCAGCAATTTGGCTACAAGCATGCACAGCACGGCAGTCTATGGCCAAACCCAGGACATGTTGTTGGCTTGCATAAAGCAGCTGAAAGAAGTCTTGTTAATTGCAGCAAGTCTCCAAGGTCGCATAAACTGCACACGCTTGTATTGCACTGGTAGGCTCCTCAACACTTGACTGTTGGCATGTATAGACCCTCACCTGCACCCTGGGAGAAGTCTGGGTCTGTATGCCAGCCAGATGGGGGCTGTTGCCATTCTTGGCCCTGCTCTGACACACATGCCCAGTGTAGCAAGAGGCCCTCCAAATCAGGCCCTCCTGAAGCTGCCCCAGCTGCAATGCCTACCACAGCATACGGCTTCCCTTCAGCTTTAACAGATGCCACGTGGATCACCAAGTGGAAGTCTGGCAGGCTCGGAGCACTTGCTTCTGTCTTGGACACTTTCTGCATGCAGGCCAGTGTTGTCAGCAAACACAGGCCAAAACGCATGCGCACAGCCAAAGCCAGTCCTCCTTGCAAGTACATGACCATAAGTTGCTGACAAAGTGTGTGTCCCAAGATCAAGATGCATCTGCTTTGGTGTTTAATGAAGCAGAAGACGCTACTGCAATGCAGACGTTTATGTCTGGACAAGCTGCATACAGCATACTGCATATAGCTCTTCAGCAATTCAGGTGTGCACTCTAGAGATGCTGCAAGGCATATGCAGGATGACTCACATGAATTGTGATTCACAAAAAGTATTGTCAATGCAAGCAGTGACTACATGGCTACATATTGATGGATTGCTGCTGTGGTGTTACTTGAAAGCCTGATGCAGACGAATGTGCTTGTTGCCATCTGTCCAATCGGCTGAGAGCAAGACTGTTCAAAGACTCTGGTGTGCTGCCTTGCTGATCAGTAAATGAGCTGGTCAGAGCATCAGAAGCAGTTTGTATTTCTTTTTGTGCAGTGCTTTTGTCTTGCTGGAAGCTGAGGTCTGCAGTATCTGCCTTCCTGCAGCGGCAACAGGGGTTCAGGTGGTGTTTGCCACATTCTGAACAAGGCTGAGCTGTGCTGCTGCTTACTTTTTGGCATCACCAAGCTTAGCCTCTGCAGCAGCAGCTGCTTCTTCTGCATGTTCTGACTTCTTGAGAAGCTGTGAGGCGTCTTTATAGGCTGCATCAGCGTCTGACTTTAGCTGTTCCCACAACTGCAAAACAGTACAAAGCTGTCAAAGACTGCTATTGGCAATGCACAGGGTACACTCGCGTGGTTACACCTGCTCAGGGTTTGCACTAACAGCCGCTGATGCGCAGATGAGCCAGCTCGGGCGTAAAACCGCACGAGTCCCTGCAAGTATACACTCAAACTGATCAGAAGTCACCAGTGTTGCAGCAGATTCTGCAGCTATTGCGAAACAATCTCCGCGAGGGTCGCTTAAACTGACCACGTGCAACCTTCGCTAGCCTTCTGCATGGTCTGCAAGCGGCTGGAACAGTGGAGCATGATCGCTGATGTAACGCAGGTAGTGATCTCAGTCCACCGACCGCGCCTATGCGGCGCGGCGTGCTGAAGAGATCAAGCTCGCCGAGCATGTACATTGTTCAGAGCTTTATTTTGCGTCCGATGGGTTCATTGTCGCTGGCAAGCTTCGCTCTCTAACAAGTTGAACTAGGACCGGTACACAAACTGAATGGTGAGGATGCAAAATGATTTGTTGGTCTTTTCTTAATTGTTGGTCTTGCATGACACAAGCACGGCAGCAGTACTCGTACGCATCATTTGGTCAAAGACTCTTTGGTCTGCTAATCTCCCATGATACCCCACTGTACAGTCTGACTTGATGCTCAACAAATGGCTGTGAGTTTTTTGGTGCATACAGGTAGCGGAAGTGAGTAATCATATAGCATATGCATGCGCATGCATATCATCATCAATGTTCTGCTCTGCAGTTTCCTTATGGAAGCTTGCAATTGCATTGTAGATACAACAGGTGAGATGTCATGTTAAGGATGACATAGCTATGTCTTCGAATTAATGTCAATCGATATGAATGAGGAGGTAATTCTTCAAAAATGAGTCTTTGCCAGAAAACATCTGATTGCAAGCTGTACTTTGCATATGACATCTATTCAATACTTGATTTGGATGAAAAAAAGTACCACGCATTGTTGATTTCAATTGAAATATGGTGTGAATGATGCCATCATGGGGCGCTCTGCAGTATGGACATTCGCGATCACCCTGTCTCTGCAATTTCTCACACAATCTTGGCAGAAATGGTAGTGCACACTGCAGACGCAAAACACAGCTCAGCTTGCAATGGCAATCATTGAATGTATGTTGAGAGCTAGCTATCACCTTATTGACACCACTGCACAAGGACTGTGACAAAGGAACAGGTCAAACATATTGTACAGCGAGCATGACAGAAAGAATCTGTACCTGTGACCATGTTTGAGACCAGCATCGACAGGTTTGTCAAAGCATGTGCAACATTGTTTGACATCTGTGCCACCAGCTGGCTGAACGCCCGTCACTGCATTAACTATGTCCACTACATCACCTGCATTTGCAGGTAGCGCGTGCCTGTCACTTGCCACAACATCATCGCATCAAAGCTGCCTGGCTTTGGCCAGCGCAAAAGCATGATGACAAGCTTACCTTGTGCCATGCCCGAGTTCCGGGATGGAAATTGCTGCTGCAGCCCAGATGTGACGCTGCTGACTGTGCATGTCTTTCATGTGACTGGGAGGATTGCCATTGAGCATACTCCTGATGCAGGCGCTGAGCCAACTGTGCGTCCTGCTGTATCTGATCACAGTTCAAGTTAGCATTGTGCTGCCGTGATGATGCAGAAGCTTCCAAGCGCCGCTGACTAGCTTGTAGCGCAGCACGTGGCTGCTGCTGCTGAGGGCTAGTTGCCTGTTGCCTGTCTGAAAGATGAGTAGGAGACAAGGCATGCTGTTGCAACCGTGATTGGGCTTGGCTGGAGGGCTGAGCCTGCAGAGGAATGCGTCTGATTGCTGGACTGAAGGCAGGAGGTGCAGTTTGAACAGCATCTGCCTGCCTTGTTCTCCCTGAGGTACCGCCTGTGGGTCGTTTCATCTTATGAATGCGAGTTTCCAGCATCTTTGCAATGTCTGGTTTGTGAGCAGCTGTGGCGCATCGAGCTGCGGTCATCCCCTGCATGCAATCAACTTTTGGCAGATGCTCAAAACAGCGTACACATGCCAGTGTGTGGTTGGCTCTCTGTGAAGCACAGGAGGGCTTGGACTGGGTGTCCAAAAGTTCACACGCCAGCTCTGTGATGCAGTGCATTCTGAAAGGATGGATCAGTGCAAGCTTGGGTGTAAGAGTGTAGACGCATTATGCGCTTGCCTGGTGGTTTACTGCGTCCCGTTTAGCTCCATTGCGCAGCAAGGCTAGGATGATCTCAATGTGTCCCTTCTCTGCTGCCAGCATCAATGCAGTATTGCCCTGCAGCCATGCCCAATGATCAGTTGTAGCATCATCATTGCCCAGTAGATACCAAGCCCCATCAAATCAACAGCAAACAATGCTGATGAGCTGAACATGTGATACATGAGAGGTCCCTGTTACAGGCAACAATGCTCCTTGACAGCAGCAAAGCTGGAGGAGCATAGTCATGTGTACGTGATTGTGTGGAGCTAGTGATTGAGCAAATGAGGGCGTGGAGCAAGTCAAGGTTAGGTGGTAGACATGGGAGAAAACTTACACGGCAGTCAACTTGCTCTAACTTACAGTTTGGAGAGCCTGGTGCTCTCCTCAGCAGAGCATGCACCACTTCTACATGGCCATTCTCACAAGCATGCATGAGAGGGGTCCACCCCTGCAGTCATGCAATGCAGTTACTTTCTGTAAGAATCTCGCAATTGCAATCACGTCCATACACAAGCACAATACACAAGCTGATCAGGCATGAAGTTTGGAACCTAAAGCATGTGTCAGCTCTGGGTGTTTGCGCTCTGCAGCCACCGTGAAAGAGACCATACGTTTGATGCAATCATAGCAGCCATGTCTAGTAGGCTTAAATCATGGGGCAGGTTTCCAAAGTCAAATGGCCAAGACTGCTGCTGTACAGCAATTTCTGTTGAGGAGCGCCGCTCTCCTATGGGTGCTCAACAACTGGGAGTAGATATGTCAGCAGAAGTGGGCATGGGTTGTACACATAACAACTAGACAACAAGGCTATCCAAGCTTAAGCAACAACATCTAGCAATCAGAGACCTCCATTCACAGCATTGCGCTAGCCTCAGGCGCTGCTGCATACCCGTGATTTGTCTAAGGAGTTGGCTGCATTCCTGTCAACTCCTTGAGCAAGCAGCCATCTGACAACCTCTGGACGGTTGTGCTTACAGGCATAGCTGAGAGGTCTATGACCCTGTACAACCAACAGCGGTCTTGACAATACATGACGTAAACAGCCTCTTATTTAAATGCTAGATCAAGGTTGCAAGCAGCTCTCAGAGTTGAGAAAACCAACATTCAATGTAGTGTTCATTGTGGCCATTGCTTTGCATCTTGGTACAGGAAGCTTACATGGCCATGGCTTTGCTTTTCCAAATCAGCACCAAAAGACTTCAGAAGCTTGACAACAGCCAAACTCTTTTTGCAAGCCCACATGACTGCAGTCTTACCCTGCAGAGCAACAGTACAGTTTCTGTTGGCTGCATAGTGTGCAGCAAGCTTTGGAGTAGATACAAGATATGTGTATACACAAGTGCTGCCTTTGATACCACCATAGGATGGTTGTCCAACAGCAATGCATAAGTGCTTTGGTCAGTCACTGTCAGCTTGTTTTGTCTGTGATCAACGAGGCGTGACTGACATGGTCGTCCCTTGCGTTGACGTCCACGCCTTGCGCTACAGCTTCTTTGACCCCTTTCACATCGTCATGTCTGACGGCAGCGAAAGATGCGACCTGCAAAGTCCAGGTACAAGAGCAGGTATCAGCATGCTGCGTCGATCAAATTCGATCGAAGACCTTCTAAAAGAGATCTCTAAAGCTCTGGAGCCACCGATATCGATGACTGATACAACACACTCAAGCACACCTGACGAGAACGTTTAGATGACGCTGGGCTGCCAAAGAAATTCAGGCCAAATACCATAAATGCCAGTCGCACAAAAGCTGGGCGGTCGAGTGGTGTTGAGTTAATGTACAACGTTGTTTTGCCCGAAGCTTCCCGTTAAACTACGTTGTTTTGCCCGAAGCTGCAGCGCTACCTCAGATTGGTAGCTTGTTGTCCGAGCACTTCTCAGGCACTATATATATGTTTACTGAGCTTGTGCTGTTGTTGACGCGGATTGAGACGACACACGACCATGCTACCTGACACGGCTTGACCCAGTTGTACCGGTTCGGCCCGCGGGCGCAATGTTATGATGTAACGTTGACGTGTTGTGGCACATTGTGAAATGGAGGATGGAAGCGTTCTGAGAGAGTTTTGAAAGCTTCTGTTCTGGAAACCCTGATCCACACTTGTCAAAAAATCTACTCTCCATGACTGTAATAGTTACTATAGCCTCCCAGATGAATTTCAATGCATTGCGCAGCCTAACACAGCCTTGCATGACTGCATACTGTATCTGATGCAATACCTCTATGATCCAGGAATTTTAGCAAGCTCTGCAAATCAGGTGTATCCTTGGGAAACTGTATCTGAGATCTATCAAGAGAACTACCTGATGACATGACAATGATGATAACTGCTCTCACTGGCCTGCTTACAGATTTTTGGCTGAATACATGAACATGCTGGTTGCTGCTGTTGCAAGGCTTAGGCTGAAAAGTAATTCTTGCAACTGCAGTTATTGCAACTGCAACTAATTGCAACTGCAGCAAACGGCATATATGTGTCTGTGTTCTGTTTATGAATTACCTGTTGTTTGGGCTGCAAAACTTCTTGCATCAGTTTGAGCTTGAACAATTGTTGCAGCATCTTGGGCACCTCCTTACTGACAGACAATCACGACTGTTTTCAAGACTCATGCCTCGTTTATCAGACTATAGTCCTCTCAGGGCTCAAGATAGGCAGCCAGCAAGACACACTTGACAAGATTATAGGATTGAAATAGAGTGATGCGTGCACAGGGCCGGTTTAGCATCCAAAACCCTGTTATTCTTTCCCATGATAAGGCTGCAGTGTATCAGATTTTGCACAGTCAGTGACATCATCACATTCAGCATCACGCCTGTCAAATGCTGCTCAGCTTGGTTGCAATGCCCACTCGCACTGTCTGGTCTAAAGCACCACAGCAAAACAACCCTTCCTTATCTCTTGACCAATCAAATGATGTCACAGGCTGACTAGACAAACTCTGCTCTGCTAGTAGTTCTACTGTCCCAATCACTCCCTTGGCTTTGCCATTGCCATCCTTCACCTTCCGCTGCTCAGGGTACTTGTACTTGTACAGGTGAGCTGAACCATCTCCAGCAGTGATCATGAACACTTCCCGATTCTGGGGCAGGTGTACTGGTTTCCATAAGCTGGCCCCCTTGGCTGTCGTCTCAGACAGGCTTGCAAAGCCTTCCTGTGGATGGTGAGTGCGTGCGTCGTAGACATGAAACTGAGACTCTAAGCATGTGACCACAAACTTGTTCATGTTGATGTCCTGCCTGTCAAATTGCACGCCGCAGACCCCATTTTTGACGTTTGCTTCCCAGCGCAGCTTGTTCATGCGCAGGTCAAACATTTTCACGTCCCCATTGTCATAGCCAGCCAGTACGCACCGCTCTTCATCGTTGAAGGAGTTCCCAAAAGCCACACACCAGCAGTCTCGTACCTGCACAAGTTGCACGTGACAAAGTGTTATGCTATCTGTCTGTGGCCATGTTTAGACAATCTACAATCAAGGAAAAGTGCGCCGACATGCCCTGCAGCACATCAAGGTCATTTCTACTTGAACACAAGTGTTTGTGATATGATGCATACCTGCAATCATTATATACAGCTACAAAAGTGATGGCTGTGAATGGTTGTAGTAGTATCAGGGTACGGCTGTTGTTATCTTGGAAACATACAACGGCTTAATGACTACAGACGAGCCTGCAAATTTGAAGCATAGCTATAGACAACAGAAGCTGCCTCAGAAACGCGGAGTAGCGCCTGACGCATGCTTAGCAGACAGAGCAGTAGGGTAAGCAGAAACATTCATGATACTGTGTGTGCAGCTCAGATGGTCATACAGCCCAGGAGTGGGAGATGTGCATGACGCTTGAGCATGCTTACTTGGCTTCCTTTAAGGGGCTCAAAGCTTGCCACAGGCTGGTCTTGCTGCCGCACATCCCACACACGCACACATCCGTCCAGGCCACAGCTGGCCATCTCTGGGGGTCCATACCCCTTAACCTGTCCCACATACTTCACAGGTGACATACCTTGCATACTGAAGGAGCTGGCATGGTATGCTTTACAAAGACTGGCATGGCCATTGGCACAGGTTTGTGCCAGCTGCAGTAAGCTGTATGCTTGACACAGATTTCAATTACTTGCATCACCTAAGCCTACGGCCACAACAGTTTTGAGAGATGCATAAGAAGCAATGCAGATTGAAGTGGCTGTGCAATGCATGCTGGCTCTATCATCTTGAGCAGTGTTGTTGATGAACAGTTCCAACACATGACATGTGACAGAAAACAAACAGTATGTACTGGTGTATACTTTGGAGCGTTCTGTCAGAGTCTATTAGGTTTACTGTTTCAAGGCTGGGGGCTTGCCTGTCCACCTGTTCCATCAATCTGGTTGATTATGGAAGCATGGGCTTTGGCAGTGTACACTGGTTCCTTTGTGTGTTCTAGATCCCACATCTGCAAAAAGTCAGCTAGCATGTGCTGACTCATAGAAGTCACAAGGCTCACACAACCATGACTGCAACAAGTTCACTGCAAGAAGTTCACCTGCAGCTGGCCTTGGAAGCTACCAGTTGCAAGCTGCTTTTCAGACAAACTGCTGGCACCAAAAGTGCCGCACTTGAACCTTGAGGGCTTTTCAATCTCTTGTGACTTTTGCAATTCATTTCCGCGCAGCTCAAACACCTGTAAGAACACACTATTCTGGTTATGCGAGTTGCGTGTGGAAGACTATCAGCAACTGAGGCGATGTGCCATTAATAACCTGCATACAGCCTGTGTTGCGAGCATACTCGCCCAGGGCTACAAATTTAGCCGTTCCTGGTATCCATCTGCATGACTTTCACCGACCTCAACACATTGCAATCAACAATTTCTTGCTGTTAGTTGGCTTCAAGCTTCAGAGGTGCACCTACTTGGTGTCGTGTATTGTAACCGTCAAACTTTTCTGCAGGAGCTCCAAGATCCTCGGATTGGATTGCGCGTCCATGATACCCACCATCAGGACAAGCGAGGTTCCCTCACGTGCTCCAGTGCTGGTTGATCACTTCTGATCAGTAGGCATGCCTATCCAGAAAACTGTCCAGGTGCCGATTTGTCAGGCGGAGGTCGGAGAAAGTAAACGACAAGATCAGACTGTTTTCGGATGCGGACGGCTTTCAGATAGAGTGCTTGACCCTCAGGTGAGGCCCCCGCTCTTGTGCAATTAGGTCAAATCAGTCGCAATGGTGTCACACACGCATTTGCTCTAGCATTCTGATAATTATTAGGTGATGATTAGGGGCCGCTCTGGCTTTGATGCCCAGGGGACCATTCTTGATCTTCATCCATTGACTACTGTTCCAAAATGTGTTGGTCAGGCGCAAACGTGTTGCGGCAACATGCTCATAACAAGGTGTAGACATGGTAATGTGTGCTGCTCAGCTGCTCACATATTTTATCGCAGCGTGACAACTCTAAAACGCATACGTCCTCAAGCAAAGGGTGTCTGATGCCTCTAAATGCTGACACTACTTGCACATCCACCTTCTGCTGTCATGCTGTGTCTAATGCTGTCAGGGTGCCTGCTGCCTGTTGTAGCAACGAATGAAGCATCAGATCTCATTTTTAGCTGCTGCCATGGCTGCACGGCTGCATTTGCTGTGTTGGCAACCTATATGGTGTACTGCTGGACGAGTGACAACTATGACTTGGACAGGCGCTGCACAGCTTGCACTGCACTTTGCTGTGTCCTCAAATTTGTGCTGTTATCTGCAAGCTCCTGAAGCAACGGGATGGCAGCTTGCAGCTCCTGTAACAACAAATTTATATCCAGCTTGGGCTCCCATCTGAAACAGACGTGCCCACCAAAGACAGCAATGTACTTGCCCCTTTCCGTTTGACATGTCCGTGTGCAGGTGTGCTACAATAGCAGAACGCAGGCAAGATGACAAGCCAAATTTTCTTTTTGGATGAAGCTGATTCATGCAGCAGAGATGTGCCTGTGAGCAGGGTGATGCCAAGGCCCGACCTTTTTAGCAGCAGGCAGCTCTGCACAGTTGCAGATGAGCTCCACTAGGCAGGAGGCCAGGTGGGGTTGGGCATCCTCCAACAGCTCCACAAGCAAAGGCAGCTGACCTGACAACACCTGCATGACAAGAAAGCTACTGCATCATGCTTGTTCAGCTGCACTGCTGCTTCATACAGTTGCCAAGCTCAGGTTGTGGTGTTATGAAGCATAGACTGTAGCTGGGCTTGAAGCCTA
>JAABUK010006456.1_pt1 | contig 17510 bp, 25 predicted proteins | sample 5559141 | NCBI WGS metagenome assembly JAABUK01 (sample SAMN10711869, study PRJNA513367) | rock metagenome | isolation source: Antarctica rocks | place: Antarctica: Victoria Land, Pudding Butte nord | collected 2016-01-03 | reverse complement strand
TGACAGTCTTCATTGTCTTTGGTGGCTACTATGCCAATGCCAGCAATGTACCCAAGGGCTTGCGCTGGATTGCCCACACCTCCCTCATCAAGTACTCCTTTGAGGCATTCTGTGTGAACGAGTTTCGCGGCCTGACGTTTGTCAATGACAAGCCAGGGCGTGTTGGGTCTGAGTCTGGGGAAGAGGTGCGTCCCCATTCATGTTTTGCTGCAAGTCTTGGGATGCAGCCCAAAGAAGTACTGTGTGCTCATGGCAGCACAAACTCAGGCATAGGGGGTGTGTTCCACAGCGCAAGCAGCATGTGCAGACTGATGAAGGGCTTGCCCTACTTCAAGGCTCTTTCGCCATCTGGCCGGTCGACAGCGTCTCCATGCTGTCAAATCTGCATACGCAGCTCCTTTGTGTGCAATGAGTCAGATTATTTGCCGAACAAGTTTTGGTGTGTAGGTGCTGGACAGGCTATCGTTTGGAAACAGCTCAGTCAGCAGGTCTGCCAAGGGACTCAGCAGGGTCATGCTGTTCAACTACTGGCTGACATACTCTGTGCTGAAAGCAAAGAGACCCAAATTTCAACGTATGAGGCGGCCAGTTGCTGCCGAGGCTGCAAATACAGGAGCAAATGCAAGCTCATCAGACACAAGTGCTCTGTAATGGTGATCATTAAGCCAGACACCCTAGACGCAATAGTCATCACCCTGTCTTGAGCTTGCTCTGTAACAGGCGCATAGTGTATCTGGTGCAACACCTCTATGATCCAGGCATTTTACCAAGCTCTGCAAATTAGTGTATCCTTGGGAAAGTGTATCTGAGATCCAATCTACCCAGGGAACAGGCGCATAAGAGAGCGCGGCCCGTGTTCAACACGGCTACGAGAAGAAGAGCGCCAAGAAGAGCCCTGAGATTTTATTCTGGAACTCGCATCGATTCATACTAGATCTGCGCTGCTCAGCATCGCAGGGTGTTGCGACACTGCCGGAGTGATAATGTGACCGACATTCTGCATACTACATTCCGTCAACATGCTGCTCTGTCGAGTACGGTGTTCAGTAGTCTTGCGGGGGCCATACTGCTCGAAGGCATGCTGCCCGTGCTGAGGTTTGTGCTGTGCTAAAAACCGACTGCGTAGGACTGGTAAGCAAGCGTCCGGCAGGCACAGAATGTACTCGTTTTAGGACAAGCACAGACTTAGCCGACAGCTAGGTAATCTCTCCGCCAGAGTCCGTTCACCTTTCCAACACGAATCTCCCATAGATCACAGGTGAACGCCGTCACTCATAGGCTAAGCCTGGTAGCAGGTGCCTCCTGCTACTGCGATTGCATTGAAGGCTTCTCCATACCACATCTTCCGACTGCTTTGCGCGCCTGGACAACCAAGCAACACGCATGTGACAGTGACTTGGTCAGACCTAACAAGCCTGAGCGCTCTGGTCCCATCCATCTGACAAGGTGTTGCAGATGAGCTCGTCTGCGCCTCCGCGCCTGGCCGTAGATGTTGGCAAGTCCCGAACTTACGCCAATGCTGCTTCGCCGGCAGACGCACATAACAGCGCCAGGGCAACAATGCATACGCCAGGATGCTCCGAAAATAACGGCCATGATGGAAAAGTAAGAATGTGTATGTGTGTACCATATGCATGACCGGATTGCACACAGCGTGTGCACCTGATGCATGCATTCAACGTCACCTCGATGCCTTAGACAAGCTACTGTTACACTGCAGAAGGGGGACAGCCCTGTACCTAAAAGGCAAAGGTTGCTGACAGACCCTACTGGCAAAGATGAAACAGCTGATGTATGCACGAGTCTGCAGATCAATAATGAGACTGTGGGACCTTCAGCACCAGCAACATCTCAATTGGACGAGCCGTCCTCCAAAGCTGCCACAACCCAGCACGCTAGAGCCACACCGTCACCCATGGTAGATGAGGCAAGATCCTCTAATAAATACTGTGCCTAATCACACATCACACTGATGTCTGCAACTGTAGTATCATTTTACCGGAAGCAGGCTTCTCGTATGGCATGTTGGAAGCACATAATCATTCAGCATTAGCAATTTCAGCACCTAGCACAAATAGCAAGGTCATTTTGCATGCTGCATTCAGTGCCTGCTGTTCTGCCTGTCAAATGCTACACAAATGCTCTTGCGTGTTGCAGATGCCAAAGCTGGTTCCACTTGAATGGGCTGCCGTCCATCAGGTCATGTCCTCGCACGAAGTGCTGATGAGCACCAGTCCTGATGCTTGGCGTGCACTGGTCGGTGTCTGGAGCGCGATGTCAGCGCACTGCACACCTGATGAGTTGCTAACTCACATTGAGCAGCTGGCATTGGCGTTGAGCAGCAAGGCAGCCTTGCCTGGATGGACAAAACTGGATTTTCCTGCAGGATTGATGATGGCCATGGCGTTGTTGACGACACGGTATCCCAATCAAACAGCTACTATGTGCCTGTGTACAGTTGTGGACTAAATTTATCCTGCTTTGCATGTTGCAGGATAGGCTGCAGGCCAGATCATGCAGTTGTCAAAGCAGTTGCCAGATCGCGCAGTATTTGTTGTTGCAAGAAACTGTTACAACGGACACAATCTGTGCATTGCAACATGCTCAACAACCTATTGAATGAACCTGTTATCCTGGCTGCAGCAATTCCTATGTCAGCATTTTTGGCAAAATGACAAGAAGGAAAGCAGCTCAGACCCTGCAGCTGGTCGATGGCGCGCTATGCACCTTTGCAGATACTCTAGAGGTACTCCCTGGCTATACAGCATCAGCAACAGCGTATGCTGCATCTGGAATCAGTTCTCACTGGCAGGATGCTTGGCATGGTGATTGAGTGCAGTGTTTCCCATCTGCATGATGCATTTGGTGAAGCAGGCCTGTATCACAGTGTACACAAGGTGATAGAAGCAAGAGTTTGTGTGATGAGCGCAAAACTGAAACTTTCTCAGGTATCAATGTGTAGCTGTATATGCCAGGCTCTTGGATCCAGTCGCGACATGTCTGGGGTGTTGCTGAACTGTCAAGACCTGAACCCTGATATGTGGGAGCACTTTGGGCCAAGATTGCGTGAGCATGTCATTGCCCTTGGCACCAGCCGAGTTCGGCCAGACGGGCTATTCTCAGCCACAGCCTGGTGCAATATTGCAAAGGTGGTCGTCATTCTGGACAATTTTAGGTGCGCTTGCTTTGCCCTGCCAGGTGCCTGTCTAGCCATGACTGCTTGTGCACTTACGTCTGGATGCAATTCCTGTACAAAGTATCCGTTCACAGCTGGTTATGCAGAACATGACCATAAGGCAGGCCAGCCTTTGATGGTGATGCTTGCAATGAGCGCGTGCGATGATGTAGGGGGGTCGCAACTCCAACAGACAGGGCCTCAAGTGGTTCAAAGTTGAAGAGCTGGCATCAGCTGATATCGCTCATGCTGAGCACGAACATCCATGTGTCAGAGTTATTTCAGCCAGGGCTCCTGGCAGGACCTGACAACCCTGTCCAGCTGCCGTTTGTGGACCCTGAAACTCACAAGCATGTTGCATTTTGGCTCATCTTCACCAAGCTCAAGAAGGTATGGCTTGACAGGAGATTTGCGTTTGCTGGTGAACACGATGTAGATGCATAAGCAACGCTGCATTTTGATGCTATGTCTGGGGAATGTCCGGGTCTGCTCATGGCTTGTTGCACATCACATCTTGTGGCGTCATGCATGTGACATACCATATATTGCTCATGTGTACGGCTAGTAGCTCTTGCGAGAGAGTGTGTGAATGCAGGATCTGCTGAGTGACCATGTCTTCTTCGGGCAAGCAGTGCAGACTTTGATCACTGTAGAGATGCGGCCGGACTTTCTAGTTGTTGCACGTAAGTTCCCCCGATGAACGATGCCTCATGCAGCCTTTTGCCCTGCCAATGTGCTTCTTGTGCAAATCAAGGTGTGCTGCTTTTGCAACTTGAGAATTGCCAAGTGAACTGTGCAACAAACATACTGCTGACTGATGCAGGTGACAAATGCCTGTTTGACTACAGTCTTCGCACGAGTAATCCTGTCAGATTTGCTGAACTAGTGGCAACGCTATTCAAGAGCGTAGGTCTGGGGCAAACAGACTTTGCAGATGAGGCACAGGACCCTGCTGTCAAGCTCATGCTGTGCCTGCTGGAGAACATGAAGGGCATGTCGCCCTTCTGGCAGAAAAAGAACCTGGAGGCAGTGCTGACGCGTATGATGCAGCTGGAGCCTGAAATCAACACTCTGGTCAGCAAGGTGACTGCTCAGTCTGTGATTGACACAGCACAGGTCTGCCCATGAATGTGTGCGACACTAGCGACGAACATATTGCTGGTGGGTTGATGTGCTGTGCATACCTGCTGAAGAGGCTGCGCATCCAGTATGGATCATGGGACATGCACAACACTAGTGATTGAAAGTGGGCGCTGCAAGCTTGCAGCAGCAATTTCCACTCGGTCAGATGGTGTTGCTCTACCTTGTGGTTTGGAATGCCACCTTGAGATGACAATAATCTTATACAGCAACACAGAGCTCATGCTACATTGCTTGCAGGCTCTGGTGCAGGCATCATTTGCTCTTCCACAAGCTCTGGCAGCAGCATTAGTGAGTTGCTCTGTACAACTGCCCAGGCCATTGACCCACCTGGCTGCTGTCTCTGACCAGCATGGCCTGTATCTGGCAGATAACCTACCAGACCGACCATGGGTTGAACATGTGACACACAATGTTGGACGGCAGTTGCTCCTTGAGAATGCCTGCAAGGGACTTGGGCTGCAGCAGGTCTTGCCGTTGTTTGCAGATATTGTGAAGAGGTACAGGATGTCTGCACACTCACCAGCACAGACCTGTGCCTGATACGCAAGCCAGCAATGCAAGCATTTCTGCTGCCAATGTGTGTGATGCTGACGGCTGATCTAGCACCCAGCAGGACCAAGCTTTTGTTGTTGACTCAGAGGCGTGCTTTGTAGAAACAATGCCTGCTGGTCAATTTTGTGCCATTGACAGCACAAAATGTGTTGCAGGACATGGCAGCCCACATTGCATCTCCCAGCAACTCCAACAAAGCTGGCAGCGTGGATGTTGCTGATGTTGCAGTGGGTGGCGACATACTTTCAGAAATGCTCAATGCTGCAGCGCAACAGCATGGAGGTGGCAGCAGCGGCAGCAGCATTTGCAGTTTGTATCAAGGAGATGCTCCCTGAGAAGGCAGTACTGTCAGATGTCCTGCTTCATATGCTTGGATCTGTCTGTGCAGAGCGTATGCAAGCCTGTTCCAAGAGCGTAGCTGGTAGAGGTGACCTTGCTACACCTGAGCATTGCACTGTTGATGCTAAGTACACATATCCATGCTTTTTGACTACCACAGCTTGTCTCTCTCGGTGTGCCGTCTATCCAAATGTCTGTGATGTCAGCAATTTGCCCCTGTACCTTTATTGCATGTCTGGCAATTTTTGTATGCATGTATGTTCAGTTATCACATGCAATTGAACTGCAGGATTTGCTGTGGCTTTCTTCCATGGCTTGGCTGCAAGTGAGAGGCCGGAGCAGCGCACAGCATTCTGCGGGTCCATGGTAGATGGTTGGGGCGCAGCACATCACCAACCAGCGCCGTCATTCAAGGACAGGCTCATCCCATTCAAGGGCATGTTTGGCCAAAAATCAACCTCAACTGCTGCCTCAGAAGAGCTCACATGCATTCTGTGCCTCTGCCTCACAGCTTTTGGGCCAGGTGCCATACATGAGGTGAACTATTGTTCAGGTCCATCTTTTATTCCCCTCACTGAGCTGAGCATGATGAACACTTCAGTGTTGCAATGCTAACATCAAGCAATGTCAGAGGCTCCTGAGGCCACAATGCAAGCTTGTATAGCTTATATACATGCATGACGTTGCATCAGTTGCAAACTTCCGCCATTGGTGTTGGACTGTGCATATCTACTCACGCTACATGTCAATGGTGACCTTCGGTGCCATGCAGGAGAATATTTTGGACAGATGCCTTGCTGTTGTGCAAAACCCTGCACTGTTCAACGTCTACTGTGCTGCTGCCAATATGATACCCGAGCATGCAGAACAGCTGATGCACACAGATGCTGCCGTCTCTGGCTTCCTGACCTCAGTCAGTGAGGTTCTCTCTGCCCTCACCTGGCTTGAAAATACAGACAACCTAGGCACAGGCAGCATTCTGCAGCTCAGCCAGCTTGCTGCTGCCCTGCCAGAAATGGATGGCTGCAATGATGTGATGGTCACAGTCAAGCTCATTGACATGCGGGGTCAATTGGAGCAGTGCTGTCAGTTTCTGAAGTTCCTGGGTTCAGACAGCGCAGCACGCCTGACCCCTGTTGCTCAAGCCGCTGAAGAGCTGAGACATGTTGTTGCCCTCAAGGAGAAAGCCACTGGCCAGCACCTCATTGCCATACTGGACAGATGCCACAATTTGTTTGCATCAGCTGACCATGTGGCTTTTGTGAAGCACTTTGCTGCACAGGACAGTGCGTTGTACAATGCCTACCTTCAGCAGAGCTGGCAGCGTGAGACAGATCGGCTAATAAACCTAGGAGGTGAAATGCTCAACAAATTCACCTGTTGTGGCATGTTTTTGGCCCTTCTAGCACATGTCAGATGAATGAGGAGCCATATATAGCTATCTGTGTAGCTAGCTAGCTGCAGAAATTGTTGCATGATGCTTGTTTGAGTACTCCACCCAAGCAACAGCACTGCCCGCTGTCTTGCATGGCATTGACTGATCATGCTTTGATCAAGCTCTGCCTGTTGTTCACTGCCTGCAACAACAAGTCAGGTGCCCTACCATGAATTGCTTACCTCTCAGGAGAAGGTGATGAAGAGCAAGAGCAAGGAGACGAAGTCAACCTTCTCCTAGCTGAGCCAGCACCTTTGGGCCTTACAGTACCTGCAGTGTCAGAGACCATTGGGAGGGTACTAGATGCTGTGTATGGGGACTTGGCCAAGCTTCTGAATGAGGACAATTTGCAGCTGGGCTTTTTGGATGTGGCACGTCAATTCTTGGCTGGAAAGGATGAATCCGCAGAGTTGCAGGCACGTGCATACTTCAGCACCTGTGCACATCCTGTTATTTCATGCTCAGTTTTAGCCCTGGCTCAATTTATATTTGCCAAACCATTTTGCACCTCTCAGGCAATCACTGCCAAGATGTTTTGGCCCTGTCCATGTCTGTTGTGGCAAGGCAGCATAGCTTGCGCTGTCTTGCAGGTTGTGGCCGAGTATTTCTACCCTGCAGCTGACCCCCATCGGGAGCAGGCTGTCACTGCTCAGCGTAGCATACGCGTAGTCACACGCTTAAACAACATCAAAGATGCCATTGCCGTTACCCAATGGGCAGATGCTCTCCCACACATCCTGATCACGATTGAGGGCTATGGCCTCAGCAAGTGTCAGGATGACAGCTTCAAGACCATGCAACACCTGGCTCAGGGCAAGCTTGCTCTCGACACCTTGAGCACCCTGGGATTTCAGGAGGCTGCTGGGGTGCTGGAAAGTGTGCGTCAATGCTGTGGGGAGCTGTCTGGTCCTGAGAAGATGCTCTTCAGGAGGGTTAATGCCTGCAACGCCTTCTGGAGCTTCATCAAGCAGGAGAAATTCTATGGCATGTAAGCAACCAGGCAGATCTCACATGGGCAATCCTGCATTACCGCCAAAACTTGACAAAGTGGTCAGCATAATTCAGATCTGTCAAGCTCATGATGCACAGCTCACAATGTGCTCTTCAGCTGTGCCTGTGCTACTTGCCTGACTGTTTGCTGTTCTGTTGCAGAGAGGGGTCTCGGCGCTTTGACAGTCAGGTCTCCCTTGTGACTGGGCAGCTCATGTCTGAGGTGTATGATGCTGGGGTCTTGGCTGACGTGCAGCAAGCTCAGCGAATTGTTGGAGCATTCTTGACAGCTGAATCCTTCTCAGGTCTTCTGCACAATGTAAGTTCCTTCCCCTCAGGGCAAATCTGCAGGATAGGGTTTGCATTTCAATTGCAAGAGCTTGACAGACTTGCATGCTGTTTTACTTCCTGTATCCACTGCAAGCTCATGCATCCCACTTGAAACCCCACAGAACCATCTACCAGCAAAGAATAATACCCAGCATAATGCGATTGTCAGCTTCATACTATGAGCTCTTTTGTCATGAACACACGTAAGTTGGTGAAGCGCTAGATGGCCAATTATGCTGGAAGGCAATATGCAGCTCAGCTGGTGACAAGCTGCATGTCTCAATGCAGGTGCGGGAGTTGCACCTAGATGCAGGGCCATCAGGCCAAGCCAATGAAGCCGGTATGCTGTTGCCTGCAGTTGCATGCCTTGAAGCAGTTGTCAGAAACATGGAGCTCATCCTCAACTGGTTCAGTAACAACAGCGAGCAGAAGATACAGACAACAAGTCTGCAACTGGATCAGCTGTTGAACAGTGGAAAGTTCCTTGTCAAGCTGCCTGCTGAGGCGGATCAACAGCCAGCCTTGCTGTGCACTTATGCACTGGCAGACACATCATACCACAAGGAACAACGCATGAGTAGTGATGGCCTGGCAGAATTTGTCAGCAAGCTGTACCTCAACCGCCATCAGGAGCACAACCCCGTTGAGTTTGATGAGAAGATTGACATCTTTCTGGGATGCTATAAGGTATGCTGTGCGGTTGTCATTGAGCCGGGATTAGAGACTAGCTAGCGTTGCACACCTGTCAAGTTTGCTTAACCTCTTCTGGTCAAACTTACACAATTGTACATCTGCAGCTGCAGCTACTATGCACTCAGACTGATTTTGTAGAAAATTAGTAACCTGAACCTTGTGTGCTGCACACACAAGCCTACTTTGCATCACAGTACTGATTGCAAGAAGTGTTGAACACTTGATATGATTGCCCAAAGATTGTTGTTGCAACATAGGAGGTGCTGGGCATCCAAGGTGTGAAGCAGCAGTTGCGTGCAGCAGGTCATCCTGATCATCAGTACACACCAGACGACATTGTGTATGAGCTGGCTCACGGCTTACAACACCTGGAGGAAGCAGCAGTCGACCTGCAGCAAGTCTTGGCTAGCTGGCAGGACAACATCAAAGCAATTCACGACAAGTACAATTTGTCATTGTTCCTGAGCACGCACCAGCTCGTGGCTGCCTCAGAGTTGCTCAAGGCGCTGCTCAGTGATGGTATGTACAGCAAACACTGTATTGCATGTTGCCTTGCAGATGTCGCATACCAAGTAAAATCTCGATGTGGCTCAAAGCAGCTTTGCAACTGCAGCGCATTTGGGGTCCATTTCCTGGCTGCAACCTTGTACGCACTGTTGACTCAAACATACTCAGCCTGCAAAGTGATCGGCCAACTGCCATAAGCGCAACTTGGACTGGTTAGCACACACTGCTGTTTCAGGTGAGGCAGGTAGGCAGTTACATTCACTGCGGCAATTACTGATGCTAGTCCCTACACTTGGTGACGTGTCCAATGCAACCTTGAAGACTGCCTTTGAGAGCATGCAAGCTGATGAACAACAAGAGGCAGGATGCATTGGGCAGTTGGAGGCTGTCGGTCACCTGACGCAGCTATTGACATCCATGAAGCCCCCTCAGGTGCAGGGTTGAAAAGCTGCAGACATATCATTTCTTGTATGGACGTGCCTCATGAACTTGAGTTTCTGTACAGTCTGCACACTCAGCAACATGCAACATAGAGTGTGCTGATGCAGAGAGGCAGACCAGACACAGCTAAGGCAAGCATCACCTCTTACCTCTTTTGGCTTGTTTGCAGGTGGCTCGGCAGCAACACCTTGGTCAGCGTGTAGTGGTAGCTCCTGACCAGGCTGTGCCGCTTCATCGCATACTGATGACGCTGCACCCAACAGCGTGTATTAAGCCTGGCCAAGTCCTCTGGTGTTCGCATGACACTCACACCGGTGATGTGGACAGATTCCTGAAGTGTGTTGAACATCACAGGTGAGTCATGACCAGTTGCTCCTGCATGCTGCAACACATGCATCACAGATGCGTCATCTCCTGGTGTCAAGGCTGCAAATCAGGCATTCCTTTTTTTCCCAGTCTTGTCATGGCACTTTTGCTGTTAGATCTGCAATGTAAGCTACAAAAGTGCAGCTTCAAAGTGGTGCACTAGGTTCCTAAGCTCCAAAGCATGCAGTGAGTTGCGAGAGCTTGTTCAATCACATCTGTAACTCGAGGTGTTTGTGCTGCAGCACAAACTTGACGTTCACCATGGTGGGCTTGGAGTCACTGCCAGTTCATCTCAGGGAGCAAGTCCTCACTTTCCAGATCAGAGTCAGCAGTGAGCAGCTGCCTGTCAGCATTGACTACATACTTGCCTCTGGGCATGAGGCATTGCTAGGCACCATGAGCTGGATGACAGTCGTCAGAATGCAGGAGCAGGATGTATTGAGCCCCGCTGAAGCTGCAACACAGCTTCACATGCGACACTCAGTGCGCTGCTTCTGTGGACCAGCAGGCTCTGGCAAGTCCCACAGAATGGCTGCAAGCGCTGCCAAACAGGCTGTCGCTCCAGTGTCAATGACAATAGGTCAAGCCACCACTGCAGCAGGAGTCATAAGCTGCCTTGCAAAGGCGTTGAGCGAGCAGAACACCAGACCGCATGTCCAGTTCTTCATCTCCAGCTATGCTAACTTGAGTTGGGTCAATCACCTGTTCTATCAGATGCTGGTGGAGGGTGCTGTGGCAGATCCAGCCACAGGGTCAGTATTTGCGTTTCTCCCTGGCGTCACAGCCTCCTTTGACATAGAGATCCCAGATGCAGTGCCTGGAGAAGTCTTGCAAGAGACTGCGCCTCCCTTGGCTCGCTTGTACCCAGCTCATTCTGGGGCTGTCTTTGGCATGTTCCTGCAGCTTCCTGTGCTGGTCGATTTTGTGGGCAACAGCGCTGAGCCTCGGACAGGAGTGCAGGTCATTGACCCAGATCAAGTGTGAGTCTCACGTGCCCACTGCTAGTCTGTGTGTTTGCATTGTAGCATCACCAGCATCACCTTCATCAGTGTCTGTCTGTGTTCAGCCATGCCTGGCACCTGATGCAGCAAAGTGGTGGTGATATGGCTCAACCTGATGCAAAGCACACACACATCCTGACTGTGCTGCTTACAGTCTGCTGCATGGCAACTGTCATGTCTTGGCTAAGCGTGAGCTGAATCTCTGCAGGGCTATTGACCATCACAACTTCGGCCCGCTAGTTTTCCCACTACTGAAGCTTTTCTTCACACCTCATCCTTATGGGGGCAACAGGTGCCTGCTGGACACAACCCCCACAGAGGCAGATGATGTGGCTCGTCACACCGGCATCCAGTTGTACAGGGATCACATGTTCTTCAACTTGGACTCTGTTCCAGTCACACCACAGGAGTGCAAACAGCTGTTGGGACAGCTGCAGACCATGGTGAACCGCATTGTAGCTGAGTCTCCGCATGGCATTGACAGGTAGTCTTTCCAACTGTTACACAAAGTTGAACGAGATTGCTCTGTCACACTGTGTGCTTGAGCACAAGTCAGCTGGCACCCATTTGCTGCTTTGCTTGCTGCCTATTGTCCTGCGTGAGATTTCACACCACCTGTCTGAGTATGCTTGCCTTGAAGGATGCCTATGCTGTGCACACTGGACGTGGGTTGAGTTCTTCTCTGTTCATACAAGCAAATGGTGTCTGCTGTGTCAGGGCGGGTCCCCTTGGGAGTCGATTGCGCCTGGTCAACTTCATGCGCCATCTGCATCAGCGAGCTGCCTTCTTTGCTGGCGGTCTCAGGGATGACTGCTACCTGCACTTTGGAAGCATCATCTTTGAAATTGGTGTGCGAGAGTGCTGCCAGCTAGTCAACAAGTCACTCCGCTCTGACTGGGACGCCTACCCTCACTCCTTCCTCCTGTACCACGAGGGCCACATTCAGGTGACTGGTACAGATGATCACTTTGGTACCCAGCCTTGTACTCACGGCTGGTTCAAGTCAACGTTCTGCAAAGCTGCCATTTACTCAGATGCAGAAATAGCGCCTTGCTGATTATAGCATTGAGTCACTGCATGTGTCAAACTACATGGTGTTTTTACATGGGATGAAGGAAAAGCCGTGTTGCCAACAACAGACTGCAACAGCAGTGCTGATGTTGTTGCGTGTGTGTAGGTTGTCAGCTTACAGGATCAGATGGATCCTTTCTGCCAGCAGCACATCATTCCATGTGGTGGCAAGCTTCAGGATGCTCTCAGGCCCTATATGGTTGAGGGACATCTGCAGCCTGTAACAGCTCGCCTGATTTTCACAGACGCACCTCAGCAGTACAACACAGTGGCTTTACGAGAGGAACTGCTGGCTTCTGTCTTGCTAGGCAGTGGCAGCAAGCAAGCACTGGTGCATGAGGTCCTGCACAGACATCGCTACATTTTGACTCTGGACTACACTATGAAGATGCTTCACTTAGAGGTACTGTTCCCATGCATTCAGACCTGTCAAGGTCATGTGAAATGCTTGTGCTCTATATGTAGGTGTTGACAGCATTTGATGATGGGGGTAGAGTGCCACCTCTGCTTTGCTGTACCATAGCTCTATCACATCACAGTGCATATTTCACTTTCTTGGCTTGCAGCATGCATGACATATGTGTGGATGTGGTGCAGGAGCGCCGCCAGAGTGGTGTGCCCACCATAATAAGCTCAGAGACTGGGGTAGGCAAGACCAAGCTATTGACAGTCTACCATGAGCTCATCACTGCCTGCAATGCTTCCAGAGACACTCGTCAAGAAGCTCTGCTTGGGCTGCTGCAAACCTTTGCCACAGATCATCATGATGCCTTGCTGCCAGCAGATGCGCCTGAGCCTGCTGCCAACAATGCTGTCTTGGCAGCAGTCCTGCAAAACCAGCAGGATCATGCACAGCCTGAGGCGCCCAAGCCATCTGTGATGGACAGGTTGAAGCAGATCAGAGAAAGGGGCTGCGATGTGGCTGCCTTGCACAGCACGGCATGCCAACTGGTTACTGAGCTCACTGACAGACCTACTGCAGCTGCAAGTCGTGCTGTAAACCAGCTCCTGTCTGCACTCATTGACTTCATTGGGTTGCAGCTCACAAGCAACAAGCTGCTTGACCATGAGCAGCTTGCGTATGTTCTGCACACCATGCGAGCAGCTGGCGCAGCTGATGGGCTTGTGGACAAAGCCACAGCCGCACGCAAGGCGTATCTGCTGGACCCAGCAAATTGACAGGCAATACCGCATGACACTCAGGCTTGCTTAGATGAGCTGACCCTGGACCATTTGGACCCAACAGAGGCTGTCACTCCTCAGCTTTCACAGTCTGTCTTGCTCACACTGGCAGGCTTCCTTGTAGTCAGCAACCTGTCAACATTCCAGGCCATGCAAATGCATGCTCAAGTGAGTCTCCCAGACATGTGGGCTAAGCTCAAACCCTTCATCAGTCGAGCCGCCGCCTGCCCAGATCAGCACTTCACATTCTTTGTGGATGAGCTCAACACGTCATCCATGATGGGGGAGATGAAGAGCATCTTCATTGACAAGAGCCTTGAGGGGGTGACACTCCCCAGCAACATCTTCTGGGTGGCTGCCATCAACCCTGCAAGGCCAGAGTCTGCTCCTCAGCAGGCTGATGGGACTCACAACTTCAGCTCTCGCTACGCTGTGCACCCCTGTCCTGCGTCAATGGAAGAAGTGGTGTGGGCCTTTGGCAGCATGTCAGCTGCACAGGAGAAGGACTATGTCACTGCAAAGCTGCAGCAGGTGGTGACAGAGAGGACTGGTCTTGTGGACTTCTCGGAAGATGTCTGCAGGCTGCTCATGCGCTACATCACCACCGCTCAGGTACATCTTTCAAATCACCAGAGATGTGTTACGGATAGCCTTGACGCATGCACCCTCGCTAGCGGTTGCAATGAGTAGCATTGATGCTCTTATAGCCAACCGTGATTGTTCAAAAGACTGCATAGATGATGTCCCACCCCCGCACCTGTTTGATGTGCATGAGGCACATTGTCAGTTGATCAGACCAGACCACTCTGTTTTTCGAGGTCATTTAAACATCTACTGATGCCTCCCTGTAGGGCTTTGTGAAGCAGCACTTAGAGGAGGCAGCTGTCAGTCAGCGAGATCTACAGCGCGTCTTCAACCTACTGGCCTTTTTCATCCAGCATCATAATCGACGCCATCAGGACCTACCCCAGACAGTCCCACAGACCACTGAGGGAGTAGTGCACAGATCCTTGCTGCTGAGTCTGGCAGTCGCCTACTACTTCCGCTTGAACAGGCACTTGCGTCATGAGTTCCTGGTCAAGATGGCTGAGCTAGATGCCACAGCAATGGAGGTTGATGACGATCAGATGCCTTGCTATGACATGGCAGCAGTGATCGAGTTTGAGCTAGACCTGTACATCCAGGCTGCTGAGCTGCCTCAAGGCATTGCACCCAACCAGGCCCTCAGGGAAAACTTCTTTTGCATTGCTGTTTGTGTGGAGACCAAAACTCCCCTGGTCATCATTGGCACACCAGGTAAGCTGCCTTCAAAAGCAGCTTGTTGCATCAAGCATGAACTCTGTCGTCTGAAGTGACAAGTCCATCACATGCCAATTGTTCTGCAGTAGAAGCTGTTATTCACAAGCCACTGTGATGCTACCTTTGCCACGACAACCCCTTTCTTCTGCAGTTGTTGGTTGAGACTGACATTGTGCAATGTAGGGAACAGCAAGACCCTGAGTTTCAAGCTGGCAGCAGACAGACTGAGGGGAAGCTCATCCTCCAGCAAGCTCTTCAGGCTTTTCCATGCTGTAGACCTGTTCCATTACCAATGCTCTGAGCAGTCTACATCACAGGTATCAGATTCTGTCCGTTCGCCCATGCAAGCACTTTGGCAACCAGCAGTCCATCACAATAAGCCTGTATGTCTGTCTTCATACAAGCATTTGCATGCTGTATCAAGCTTGCCGGTTATAGTTCTCTTCACCAAGGCTTATGGTGCGGTATTGCAGGAGATCGGCACTGTGTGTGCCCGTGCACTGGAGCGGCAAACAAGACATGCTCAGTTACAGCAGCGCAGTATTGCCACTGTGCTTCTGGATGAAGGTGGCTTGCCAGGGGTAAGCCATATCATTGCATCTACTCATTGTCTGTGGCAAACATAGCTAGACATGATCCTTACCAACCCATTCAAGGTGAAGATGCAATGCCCCTGATACTCGCTTGCAGCTTGTTATGGTGTTATGACATCCATCAAGAATGGCCATTTCAAGCACTTGGCTTTTCTGCACAACTTGTGATCTTGGAAGAGACTTATTCTATGTGGGAAGGCAGTTATGACTCAAGAAACATGGCTAAATGGGAGGGCTTAGACACCTAACTACCACAGTAAGCTTCTCTGAGTCAAGAAAGGAGCCGTCCTGAGTGCAGGATGAGAAGGAGGCACTCAAGATTGTGCACTACCTGTGGGATGATGCTGAGCTGGCATATGTAACCATCAGCAACCGACCCCTGGATGCTGCCAAATCCAACCGGGCTGTCAATGTCTACCGCTCTGAGCCTTCTCAACAAGACTTGGAGACCCTAGCCAGCAGCTTCCTGAGCGTCAACCTGGCTGCAAGCACAAACCCTCAGCAGGCTCAATGCATCAAGGCTTGCTGCGTGGCATATGCTGAGTTGACCAACAACCCTAGTCTCAACTTTGGCAGGCGCAGTGGGTCGTCCAGGGACTTGCATCACTTCTTCAAGTATCTTGCAAGGCATCATAGGTGACACTATACTGCTGTGTGTGCCTGTATGTAGAGACCTGTGCTTTTCAAACATGAAATTGCACGATCTACATCAGTTAGCACATGAGTTCATGAACAGTTCAATTCAAAAATAATGCCAACAATGTGCAGTGCACTTTGATGCAGTGCACTTTGATGCAGTGATGTTGGTGTTGCTCCCAGAAGTCTCATGACCGGGCATTCCTTTGTATACCTACGATGACTTGCAGCACAAGTGAGCCAGGGCAAGCTACGCATTGCCTGTCCAGCAGCAGTAGATACTCACATTCTGGTGGCTTGCAAGGCGTGGGGACCGAGTGGAGATGAGCACTGCTACTGTGCTGGAGGCATTGCAGCGCAACTTTGGAGGACTGCCATCTTCAGACTTCCGCCAAGTGGTGAAGGCTTTCCTGGAGCACTTGCGCAAGGCCTGCGGGCCACACAGGTTCCCTGAGCCTCGGTCAGAAGACTTCAGACCCACGCTTGAAGTGCTGGCAGCTAGCCTGAGTGAGACCGGGCACAGCTACATTGAACAGCATGCTACCCTGAGTGACAAGTCTGCTCGGCCTAAGCTGGTCATTGACTACACAGGTGCGATCGTTGTTCTGTTAGCAACTGCCGTTGATGCAGCAAGGCACTCATGTCACTTGCCCCTAAGCTTGTGTCAACTCAGTAGCACCCGATGGACAATCTTGGGGTTAGAGGGGTAACATTGCTGCAAAATGTCAAAATGGGTAGTAGACCAGTGTGAAGCTGCGCACTGTTGCCTGCGCAGGAGATGATTCAGCCTACCGCCTGTTGTTCAGCTCATACCATGCTGGCAGCCCTATCCTTAACAAAGATCGCACAAAGGTTTTCCAGATGAGTGCCTTCAAGGACGACCAGTCATCAGAGGCTCAGAAGCAGATGATTGGGGAGATACGCAAAGCTATTGAGTGTGGAGACACATGCTTCCTGATGTACACTGAAGCAATCCACGGCAGCTTGTATGACCTCTTCAACCAGTTCTTCACTGTCCAGAGAGACAAAGATCAGAACGCCAAGCTGTATGTTCAGATTGGCATTGGCTCGTACAGCAAGGTGCTCTCCATGGCTGTGTTGCTGTCATTTAGCCGGCCATCACTCTCTGCTGCAGGCAGCCTTCTGTACAAAAGTTCCACCATATGGTGACATACTAACGCGTGCTTCTTGTCACAAAGAACACCAGAAACCAGTGCCTTGTGTCCATGTCAACATGCAGCTATCAAATGCCACATTGTCTGCGGAGCAGATAATGCAATTATTGCCAGAAAGCCCTGCTGGCATTTGTTGCATCATATGCAGCTATGTTTTTGTCCATGGCTTGACCTCTTCAAGACTGCTAACGAATGTGATGGTTGTTGCAGCCATGCATTGTGCACGCTGAGGCGCGCATTGTGGTGCACACCCCTGCCAGGCTGCTACACACCCTTCAAGCACCCTTCCTTGACAGGTCAGGCTTTCTGTCAAGACATGTTTTGCCACGATGCTCACAATGCAAAGCCACACAACAGCATCTTTGTCACCAAAGCCAATTGCAGCTTTACAGGTTCTTGCACTTTGCACAATTCAAAGCACTGGAGTGTTTGCACATTGCATGCACATGATGAGGCGTACAACAAGGCTTATAATCTGTTGGTGACCTGCAGGTTTGAGAAGTATGCAGTGTCTGTGGACAGCTTCTGGGAGCTACTGAGGGCTCAAAAGGATGCAGCCAGCCAACACGTCTTGGATGAGGT
>JAABUK010006455.1_pt1 | contig 17511 bp, 17 predicted proteins | sample 5559141 | NCBI WGS metagenome assembly JAABUK01 (sample SAMN10711869, study PRJNA513367) | rock metagenome | isolation source: Antarctica rocks | place: Antarctica: Victoria Land, Pudding Butte nord | collected 2016-01-03 | reverse complement strand
GATACAGGACCACCAGGGCGATGATGCCCGGCCAGACGACCTTGAGAGCCTCGACCCAGGCATTGGGGGGATTCATGCTCTGCCCTCATGTTCGGGACGCAGTGTCCGGGATCTATTCGCCTGTGCAGGATGTTTATCGGGTCGACGCCCTCCCCGGTCGTCGGCTATTCTGGGATTCGCGCCGTAGAGCATCGGTAGCTCGCCAGGCTCATAACCTGGAGGTAGTCGGTTCGATTCCGGCCGGCGCAATTGGGATGGCGTCCCGGCCTTCATCGCCGCCGGACGATCCGGCAGCGGATGAGGGCGAACATCCGCCCGGCCGGCCTCATCAGCCCCCGCGCCCTGTCGTAGGCCAGCTTGTCCGCCTCGCCGCGCCTCAGCGACCCGGCTCGGCGGGCCGCGACGCGGACCTCCGGCCGCCGACCCCATCGCCCTGGTCCTCGTGTCCCGCCTTGACGCGCTCAGGAGATTGCCCGCCGATGACCAACGCGACCATCCGGGTCCCCGGCCTGAAGGTCGCGGTCCCTCTCAACGCCGACGCCCTGCCCCGCGACCTCGTCCCCATGGACGGGCCCGCCGGCGAGCCCACCATCGACCTCGTCCTCGACGGCGGCTCCCTGACGGTGCGGGCGAAGATTAACGGGAAGAACTACCGCAAGCTACTCAAGCAGGTCGCCGAGCACGGCGCGGAGAACGTGGCGTTGGCGCTGCAGGGCGTGCTCCGGCCGCCGGCGTCCGCGGGCGGCCCGTTCGTCCTGGAAGGAGCCGGCTTCCAAGCGGTGGTCAAGACGCCCCGACCGACCGAGCCCGCCGCCGAGCCGCCGCAGCCCTGAGCCGGATCCGGCCGCGCCCGCTCGTCCTTCTATCCGGGGCGGCACCTCACGCGCCCGGGCCGCCCGTCGCCTCGCGCTCCAGATCCGCCCGGGCCTGTATCCGCCGATCGGGGCTGTCCGCGACCGGTCGGCTCGGGTCGGCTCGCTTACGCAGGACGACCCCGATCCGCCGCATTCGGTTGCGTGGATCGGCCACCCAGTCGATCCACCCCGCCCTCTCCATCTCCCCGAGCAGCACCTGCATATTCCGCGTCCGGCACCCGAACGCCGCCGCGAGGGTCGGCACGTCGGCACGGCAGTACGCCTTCTCGCCGCACAGGCCGTCGAGGATCAGCAGGGCATGCTTGTGGCGAGGGTTTGCCACGTCGGGCCCGAGATCGATGAAGCGAAGCGGCGCCGAATCGAGGACGCGACCCCGAGGCGCAGGATCATGCACGCGGGGAGGCCCGGCGGAGGGACAGGCCAGGCTCGCCTCCAATCGCCTCATCTCCTCCCCGGATGCCAGGAACCGGACGCCGTTGGCCAGGTGGACCAGGGCCGCCTCGCACCCCTCCACTCCGTCGACCGCGACGACCTGGTCGAGCCGGAATCGCCTGACGAACGGCTTGAGGCCAAGCGGGTCGTAGATCTCCGAGGCGTGGCAGGTGAACCAGGACATAATGCTGTCTCCAGAGGAACGCGTATTGGCCGGGCCCGCCGAAATATGCCGCGCGGATTCATTCGCGGCGGGGCGAAGTCGCCGGGAGGCGGGACTTTCACCTATCGACGCCCCACCGCCGCGTGCCCGGCCCAGCTCGATCCGCCGCTTCCGGGCGGATTTCTCCACCCTCCACGCGGCGGCCGAGATGTAACGCAGGAAGATAAAGCCCTGGCCCGGCTTGTTCGTCGCCGGCACCTTCCGGCCCTCGATGAACCGGGACTCGACCGGCCATCCCTCCTTGGCCGGGCTCAGGTCATCCGCCCAGACCATGCGATAGAGCCCCGTGCGTGGAGTGATGTCATTCGGCTTCAGGACGACATCGTCGCTTCGCACGTCGCCGTGCCTTTCTCCCGGGCTCCTCGTGATCGGGGGCGGCGCGAGGTTGCGCGGCTTCCCCTTCGACTCCTGTCGTCGTTAAATATCGTGAGGTGATCACCCTCGTTAACATACAAGTCCCGAGGACGTCCTCAGATTCGGCCCAGCCACTCGACTTGCCCTGCGGCGACCGGCCCCACGCGGGTTTCCCAGAACCCGGCGCATGCCACATCGATCGGAGTGCCTACGGCGTCCACGAGAGTCGCCCCGATAGACTGTGGATGCCTGAACAAAACGTAGGTATCATGGGAATTCGCGATTTTCTCGGCTTTCGCGATTTTCTCGGCTTTCGCCGCTGCCGGGCGATTGCCGCGAGGATCGGCCGCGTTCGGGCTGCATTTGGTCTCATCGGGCGGTGAAAAATGTTGGGCCAGGGCATCTACAGCATCCCCGAAGCCGCACGCATCACCCGGCTCAAGACCAGCCGCGTGAGGGAGTGGTTCGGCGGCCGGGCCTCCAAGCATGACCTCGGCCCGGTCTTCCTGGGCGACTACCCGATCGTCGAGGGGGATCGCGCGATCAGCTTCCACGACCTGGTCGAACTGTTCATCGCCGGCCAGCTCCGCGACAAGGGGCTGCCGCTCCAGCGCCTCCGCAAGGTCCACGCGAAGCTCAGCGAGGACTGGGGCGTCAAGCATCCCTTCTGCCGGAACGAGGTTCGCCTGAGCCAGGACGGGCGGACGGTCTTCACTTGCGGCCTGGACGAGCAGGGCAAGGCCGAGGTGTACGAGGTCCTCACCAATCAGCGGGTCTTCGAGGACATCATCTGGCCCTTCCTCCAGCTCATCGACTACGACCTGGCCACGAAGATGGCCCGGAGATGGTCGATCGCGCCCGGGGTCGTGATCGACCCGGCGATCAGGTTCGGCAAGCCGATCGTCGAGGCCGTCGGCATCAGCACGGCCGTCCTGGCGATGTCGTATCGCGCCAACGGCGAGGATGCCCGGCTGGTGGCCGACTGGTTCGACATCCGGCCCGAGCACGTCATGGACGCGGTGAACTTCGAGTCCCGCCACGCCGCATGAACCCCATCACTTTCTTCTTCGACGCGAACATGTCGCGCCGCCTGGCGGACATGGCAAAGATTTATGTTGGCAATTCTCACATTATAAAACATCATGATGAACGCTTCGACCCGGGCACGACCGACGTCGATTGGATCGCCGCCCTGGGGAAGGAAGACCCGAAGTGGGTGGTGATCAGCGGGGACTCGGCGATCCTCAAGAACAAGGCCGAAAAAGAAGTGTTACATGAAGCGAATTTGACGTTCTTTCGCATGCCCAAGGGATGGCCCCAGACCGCCTTCGCTGAGATGGTTTGGAAGTTCTTCCGGGTCTGGCCGATGATTATCTCCGGTGCCGACGTGTCTCCGCCGAAGCAATTCGACATCCAGCTCGGGAAGAACCCCAAGATCGAGCTGGTCGGGCCGACTCGACGCTGAGTCTCCCCACTCGGATACTTGGACTCGCCAGGCCCCGACGCGACCAAGTGTGCCGGGAAGAGCCCCGGTCCTCGCCGACCGCCTCCTTGCCGACCGCCATCCTGGCGCGGGATGATGGTCCCGGGGACCGTCCGGTCCCCGGCGGCAGCGGTACGTCCCGACGGCTCGGTTGACGAGACGGGGATGGCCGCCCGCCTTGACCGCTGGAGGTGGGACTTGAGGTAGGCGACGGCGAGAAGATCCACCAACGAAAAAAGCCCCTGCCTTCGTGGCGTGGGGCTTGGTTCGCTGGCCACGGTGACCGACCTTGGCGGGTCGGGGAGATCCTGAGAGCGTTTGGCGACGTTCTCGGGGTCCGTGGGACGTAGGACGAGGCGTCAACAACCTCATCCTACGACCCATCCCCATCCCGGTCAACAACGTCCCGCGAGCTTCGACGATCGGGTTGCGCGCGTCGCCTGGGTTCATCCTCGGGTGCCGTCCGCCGCCCGGCCGCGCGCCGTTGCGCTACCTCCCGATCGGGGAGGGGATGGGGATGGTCTGCGCTTCAAGTCCGAGCATCGCCACGGTGTCCATCGCCGGCGGCTTCGTCCCCTTGCCGGTCGCCCAGTTGATGGCCGCATGGCGGGCCTGCCAGCGGCCCGGCCTCGGGAGCGGGGCCTTCCGCGCATGGCTTGCATGCCGCGAGATGAAAGCCCGGCGGATGTCGATCGAGGAAGGCAGGGCCCCGGCCTACGGCTTCGCCGAGCTGGCCCGGCTCCTCGGCGTCACGCCTAAGCGAGCCCGGGCACTCGTCGTCCGCCTCGTCGCCGCTGGCCTAGTCCATTGGTCCAACGACGCCATTACCTTCCCCCCGACGCCGGACCAGGACGACGCCCTCACCGACACCATCGGCCGGGGGCGGGGATCGGTCGCCATCCCCAGGCGTCTGCTCCGCCACCTCGCCGCCGGGGGCAAGGCCGCCACCATCGCAACCGCTCTAGGGGTCATCCTCCGCTGCCTCAGCCGCCGACGGTCCGGATTCGATGGCAGAGGGCGGATCAAGTCCTCCTGGGTCGCGCGGGCCTTCGGCGTGGCGATCCGCCGCGTCAAGGCCGCAAGGGTCGAGCTGGTCGCCATCGGCTGGATCGACCCCGAGCCGCTCGACCAGTGGGCGGCCAACCGATGGGGGCGAGCCTATCGGATCGACCTGGCCTGGACCCCGCCCGGCCGCGGAATGGCACCCCCGCCCCCGGCGGACGGGCCCCGAGCGGCACCCCCTTGTCTTGACCCGGATCCCTTGCAGGAACTGGAAAGAAACCAGGACCCCGCTCCCGGCGGCCGGACTGGGGTCGAGGTCGGGGTGAGCAAATGCGAGGGATCGGTCCGCAATCCGGACCCAACCTTATCGTCCTTATCGATCTTATCGCCCCCTGCGAGCAAGCCGCCTGCCCCGGCCCCGGCTCCTCGACCCGCCGCCGCCCCGTTGCCGCCGCCGACGCTGGCCGACGTGAGGCCCGAGGACCTCGTTGATACCGGTCGGGCCCTGGCGCTGCTCGACCAGGCCGTGGCCCGGAAGCTTGTCGGGCCGAGCGAGGCGGACCGGCTCAAGTTCCTGGCGTTGGCCGAGCATGCCCGGGCAATCGGCAAGGTGAACGCCCCGGGCCTTTTCGCCCGGCTCCTCCGGCGAGGGCTGTTTAGCTACGCGACCCAGGGCGACGAGGACGCTGCGGCGCGGAAGCTGAAGGATCATCTCCGGGGGGTCCCGAAGATGATCCCGGCCATGCCCCCTCGGCGGGCGGAACCCCGGCATCCGGACGTCGGCGGCCCGTCGGCTGCGCCTGCGTCGCTGGGGGACCTGATGGCGTCGCGGCTCGCGGGGCTCGCGGCGCGGTTCGGTGGCGGCGGATGAGTTTGGGCGAAGGGTATCCCCACCATGAACACCCTTCGGACTTCCCCCGGTCGATGGTCTCGGCGGAACCGGTGTCGCCCCGATTTGCCCCGGCCGGCGGCATCATTTCAAATGAGGCCATGCCCCCCGCCGGACGCGACCCCGATGCGACGCCGTCGCCCGCCGAGATCCGGCGGCTGGTCGAGCTTTTCCTCGCGGAGGACGGGATCAGCCCGGCGGAAAAAGCGGCGGCCCTGGACTGGCTCACCGAGCACGACGCGATCCGCGCGGCGTCGGCGCCGGCGGACCCGGGCCGCCTGGACGGTCGCGAGGAGATGCTGGGCCGGGCGCGGATGTTGGTCGAGCTTTGTCGCGAGACGATGGGATGGGCGGTGCCGGGGCTTCCGGCCCGGGTGGTGACGCTCGTCGAGCTGGCGGCGGCGGTGGCCCGGGATCTGCGGCGATTGCTCCGGGACTAAAAGGGCGGATGTGAGCCGGCCGGCGGCCGATGCGGGGCGGCGAAATCGGGGAGATTTCGGGCATCGGGGCCCGCCGCCCGGGTGGTGCCATTGCCGCGGCCCAGGGGTAGGGGAATCGTGTCCACGACCGGTCGGTTGTGGACGGCCCCCGGGGCGTCCGGGCGTGGGAGCCCGGATTATCGGCCCGATGGCCGAGGCATTCGGCCATTTGGCAGAGGGGCAGGTATCGGCCATTTGACGGCGGATATAGGCCCGTTTTATATTGGCCCGATGGCCGAGGATCCGGCCCCGGCGGCTTCCACGAAGGGGTGGAAATTCGATGCGGATGGTGCAGTATTCGCGCGTCTCGACCGACGATCAGGCGGAATCCGGGGCGGGCCTGGACGCGCAGAGTGACGCCTGCATTTCGGTCGCGGCGAGGGAGGGTGCGGAGCTGGTCGGGCCGTTCGTGGACGAGGGGATCAGCGGCGCGGCGCCGATGGACCGGCGGCCGGGGTTGCTGGAGGCCCTGGCCCTGATCGGGCCCGGCGACGTGCTCCTGGTTTCGAAGCGGGACCGGCTGGGTCGGGACCCGATCGTGGTGGCGATGATCGAGGCGGCGGTCGGGCGGCAGGGCGGGCGGGTGGTCTCTGCGGCCGGTGAGGGGACCGACGGCGACGACCCGACGTCGGTGCTGATGCGGCGGATCGTGGACGCGTTCGCGGAGTACGAGCGGCTGATCATCAAGGCCCGGACGCGTGCGGCGCTGGCGGCGCGGCGTTCGAGGGGCCGGCGGACGGGGAACGTGCCGCTGGGGTTCGACCTGGCCGACGAGGGTGAGCGTTCGAAGGCGGGGCTGCCTGCGGCGCTGGTGGCGAACCCGGTGGAGACGGCGACGCTGGCGACGATCCGCGAGCTGCGGGCCGGTGGCCTGTCGCTGCGAGGGATCGCGTCGGAGCTGGATCGTCGTTCGATCCGGCCGAAGAAGGGTGGCGAGCGTTGGAGCCACAACGCGGTGGCCCGGGTGCTGGGGCGTCCGGGACCGAGGGGGGTGATCTGATGGCGACGACGGGTGCGGTGGGGAAGGGCGAGCGTGGCCCGGAGACGCTGGCGAGGAAGCTGCGTTCGGTGATCGAGGAGCGGGGCATGACCGCCTTCAGGCTGGGCAAGGATTCGGGGGTCGACGCGGGTGTGATCCAGCGATTCCTGAACCGGGAGCGGGGATTGACGCTGGCGACGGTGGAGAAGCTCGCGGAGGTGCTGGGGCTGCGGCTGGTGGAGGGTGGCCCGGGGCCGGGGCGTCCCCGGGGGCGTGGCCGGCCTCGGGCGGTGACCGCGAAGGGGGAGGAAGCCTGACCAGCCGTGTCCACCGGGGTCCACGGCTGGCCACCTGGGGCCCTCCGTGATAGTTTGAACAGAGGAGATGACCACGGCTCGGCCCGCGGATGGGCCCGGGGAGGGCGGATCATGGCCAGCGTCTCGGCATGGGGCCAGCCGGCCCGTTACGGCTCGGCGGATGAGCTTGCGGCCTACGCGGGCGTGTCGAGCAAGACGATCCGGCGGATGGTGGCGTCGGGGAAGGTGCGGGGCGCGAAGGTGGGTCGGCGGGTGCTGATCCCGTTCGAGGACATCGACGGGCTGGTCCGCAAGGCGGCGGTGGCCCCCATGACGCCCCCGCCGCCGTCGGCGCTGGACGCCTCGGGTCGTGCGAGGCCGCTCGGGCCGGGCGAGGCGCTGTGGCGTGCGCGGAGGGCGTCGGAGGCCCTGGAGGCCCTGGACGGCCTGGGCGAGGAGGCGGAGCAGGCGGTGACGCTGGCGGCGCTGCTGGAGGGCCTTGGCGAGGGCCCGGCGCGATGACCGGCGAGTGCGAGCGGATGGTGTGGCTGGACGCCGGGCCGCTGGGCCTGGTCTCGAACCCTCGCGGGGGCCCGGAGGCGAGTGCGTGCCGCGACTGGGCGAGGCGGCTGCTGGGTGCGGGGGTGCGGATCTTCGTCTCGGAGGTGGCCGACTTCGAGGTGCGGCGGGAGCTGACCCGCAAGGGGGCCGACGCCGGGCTGCGGCGGCTGGACGCGGTGCGGGAGGCGCTGGAGTTCGCGCCGGTGACCAGCGCGGCGATGCTGCGGGCCTCGGAGCTTTGGGCTGAGTCGCGGCGTCGGGGCCGTCCGACGGCGTCGCCGCTGGCTTTGGACTGCGACGTGATCCTCGCGGCGCAGGCGCTGACGGCTGCGGCTGGCGGTCAGTCGGTGACGGTGGCGAGCCGGAACGGGCGGCATCTGGGGCAGTTCCTGGACGCGCGGCCGTGGGCGGAGATCGGGGTCTGAAGGGTGGTCGGACTCGGCGCGGGGCGGCGGCGATGCGGCCGGCCGTCGTGGCTGTCGGCGGCCGTCCTGTCCACTCGGGTCCACCCGGGGGCACCCGAGGGCTCGGCGTCCGATAATGACGCTTATGTTGAAATGCGATTACCTGTAACGATTGTTCCGGTCGCCGGCCCTACGCCGCCCCGATCACCAGGACCTCCCGCGCGGCCTCCACCGCCCGGCGGGTCACCACCCCGAGCCCGTTGATCTCCAGGATCCGCCCCACCTGCGCCAGCAGCCGGTCCAGCAGCCGGAAGTTCCCGCCCGTCACCCGGATCAACGCCGCGACCCCCTCGGCATCGGCCAGCAAGTCCTCCGGCAGTCCCACCCCCGCCGGTCGCCAGCCGCCCAGCACCGAGCGGAACTCCGCCGCATCCAGCGGGCGGAACTCGTGCACAAAGCCGACCCGCGAGTACAACTGCGCATACCGCGCCAGTCGTCGCTCCAGCCCCGGCATCCCGAGCAACACCACGCCGACACCGCCCCGGTCGAAGATGTCGCGTACCTGCTCCAGACCGGCCGTCTTGATCCGGTCCGCCTCGTCGATCAGGATCAGGTCCGTCGGCTCGACCGCCGCCCGGCCCCGCTCGGCCCGCCTGAGGACGGCCTCCGAGAGCGCCTCCTCCGCCAGCCGGAGACGCGGGGCCTCCTCCGCGAACCAGTCGCCCTCGGAGAGGTGGGCGTCCTGTTCCTCAACGAGCTTCCGCTGCGCCGCCGCGATCCGCGGCCCTTCCTCGCCCCGGATCACTTGCCGGGCCAACTCCCGCATCCTCCCCCTCAACGCGGCGATCTCGCCCTCGATCTGGCCCGGAGAGTTCACGACCTTCGCCGTGTAGAAGACGCCCCCATTTCCCGGGACCTCACCGGGCCCGAAGACGCCGCGACAGGCGTACGGGTCGGCGGACTCGACGCGGTCCCAGTCGGTGTAGCGACGGGCCGAGAACGTCTTGCCCACCCCGGGCGGCCCGTAGCACAGCCCGATATAGCGATGACGCCGGCAAGCGTCGCAGAACTCCCGGAACCGCCGGTATTCCTTCGTCTCGACGAAGGCCGCCCCCGTCGCGTCAGTCATCGGCGTACCGCTTGAGCGGCCTCGTCGGACTCTCCGGTTTCGCTGGCGGAGCCGGGACCTCTCCGCCCTGCCCCGCATCCGCGGCCCCGCGACGCGACTCCAGCAGCGAGTCGACCGCCTTGCGCCGGTCCTCGATCGTCCGGCGAAGCTCGCGGCGTCGGCGTTCCCGCGCCCGGATCACCTCACGCAGCGGTACCGTCTCGCCGGCCAGCTCCTGGCAGACCGCCCGGCAGACGAATCGGCCCTCGTGAAAGACCCGGATTTCCGTGATGTCCCGCGGGTCGTACCGCAGCAGGACCTCCTCGCCCACGTAGGCCGCGAGCAACGGGTCGATGTAACGAAGCCCCGAGAACCGGATGCCGTCGGGTGGACCCGCCGCGTCCTCGGGACCGTCAGCAGCAGCAGGTCGAGCTGCTCCAGTGACTCGGGCATCCGCGGCAAGAAACCGCCGGCCGTCCACCGCTCCTGCGGCTTGAAGCCCGTCGTCGTGTGGGTTTCATTGTGGTACTCGTCGACCAGGAACCGCTCCAATTCCGTGGTCATCTCGGCCAGCGTCAGCTCCGCTTTCCGGACGGCTCCTCCGGGCCCATGGCCGGGCAGTCGCGGGAGGAGCACCTGGGAGACGCTCTCGAAGAACCGCTCGATCTTCCCCCGGCCACGGGGCCGACCGACCATGGAGTTGACCAGGCGGATCTTGAGATCGGCGGCCACCTGCTCGAGGTGCCGGGACGTGAAGTCGCTGCCGTGGTCGGAATAGAGGATCCCGGGGATGCCGCAGACCTGCCAGCCCGGCCGGCCTTTCCGCCAGATCGCCTGTCGCAACGCCAGGGCCGTCTGAATCGTCGATGGGGCGGAGAACGACAGGGCGTAGCCCGCCACGGCGCGACTGTAATCGTCGAGGATGATGGTCAGCCACGGCTTCTCGGGCCGCCCACGACCGTCCTTCAGCCAGACGTCCAGCTCCGAATGATCGGCCTGCCAGACGGCGTTGGGTCCGGTCGCCTCGTGGCGGTGGACCAGGTCGAAGGCTTCGGAATAGGCCTTCGTCCCCTCGTGGGCCAGGGTCACCAAGCCCGGGTCCAGCTCGCGGATCAGTGCATAGACGGTGCTGTAGCTCGGCGGAGACTCTCCGATTCGCCCGGCGAGGCCGATGGCCTGGCGATGGACCGACGCCGCGGACAGGGGCGGCTTCTTCAGGGCGAGACCCTCGATGGCCTGCCGCAGCGTGTCGGAGAGGCGACGTTTGCCCCGGTCGCTTCGTCCCTGCCGGGCCAGCCCGGCGAGACCCTCGCGGCGATACTGGCCAACCCAGCGGGTCGCGGTACGGAGAGCGATGCCCCGATCGCGGGACAGGCGGGACAGCGGGACCCCCTCTTCCAGGGCGGGCCGGAGGAGTTCGAACCGCTCAAAGGCAAGAGTACGCTCAGCCTCTGAGAGGTCGCTGAGCGGAGGCTGCGTCATCGCCTTCAATGCTCGCTTGGGACCGCAAGAGCGGCGAGTCAACTATCTCGTCGACGGATAGATCGTTCATCGGCGAATGACGCCAAATAGCTTTGAAGAAACCACGCCAAATACCGCAGAACTTAACACATGATCCACCCCCTGCCCCGATCTTCTTATTGCCGAATAATGTCCTTTATTCGGCAACAGCGCAAGGAGCAAATCAGGGCAGGGGGGCCGGAACCCGGGGCCATCGGGCGATGGTCCGCGTCCCTCCGAATCGACCTGTTATGCCGGCTTGACACGCCGCGAAGGATGTGACGGATCTGATCCGCCATCGTCCCGACGAATCGACGAATTGGGACCGGCCGGTCAAAATGCTCACGCTCGAAAGAGTCGCCCGTCGCATCTCATCGTCGCCCCGATAAGCCGTGGTTCCGGATCATCAATCGGATGCTTTTTGACCCTCGTCACGCGCCTCGAGCCTGGCTTTCGCACGGACGGCCGATTCGTGGAGCATCCGCTCCAAGAGCTGCTTGGGCGGTAGGTCCGTCAGGTAGGCGGCGACCCGGATCCCGCTCCGATCCAATTGGAGCAGCTCAATCTGCTCGTCCGACTTGCCGGCGCAGAGGATCAGGCCCAGCGGAGGCTCCTCGCCAGCCTCCATCTCGTGCTTCTCGAGCCACCGGAGGTAGAGCTCCATCTGGCCCTTGTCGGCCGCCTTGAACCGTCCCAGCTTGAGCTCGATGGCCACCAGTCGTCGGAGCTTGCGATGGTAGAACAGGAGATCCAGGTAGAAGTCCTCGCCATCGATCACGATCCGCTTCTGGCGGGCGACGAACGAGAAGCCCGCCCCGAGTTCGAGGAGGAACTGCTCCATCTCCCGGAGGATGGCCGCTTCCAGGTCCCTCTCCCCATACGAGTCGCTCAGGCCCAAAAATCCCAGGAAATACGGGTCGCGAAAGACCAGGTCCGGCGAGAGCCGGTCTTTTTCGCGTAGCCCGGCCAGCTCCCGCTCGGCCAGTTCGGCGGGCTTCCGCGATAAGGCGGTCCGCTCGAAGAGCATGCCGTCGATCTTGGCCCTGAGCGTCCGGACGCTCCACCGCTCGATGCGGCACATTTCGGCGTAGAAGTCACGGCGGAGATCCTCCTTGAGCGGGAGGATCTCGACGAAGTGGCTCCAGCCCAGCTCCCGAGCCAGGGTGGCGACGACCTCGCGGTCCGGGAACAGCTCCGCGAGCCGCGCCATCCGGGAGAGGTTCGGCACCGAGAATCCGTTCCCGTAGCTCGCGACCAATTCTTTCGACACCGTCGAAAGGATCTCTTTGCCGTAGGCCGCTCGCCGGCTCTTGAGGACCTCGGTCCGGATGCGATGCCCGACTTGCCAGTAGAGGAGGACCAGGGCCGAATTGACGGCCTGTGCGACCCCCGCGCGGGTCGCCTCGATCAATTCTCGCAGTTCGGTGATGAGTTTGAGGGGAGTGGCCGGCTTGTCACCGGGAACCGGGAGGCTAGTTTCAGGGGTGCTGCGTTTCTTCGCCATGCGCCAAGCTTACCGCAAATCTGGACGTCCCTCAAAAGATCGAGCTGGGTCCCCCCCTACCCTGCCCTTCGACGAACGGGTGAGTGAAGGTATCCGGTTTTATCTTCGACCAACAATCCACAAAAGCAGCGACAGGGGACCAGAACCCCAGGGCGATTGCGTGACGAAAACTATTCGGGCAATAGGCGTTACGTCGATTTGAGCCGCCGATTTTCACGTCTTTTCGGCACTTCTGTTCTCTAAGGCTTTGCTAGAAAACGACTTCTGGACGCAATCGCCCTGACCAGAACCCGCAGGATGCCGCTCATCTTTCCGACGTCGATTACGCCCTGCATTTCTCAGAGCCGAACTGCTCTGAGTCGGAGAGCGTTCATGATGACCGAGACCGAGCTGAAGGTCATGGTCGCCGAGGCGATCATCGGGCTGAGGAGAATCCCGAAAAATGGGTAGAGCACCCCTGCGGCGATCGGCACGCCGAGCACGTTGTAGAGGAACGCGAAAACCAAGTTCTGGCGGATGTTGCGCATGGTCGCCCGGCTGAGCTTCCGCGCCCGCTCGATGCCGCCGAGGTCGCCCTTGATGAGGGTTATCCCCGCGCTTTCCATCGCCACGTCCGTCCCCGTGCCCATCGCGATCCCAACGTGGGCCTGGGCGAGAGCGGGAGCGTCGTTGATGCCGTCCCCCGCCATAGCGACCACATGGCCTCCCTCTTGGAGCCGCTTGATCACTTCCCCTTTCCCCTCGGGGAGGACTTCCGCCCGGACGTCGTCGAGCCCGAGCTTTTTCGCGACTGCCTCGGGCGTCGTCCGGCTGTCTCCAGTGAGCATGACGACCCGGATGCCCTCGGCTTGGAGCTGCTTTATCGCCTCGCCGGCCGACTCCTTGATCGGGTCCGCGACCCCGAGAAATCCCGCGACGCGGCCGTCGACCGAGACGAAGATCGCCGTCTGGCCTTCCGTACGGAGTGTCTCTGCGCGGGCCGCGAATTCCCTGGAGTCATCGCCAAGCTCCCGGAGTATTTTCTGATTCCCGATCGCCACGGCCCTCCCGTCGACGTTCCCCTTCACGCCGCGGCCAGGGCCAGCGCGCACTTTGAGCCGTTTCGGCAAGCTGTGACGCTTGCGCCCCGGGCTCTCTGTTTGTAACCTTCTCTGGGAGACTTCTTCGACGACGCACGGCGGATCAACCATGGCAGACATCCAGCGGACCGGCGTGGACGAGATCCTCCGGCATTTCGAGGGGTTGGACGACCCCCGATCCACCATCAATTTGCAACACCCGCTGGTGAGCGTGGTCATCATCGCCCTGATGGCGATCCTGGCCGGAGCCAACGGCCCGACCGCGATCGCCAAGTGGGCCGCATTGAAGAAAGACCTCCTGGTTGAAGTGCTGTACTTGCCCAATGGGGTCCCGCGCAAGGATGTCTTTCGCCGTGTCCTGATGGGGCTCACGCCCGCCGCATTTCAAGGCTGCTTCGCCAACTGGTTGCGGTCGCTGCGCGAGGCGGCGGCCACGAGCAGCGGCGTGAAGCAGCCGGTCCTGGCGATCGACGGCAAGACGGCCAGGCGGAGCCACGACCGCAGGAACGGGCTGGGCGCGCTGCACTCGGTCAGCGTCTGGGCCAGCGAGTTCGGCCTCTCGCTGGGACAGGTGGCCTGCGCCGAGAAATCGAACGAGATCACGGCCATCCCCGAGCTGCTCAGGCTGGTGGACATCAAGGGCGCCATCATCACGATCGACGCGATGGGGACCCAGAAGGCCATCGCCGGGCAGATCATCGCAGGCGAGGCGGATTATGTCCTGGCGTTGAAGGGGAACCAGGAGACGCTGCACCAGGCGGTCATCGATCACATAGGCGAGCAGTGGGAGGACGACTTCGCGAGGGTGAAGGCCCGTCGGCACCAGACCAAGGAGTCGGGACACGGGCGTGAGGAGACACGGACATACATCCAGATGCCAGCCCCCCCGGATCTGCCCGGGCTGGATCTGTGGGCGGGCCTGAAGTCGATCGGCGTGGTGGTGTCGGAGTGCGTCCGCGAGGGGAAGGAAACCGCCGAGGTCCGCTATTACATCAGCAGCCTCGGGGTGGGCGTGAAGCGATTCGCGCACGCCGTCCGGAGCCATTGGAGTATCGAGAACAGTTGCCACTGGAGCCTCGATGTGACCTATCGCGAGGACGAATCACGCATCCGGGATAAGCACCTGCGGGAGAACTTCGCGTGGCTGAATCGCCTCACCTTGTCGCTCTTGAAGCAGCATCCGGGTCGCGAGAGCCTGGCGATGAAACGACGCAGTTGCGGTTGGAGCGACGACTTCCTGCTGAAAGTCCTTGTAGGGGCAACACTTTAGTTGCCGCTGGCCCTGACGCCGCGGCCGGTGAGAGAGTTGAAATCCTTGGCCTCAGAGATTTTCAGGCCCCGCTCTTCCGCGCCCCTGACGATCGCCGCCGCGAGCGGGTGCTCGCTCCCGCGTTCCAAACTTGCAGCGAGCCGAAGGAGCTCGTCCTCAGAAACGCCGCTCCCTGATACGATCGAGACGACCCGCGGCTTCCCTTCTGTGAGTGTCCCGGTCTTGTCGACCACGAGCGTATCGACCTTTTCGAGGGCCTCCAAGGCTTCCGCCTTCCGGATGAGAACGCCCGCCGTGGCCCCCCGGCCGGTCCCGACCATGATCGACATCGGGGTCGCAAGCCCCAGGGCGCACGGGCAGGCAATGATGAGGACCGCGACGGCGTTCACGAGCGCGTAGGCGAGACGCGGCTCGGGACCGAAGAAGGCCCAGACGAGGAACGTCACTACCGAAATAGCGAGAACCGCGGGGACGAAGTACCCGGCGACTACGTCCGCGAGGCGCTGGATCGGCGCCCGGGCCCGCTGGGCCTCCCCCACCATTCGGACGATTTGTGCGAGCATCGTCTCCGAGCCGACCCGCTCGGCACGCATCACGAGGCCCCCGGTGCCGTTCACGGTCCCGGCCACGAGCTTCGTACCCGCCCCCTTCGAGACGGGGATCGGCTCGCCCGTGACCATCGACTCATCGACCGAACTCGTGCCCTCAAGGACCACGCCATCAACGGGCACCTTCTCGCCGGGCCTGACACGGAGGCGGTACCCGACTTGGACCTCGCTTATCGGGGCGTCCTTCTCGCTCCCATCATCGCCAAGAATTCGCGCGGTCTTCGGTGCGAGGCCGAGGAGCACCTTGATGGCGCTCGATGTTTGGCTCCGGGCCCGGAGCTCGAGCACCTGGCCGAGGAGGACAAGCGTTGTGATGACCGCCGCGGCCTCGAAGTAGACCGGGACCGTTCCGCCGTGGCCACTCAGGGTCATCGGGATGAGCCCCGGGAAAAGAGTCGCTAGGACGCTGTACCCGTATGAGACCCCGGTCCCGAGCGCAATCAGCGTGAACATGTTGAGGTTCCGGCTCTTCACCGAGGCCCAGCCACGCTCAAAAAAGGGCTTCCCGCCCCAGAGGACGACCGGAGTCGCGAGGACAAGTTCGACCCAGAGGAACGTCCGGCCGGAAAGAGGCAATCGACCGAAGATCATCTCCCCCATTGCGAGGATGAGAAGCGGACCCGTGAGGACGAGCGAGACCCAGAACCTGCGGCTCATGTCGGCGAATTCGGGGTTCGCCTCCTCCTCCCCGGTGATCACGAGCGGCTCAAGGGCCATCCCGCAGATGGGGCAGCTCCCGGGCCCGATTTGCTGAATCTGCGGATGCATCGGGCAGGTGTAAACGACATCGGTCGGGGCCGCTCCCGCCGCGTGTTTCTCGCCGCCTGGCTTGGAATCTTCAGACAGAAAGCTGTCCGGTGCGGCTCGGAACTTCTCGAGGCAGCCCTTGCTGCAAAAGTAGTAGGTCTTCCCCCCGTGGTCGAGCGAGCCGGCCGCGTCCGCGGGGTCGATGTCCATCCCGCAGACGGGGTCGTGGACCGTCCCGGCCCCGGCGTGATGATGCCCGTGCATTACCTGGTCTGGGGCTTCCGAGGGCTCCTCCGGCGCATATCCGGCGTTCGTGAGCGCCGCGGCGAGGGCCGAACGCGAGACGCCCTCCTCGTGGCCCACCGTTACGGTCTTCCCCGGAATATCGACTGTAACGCGGGACACACCGGGGACGGCGCCGACCGCCCGCTTGATGGTCTGGGCGCAGCCTCTGCAGGCAATTACTGGCGCCTTGAAAGAAGTTTCGTAGCCGTTCACAGCCTGACCTTGGAGGCATAGCCTTGTGGCCATCCGCTCAAGTCAGCGGGGATGGGATCGGCTGCCCGGACCGCGTTGCCAGGAAGCACGCCGTGAGGTAGGTGGCCACACTCTGTCCTCGTTGGCGGCAGGTCTCGACCACCGACAGCAGCCGCTCCACGAACCGGCTCCCCGCAGGACTCGCCGTGCCCAGGCTCAACTTCCTCCAGATCACCCCATGCCTCAACGCTCGCTCGGCCGCGTTGTTGTCCGGCGCCACGCCCTCGACCTCCGCGAACGTCCACAGGTGCTTCTCGGCCTCGAGGATCTTCCGGCACACCTTCGCCGTCGAGGCGCAACCGCACGCCGAGCCCTGCCGGAGCAGGAGCCCGACCACCCCCTTCAGCCCCGACACGTATGACCCCAGCGTCGTCCGGGCGATCGACCCCTCTCCGAGCCGTCGCCACCAGGTGAAGACCCATCGCGATTGCTCGAGCAACCTCCGGCCGACCGACTCGCCGCCCGAAGCTCGGTCGATCATCGCCTGCATGTCGCGACGGAGATGGGCCCAACAAAGTTGCCGATTCGGGGCCCGTGTGTAGGTCGGGAACCGATCGGAGATGATGACTTGATCGCGGCCGGGATCCTCGCCCAGCAGGGCCTTCAGGCCGTCATGGCCTCGCGAGCGATGCACCCCGAAGGCGGTGGCCCCGGCGGACACCGCGACCCAGAGCCACGCCTTCTTGCCGGCCTCTCGCCAGCCCGTCTCGTCGACGTGGACCGCCGACGCCTCGCGGACGGCCCGGGTGATCTCGGCCATCGGGCCGGCCAGGACCTCGCCGGCCTGGCGTTGGAGCTTGGCGACCATGCCGGTGGAGATCGACAGGCCCAGCAGGTCGGCGAAGAGCCGCTGGACCTGGCGTTTGCTCAGGCGATAGGCCCCGCTCAGGAGGCCGGCCCAGGCCTGGAGTCGAGGCCCGAAGGCCCCGCGCGGGACATCGCCGGGGAGCTTGGCCCGGTTGGCGGCCCCGCACCCCGGGCAGGTCAGGCGGTGGAGGCGATACTCGATGACCTCTGGCCGGATCTCGGGGAGTTCGGCGACCTGATGGCGGATCGGCTCGGGGTCCTGGCCGTCGAGGGCGTGGCCGCACCCCGTGCAGGTCGGGGGCTTGATCTCGACGGCGGAGGTCAACCGCTCGGGGGGCACCAACTCGCGGAGATGACGCTCGTGCCCGAGCTGA
>JAABUK010006453.1_pt1 | contig 17513 bp, 27 predicted proteins | sample 5559141 | NCBI WGS metagenome assembly JAABUK01 (sample SAMN10711869, study PRJNA513367) | rock metagenome | isolation source: Antarctica rocks | place: Antarctica: Victoria Land, Pudding Butte nord | collected 2016-01-03 | reverse complement strand
TCCTTACGTAGCAGAAGGTTGGCGCAGGTCGGACAATATGAGTTCATGCCCTCTCATGCCTCACAGATGCCTCAAAGCCTCATCACAGTTGGACTTGCCAACGACCATTCGGCCACTTCTGATGGATGCCGATCGCGCTTGACAACGCAGGCGTTCCGATCATCGACTTTTGACCTTGACCTAATAATTTTATTATTAGGTTTCGCATGGCTGACCAGGCCAAAGACTTTGGCCCAAAGTTGCTAAAGACCTGCTTTGCGGTGAAGGCCCATCGCAACCTTGCGCACCTCGCGGAATCCCGCAGGAATGGAACCCAGAACGAGCTGTTGTTGAAGAGGCAACGGCGAACAAGAATTTCAGACCTTTCAATGGGGTCTCGCGGTGCCATCCTTTTGGGCACTCTTGCAATAATTTTCGGTGCGTTCTGACTTTGTGTAGCGTTTCAATTGCAATAATGAGGTGCAGGCATCCAATGTGCACTGTATTGCTCTTTGCATGTCGCTACTTTCTCATCGGAAGTTTGTATCTGCTGGATTGCCAACTGAACTGGTATTTTGTGCCCTGCAGTCACGACGATGTCTTACTTCAGCACAACAATGATTGACAATCGAGAACTTCACGTTGCCGGTGTTGCTGGAGATGTAACCGGCGTGAGAGCTGCGACCTCACTGTGCGAGCTTGTTCAGTTGGGTAAGCATACCATACTCCAGAAGCAAAAGCCTCTTCTGTGGGCGTTTGTTGCTTCTGTCGTCAACCCCGCTTTCGTTCTTCCGTTCCTGACACCCATGTTGATGCAGGGTGTTTGGTTGTCGGGCTCATGGCCATTGTCGTGGTACTCTACTACAAACTTGCGCCATCCGTAAGGACACTCAGGCACCCATCCAGACTTCAGGCCGCGCGCCGAAGAGCTGTTAGGCGGACATTCCGCAGAGATGCGCGAGAAGCTTGCCTTATCATATTGGGAATTGCCTCTGGGGCGGTCATTCTCAGTGGATCGGCAACACCGCCGCTCCACCACACCCACCCCATCCTTTCTTCCAAGTGGGGTCCTAGTGTGCACTCCAGTGCCACTACCTCTACTTACTCCGTGCATCAAGTCAGTCATCAGCCCTTGCGCCTGTTAGACATATTTCAAGGTTCACCTCCCTTCAGGGACAAGGTGACACCACTGCCAGAGAGGCAGCTTGCTCCGCTGCAACCATTTGTGGCCCAGAATGGTGTATCAGGCAATGACATCCTGCTGATTTGGATGTTGTCCAACCAGCAGCAGTCCCTGCAGCACTGGCAGCCAGCCAGCATGTCAGCAGCAGCAGCAGCAGCGCCGGCAGCAGTAGCCTGCACCAGCCACACTCTGGCTGTAGTCCCGCAGCAGGCCATGCAAACAGCAATGGCTGAGACTGGGGAGTCATCTACTGCCCAGGCAGTACTGTCTGACAAAGCCCCAAGCTCAAAGTGTGTGGACTACTTCAAGATGTGGCTGCAATCCATCAACGAGCAGTCCTTGCAGCAGTGGCAGCCAGATATGTCACTATTAGCAGCAGGTGCTGCAACTACCATGGCAACCACATTACAGAATCCCACCTCTGTCACCGCCACAGCCAGCACAGCTGATGGCAAGTCCACGCCAAAGCCCAGCGGCCAGTCTTCAGCAGACATGCTGACACTTTGGGTACTCTGGGCCAATGAGCAGAGCATGCAGCAGTGGCAGCCCGAGTTGACTGCACATGTAGCTGTATTGCCATCATCCCAGGCAGTAGTCAAGCCTGGCGCCAGTGCAGCACTGGCTGCTGCAAAGCAGTCAGACTCGCCTCGTGCAGACTTGATAACAGAGGCAGCTGTAGCCAAGAGTGCCTCAACTATAGAGCAGGGGCAAAGTGCTGCAGCACCATTGGGCCCCATGCTGAGTACAAATCAGGCTTCCTCCCCCGAAAATGTCCCTGCAGAGCTGGAGCCAGTGGGCAATGTACCTGTTACCTTGCTGCCTGACAAGACCAGTACGGAGGACTACCCGGCTGTGCTTCAGTGGTTTATGGGAAGCATCCTTGGCCAGGTGGTCCTTGGGGTGTTCATGCTGACCCTGGGTGGGGTCATTCTTCCAGGTAATCACTCTTGTCTGTTGCTGACTATCCTGATGCCTTCTGCAGTGCATTCATGTGCCTTGCAATCACACAGCACATGATGCTGTCCATGAAGATGTGCACCATTGTGAACTGCGGGGTTTGGTGCCTGCACAGTCAAACAGGTCAAGTTTTGCTGTATGTTATGTTGTGTTGTGTTATGTTACGTTATGTTATGTCATGTTACGTTACGTTATGTTGTTTATTGTTGTATGATGTGTGTGCACACAGTATGTTTACATGTGGCCTGTTCAGATGAGAGTTGGGTCTGTCCATCACAATGTGTCCTCTTTTCATAGTTGCATTCTTGGTGTTGCAGGGTTGTGCCTCTGGTGGGAGTTTGGCACCATCAGGCCAGCTGTTGGAGCCTTCATCGCACCTATTGAAGACCAGCATGAGCCCATGACCCTGAAGATGAAGAATGCTGGTGAGAAAATGCTCATGCTCTCTACTGTTTTGTCACGATTCTTGAGCATCCTGGACAACTCACTGCAGTCCTGTCATGACTCTTGAGCATCTTGGGCAACTCACTGCAGTGCTGAGGCCTGAACAATTGGACCTATGCGTGTGGGTGCACAACATGAACTATCCCTAGTGGGGCTTTCGATGACAAACATGACATATTGTTCCCAGCGCAGCTTAGGTCTATCCTGTTAGGTCATTGCTTGATCCACACTTGTTGCCTGCAAGTTGATCGTGATCATATTAGACATTGTGAAGTCATGCTACATTCACTGCACAAGCATGCATGGTTTTCGTTTGCCATAAATTGCATTGACTGACCGACAGTGCATACATTTAGAGTTCCTTTGCTGCAGGTGTTGATGCCAGCAAGTCTCTCAGGAAAACCTCTTCACTGATCAAGGCAAGGGTGACAAGGGAGCTTCCGGGCCTGCCCTCCCTGCAGCCCCTACACCATGTCTTGTCAGGCGCAGAAAGCATCCTGGCTAGACTCATGCGCTTGTCCAGCAAGGTGGACACCATCGTATCAGAGGAAGCTGGTGAGGCAGCTGCTCAGTCTGGTGCATCATCTGCTGCTACATCAGCTGCTCATTCTGGTGGTCAGGCCGCTGGTGCAGCCAATGTTCAGCGTGGTAGTCAGCAAAGTGGTGAGCCCCAGCCTGCCCAGCCAGCACAGAGGGTTGGCCAGCCTAATCAGGCTCCCGTTGGTGAAGGTCCTCAGCAGGCACAGCGTGGGGCTGATGCACAGCAGGCACAGCGTGGGGCTGATGCACACCAAGCCAGGCGTGAGGTACCTCAGCAACAGGCACAGCGGGGTCAAATCCCCCAGCAGGCAGCACCTTGCCCCCAGCAGGCAGCACCTGCCCCCCCGCATGCAGCACCTGCCCCCCAGCAGGCAGCACCTGCCCCCCAGCAGGCAGCACCTGGCCCCCAGCAGGCAGTACAGGTGCAGATGCCGGTCATGGCGCCTGCCCCAATGCCCGTCATCACTGCCAGCGTGACAAACGTGCAGGTATGGCTCAATCTTTTGAGTTCACACTTGTGACATAGATTGGCTGCGCATTCAGAGTCATTGCAGTCTGGACAACGCGTTGTCAGGGTCCTTTGAGAGCTATCAGCAGACTAGCAGGCACATCTTGCCAGCCTTGTGATTTCAGCACCTGCTCTGTCCAGCAGGTTGTGCAATGCGTCTGTTCGCGTACTGTTCTCAAGCTTGTGGCTCTTGATGGCTGCAGGTTATGGCAGGACCTGAACTTGCTGCCACCACTGGCATCCAGCAGGCATCTGCAAAGATGCAAAAGCGGGGACCTAAGAAGGCCAAAGCACTGAAGGTGCTGAGGAGACTGGTGTGCCTGCCACCATCGACATGATGGTGCTTAGGATTGTTTGTGCAACACAGCTGTGCAAGCAGTTTGATGAATTTGCAGGGAGCTCAGCGTTTTAGCCACAGTGATCCTTTTAGATGTGTATTTTTCCGCGCATTACTTGTGGTTGAGGTGTACTTGCGTTTGACATGTATCAACAATGCTGCTTGGTTGGACACAAGCTCATACCTATACTGCAAAGTTGTAGGTGTATTTTGTGCAACTGCCAAGACAACATGTACAAGTCATGTAGCCTGAATGCAGCTGGCATTGATTCCTAGTGCAAAAGTATTTTCACCAAGATTCAAAATTGATGATGTTCAAACATGATGCAAATTTGCAAGTCTGCCTGTGATAAGGTCCTGTAAGTATGCAATGCTATTTCGATCCATCAACATATGCCTGGCAAGCCTCTGGAGGAAAACACAGCAGAAGCTTCTTGAGGTCGCAAACCAGGCAGACAAGTTTCATGCCGTAATTGCGCAGAAGTGGCAAGGTCTTGTCTCAACGGAGGGCCTCAGGTAATGATAGTCCCATGCCTGTATTTCGCAACACTCTGACGATTGCATTAGGGTCAGGCCGTCAAAGGGTCTGCATGTTCTGTGTTGATACATATTTGCAATCAATGGGTCATGCTGACAATAGGCTAAACCGACCCCAGCAGGCACAGCATGGCTCCCTTTAGACTCCACATAGCTTGCTGCGTTTGTGCCAGCTGCTGAGGTGTGGGGCCCTATATGCACAGCAAAGGTTTGTCATGGTGCCAGTGTCCATGCCCGCCAATGTTGCTGCCAAGACAGCTGTGTTTGAACTTCAGAAACTTTCGGAAACTAGCCCTTTTGTGCATGCCAGCATTTCTTGTAACATAGCTTTACCGCGCTACAGGTTGTTACAGTCTGGACAACATATTCTCATACACTTGCAGGCATTGCTTCCAGGTCAATAGGCATGCAGCAGAGGCACATCTTGACAGTCTTGAACCTGGCCTGCTGTGACCAGTATTCTTACAATGTTGCCTCATAACAAAGTGCGCAGATGTGTTGTTCTTTTGCTTTTGGCTCTTGCTGGCTGCAGGTTCGGTCAAAACTGGTCTTGCTACACCAGTCTTGCCAACCTGAACATCTTTGCAGTCTTTGCCTTCCTGATCGCTGGGGTTTGCACCTTTGTGACTGCCTGCTATGTGTCAAAACAGATGTGCATAAGTGCGAGCCTCAGACCCCTTTGCACTTTTGAGAGGCCAGAGGTTCTGAGGCAGTTATTGGGGGTGCCAGCAAGAACTGCAGCTGGTTGGAATGCTGGCATGCATAACACCTGCCTCAGCACCTCAGCAATGTTGGTCTCCCTGGTTGCACATGTATCTGTTCTCGCTAGACCAAAAGTAGGAATGCAGTTTTGCTGAGTTCTGTCTGTGCTGAACTGTCAGCAGCGCTGTGCAGATGGTCTGCAACCCAAATTGGCATGAGCAGTGTAGATGGCCCATTCAGTTGCACTACATTTGTTGTTTGCAAGTGCCTGTCACAACTGCAGATGGCAGACATGATTTCTGGTCGAGCAACACAAGAATACCTGATGTACTGCACAGCTGCCTCAACCTTGCAATTGCCATTGTCAGCAAGCCGATGTTGAATGCAGATGCAGCTTGCCTGACAGTTGTTGGACGCCAGTGCTCATAAGTTTGGTATGGCATCCTGCAAGCTTGCAAGTCTGCCTATGAAGTCCTGAAAATGTGCATTATTGGTATACTTGAGCATCAAATGCATTGCAAGTTCATGACATTGGATATGGACTTTGCAAATCAGGCAGACATGTTTCACACTGCAATGTGCACAAGCCAAAGTCATCTGCTTTCAAATTGGCTTGTGCCACTAAGGAGGAAAGTCATCTGCTTTCTCAATGCAGGGTTTGCTCTCGGCCAATTTGGAATTGGCCATTGTCGAATGTCTCTGCGTACACAGGCATTTACAATTCGCGTAGACAGTAGCGGCAGCTAACAGCATCAGTCGCTTATCCAAGAGAGCTAGATATTATCTGTAGGCATTTCCGCATTTTGCTCTACAACGCTGAACGCGTGATCTGTTCATATTGGTCGGAAAGCGTTGATAAGCCATATATGGACGCGGGTTGTGGCTGGAACCTGCAAGTACCCCCCCATACAGGCACAAAAGTCGTAGCTGTAGCGTACAACGGTGATGTGGTGTTGGGAGCAGACTCGCGTGTCAGTAGTGGGACTTGCGTGTCCAATAGGGCATCAGACAATTTGACACCGTTGTCAGACTTCATGTGGCTGCTGAGATCTGGCTCAGCCGCAGACACACGAGCAGTAGCCGATCATGGTGAGCTTGGTAGCGTTGACGGTCCTTGGTAGTCTGCTGGCCAGTGAAGGCAGAAAGTCACCTGCTCTGTTTATGCACTGCGGTGGTTCACATATCAATCTGCCTTGGAGCTTGTGGGCGAACCTTCTGTCAAGACAATTGCCACCCTGGTCAAATTGGTAACAGCAGCCTACCCTGAGCATCTGTCTGTCTGTCTGCCTGCTTGCATTGTTTCCATGCTTTGCCATTTGCAGAGCAATACACCATCGTGTGCATTGCATGGCATCAGCAGAGCCTATGTCGAAAACATTGCTCTATAAGACGCACTTCTTGTCCATGAAGATGCGCACCATTTTGATCTGCAGGGTTTGGTGCCTGCCTGGTCAAACACATGTAAAGGTCAAGCTTTGTACATACTGTATGTTGTTGATTGTTGAATGATGTGTATGTAAACAGTATGTTCACGCATGGTCTGCCAGATGAGAGGTGGGTCTGTCCACCAGAATGTGTTCTGCTCCTTTCACCGTTGCGCTCTTGGTGTTGCAGGGTTGTCACTGGGGTGGGAAATTGGCACCATCAACCCAGCTGTTGGAGCATTCGTTGCGCCCATAGATCCTCCTGAGCCCATGACTTTGAAGCTGAAGAATGCTGGTGAGACGACCCCTATGCTCCCTACTGTTCTGTCATGACTCTTGAGCATCCTGGGCAACTCACTGCAGTGCTGAGGCCTGAACAATTGGACGTATGCATGTGGTTGCACAACATGAACTATCTGTAGTGGGGCTGTGAATGTCAGCGCAGCTTAGGTCTATGCATTGCTTGATTTACGCCTGCAAGGTTGCAGTGATCATGTGAGACTTTGTGAAGTCATGTCACATTCATTGCACAAGCATGCTTGCTTTGCATTTGCCATAAGCTGCATTGACTGATCAGTAGTGCATGTATTGAAAGTTCGTTGCTTCAGGTGTTGATGCCAGCAAGTCTCTCCGGAAAGAAAGTCTTCAATGATCAAGGCAACAGTGACCAGGGAGCTTCCGGGCCTGCCCTCCCTGCAGCCCCTGCACCATATCCTGTCAGGCGCAGAAAGCATCCTGGCTAGACTCATGCGCTTGTCCAGCAAGTTTGGCACCGTCCTACCAGAGGAAGCTGGTGAGGCAGCTGCTCAGTCTGGTGCATCATCTGCTGCTGCATCAGCTGCTCACTCTGCTGGTCAGGCCGCTGATGCAGCCAATGCTCAGGTCAGGCGTGACGCTCCTCAGCAGCAGGCACAGCAGGCTGCCATTCCTCCTCAGGCACAGCATGGTGTGCCTGTGGAGAGATGGCAGCCTACTGTGCCTGTGGAGGGATGGCACCCTGCTGTGTCTGCTGTGCCACAGCATGTGTCTTACTATGGCCTAGACAGCTTTCTGCGTTTTTGCCAGCCGCTGTGGTGCCTGTTGCGATTGTACAGCAGATGCCGGTCAAGGCGCCTGCCCCAATGCCTGTCATCAGTGCCAGCGTGACAAACGTGCAGGTATGGCTCAGTTCTTGAATTCACGCTTGTGACATAGGTTGATTGCACATTCAGAGTCATTGCAGTCTAGACACATGTTGTCAGGGTGTTTTGAGAGCTTTCAGCAGACCAGCAGGCACATCTTGACAGCCTTGTGATTGCAGCACCTGTTCTGTCCAGTGGGTTGCACAATGCGTCTGGTCATGTAGTGTTCTCAGGCTTGAGGTCCTCAATGGCTGCAGGTTGTGGCGGGACCTGGATTTGCTGCTGCCACTGGCGTTCAGCAGGCATTTTCAAAGGTGCAAAAGCCAAGGGTGACCAAGAAGGCCAAAGCACTGAAGATGCTGAGGAGACTGGTGTGCCTGCCACCATCGACATAATGGTGCTTAGGATTGTGTGTGCAACACAGCTGTGCAAGCAGTTTGCAGACTCTTGCAAAATGAATGACTTTGCAGGGAGCTCAGCGTTTTAGCTACAGTGATTCTTTTAGATGTGTGTTTTTGGCGCATTACTTGCGGTTGAGGTGTACTTGCGGTTGACGTGTACAAACAATGCTGCTTGGTTGGATACAAGCTGCATTGTTTGTACACGTCAACTGCAAATACACCTCAACCATAAGTATACCTCAACTGCAAGTAATGTCATATCTCTATACTCCAAAGTCATAGGTGTGTTTTGGGCCACTGCCATTGACAGGAAGACAACATGTAGTGTGAATGCAGTTGGCATTAATTTTTAGGGCAGAAATATTCAAATTGATGATGTTTAAACATGATGCAAATTTGCAAGTCTGCCTGTGATAAGACCCTGTAAGTACGTAATGCTGTTTTGTTTCATCAACATATGCCTGGCAAGCCTCTGGAGGAAAACACAGCAAAAGGTAGCAAACCAGGCAGACAATGTTCATGCCGTATTTGCGCATAAGTGGCAAGGTCTTGTCTCAACGGAGGGCTTCAGGTAATGATAGTCCCATGCCTGTATTTCGCAACACTCTGACAAATGCATCAGGGACAGGCCGTCAAAGGGTCTGCATGTTCTGTGTTGACGCATATTTGCAGCCAATGGGTCATGCTGACAGTAGGCTAAAGCGATCCCAGCAGGCACAGCATGGCTCCCACTAGACTCCACACAGCTTGCTGCATTTGTGCCAGCTGCTGAGGTGTGGGCCCTAAAGCACAGCAAGCGTTTGTCATGGTGCCGGTGTCCATGCCCGCCAATGTTGCTGCCAACACAGGTGTTTGAAATTACCACTTTTGTGCATGCCAGCATTTCTTGTGACATAGCTTCAACGCGCTACAGGTTGTAGCAGTCTGGACAACATATTCTCATACACTTCCAAGCATTGGCTTCAGGTAAATGGGCATGTAGCAGAGGCACATCTTGACAGTCTTGAATCTGATTTGTCAGTGCCTGCTGTGACCAGGATTGTTACAATGTTGCGTCAAAAAAGGGTGCGCAGATGTACAGTACGTACAGTATGTGCAGAACTGTTCTTTCGCTTCTGGCTGCAGATTATGGCAAGACCAGTCTTGTCTGCCAATGTAAACACCTTTGCAGTCTTTGCCTTCCTGGTTGCCTGGGTTTGCATCTTTGTTACTGCCTGCCCTGTGTCAAAACAGATATGCATAATTTCAAGCCTCAGAACCTTTGCAATCTTGAGAGGCCAGAGGTTCTGAGGCAGTTGTTGGGGGTGCCAGCAAGAAGAACTGCAACCGGTTGGAACGCTGGCTTGCGCACCAACTGCCTCAGCAACATTGCAGTCTGAGTCTCCCTGGATGCATATTTATCTGTTTTTGCTTGACCAAAAAGTGGAAATGCAGTTATGCTGAGTTCTGTCTGCGCTGAATTGTCCACAGCACTTTGCAGCTGGTCTGCGGTTCAAACTGGCATGAGCAATGTAGATGGGTCAGCCATTTCACTTGCAGCACATTTGTTGTTTGCATGTGCCTTGAAGAACTGCAAATGGCAGACACAATCATGATGCTTTTTGATTGGGCGCACAAAGAAGAAAGGTGTGCTGCGCAGCTGCATCCGTCTTGCAACTGCCGTCGTCAGCAAGACAGAGTTGAATACAGGTGCAGCTTGCCTCACAGATGTTGGACGCCAGTGCTCATAGGTCATGGCATGAAGATTTGATTTCGCAAGACCTTCTGCCAAATTTGCCTAGGGTCAAATTGTCGAGGCTCGGCATGTTCCTGCGTAGACATGCATTTGCAATCCGGGTGGACAGTAGCGACAATTAACAGAATCAGTCGCTCATTCAAGAGAGCCTACATCGTATCTGTCGCCGTTTCCGCATTTTCTCCACATCGGTGAATACCTGATCTACACATATTGATCGGAAAGCGTTGATAAGCCATATATGGACGCGGGTTGTGGCTGGAACCTACAAGTACCCCCCCATACAGGCACAACAGTCGTGGCTGTAGCGTACAACGGTGGTGTGGTGTTGGGAGCAGACTCGCGTGTCAGTACTGGGACTTATGTATCCAATAGGGCATCAGACAAATTGACACCCTTGTCAGACTTCGTGTGGCTGCTGAGATCCGGCTCAGCCGCAGACACACAAGCAGTAGCCGATTATGGTGATTTTGGTGGCGTTGACGGCAGGCTGCTGGCCAGTGAGAGCAGAAACTCACCTGCTCTGTTCGTGCAGTGCGTTATTTCACACACCAACATGCCCTGGAGCTTGTAGGCGAACCTTCTGTCAAGACAATTGCAACACTGGTCAAATCGGTAACAACAGCCTACCCTGAACATCTGTCTGTCTGCCTGCTTGCATTGTTTTCATGCTTTGCCAATTGCAGAGCAATACACCATCGCATACATTGCGTGCCAGCAGCAGATTTTACAAGGGTCAACATTGCTCTGTAGGACTCGCTTCACAGTCATTAATATATACAGTAGTCACGGCCTCACCATGTGCATGTTGCTGCAGATGAATTATCAGTATAAGCAGCTGATAGGAGCGATGATAGTGGCAGGCTGGGACAAGGAGAATGGAGGTCAAGTCTATGGCTGTCCCATTGGCGGCACCCTGGTGCAGGAACATTGGACAACAGATGGATCTGGCAGCACCTACATTTGGGGATACCTAGACTCTTCTTTCAGGTGAACCTACTTGCGTGGGCATGCCAGCACCATGAAGGCTTGATGCATGACTAGCCTCGCATTTGTCCATGCTGAATTTGTTGTACTCAGAATTGCGGACTCTGTGAGGTTTTTGTGACATGCCCTTTGCAGACCTTGTGACTGCAGATTGCAACGTGATCAAAAGAAGCTGAGCCATACCAAAGTTCGCTTGCAATGCTTTGTCAGCCAGCTACAGGTTGTCCTCTGTGTAGTCCTTTGTGTCTGCCTCACCATGCCTACAATCGCTACCAACCATAATTATGGGCACCACTTGCATCTCTTGGGGGCAGCAATGCTGCCCAAAAAAGTTCACACAACTGGTGATGGCAAATGTACGGAAACCTTACTGCTGCATTGGACACAGGGGCTGCATGTCCACCTCTGTGAAATGCAACTGAACTTTTGTGGTGTTTTTGCAGGGAAGGCATGAACCGGCAAGAGGCAGAAGATATGGTAAAAGAAGCAGTGGCTCTTGCCATGTCACGAGATGGATCCTCAGGAGGAGTGATACGCCTATGTACTATCAGTGCAGACGGTGTTGAGAGGCAAATGATACAAGGACCAGATATACCAACATTCTGGGACGAGCTAGGCTCAGCAGCAGAGGTTGGCATGGTTGTAGGGTAGATCAAGCTGTTATGCTCTAGTATATCAAACTTGGACTCTTGATTCTGTCATGTGTACTACGTGCTGTCTATTGACCCTGGTGGCCAAGCGCAGGAGATATCAATTCTGGTCTCAGGTCACAACTTTCCAATTCAGTTGAACTCAGAAAATCCGTCTCAAGACACTCAGAAGTCTTGCATGGTTTCACGTATGCATGCCAAGTTCGCAAGCTATATTAGATGGGAAGCCGTGCATGCAGATGGTAAGTGTAAAACACCCACAATGATAATGAGCGCTTGAACTACAATGAGCCATTCACTGTCTGCCTTGAGGGAAGGCCTCCTTATTGCAGCAATGCCATCAAAACTATGCAAGTACTCTAAAGTTCGGTCAAGATGACTTCCACGTTAAGACATCTCAGCAGGTCCTGCAGTGAGGAATGGCTAAACTCACAATTTTCGCAGGGTTCTGCCGTGCATACCATTCCACTCAGGACTACTCGCTTTCGGTTCTTTACTAGCGACTGTCAGAACTTCACGATTTGGGTGTCTGGGTCAGCTCAGGGTGTGGAGGGTCAGGCATGTGCTTGTAGTTCTCTACATACTTGCTCATTTCTGCCGGCTGCAGCAGTGCTGTATCTAGCTGCTTGCTAATGTCCTCCTCACTCATGCCAGCACCAATGAACACAATCTCTTGGCGCCTGCAAAGCGCATAAAAACCTACATTGACCCGTGACAAACGCAACGAACTGGACAAGAACACAACATGGCATGTGATTTGACTTAGCATGCAACGCTAGATGACTCTCGGTCCATGCAGCAGCCATATATTGCATTTATTTCGTGCTAATGCACACTGTGAGTGGACATTGCAGATTGCAGCATTGCATGCAGCATCAAAATAGCCAAACAAGCTTGAGTATTTGACCAAGATTCTCAAAGCCAAGGGCAAGCCGCTCACCTGTCCCCGAAGCCATTCTGGAAGTCAAAGTCTGCCAGCATGACATCTCTCTGAGCTTGCTGTGTTGGCCATTCATCATCTGCAACAGCTGCCCACCTGCACATATGAAAGACAGGCTGTTTGATAGCTGTAAGCAATGACAATGCAGGCAGGCATGTATTTCATGGCTGGTTAGGACTTGCAAGGAAAGTGCGCTAGCTGCCGCCAATCTAACAGGATGGAGTTGGTTGCAAAACTGCCAGATACTTTTTCAACCACATCTAAATTTTGTGATTGACCATGCATGCATGCCGTGCATGTTACACATGCAAAGCAGCTGCTCAAATGAGGAATCACCACCACTAGTGGGCAGTTTGTGCAATATTGCGAAGGGAATGCAGGTCAATGTGAGTGAAGACACCCACCAACAACAAAAGCAGCTGCCCACAGCTAAGGCCAAGACAGTCAATTTGTGATGCGAGCTGGACATGCCAACCCAAACAGTGACATGTGTGTCTGAAATGCTGGGCTGAGCACACCCTAACAAAAAGACTAGACGAATCCAGCTTGGTAAGCACATCTGGTCCAGAGACTAAGCGACTTCAACAAGCATACTGCATTGCTGTATGCAGGAGACTCTCACAAGTGATCCTTCTCACAAGTCTGTATGCGTAGGAAGATTGTATCAGTCACCGTTGTCTTGAATCCCTACAAGCAGAGAAGTCTTACCAGTCACCCTCATCGCGGATCTCAAAGTGTTGGCCAGCATGGGACCAGTAGAAGGCCGTGGTGTGACTGTGGGACATCCACATGAAGCCCTTGCTACGCAGCACAGTCTTGATGGGGCTCTCCCCAGCCCCCGGGGCCTGGCCCTCCAGAGCAGCATTGGATGACACCGGCAGCCATCTTAGCACCATCTCACGCAGCCTGCAGTCACAGTAATCTGTTGCCCTGATTCATTTGACAAGTGCAGCGGAAGTCAGCAAGCTCTTTGTGGCTGCATACACTGCAGCCAGGCACATGGGAAGTTCTCTTTTCAGGATGTATATGTAGGATACAGACACATGCTATATAGTCAAAGAACATCCACATCTCAAGATAGTGTCCAAAGCACAGCAACTGCACAGCAACCATTCAGGAATGCGTCAGACCTAACCAGGACCTGCCAGAAGTGCAGGTCGCTGTGGCAAAGTTTGGTCAGCACGAGGTGCATTGCAGACAATTTACCTTTGGGGATGGAACGGCAGCCTACGTTTGTACACGAAGCTCCTTATGCCGAACCTCTCAGCAGCTGTCGTCTCCTGTCTCTTGTGACTATGGGTGTGCCCATGGCCATGCTCATGCTTGTGATCATGGTCGTGTCCAGCACTGTGCTCATGACCATGCTTGGAGTGGTCATCACCTTCTGCCATGGCATGCCCATGATCATGGTGGCTATGGTTGTGATCATGTTTGTGATCATGATTGTGATCATGACTGTGATCATGACTGTGACTGTCCTCACACATTTTGCAGTTCTCTGGGTCGTGCTCAACGCCTGGTGCTGGCTCTGAGTGGCTGTGGGCTGAGTCATGTGCAGACATGGCAGTTGCTGCAGCAACTGCTCCTCGGTGCTGGCCCTCAATGTTGAGGTGGGCAACCAGGGACTGAGCCTCTTTGCCAAAGACCTGCTCAAGATCTACTCTAGCCTGCTCACAGGTGAAAACCTGCAAGAGTAGCAGCAAGCTGTCGAGCTACCAGAGCAGTCATGGCAAAGCTGGCCATAGGTGCTACCGGCCAGGCATGCATATTGAACTGTGTATGCTTACTGCAACTGCATTGAATGCCTGAGGTGCCAGTGTCACAAGACAAAGCAGCTTGCAGGTAGCATCAACAGGCAACATGAATTTGCGTGTTCGTGGTTCCTGACTGACTGCTTACCTTTGACAGGGGGTTCAACGATGAAGCAATGCCCTTCAAGCTCTCCAGCTGGCCAGCATCCAGCTGGTCAATCTTGTTCAGGATGACAAAGTCTGCACACTCAATCTGCTCCACCAGCAGGTCTACAACAGGTCTTAGGTTTCCTCCCTCACCCAGATCAGGGCGAGCTGCATGCACGCATTATGCTCAGCTATTCAGCATCTCGCAACATGCAAACGTGCTGTACTTATGCAAAGATAACTGTGCTGGTGCCTTTGCCAGTGCGACTGTTGCTATACGCGTTGTGACCTGCACTCCTGAAGTTGATTGACTACCTGAGATTGGTTAATTAAAGGTGAAGGTTGAAACAGTGACAAAATTGACAAACAATGACGTAGTGTTTGATTCATAACAGCCTTTCAGTTGAGCTGGTCTTACTTCATTGCAGCCAGCATACCAGCAGACATCAGGGGGAAACCATGGAGCTTAGAAGCATGCAGTATGCCAGCCAGGTGGTAAGCAGTAGGCACAGATACCTGAGACAGGTGTGCGTGATGAGTAGTCAGCAGTGAAGCTGCCAGAGTCCACAATAGTGGCCATGGTGTCAAGCTGAATGCGTGACATGAGGGGGTTGCCCATGGCAATGGCTTCACTGAACTTGTCACGGATGTTCTGCGGCTCAGCAACCCCAGAGTTCTCAAGGACAAATCTGCAGACGATTTTGGCCAGTACTCAGCAATCCCACAAGTGCCATGGTGCAACTGGTTTCAACATGACACAGACCAGTGAAAAGCAGGATATGGAACGGCTTGCAGGGGACAGGAACAGTTTGATCAGCTTGTGTTTCACCTGTCATACTTGACACCTTTCCTGTCTGCCAGCGTCAGTAACTGCTCAAAGGATGTAAAAAGCTCATCAGCGATGCTGCAGCCTGCACATCAAGGGTCGTTGACGCGCTTGTCGACAGCGATAGCAGGAGAAGCGAAACCAGGCAGCCGGTTGGTGCTTACAAGCACAGCCATTTGCCAGCTCTATGGTGTCGGCCAAGTCAGACGTAGAGTTGTTGCCCTGATCTCGGTCCCTTGTGCGGTCGTTCCTGATGAGCTTGGCATCGACGTTAACAGTCGCAACATCGTTGACGATGCAGCCGATCTTGAGCTTCGTGTTTTCCAGCAGATGTCTCAACAGTGTGGTTTTGCCTGCGACAAACTATGTAGTCATATATCATGTCTCGAGAAAGCGTGTCGTCGTTGCGCGCAAGGTGATCAACCGACCTGCGCCAAGAAACCCACTGAGCATAGTGACCGGCACGACATCATGCTGCTCTGCTTGTGCCATGTCTGATTGCTTTCACTTCCAACGCAACTGCTCTTGCGTCAATTGCGCAGATGAAGACCAGTTGCGCGAAATTAGCGCTGCAGATGCGCGTGTGGGAGAGTGTGCTGACCAGGGTTTCTATTCAACCTAAGCATTCTTCACCGTTGGATTGGATGCTTGATGATTCGACAACTTCCTAGTGACCGGAATGAATGAGTGACAACTATCAAGCTCAGAGTTTTGAGCTTCTTCTGCTGCAGGTTTGAACGCAAACTCGACCTAAGCACATAGCACCTGCAGCTGCGTAAGCTGTCCTGAGTGCTTGGAAAGTACGGAAGCGTGAGTACCGGTGATTGCACGATCGAACAAGTCATTTATCGTGCTGCGTTCCCCGAGACATACCATGGCACCTAAAAAAAGCAAGGCAACCTTAAACGACACCGCTGTGGCGAGCGAGGAGCAGCAGGCAGCGCTAGCATTATCACAAAGACTGCAATTCGTAGCTAAAATTCAAGGGGTGCGGACGTGTTCTTCTTGCCTCCGTCGCGTCTGATCAGTGATATCTTGCGGAGGTGCAAGCATCTTGTCTGTAATCATTCAAGTGCTTGCTGCACAGGTGGTGGCCGGGGCACGCCGTGTAATCTCTAAAGAGCTTCCAACACCAAAGCGTAAGTGTTAAAATAAAGCTTTGTCAGAACTCGCAACTGCTAGAGCTTTATTTGATGAAGCTGCTGCAATCGTTCAGTCTTGCTCAAGGCTGACGGCAAGGATTTGATCAAGAAAAGCTCTCAGCGCAAAGGCAGGTGCGCATGCCAAGCTGCTAGAGCGCCCTGGCATATGTCAACAGCTTGACTCACTACAGCTTTGCTGCAGGTATCTACTGAACATATGCGCTCAAATAGCTCCGGCAGCAGCCGGCAAGCTGGTATGACTTCCCTTTGCCTTTGTTGCTTTGGAGGACTGCAGTCTTGATCAAGCTTGTGAGTTGACTGCGTTTCTGACGTGGTCTCAATAAACAAAATGCAGGGCAGCCTTGCACAGCTCGACAGCCAAAATCCAGTGCTGTATGTGGATTTTCCCCAGGGCCGCTTGAAATTCTTGGGAACCATTGTGTTTCCCAAGAACAAGTATATGTTGCTGAAGTTTGGTCAGAAGGATGTCTTGTGTGAAGATATGTTTGAAAATATGGTGAGGCCTTGCTGGACAACCATGCGTTCAATGTACTGGTCATGCCAGGCCCTTTTGTCTATCATACAAACGCTGTTGTTTCATGACACAAACGAGCCCTGCAAATCACTTATTTATATAAAAACTCCATGTCTGTTAGTTGCTTGTGCATACCTGCCAATGCTGTTTTGAAATTTGACAAGGGAAAACAATATACTCAGGTTTCCTTTGATCAACAATCCAGGCCATTCCATGCAGTAGTAAGCATGTATCCAGGCCATTACATTATTGCGGTGTGTGCTGTGTAGATCATTTTTCCTGAAGCACACTGGGTTGGCACCAGGGAGGAAAATCCAACTGAGAAGGAGCTGCCTATGCCAGCTGAGCTGCAGTCAGCAGTCAAGCATGAGAAGTACTCCTTTGGCAGTGAGGTCAACCAGACAGGTAAGGCTCCACCCAGCCATCTGTTCTATGTTGAGCAGGATGTGATGTTGTAGGCTGCATGTTACTGTCATATAGCTTACTGCAGTCAGGTTCACCACAAAACATCCGCATCTTTTCATTCACACACGCACTCCGTCAGTATCCTTTTGTGTCTGTTACTTGATTGCTTGTCACAAAGGCTGTGGAGCCTGCATCAGGGAGCTGTTGAGCAGGCTTTGGTTGGTACAGGCACAGCAACGCAGCCAAGTCAGACACAGCCCAG
>JAABUK010006451.1_pt1 | contig 17515 bp, 13 predicted proteins | sample 5559141 | NCBI WGS metagenome assembly JAABUK01 (sample SAMN10711869, study PRJNA513367) | rock metagenome | isolation source: Antarctica rocks | place: Antarctica: Victoria Land, Pudding Butte nord | collected 2016-01-03 | reverse complement strand
TTTCTCTGGCTTTCCAAAGTTTCTCCATTGTGTCACGCTCTCTTTGAATGCTTTGATGCATGCTCGTAAAACCTTCACGTATAGCATTCCATTGTCCGGCAAATTCATTGCTGGTAAGATAATTATACAACAAATGCATTTTATCGCCTTTTTTTTCCTGGTTTTTTGTAATCTTAAATACTTCAATAACACTCGTTCTTAACACCGTTGCAAGGCTTCTGACCTCACTAAATGTACATATATAAACTCCATCTTTTTCGCCAAACCGTTCCATGTTTTTTGGCAATACCTGCGTTACAATAACTGCAATATCAGCCCCTTGAGAAAGCTTATCGGCCTTTAATTTATCAATCCAGTCATTACCAAAATCTTTTGTGCGTTTGCTTTCATAAATGATCTTTCCGCATTCATTGCCAAAAGGGTTGCAAATAACCTGCATACAATCTGCGCCACGCACACCTTTGCCCACTGGCACTACTTTATCGAAAGGAAAACCGGATCTTAAAATATCTTCCAGCAGCAGTTCCTGCACTTCGCCTTGCAGTTGCATACTTCCCTGTTCGGCTTTTCGCTTCATTTCATCTATCAGTTTTTCCTGGTCTTTCATTTTCTTATCAGATTCTGCTAATCTCATCTGAAACTCTGTTTCTTTTAAAGAGGATTTTTGCGCTTCTTCTAACCGAATCTGTTCAGCTAACTGCCCTCTTTGTTGCAAAAGTTTTCGTTGCAGTTCAAGCTCAAGCTCTGCTTCTTTATCTTTTAATTTTTGTTCTCTTTGAATATAACCCAATTCTTTTTTCCGCGCTTCTTTCAGCTTTTCCGTATTCTCTTCACAGGACTGTTCGAGCGATTTAAGCTGGTTCTCATAATCTTCAGCTACAGATTTCTGTATCGAAGCCTGCAGTTCCTGCTGCATTTTTTGTTTTTCCTGTAAAAGTCTTTGCTGAATTTCCTGCTCCTGTTGTTCCTGTTGTTTTGCAAGCAATTCTTTTTGCTGTTGCAGGGCTGCTTTATCTTTCTCTACCTCCGATTTCATTTTTTGCCATTCGACAGTCATTTTCTGCCTCGCCTGGCTTTCAAAATTTTTCATGACTGCTTCTCCAGGTTCAAACCTGAACTGGCAGGAAGGGCAATTTATAGTTGACTCCATCTCGTAATTTTTCTGCTAAAGTAAGTAATTACAAGGCAAATAAGTCAAAAGTAAAACTAAATATTTTAGTAAAAAAGAATAAAACCTCTTCTATTATGTATAATAATAAAAATGAAAAAATACGGAGACAGAGGTTAAATCAATGCATTACATTATATAGCGCAAGATTGGTTTAACAACTCCTTGCCGCTTTAGTGAAGCATTTACCTCATGCTGGTGTAGGTATAAATTCTCCAAAAACTGCTACTTTATCTGGTGCAAGTCTGCGCTTCAGAAAATTTTGAATCGTGTGCTTACTGTTTTTGCGGCTTTTATTATTTGGGGAAGATGTTTTGATACGGGTTACTCTTACCCGGAAATAACATGCAAACATAAGAAAAGCAGGTAAGTTTAATTATCTGCTTTTTAAATTTTATAAGGCAGGATTAATTGTTCCTGTATTTTTGGCGGAAAAGAATTAAAACCATATAAATAATTTTGCCGCTTTTTCAGTTTTAACTTGTGTCTCTTATGATATAGACTAACATCATTATATCATCCCTTTACAATATTTATCCCAGTAATTTAATAATAATGTATTACCGTTTTGGGTGAAGCCATTGCCTAATGCAGGAGTAGGCGTAAATTCTCCAAAAACAGCTCCTTTATCAGTTGCATAAAAATCTATCCTCGCAAATATTTTATATGCCTCGCTTAATCTTCTTGCATATTGTGTCATTTCCGGTAAACACTTTGGCGGCTGTTGCCATTCGCCTTGCTTATAGTTAGAGGTTATACTAATCATTTCATTCCAGTTCTCATTGTACCAGCTATTTAATCCTTTAGAAGAGCTAAGTCTGTTTATTACCTGTATGCCTGCTATTTGCCCGTTGAACATATAAAATTTGTAATCATCCGGTATTTTATATTCTCCATCTTCTCTTTTTAAAAACTCTTCAATCAGAAATTCTGTATTTTCTTCTTCCTTCACAGCCTTAGCTATGATTGCCCTGATCTCTTCTTTTGGGTAAGTTGTCCCATCCATTAAATTCACGGAATTATCCATCAAAAAAACCAATCCGGAGCTATGACCAACAGTAGGTCTTATTACATAATGGTCGGGAAGATTATCAAAATCTATAGAGTTATAATCTCTTCCTTTGCAATATAACTTTGCCACTTTGCAATGGTGCATAACAGCAAATTCTCTTGAGTTGTACTTATTGCTTAGTTTGCGTTGCCAGTTGTTTACATCCTTCCATTTTTCAATAGGATCGCCGGCATCCATTTTTGTGTTTCTGATTACTTCAGCATTAGGAGCTTTCCAAAATATCTTATGCCTTTTTTTTATCCTTTCAGAAAATTCTTTATCTTTTATAGGCGTTTGCGGAAGTAAAATACTTACATAGTCCTGCAGATTGTTTCTAATAGATTTAAGCATTTTTCATTGATTTATTCGTTGTAAAACGAATATTTAAAATGAACATTGCATAATTTAACTGCCTGTAAAAAATTTTATTTTTAATATTTATTTTCAGTGAAAAAAGGAAAGCGACAAAATCTTTTTATTAAAAGCTAAAGGCCATAAGAAACTATTAAATATGTATAATAAAAATTAAAATAAAGTAATAGTACAACTGCCTGACCTTTTATAAACTGTTTCACAAACTCACTCCGCGCTTCCAGGCAATGAAGTCATCCTGGCCGTTTTGTACTGACTTTGCCACTATCTCACCGCTGGCAACTTTTATTAAATAATCCAAAATTCTTTCTCCGGCCTGTTCTATCGTTTCTTCGCCTTCTATAATGGTTCCGGTATTGATATCAATAATATCCTGCATCTTTTGATACAATTTAGTATTGCTTGAAAGTTTGATAACAGGAGCCACGGGATTGCCGGTTGGAGTGCCAAGACCTGTGGTAAAGAGAACTACATTTGCACCTGCGGCAACTTCTGCGGTTGTTGACTCCACATCGTTGCCTGGTGTGCATAACAAGTTTAATCCTGGTTTTGTCACTTTTTCAGGATAGTCCAATACATCTGTAACCGGCGATGTGCCGCCTTTTTTTGCAGCGCCGGCAGATTTGATTGCGTCCGTTATTAAACCATCTTTTATATTTCCGGGCGAAGGATTCATATCAAACCCTGAACCTGCATCTTTTGCCTTTTGACCATAGCTGCGCATAATATCAATAAAACGAACAGCTTTGTTTTCATCTATGCAACGGTCACTCATCTCCTGCTCTACTCCGCACAACTCCGGAAATTCTGAAAGAATAACGGCACCACCACAGGCCACCAGCAAATCGCTGGCATAACCAATAGCCGGATTTGCAGAAATACCCGAGAAACCATCAGAACCGCCACACTCAAGACCAATACAAAGTTTGCTCAGTGGCGCAGGTTTTCTTTCATTTTGGTTCGCTGTTATTAAGCCTGCAAAAGTTTGTTTCAGTGCCTGTGAAATAAGATCCGTTTCCGTACCAATTTTTTGTTGTTCTAAAATATATAAAGGCTTATCGAAATCGGGAGAACGTTTGGCAATTTCTTCTTCAAGCATAGACACTTGTGCATTCTGGCAACCAAGGCTTAAAACCGTAGCGCCTGCAACATTAGGATGCGTGATATAACCGGCAAGAAGTCCGCACAAGGCTTGTGCATCCTGCCTTGTGCCGCCGCATCCGCCTTCGTGCGAGATAAACTTTATGCCATCTATATTTTTAAATAAACGTTCAGTTTTTATAAGATGTTCACCTTCGTGAAATGGCACATCCAGTATTTCCTGTATCGAATGGCCGGAAGAATACAATTGTTTTAGCTGCTGCGCAAAGAGGTTATATTTTTTTGGACGGGCAAAACCGAGCTCATCTAACAGGCTTTCTTTCAACACTTCAATGTTCCTGTTTTCGCAAAAAACCATTGGAATTACCAGCCAGTGATTTGCAGTTCCAACGCTGGCATCGCTGCGGTGATAGCCACTAAAAGTTTTTCCCGCAAACTTTGATACATCCGGTATTTGCCATTGTGTTTTTCTGTTTCCTAATGCAAATCCTTCAGATGCATGTTTTACATTTTCCGTAGTTATTCTTGTTCCGGCAGAAATATAAGATTGCGCTTTGCCTACCAAAACGCCATACATGATTATGCTGTCACCGGCTTTAAAATCGTGTTCGGCAAACTTATGCTTTGCAGTAATATTTTCTTTTAGAATATAAGTCTTGCCATCCATTTCAACCTGTTCCAATTTAATTAAATCCCGCAGGGCAACAATTACGTTATCGTCAGAATGAACTTTTAAGATACTTTTTTTCATGATAGTTTTTCTTAACAACGCAGTGTTCTGCTTCTGCTTTTTCGGAATTCTACTAATTGAACCTGCCGGTAAAGCAGAAATGGCGTCTTAATTCTGTGTTTAAATCATATCCATCAATTTTTTTACCACAATATCCACTTCTTCTTTTGTATTGTATTTGCTGAAAGAAAAACGAACGGTTACCTGGTCAGGATTATTATTAATGGCTCGCATCACGTGACTGCCGGCATCCGCTCCGCTTGTGCACGCGCTGCCACCGCTTGCACAAATGTTATTAATATCCATATTAAAAAGTATCATTTCGCTTTTATCTGTTTTACAAAAATTTACGCTTAGAACAGTATATAAAGAATTACCTGAAGGGCCTCCGTTAAATGTAATTCCTGGTATTTTTTCTTCTAACTGCTGCTGCATATAAAGCTTTATGCCTTTAATATAACTGCTGTCACTTACATAATTTGCTGATGCCAGTTCGAGAGCTTTGGCAAAACCTGCAATGCCATATACGTTTTCAGTTCCTGCACGCATATTTCGTTCCTGGCTGCCGCCATGTATAAATGGTTGAATTTTTACATTCTCATTTATATACAATATCCCCACTCCTTTCGGGCCATGAAATTTGTGACCGGCACCGGTAATGAAATCAACAGGCGTATTTTTAAGATCAAAGGGAAAATGACCAACGGTTTGTACTGTATCGCTGTGAAATATTGCATTATATTTTTTACAAAGTTCTCCAGTTGTGTGGAGGTCAATCATATTCCCGGTTTCGTTGTTTGCATGCATAAGGGTTACGAGCATTTTTTCTTCACTTTCAGCTAATAATTGCTCTAAATGATTTAAATCAATATTTCCGTCAGGCAGAATTTTTACAAAGCTCACTGTAACTTCTCCGGCTTGTTTTAAATACTCCACCGTATGCAAAGTAGCGTGGTGTTCGATTGCGGAAGAGATAATATGCTTACATCCCAAATCTCTCACTGCCGCTGTTATAGCTGTATTGCTGCTTTCGGTGCCGCCGCTTGTAAAAAAAATTTCTGCGGGATGAGCATTAAGTATTTTGGCGACAAATTTTCGCGCATTCTCAATGGCAAGACGACTCTCACGGCCATAACTGTAAATGGAAGACGGATTGCCATAATAAGAAGTAAGATAAGGCATCATCGCCTCAAGTACCTGCGGATCGAGGGCGGTAGTGGCGGCATTATCCATATAAATACGATCGGGCATTGTTGTTTTAAAGTATTCTGAATTATACGTAAAAAAAGACAAAATAAAGATTTTTGTTTCAAAAAGGTTCAAAGCAGTTTTTTGAACCACAAAGGCACAACGACACTAAGTAACACAAAGAATGTTTACTATAAAGACCCTAAGACTGAAAGTAGTGCAAAGTTTATTTCCCAACCATCCCACAAATCCCAAAAATCCCAGTTCAGATAGTTTTTGAGGCACAGCGACAGAGAGATACACAGCGATAAAAGAAATACATTTATTTGAAAAAGAAATAGCCGATAATGATAGCGGTGATAATTCCGATAAAATCTGCTGCTAAACCTGCCCATACGGCATGTCTTACTTTTTTGATGCCTACGCTGCCGAAGTAAAGGGCGATGATATAAAAAGTGGCATCGGCGCTTCCCTGGAAAATGCTGGATAATTTACCTGCAAAAGAATCCGGGCCGTAAGCAGGATTGGCAAATACATCGAGCATCATTGCTCTTGCCCCGCTGCCGCTGAATGGTTTCATAATAGCTACCGGCAACGACGGAACAAAGTCTGTATTGATTCCAGTAAAATGCAAAGCATAGGCGATTGAATTCGTAATATATCCTAAAGCGCCGCTGTCTCTGAACAAGCGGATGGCAACGAGCATACCTACGAGATAAGGAATAATTTTTAATACCACGCCAAATCCTTCTTTAGCGCCTTCGATAAATGTATCAAAAACAGAAACTTTTTTTATAGCGCCCGTAATTATAATAGCTACGATAATGGTTAATAATATAGCATTTCCAACTACGTTACTAAAAATGTTTCTTTGTTCATCTGTCATTTTCGATAACATGTATAATGTGCCCGAAACCAGCAATAACAAAAAACTAATGGAAGCCAACAAAACTTTATCCCACTTTACCTTTTGCATAAAACTAACGACGATGATAGAAGCAAGCGTAGTGCAGACTGTAGCAAGTACACAAGGTATAAAAATGCTGGTAGCCTCTTTTGACCTAGCAGCAATCCTATAGGTTATAATTGACAAAGGAATTATTGTCAGGCCGCTCGTATGCAGCACCAAAAACATGATTTGAGAATTGCTTGCCTTTTCTTTGTCCGCATTTAAGGTTTGTAAACTTTGCATGGCTTTTAATCCAAACGGCGTGGCTGCATTATCGAGTCCTAAAAGGTTTGCGCTGAAGTTCATGACCATTTCTCCCATTGCCGGATGACCGGAAGGCACTTCGGGAAACAATCTTTTCATAAAAGGACTTAGCTTACGTGCGATCCAGCCTATTGCGCCTGCTTTTTCTGCAATATTCATAATACCAAGAAAAAAAACCATGGTTCCGACAAGGGGAAAAGCGACATCGAGCACAGAAGATTTTGCAGAGTCGAAAATACCATCAACCAGCGTTTTAAAAATAAGCGTATCGCCAAAAAACACACTTTTAATGATTGCAATAATAAAAGCAATCACGATAAAAGCTATCCAGACAATGTTTAAAGCCATAGGAAAATATTGCGTGAATATCAGGAAAAATCGGTAATACAATTATAAGTATTTGAAATCATTTACCATTACCTACTTTTGCCGCCGATTTCAATGGTCAATGGTCAATGGTCAATGGTCAATGGTCAATGGTCAATGGTCAATGGTCAATGGTCAATGGTCAATGGTCAATGGTCAATGGTCAATGGTCAATGGTCAATGGTCAATGGTCAATGGTTGATGGTCAGTGGTTGATGGTCAGTGGTTGATGGTCAGTGGTTGATGGTCAATGGTTGATGGTCAGTGGTTGATGGTCAGTGGTTGATAATTATTCAATGTCGTTTATTTAATATTACTTAGGAGAAAAAAAATCATTCGTCCTTGCGAGGAACGAAGCAATCTGCTCTTTAAATTGAAAGTCTGTTTATTTGTCATCAGATTGCTTCGTCGTTCCTCCTCGCAAGGACGAGTACGAGCGTAAGTAAAAAACATTCAATGGTCTATAGTCTATGGTCAGAATTAATAACTCTCTAAATCAGAAATAAAAATGGGTTTACAAGCGGGCATAGTGGGTTTGCCAAATGTGGGAAAATCAACTTTATTCAATGCGCTAAGCAACGCCAAAGCAGTTGCTGCAAACTTTCCTTTTTGCACAATCGAACCAAATATCGGGGTTATTACTGTTCCTGATGAAAGATTGATTGTGTTGGAAAAGTTAGTAAATCCACAACGTGTTGTGCCTGCCACAGTAGAGATTGTTGACATTGCAGGTCTGGTAAAAGGTGCCAGCAAAGGTGAAGGCCTGGGTAACCAGTTTTTAGGAAACATCAGAAACACGGATGCAATTATACATGTACTGCGCTGTTTTGAAGACGATAATATCATTCACGTAGACGGAAGCGTGAACCCGGTGAGAGATAAAGAAATTATTGATACCGAACTGCAGTTAAAAGACCTTGATAGTATAGAAAAGAAAATTTCGAAGAATGAGAAAATGGCAAAGCAAGGTGATAAAGAATTGCTTCGCGGACTTGAATTACTAAAAGAATTAAAAACTTTTTTAGAACAAGGAAAAAATGCCCGTGGCTTTGAAGTAAGTGCAGAAGACAAAGAAAAGCATTTCACTGACTTGTTTTTGCTGACAATGAAACCCGTTATCTATGTATGCAACGTAGATGAAAAAAGTGTAGTAAGCGGAAATAAATTTACAGAAGCAGTGCAGGAAGTTGTAAAAAATGAAAAAGCAGAAACGCTTTTAATAAGCGCATCTATAGAAAGTGAAATTGCAGCAATGGACAATTTTGAAGACCGGCAGTTATTTTTAGAAGATATGGGATTGCATGAAAGCGGTGTTGCCCGGCTTATCACTTCTACCTACCGGTTGCTGAACCTTGCTACTTATTTTACCGCCGGCGTACAGGAAGTAAGGGCCTGGACAATCACAAAAGGAATGCTTGCACCACAGGCTGCAGGTGTTATTCACACAGATTTTGAAAAAGGTTTCATAAGAGCCGAAGTTATAAAGTACGACGATTTTATAAAATACAAGTCAGAAGCTGCTTGTCGTGATAATGGAAAACTTGCTGTGCAAGGGAAGGATTATTTGGTTGAAGATGGAGATATTATGCACTTTAGGTTTAATGTGTAAATGATAAGGAAGATAACCTGTTTTGAACCCCTCGCTGTTTGATAAAGTTTCTTAAATTTGGCTTATGCAAGTACAAGTAGATATAGAATTTGACCAGTTGGTTCAGATTGCCAGAAAACTTCCGGCAAAACAATGGACAAAGCTAAAAGCTGAGGTTGAAGCTAAGCCAACCAAGGATGCAGAAAGAGAGGAGTTTAAAAAATTCCTTTTAAATGGGCCTACTTTCTCAGAAAAACAATTGGAAACAATTGCTGAAACCAGGAAATCAATTAATCAATGGAGGACAAAATAATTCTCACAGACACCTCTGTTTTAATTGATTATTTTCGTAAGACTGATAAGGGCAATTCTGTTTTAATTTCTCTTTTTGACCAGGGATATGATTTTACGATTTCATCTATAACTTATTATGAGATTTATTCTGGTACCACCGCTAACCAACTTAAGTTTTGGAAAAATCTGTTACAAAGAACAAAGGTCTTAGCCCTTGATGAAATTGTTGCACAAGCAGCAGTTATCATAAATATTGAACTAAAAAGAAAGCGAAAGCAGATTGAAATAGCTGACCTCTTTATTGCTGCAACAGCCATTGCTAACAACCTACCCTTTTCGACTTTGAACAGAAGACATTTTGACCGGATAGAAGGACTCATACTTATAGAATAAGGCGATGCACAATAAGAGACTTGCCAATAATGGGAACGTTGGAGCAATTGGCTGAACATTGCCATTAGCTTTGATTCGGGCGGGAAGGAACTTTTTTGGCATTAGAATAAATTTTTAATCTTTGAATAAATACTGAATTTCGGTTGCCAGGTGGACGTTTTTCAATTCTCCTCTGTTGGTAATACTGGTTCCTTGGCGTAAATAATACAAAAGCAAAATAAAGTATCATCTGGTATCATAAGAGCCGAAGTTATTAAATACAATTATTTTATAAAATATGGTTCAGAAGCTGCTTGCCGTGAAAATGGAAAACTCGCAGTGCAGGGAAAAGATTATCTCGTGGAAGATGGAGATATTATGCACTTCAGGTTTAATGTATAATTTATAAAAGATTATTTTTATAAGAGACAGGCTACAACTTGTCTCTTTTTTTATAGCCGTCAGAGTCTCTTTGTCCGTCTCCCGTTGTGTCCTCACTCCCTTGTACTTGGGGAAATTCTATTGAGCAAAAGAAATTGTATCCTTTCTTTTTTACTTTTTTAAGTAAACATATTAAAAGTATATTACAGTACGCCTTGCGTCACAACAATTAAGAAAAGCCAAAAGAAATGTTCTGATTATCAATACCGATTTTCTTAACTAATGTGCAAAAGGGTGTATATTTAGGTGTTAGCGGTCATTCCAAAGCGACCAGCATAATCAATTAAAACATAAAACTATGTTTGACAAATTTGAACCATTTCTAAGATTAGAAAAACAAAATTTCAATTTTAAACCTAATCGATATGAAACATGGATGAATGGACAAATAATAAGTAGTGGACTTACAACTGCTGTAATCGTTGCGAGAAGTAATAATCAGGATGGTGAAGAAAAAATGGAAATTTTATTTGACTCACCCACTTTAGATAAAGAATTAGCTTCCAAAAATATATATGACGAATTTATTACTTCAGGCGACCGCTTGCAATTGATTACAATACCTGAACAAACGAATGTCGAGAATAGGGGTATTATGATGTTTAAGATGAACCTTGGAGCAACCCGACTACATAAAGATTTTAATAACAATGAGTCTTACTGTTGTAATTTGTTTCTGCATAAAGGTACAATTGCTAAAATCACTTTCGCATTTAGTAATCCTGAAAAGTTGATTGAATTCTACAATGATTCCATAATAGATTATTCAAATCAGAGCGTTGATGTAATTGGGTTCCACCTATGGAACGACTTTCAAAAATTTAGAAAGAAAATACTAAACTTGCCTTTACCTATGCGTTTTAGTTGTGACGTTTACGGGCTTGACAATAAAAAAATCATCAACAATGAAAAGGGACACTTTCATTTTGAAGCAGAACAAGTTTTCTTAAGAACAGACGATGAAAGTGGCGATTATATTCGTCTTTATAATAACAACGGTGAATTTTTTTGCGAATATGTAGTAATGAATGGACAAACCATAGTACATCAGGAAGTGGGGTCAATAGAAATTAATAGTAAAGGGCTTCCTTATATCGAAGTGAAATATCAAAAAGACGAATAAAAGAACGAACCGCCAACAGGGGTTTGCCAAAATGGGGGCTGAAGAACAAAGGCTCAAGTTGAGTTTTTTGATTTTTCTTTAGTAAAGGTAGGGCTGAAGTGCTCTGATTTCCCCCACTTCGCCAAGCCTTCAACGTCGTTGTGCGTCATGCAGCTTGAAAGCTTCCAAAATTCAGGACGAACATTAATTTCAGAGGTTTTCCCGTAAATTTGATATTATGAAAACAGCAGAATCAAATAACACAATTGTTGAAGGTTATGTGCGACTTTTAGACAATTTAAGTGCAAGCAACAAACTTGACCTCATTTCTAAATTAACTGCATCAGTTAAAACTGATCTGACCACTAAAAAATCGTCTTTCAAAAAAGCATTCGGTGCTTTTGAGTCAAAAAAAACTGCAGAAGAAATTATTGATGAAATTCGTAGCAGCAGGGTAACCACCAGACAAATTGAAGAGTTTTGAAAAAATATTTCATTGACACCAACATTGCCATCTTTTACATGAAAGGTAAGTTTGACCTTAAAGCAAAGTTTGACAAAGCTGCTGCGGACAATTGCTTCATTTCTGAAATGACTTTAGCTGAACTTAAGTTTGGTGTGGAGAAAAGCGAAAAGCCTGAAAAGAACAAGAAGGCTTTGGAGAACTTTTTGACAGGAGTACAAGTATTACCAATTTTCCATTCGTTGGACCTTTACGCAAAAGAAAAAGCACGACTTCAGAAAGCAGGAACACCTATTGATGATTTTGACCTTTTGATTGGTGTAACTTCTGTAACCCATAAGTTGACTATGGTAACAAATAACACAAATCATTTTAAACGCATAAGCGGAATTAAATTGGAAGATTGGACGTTGGCGTAATTGCACAAACGCCCAACAAAAGTATCCATTGTACCTGATGGAATTGAGGAAGTGATAATATAGTAGACAGATTAATAAATTTCTTTTGAAAGATAAAGATTAATTTGTTGTGTTATCATAACTACAAATCATTCAACAACTCAAAACACTGCTTTGCGGTAAATGGGCTTAAATGAAGATATTTATTTGTAATCTTTATTTAGTTTGGAAGCTGCAAAGGTAAAATATACTGCTTCTTAAAGTCTTACATTGTTGTGTTGCCACAACTACAAATCATTCAACAACTCAAAACACTGCTTTGCAATTTCAAGCTCTTCATCAGTAGGAACTACTAAAACCTTTACCGGTGAGTCATCTGTACTGATTTCCCTTATGCCTCCTGAACGTAGATTGTTCTTTTCTTTATCAGGCATAATTCCAAGGAAGTTCATATTTGCGCATACACGGATTCTTATGTCGGCATCGTTCTCCCCTACTCCGGCAGTAAACACGACAGCATCTAAGCCATTAAGTATGGCTGCGTATGAACCTATATACTTCTTTATCCGGTATGCATACATTTCATAAGCAAGGTCGGCTTGCTTATCACCTTCTGCAATTGCTTTTGATATATCACGCATATCACTAAATCCTGTAAGTCCCTGCATGCCGCTTTGCTTATTGAGCAGAGTATTTACCTTTTCTAAGTTGTAGCCCAATTCATCCACCAAATGAAAAACAACAGATGCATCAATATCTCCGGAACGGGTGCCCATAATGAGGCCGCTTAATGGGCCAAAGCCCATACTTGTATCTATAGATTTACCTGCATCAATGGCTGCCATGCTGCAGCCATTGCCGAGATGAATGGTGATAATTTTAGCTTTCCCATTTTGTAAATATTTGGAAGCTTGCTCACTTACATACTTATGACTTGTACCGTGAAAGCCATAAACGCGTATTTGATCATCGGTATAAAAAGATTGGGGAATGGCGTAGCGAAAAGCTTTTTCAGGCATAGTCTGGTGAAAAGCGGTATCGAAAACGGCTACCTGTTTTGCCTTTGTGAAGATTTTTTCTGCCACTTCTATGCCCGTATAATTTGCAGGATTATGAAGCGGAGCCAGCGGAAAAAGCTTTTTGATTTCTTCTTTTACTTCCGGGGTGATAATTGTGGTAGCAGCAAAACGTTCTCCCCCATGCACTACCCTGTGACCTACTGCATCAATCTCATCAGGATTTTGAATAACACCTGTTTCTTTATCTGTTAATAAGCGGGCAACTTCCTTTAGCCCTGCTTCGTAGTCAGGTACGTCCATCGTTTTCTTAATCACTTTTTCGTCATAGCCTTTATATACTTTGTGTGTGATGGACGAACCTTCCAAACCTATGCGTTCGAGCAAACCGCTGCAGACGGGTTTTTCCTGCGGCATTTTAAATAGCTGGTATTTAATAGAACTGCTGCCTGCATTAATTACAAAAATGTTCATAGTCAAAATTACTAAGCTGTTTTAAATTTTTTTTTTAAACCAAAGAGACACAGCGTCACAGAGAAACACAGAGGTTTACTTATTCTACTCTGTGAAACTCCCTGTCTCCAGTGTCTCGGTGGTTCAAAATTTTCCTGTTCATTTTTTATTCATCTTGCGCCTGAATAGCAGTAATGATGACCGTATTGAAAATATCATCAACAGTACATCCACGGCTGAGGTCATTAACGGGTTTGTTCAGTCCCTGCAGCATTGGACCGATGGCAAGTGCACCGGTTTCGCGTTGTACAGCTTTATAGGTATTATTACCGGTATTAAGGTCTGGAAAAATAAGCACACTCGCCTGTCCTGCCACTTCAGAGTTTGGCAATTTTTGTTTACCTACAACAGGGTCAACCGCCGCATCGTATTGGATAGGGCCTTCCACCTTAAGGTCAGGACGTTTGTGTTTTATAATTTCTGTGGCCTTACGCACTTTATCTACATCTTCTCCCTCACCCGAAGAGCCGGAAGAATAAGACAGCATAGCAATGCGTGGCTCTATACCAAAACGACTGCTGCTTTCCGCTGAAGATATGGCGATCTCAGCGAGTTGCTCGGCTGTGGGATTAGGATTAACCGCACAATCACCAAAAACAGCCACACGGTCGGGAAGACACATAAAGAAAACAGAAGAAACAACTGAAATGCCGGGCTTTGTTTTTACGAACTGTAATGCAGGTCTTATAGTATGCTGTGTAGTATGAACAGCGCCTGAAACCATCCCATCGGATATACCTTTATACACCATCATAGTGCCGAAATAAGAAACATCAGTCATCAGGTCGCGGGCCATTTCAAGATTGACATTTTTATTCTTTCTCAATTCGTACAACGTATTTACAAAATCCTGGTAATAATCAGAATGTGCCGGGTTAATAATGCGGATACGGTTTATATCAAAATCGAGACCAAGCCGCTTAACAGAAGCAGCAATTTCCGCAGGGTCTCCTAATAAAGTGAGCGTAACAATCTCTTCGTTTACCAGGCGTGCAGTTGCTTTTAGTATGCGGTCATCATTTCCTTCAGGCAATACAATATGCTTAATCTTCTTTTTAGCCCATCTCGCCAATTGGTACTGAAACATGTGAGGGGTGATCGCTTCAGACTTAAAGGTTACCATTTTTTGATCAAGTGCCTGCACATCAACTTCACGCTCGAATACGCTTATAGCAAGTTGTATTTTCTTAATATTGTCAGGCGTAATCCTTGATTTTATGGCGCCAATCTTTGCAGAGGTTTCAAAAGTTCCGGTTGCAACAAGAATAATCGGGATAACTGATTGCAGACCATGCAAAAGTCGCATTATAGGCTCTTCAGGTGTAAAACCTGCAGTAAGCACAATGCCTGATACTTTAGGGTAACTGATAGAAAGATTCGCCTGCAAAGCAGCAATGATCATATCTCCACGATCACCGGGTGTGATTATTAAAACATTTTCTTTTATATGGTTAAGAAAATGAGGGACATTCATCGCTCCTATTACTACATTATCCACCTGGTTTGACAAATGTTCTTCACCAAATAAAAGCTCTCCGCAAAGATTTTCATGGATCTCTTTCATAGATGGACTTAAAAGCGCCTGGTTTAAAGGAATAATGGCAAGAATAGTTCCTTCTGTTAATTGGTGCGTTAATAACCTGCGCACCTCATCTGTTTGTTCAGGTTGCACCTTGTTAACCATAATTGCTATAACCTGTACTTCCCTGCTTTCAAAGTTTCGGAAGGCATTCAATACTGCGCTTACTATTTCTGCAGTCGTTTTATTTTCACCGCTGCTTACAATAATAACCGGAGTGCTTAGATTTTTAGCTATCGAAAGGTTCAGTTCAAATTCAAATGCAGTTCCTTCACCCAAAAAATCACTGCCTTCAATTACTGTAAAATCATAATCTTCTTCCAGCTTTTTAAACTTATGGATGATTGTATTTAATATTCCGCCCTGGTTCTGGTTTTCCATCTGCCCCAACACACTTGACCTCGTAAATGCATAGGTATCTTCATACTTTACTCCAAGAGTAAAGTATTCTATAATCGTTTGAATATGTCCATCTTTTCCTTCGGCCGGATCAACATTTATAATTGGTTTAAAAAATCCTATTTTCTTAGTCTTTCCTAAAAGCATGTTTACAAGCCCCAAAGCCACAATTGACTTTCCGCTGTATGGTTCTGTTGTGGCAATAAAAACTGATTTAGTCATATTTTTGTCTGGGTTACTATTAGCGAAGCTGAAACAATAATAAGACATTATTCATGATAATAAATATTGTTAGTTATTGTGTTTGAATGGAGACTTTTTAAAAATGGACAAAAAATTATTCAGGAATATTAAATCCTTGCTCATAATTATTACTTGAATCTCATGTATTCTTAAACTTTTAAAATTGTTGCTTCATTGTATTTAAGGTGTCATGTATTTGTTGAACCATTCGATAGTTCTCACACTGACATCAATTCTGTCTTCAAACTTTTCGAAGCTATGTCCTTCGTCAGCGTACACCTTTAAATTGTGTTGGCACATGCAGTTCTTTTAAGGCATGCCAAAACTGGAAAGACTGTGGCGTCCAGACTATGCTATTCGGTTATGGACGGCAGTGGCTACGATGATACAATTTCCTGTTTTAGCTATTGACATACCTTCGTTCTTAATTAACTTTTAACTATAATATCGCACTTTTAATCTATTGGTTTTAATTCAAATGGCAGATTAAGTAAATGTTTTTTACGTTTAGCAAAACGCGATGGTGTGCGTAAGCGTAAGCCTGTTTTTTTTCTGTCAGGACTTGGAGACACTGCACATATTTTTGATGATTTTGCACCTAAATTTACAGAAAGCTCTCATGTTTTATGCTCTTACCCGAGAGGGATTATAATTTATATAAACTATAAGACATATGGATTTACCGGCCTGAGAAAAAATACAGACCGACTTTAAATGATATAAGTAAACTTCCTTCAGTATTTTAAATTATATTTCGAAGAAGTAAATGAATTATAGTTTAATAAAATAATATTGCAAGCATTAAATAAACTACACATACTGTACTTAATATTAACTATAAAATGAAAAAAGTAATTCTGGTAACCGGAGCTTCATCCGGTTTGGGCTTAGCTGCTGCCGCTGCACTTTCTGCCAAGGGACACAGCGTATACGGCACTTCCCGGGATATAAATCGTCTTAAAGGCGTATCATTTAATCCTGTTGAAATGGATGTGACTGGTGATGCGTCTGTAAATGCGGCTGTTGAAAAAATCATAAGTGCCGAAGGGAGAATTGATGTGTTGGTAAATAATGCCGGCAACGGAATTACCGGGCCACTATATACTATGCCTGTTGAGTTTGCCAAAAAACAATTTGAGGTGAATTTTTTTGGTGTTGTTCGTGTAAGCAGCGCTGTTTTGCCGGGAATGATTGAAAGAAAACAAGGTTTGGTAATTAATATAAGTTCATTGGCCGGGCTATTTGGTTTGCCGTACCAGGGTTTATACAGCGCTTCAAAATTTGCCCTTGAAGGCTACTCTGAGAGCCTGCGAATGGAGCTGCAAAATACAGGCGTCAAAGTGGCCGTGGTAAACCCTGGCGATTTTAAAACAGATTTTACCGGCAACCGCGAAAAGTTACCTTTTACATTAAATAACCCGCAATTGAAGAAAGAGTTTGAAGCTGCTGTTGCAAGTATGGAAAAAGATGAAAGCATAGGGGCCCATCCCGATAAACTGGCTGCACAGATATGTAAAATAGTGGCAAAATCAAAACCCGCCCATAATTATCTTGTTGGCGCCATCGGTCAAACTATTGTACCTACCCTTAAAAACATATTACCCGGTGCTATGTTTGTAAAGCTGATGAACGATCATTATGGTATAAAATAAACGTTTATACGTGTTACCTGTCATTACATTTGCTCAGGAAAAATATTCAACAGTCAACTTTCAATGCTCAATAATTAGTTGGTAATAAATACCCGGAAAGAACTGCCATGTTAATGATATTTGTGTTGCCGACGTAGGACTCATTGCAGTGCGAACGTAAGCTGCCATAAAAATATACAGTACAAGTGAGTGATTGCTATGATACCGCCAAAACTTTTTGCTGCATTTTTTTCTATTATTTATGCTGCTTTTTTATATTTATCCAC
>JAABUK010006448.1_pt1 | contig 17519 bp, 20 predicted proteins | sample 5559141 | NCBI WGS metagenome assembly JAABUK01 (sample SAMN10711869, study PRJNA513367) | rock metagenome | isolation source: Antarctica rocks | place: Antarctica: Victoria Land, Pudding Butte nord | collected 2016-01-03 | reverse complement strand
TGGCCAGCAGCACCTCAGACTTGCCACTGCTGTACCCTGAAGTTGAGCAGCATGATGAAGAGGGCCTCTCACCTCAGAGGCTCTGCTCTCAGCTTCTCGCACACCTGAGTGTGCAGTCCCCGGGTCTGCAGCAACAAGACAGCTTCCAGCCTCAGTCTGCTGAAGCAGTTCCAAGGTCTGCGTCAGCTCTGCTGCAGCTGCACCCTGGTCTTGAGCAGCCAGACAGCTTTCAATGTCAGTCAGTTGCAGGCCTTTCAAGGTCTGTATCCTCTCTGCTGCAGCTCCACCCCGGTCTTGAGCAGCCAGACAGCTTTCAGCTTCAGTCAGATGCAAGCCTTTCAAGGTCTGTGTCCTCCCTGCTGCAGCTCCACCCTGGTCTTGAGCAGCCAGACAGCTTGCAGCATCAGTCACTTGCAGGCCTTTCAAGGTCTGTATCCTCCATGCTTCAGCTCTACCCTGGTCTTGAGCAGCCTCACTGTTGTCAGACCTTGTCGCATGCAGATCAGCTGACCAAAACCCCCTCAACATGGCTGCAACTGTATCCTGGCCTGGAGAGACCATGCGCACTTCAGAGCCAGCGTCAAAGTGAGTCAGCTTCCAGGTGCCAGTCAGGGGTGCTGCAAGTGTACCCAGGCCTTGAGCAGCAGTATCAGCATACAGAGACAGCAGCCCGGTCCTGTGCATCAGTGTTGCAAACGAACCCGGGTCTTGAGCAGCTTGGTCACCAAAAGATGCAACAGTCATCTGGCACCTCATCAGCCGCTACTCTTGAACCCCCTCTACAGCAATGCTCAAGGTTTGAGTCAGCAGCTGTCAACAATGCGCAGCAGGCATTGGGCGACAAAGCTGATCAGTCGCTGCAGCCTCCAGAGTCAGTCTGCAGTGCCTTGTCTAGCCAACCCAGCAACACGTATCCTGGTCTTGAGCCAGCAGCGTCTAGCTGGGCTCAGTACAAACAACAGGAGGGTGCTCAGCGTGCGCAGCAGGAGGGAGCTCAGCATGCACAGCAGGAAAGCCTGCCTTCAATGCAGAACCTGGAGGCTGCTGCGGCTTGGTCAAGCCAGCAGTCAGCTTCTGAGCACCATTTGCGCATTGCAAAACAATCAGCAATGATGCAGGGCAAGGTTGAGCAAGTGTCTGCCATACCTCCAGCAATTGTCCTGCCAATCACAGCTGGGCAGTATTCCTGGGGTTGCACAGATGCAGCAACACAGCTCAGCTTTTTGAAGGTATGCCTGCATCCACCATGTGAAAGTCATCGCTACAGCCTGCCAGATCTAAGTGCATAAAGTTGAGGCCTCGTGTGAGCCACGAGTGGAAACAGTAGCAACAGTTTACGCCAGGCAATAGCAAACATCAGCCCCGGAATAACATTATGCAACTTCAAAAGGCTGTGCACAGTATGTTGACAGAAAGCAGGCCATGGCACCAGAGTTGGTCTGCCTTAAGCATGGCAGATGCAAAGCAAAGGCACGTGATTAAAGCAGCTGCTGATGCAGGGCCTTGCCGCATCAGGTGGCACAGCAAGTGTGCTGAGAAATGCAACTGCAGCAGCTGCTTGCGGGGCAGTGGCACTAACAGCCTCTGGGAGCGTGAAAAACACCATGCCACTAGGACAAGCAGCCACTGCAAAAGCTGCTGAGCCAGCTGCAGAAGCTGCTGACGAAGCTGACAAGTCATCAGCATATGTAGGCGCGGCGCAAGACTCTGTTGCGTCAGCAGCTGGTGCAGAAGCTGTCCAAGAAGCTGTTGAGTCGCCTGCAGGGTCGGCCCATGCAGCAAGTGGGGCTGGACCTTTCAGACAGACTGCTGACAGTGTGATTGAGGCAAGCATGTCGTCTGCCACTGAAAGGGTGGCAAGTGGTGGCAATTCTTTGCATCCTCCTCAGCCAGCCTCCTCAGCAGGAGCAGCAATCAACTTTGCAGCTGAAACGTCATCAGAAGCAGAACAGCAGCAAGCGCTGGTTCAGGCCTTCACACAGGGATTTGTTCAGCATGCAATGGTAGCTGGCGCATTGCTGACAAGCACTGCGCCTGAACATGTCACAGCAGCTGTATTGTCTGCCTTGAACAAAGCACTGAGTATAGATGGCTTGCAAAGGGGCAGCGCAGCTTCAGAGCATCATTTGGCAGCAATTGAGGCTTCTGTAGCATGTGCAGAGAGCGTAGCATGCCCAGCAGCAGACTTGAGAGGCACAGCAGGCTCAGCAGCAGACTTGAGAGGCACAGCATGCACAGCAGCAGACTTGGGAGGCACAGCATGCACAGCAGCAGACTTGAGAGGCACAGCAGGCTCAGCAGCGCAATTGCCATATTTCAATGGCACAGCAGCATTAGCAGCACCTGCAGCTGCAACACCAAGCTCAGCACTGGAGTCAGGCTCCACTGCAGCTCGTCTCACAAGTGCAGATGAGACAGCTGCTGCGTCAACTGGAGATGCAGCAGTGGATGTGTCACAGCCAAGTGCAGATGAGAAAGGTGCTGCGTCAACAGTGGATGCAGCAGTGCATGTGTCAGAGCCAAGCGCTGCTGATGCTGCACAGCTTGATGCTCTGCACTATGCTGGAGCTGGTCCAGCAAAACTGCAGCTGATGGGTCAAGATGATGTCCCTCGTCTAGTTGGAGCAGGTGCATTTTCCACCTGGCATGGCTGTGTGTTGATTGACATCTACACTTTGTGCATGATTTGAAAAGATGTGCCGCGAGCTTTGTTTGTGCGCAGTGCCATGGCACTTTCTTGTATCAAAACGTAGGTTCTGTATGACATCGCAGCGCTTGTTTGTTTAACACATTTTTGCCACTGTCAAGATGACAGGGGTCTAACAGCATGCCCTCATGACAGCCGTGCAGTAGTCTGTGTGCGATGCTGCAGTGCTGATCCTCCTGCATGTATCTGTCACTGGATGACTCCTGTGATGACTCATGCTGATGACTCACGCCACTGCAGGCACCAGCCTCCAAGGCGGCAAAGCAACTCTGGTTTCCCACTATGCTGAAGCGCTTCAGACTATGCTTGCACAGTCACTTCCCCCACCCCCTACCCTCACGCGGCCACAGTCAGGTCCTCCTTCCTGGGACCCATATCACACTTCTTCTTCGAGTTTCTCCCCTCCTGACCTATTTGATCTAGGCAGCAAACCCCACCTGACTCCTAGGTACAGTCAGGGGGCCGTCGCCCTTAGTCACCAGCCTGCCTCAGCATCCAGTCACCCCTGTGATGTCATCCAGTCAGCAACAACCCTTCCTAGCTTCCGGACCAACACCCATTCTTTTGGTCAGTTGCCATCAGCTTCGTCCAGTCACATTCAGAGGCAAATCTGTCCCAGTTCAAGTGCTGTAACGCTGGGTGACAGAACCAAACTAACGTCAAAGGCAGCGTCCAATGAGAGAATCCCACAGTGGGCGCATGCTGCTCACACCAGCATCCCATCTCAGGCCAAAAGGTTGTCCACAAGGCAGGGCTCTGCAGTTCCAACAAGGCAGCATGACCAGTGCAGGGTTGCAGACTTGGCTAGTCACAGCGGCAGAGCATCACACGGGATGCAAAGTGCTGCTGCAGGTGACTGCCATCTTGGCCTTGTGCTTTGAACTGTACTTTGGACTTTACACTCAGCATGATTGCAGGCTTCACATGCAATTCTTGGGTTCTGTTACATCATCTCAATTGCTTTATATCACGGATTTCCGACTGTACCATGTGCTTGTATGCTAGTACTGAGGCCAAAGCTCACGGGTACATCCTGCAAGATCTGCTCGTGTTGCTTTGAGCATACACTGCATGCAGTTTTGAATTTGGTTTCTTTGGACGTGTAACAAAACAGTTTGTTTACTTGTATGAAAGATGCACTGGTTCGATTGTGCAGAGATGAAGGGGCTGCATGGTGTCAGCAGGGGAACATCGCCACGTGTCACTCTAGTTGCCAACAGCAGTCCTGACAACTTGCCACAGGGCAGCACAGTCTTGCCTTGCAGCAGCTTTCATGCCCCACATGGTGCTGCTCGCATGCAAGGTGGGACAGCGCGAGCACTTGAGCGAATGGGTCTTCGTCTCAGGTGAAGCTTATGCAGGCTACTCTGCATTTTCATCCCTTTCTATGTAGTCCACACGCTTTCACATTGGCAAATGGTCAGCGTGACATTGTTACTACAGCACTACAGCAGTTGTCTTTGTATGCTGGAGTACGCATGAAGATTTTTTACAGCATTGCAGTGCTGTCTGACTTCTCATGCCAGTATGTGCATGATGGAAGCTGCTGTCTGTCTGAGATTGACTCTTGCTCAAAGTGTCTAGGCTGTAATTCGGACAGGATTGTTGCAGCTCATAGAACAGAGCTTTTCAATGTTGCAGAGGCCACATGCAGAAGTAGCCTTGGTGGCTACTCAACGCATGTCACCTCTCTCAAAACCATGATGAATGCCATGCAGGCATCAAGAACCACAGCAAATGCATTTGGCTCTGCACCTTGCTGCTGGCAGAAGTTGATCAGTAAGGCTCAATTCAGAACATTGAATGCAGGGACAAATATCCCTGGTCATGTTGCTGCCAAGCAAAGTGGTTGCTTGGCACTGTATACGTATGTGTAGACACATTTCAAATTATGGATCAGTTTTGAAAAGTGAGTGTTCTAGCTGCCTTAGCCCTGTTAGCTTGTGCAGTCAAAGCTGGGCATTGTACAGAGTACAGTGCGCTCTTCATCTGCTTCATTTGGCAGTTGAGCTGAGTAGACATCCCACTGATCATGATGCTCAAGCTTGGGGGCCCGGGCCTTGAGAGCCCTGACGAACCCCTGTAACAGTTACAACCCCTGCCACAACCCCTATTTTCCAGAGAGACTTATCGTCTGTAGGACCAAGCATTGGCTCACTGCAGGGCTTGAAGCACACACAAAACGGAAAGATTTGTTGGTATCAAAGCCTTTGCCCTCCTGTAGTACAGATCAGCTCACTGCAGGGCTTGAATTACACACAGAACCGAAGTACTTGTGCGTAAACCTTGTACACCTGTACTTGACAGACATTTGAGCTCAGTTCAATCCCGAGCAGTCTATTTTGATTCGTGCTTGAAAACAACCCACACTGCATCTAAATTGCTGCAGGTATTGATGACTGGACTAAACCTATTAGGGTCAAAATAAGATCCCGTGCAATCGTATGTGCGAAGCACCGCACAATGCTTTACAGCGACGTTAGGTTACATTGTGCTGTCCCTCGGCTGTAGTTGCACAATTATATCAGGATAGACACGTTCAATGACCTAATCTTCGTCTGCAAACTCGATGTTGCCGTCGCAGACTCTTGTTTCGAGCAACAGCGTATCACTATGCAGGCAACACAGCGCAAAGACGCTGCAACGAGCACAAAGTGGTTCTCTGAGTATTTTGCCTACACCGTCAGTGCTAAGGCGCTCCGATTCGGGTCCAGTACCAGCTGCCAATCTTGTAGGCCCTGTCCTCTTACAGTCGAGAAATGATCAAGCAGCAGACCGCCGTCTGGATGAGGCTGCTGAGCTGCATCTGCAACAAATACCTGTGTCTCAGCTGGCCACCACCATGTCTCCCACCAAGCAAAGAAACAATCAAGAGTTCAAAGCTAACATTGGCACAGCTGTTAGGTATCTTACCCTTTACTTTCAGAGCTTGTTGCTCAGCTGTGCAGACAGCAGCAGAAGGACTGCTTCTGACTGAATGTTCGAGTTGCTTGATAGTCAAGTTTTGATGGTAATGTACTGGTTGCTGCAGGTCTCTGCGTGAAGATATTCCTTGCACACTTCAACGCAGTCCAAACATGGACATCTTTGCAGCCAACATTTCTTTCACTGACAACATCAGCCCAAGGATGGGTCACCAAACCAATGTTGTCCAGGGCCATGAGGCTTATAGCAGGCAGCTTTGGTCACTCAGATTTCATGCTGCCTTGCTGTTTAGCAAATCACTTGTAAGATTCTTTACATCTGCTCTGCCTAGCAGCATCATGCCAAACTTGACCCTGGTTTGGGACTTTGTGTCTACACAATGCCTCAAGTTAGGTGACAGTCAATAGTATTCAGCTTTGCACCAGCAAAATGCAGTGCATGCGCACACAATTCTTGTTGTCCCTTCCAGCAAGATCTGTCTGCTGCTTCTGACTGACAGGCGGCGCTGTGGCTGCAGGTGGAAATGCAGAGAATGTGGCAAAGGGATGACAAGACTATAGCAGTTCGCTGGAGTGTGCAATGCAGTCCAAGGCTGATTGGCGGCGTCACTGGAAGCAAAGTTAGGCTAGATGGCATTTCCGAGTACAAATTTAATGATGATGGCAAAGTCTGCAAGCACACTGTTGATGTGATCAACTGGAATGGCCTTCACAACGCTCTTGGCTTGAAGCCATCGCTTTTGGCAGCAAAGTTTTTACCTACACCATCCTGCTGCAATAGCAATCTTGCTGGTGCTGAGAGCATGTGAGCTTTTTGGTGCTGTGTGATTCTGCTTTGTGTTGTGTGTATGTGCAAACAGTTGTTGCACATCAACAGTGTTTATCAGACTTCATGTCTGCATTTTTGTACCATTGTTCCTGTGCAGGCAAGTTTCCATAAGAACAATTTTTGTATGTGTGCAATCTGAGTGCATCTTTGAGATCAGTCAAGAAGACAATGGTTTGTCAGCATCCTTTCAGAGTGGATTTCTATTTTGCTCAACAGTTTTGGCCTGCTTTTGATGTTGACAGATTTTGCGCCACAATGTGTGATTGTGCTGGCAGCACAGGTAGTGCTGCAGTATCCTGAAAGCAATTGATTGCAATTTGAACATGTAAAGTTGTGTCTCATGTCTGTCGCCCTTCGTCAGCAATCTCGTGGTTTTGGGTGTTGTCAGTACATGCAGTGTAGGTCAAAGGTTCCCTGGTCCAGAACCTTATCTTGTAAACCAACATCAACCCACCCATAATTGCCTGGACAGGATCTCCGGCTGCCCACTGAAGCGTGGCTGCTGAATGCACCAGCAGCTTTTGCCTTGAGCACAGGCTACCTCATGCCGCGAGAAGCGCGGTTTTCAAGGGCAACAAGTGCCCCCAGAAAGCGTTGCCATTAGCATGACAGAAGGGTTGTACACAGTCTTGTTTCAACAATGATGAGTAACTTACATGGCATGATCATCATGCATTCCAATACTGTTCAACTTGACAGTAATGTCGCTACCAAATGTATGCATGTACATGCAACCAATACAAGAAGGCTTTGTCTGGCAAGCATGAGATGGAGCAAATAAGTAGCCTCTCTGTAGCATTGCGCTCAAGAACAACTCATGTAGACATCACAATGTTGTGTCTAGGACTCTTGCAGACTTTTGACTCAAAACACTTGCCCTTTCTTTGCTACTGCTTGCTCTGCTTCTTGACAGGCTTGCTGAAATGCTGCTGATCCAGCTTGTTCACAGGAGTGGTCTTGAGCAGAAACAGCCGGGCAGCACGTTCTGACAGGCTGCCGCCACACTTGAGGCCATGCCGTTGCAACTCATTCTTTAACCTGACCAAGCCTATGCTCTCCAGATCACTAGCACTACTGAACTGCATCACGTCAATTGGCAGATGATCAGCTTCGCCTGCAGGTCCTGGCGCTGCAGCCTGATCAGAAGCTGCTGCACCAGGGCTGGCTGGAGGTTTGCTGTCTTCTGCTGGTACAGCAGACAATGTCTTTGCAGCAGCAGCAGCAGCAGCATGTGGTTCGGTGGGTGCAGCGCCTTGCGTGGGCAGCGGCGCAAATTGTCTGGTATCTATAGCACTCAGTGGTGAAAATGGTTTTTGCTTGCGGTCATCAGCTGGCACCATGCTGGATGACTGGGGCGTGTGTGATCCAAGCTGGTCCGTGGGTGTGTGAGCTGTGTTCAGGGCAGATACATCAGGTGCAACTGACGTGCTGGGTGCATCAGGACCTGCTGAGGCAACTGCCAGGGCAACTTCTTGCGCAGATGCCTCACTGTCATCCCCAGAGGAGACCGTCGCTGCCACCTGTCCAGCCTTGGCTAGCCGAGTAGCTGCCTCATACTCAGATTCAGCATCTGAGTCAGACTCACTCAGGTCCTCAAAGCCATAGATGCGAGCACGCTTAGTGGGTTTGTCTCCAGCCTGCAGTCCAGCCTTGCGTTTGCCTGTCAATGTCCCACCAGCCAGGATTTCCTGTGCTGCTATGACGGCTGCAGAGAGTCTGTCCAGAGCCTCTTGCTGCTCACGTCTGACAGCTTCTGAATCCACCTGTGTCAACACAGCAGATCATTGCTGACACAGCAACTTGTAACAAATCACCTTTCAAGGGCGGCAGTTTGTGCACAAGTTGCGACTGAGCCATGGCAAACGCCCTTGTAAAGAAGTATAGCTTGTGAACATGTACAGCTGTACAGAGCACAGCCATGACCTAACCATGTCCAGTCAAGACAAAACCAATGCAGTAAATGCACTTAAAGCAGCTCTGCACGTCAACGTGCTGCATTTGAATTTTACTGGACTGTCTGCAGCTCGAAATTGCGTACGGGTAATGAATGCAGGCCTACTGTAGTATGACTGAATGTTTTGTGCGCCTGCCATACAACAGCAGGACCACTGGACATACCTGTGCTCGTGCTTCTTTCTGTGTAGCTTTCTGCTGCTCCTTGACATGTTTCAGAGCAACTTTCTCTAGCTCCCTTTCACGAGCTTCCGCAGCCCACTCTGCTAAGCGCTTCTCAGCATTTGCCTGACGTAAGCGCCTTCCGCTAAGGTCCCGGCAGGCGTCTACATTGTCTGTCAGAATAGCCCTTCCAGCTCCACGCAGCAGCGATCCGAAGCCACCCTTGCCACCAAGCAGCTGCCCAACTAAGTGCAGAGTGGAATCAGTCTCAATTCCATAGTCTCGCAAGGGTTTGTCGTCAGTAAGTACTCTGCCACCATACACCACACGCCAGTAGTTGCTAGAGACAGGCTCTCTGTCCTGCAGCAGTATGATAAATGTTTACGCATCCAACCTCAGACGGCATAACAACATTCAATAATCAGCTGATCTGGCTCTTATGTTTTGCACCTGAATTCGTCTGCGAAGACCTGCCAAGCTATCACTGAGATCAACTTCCAAAGCGATGGTGTTGCAAGTCAGACTTCTCACGAAGATCATCATGATGAGCTGTAAGCCAAAATCAGAAGGTGTGCAATTGGACTGCCTCTGCGCGCTCTGTCACACGATTTGCAGGCTTCAGCACAATTGTGAGGCTTCTCAGCAAGCAATCCAGGGACCAGTCCAGGGACGGTTGAGGCCCCAGAAGCCGAACTTCTGAAATTCCATGCACCGCAAGTTAGAATAGCGATCAATCAGCTGCGATACAACATTCCAGAACATACTGTAGTTTTAGCTCTTTGGGATACAGAACCGCACTAGGACTACATCTTGCAGGGCCAGGATTGTGATTTTGTCCTGTGAGGTCCCGTGGCCGCTATGTATCAGACAGCTGTATCACAACAAATTGTGCAGTGCCGTTGCCGACCTATACACACCCGTGCACAGCGTTTGTCCCCAGCACTGCGTTTTCAGAATAGCAGATTAGCTGACCGTGTGCAGCGCAACACAGCTGGCAGGCTTCGCCCCCTGCGTGCAAGTAAAGACGGCAAGCAAGGCCACAACAAGCCAAACCCACAGGTGAGCATGTGTATGCTCAACTGGCAGTCACACACGCAAACTCTTAAGACACCCTGCAAACCTTTAACCTGTTATGCAGCAACCAGAGGTGGACCCAGAGTCGATTCCCACAGATGAAGCAACTGAAGCAGATGAGGCTGTGCCCGCAACTGCGCCTGCCGCTGATGCTAGGTCAGCATTGATGCCTGCATGTGCAGAGGTTTGGTCAGTTATTGCCCTCATTTTGCACAGTCTTCAAGGCTGGCTGTGCATACTGCAGTGCTACCCAAGAAGGCAGCAAGGCTCAGCCCAAGGCAAAGGCACAGAAAGGCAGCCAGGCCTCACAAGCAAAGGGCAAGCCTGATTATGACAAGGCAGGTCCCCTGGCAGACTGGCTGAAAGATGCCGCAGCAGAGATGAAGAAGCAGGGCGTCAATCAGAAGTTTACTGTAAGCTTTGCATTCATGCAACACAGCATTGTCTTTGTAGCACCAGTCATGCTTAGCATGCATGCTGTAATTCCATCTGGCCATACGACAACAACACATGACAAACGATGATGGCAAACAATAACAGTTCAGCTGGATTCACACTGTACTCACATGACGGGCAGCATGTACCTGCTCTCTAAAAATTGGATATTGTGTGTGAGTGACCTGAAAATCTGCAAATCTGCTTGAGCCTGTGCTGCAGGACAGTTTTCTGGGAGACCTTGTGAATGAGATCTCCATGCAGACAGCAGCCACAGAAGCAACGTATGCTGCGGCGCAAGCAACAGCAGCACAGTTGCTGCAAGTCAGCAAGGACCAGTATATCCGGCTCAATGCAGACTTCGACAACTTCAGGCGACGAACGGTACGCTATCAAGCTGCCTTGTTCAAGCATGACATCCATTCGTTGCCAATGCCAATGCTGCAAGCTGACAGTGCTGAACATGCTGTGCCCAGCAAAGCTTCGTCACCTTGAACACCAGGTTGGCATGGATACATAACGCATGGATGCATAACGCATGGATGCACGTTTTCAGTACTTGGTCTGTGGTATGAACACATCAATTGTTTGTCAGCCACTCACAACAGGCACCCTTTGTGTTGGGTCAGAAGGCAAAGGTCACAATGGCAATAAGAAGTGCCTCAAGCAGCAGAGCCAACTGTGATTGATGCAAGCCACGAGCTTTTCTGAGACTGAGAATGCAGAACGGCAGCAACACACGCAATAGTACAGTTTGCAAGCCACACGTACTTGAAGTACAAACTCCTAGATTCAGCTGCATAGATGTCCTCATCTGTTACTAGGCAAGCTCTGTGGCCTTTTTACAATGCACTGGTAATGATGATAATGATGATAGGGACGCTGTTGGCAGCAGACTGATGTTGTAAGAGCTCTCTGATCAATCTTACTGCATTTTTGTTATTATTATTGTTATTACCATTACTATTTTTATTGTTATTACTATTATCATTATTGTTATTACTATCATTCTGATCAATCTCACTGCATGCAGGCAGGAGAGAAGCTGGCTCTCAAGGACACCACCAAGGGTGATGTCATCGTGAAACTGGTGCCTTTGATAGACAACTTTGAGGCAGCCAAGAACTCCATCAAGGTCCAGTCAGATGCAGAGCAGAATATTGTTGACTCCTATCAGGTCAGTGACCTGGAGCATGAGCTGGGCAGCATGTGGACTGGTGCATGTGGGCAGCATGTGGACTGGTGCATGTGGGCAGCATGTGGACTGGTGCATGTGCCTTTGCTCAGGTGCACTATCAAAGTGCTATGGCACTTATCAGTGCTTTTGCATGCAGCTGTTGTACATGCTCTGCAGCAGAATGTGGTGTGCATCATGCAGAACCAGCAAAAAGCACAGCCACAAAGCAAAGTGGCATGTCTACTGCTTGGCTGCAAGACTGAAAGCTGGTCACAACAGCTGTGTTAAAGTGATGCATGTATATGTACCTCACCCCGCAACATGTAGAAAAGGACAGAGACAATTTACGCCCTTGGTGATCAAAACAAAGCCTCCTGAGGCGGCAGCCTGAAGTGTGCATAAGGTGCAATGCTTAGCATGCTTCATTCTAGTGATGCTCACTGTCAGCCTTTGGCATTTATCAGCACATTCCTGTTTCATATGTTCAACTTGCAACAGCAACAGTTCAACCACGCTGAGACTAGCAGCACAAGAAGACAAGTCAACAAAACAGACGCTGCATGTGTCTGAACAGATGGAGACTTTGTGCTGCAGGGATTGTACAAACAGATGGTAGAAACCTTTAGGAATCTGGGGGTGGAGGCTGTCCCCGGGGTGGGTCACCCCTTTGATCCCAACTTCCATGAAGCCATTGTCTCAGAGCCCAACGATGATGTGCCGGATGGCACAGTTTTGCAAGAGTTCAGGAAAGGCTTCCAGTGTGGAGACCGCCTCATAAGACCAGCAATGGTCAAGGTACACACCCTTCAACTCAACGCTTCTTCTTCATATACTCATCATTCAATAGCAGAAGGAGTAAATAGATAGACATCCCTGACTGACTGACTGACTGAGTGAGGAGGGCCAAGGGAAGCTTAGGAACACCTCGAGCGTCTCCACATAGATTTGCCTACATGCAGGGTCTGTCGTGAGGCCGAAGCTCTGCATGTAACGTTTGTGCATTTTGCATGATTGATGCTGTGTGTTGACGTTAGCAGTTATTGTATCATTGCACCCTATACTCATGGGCCCAGGCTGTGCTTGCTGTGTCCTGCTATGCAAGCGTTCGTAATATAGCTCATTTGCTCCCTATTATGCGGCCCATTTGCCAATAGCAGCCTACGGCAATGCAGTTTCTATGTGCATGTCATGAGTTGGGGACTTGTTTGTACAGGTGTCTTCAAGTGACATACAGCCCCCAGCAAAGCAACCTAGCAAGGAGGGTGCGACCAATGGCGGTCAAGATGGTGACATAGATGTACAAGTGGAGGACACAGTTGATGCTGGGGCAAAATTTGACTAGAGTCATTGTGAATAGCTTGTTTGGTCCCTGTGAATGTGGCGCAACGTGTCATACCCGTGCTTGCCACAATCAAGTCATTCTGCAGCGACAACAATGGACAGCGCGTCTGCTGAAGGCCTGGCAGCGTTTCAGACCTGTTTTGGACATCTGGATGCCCTGGCTGTCGTTGCTTGATGATGTGCAGCTACATGAATGAAACAGCAATTAGGTACTACTATAGAATTTGTGCTAAATGTACTACTTAGTGGCATGCTTGCAACCCAAACTGCACATCATATATGATGTCATACCTCATGCACAATGTATGATGTGGTATATATTCAAAGAGTTCTGACATTGTCACGCGTGTGCATGCACTTTTGGTATACACACACTTGGCTTGGCAAGGAACGCTAACTCTGTTTCGCTACTTTCCCGCAGGGCATTCTCGCATCCCCACTCACACATCTAAGCTAACTTATGCCATATCGCAGACTTGGCGTGATTGCTCGTGCGGGTGAACGCGAATCACGTGCAGGGAACACTAAAGGAACGCTAACGCTTGCCTGTTTGTACTTGCAGCCAGCTGTACATGCTCCGATTAGTAATCGACACGTGAACCCATGAAACGAACGACTATCCGCTTTGAAACGTGAAGCATATGGTGCGTTGCGCAGCTGCCGAGGCGTTTCGTGATCACAGAAATAGGACGTGCCGCCTGCGCATAACACATCGCGCCTTCAACTCTGCCTACAGCTACTCCAAGCCGAGATTCCAGTGTGCACTACTGAAGGCAGGTACGAGCTTTACGAAACAGTGCGCAGGGTGCTGCACAAGAACTCAGGATGGAGATCGTGTAGTCAAAAGGACCTGCTTGCACATTTGATGCAATGATGATTCATACGTGTCGCATGGTTCCGTCAACGCGAAGGCGGCGCAGGCGGCACAGCCCTCAAATGCTTGCAGATTGCAGTCAGCTGAGCTTGACCCGTTTGCATCGCAGGTGTGTTCCCAAGAAACTCTGTGCGATGACAGTCAAAGTCAGCGCTAAGTTTGATGCAGGAAATATCGAGGTATGCAGAAGTCCACTCGCAATCATTGCTTGTGAGCTTAATCGGCTGAATGTTAACTCAACAGGCATCTGGCCCAGGTGGTCGACGCCAAAGACCCAAAAAACATTCAGCTCGAGATCAGACCGGACCCGTACTGCAAGGGTGATGACATCACTCACTTCCAGTAAGCAGGCCTTGTGCTCTGGAAAGTACCACACTTCAAAGTTAGGCATAGCCTGCTGTCAGCATTGCATGCCATGAGCATTACTCCGGTGCTTCTTGAACGGCTAGCATGCTGTTGCCTCACTGCAGGCATTCCGCATGGTCAGGTTAATACTAGTCTGGCTGAAGATCCAGTTCAATAAAAACATCGTTGCTGGACCAATTATCCTTTCTCACCATGCACATGAGAAACCTTCAACCAAGCCATTGCACTTTTGCATCAAACAGCTGCAATCTATTGCAGGTGGTTCCATTTCAGACTGACTGGTGTAAAAAACGAGCATCTAGTGGTGAAGCTGGTGAACGCTGGCAAGTCTAGTTTCCCAGAGGCGTGGCCCGGCTACAGAGCATGTGCATCATATGACTTGAAGGAGTGGTTCAGAGTCAACACTACATGGGATGACAAGACAGGAGTCATTGAGATGCAGCACATGTCCAACCATGTAAGCTTGACCATTCTGTTGTTGCTGCTGCCTGAACATGTATCAAGCACTCGCAGTGATTGTCATTGCTGGCTGAACTTGCCTGCATATATGTTGTGTATCTTGTCTGGAATGCTGCACACAATATGTACTCAGGTCATCTGGGCAGCCCTTGCAACAGCAGCGTATGTGCATTGTGATGTGTTTTGACAGGGCAATCAGGTTATGCCCTCTGCCCCAGCCCTCACATGGGTCATTCAGCTTGTCAAACCATGCTTGCGACTCCTCCCAGCACACCAATTGCTTCTTTATCCTTATGCTGCTCTGCTAAACTTCTTCATCCTTGTGCTGCGCTGCTGAACTAGACTTGGGCATTGTGCAGGATGCCATCTACTTTGCATACTTTCCTCCCTACAGCTATGTGAGGCATCAGGAGCTCATTGCACGCATCCATGCCAAGAAGAATGTCAGGCTTGAAGTCATTGGGGACACACTTGATGGCTATGACTTGGATGTTCTGCGCATTGGTGAGTCAGCCTAGTTGTGCACTTTGCACAGACATGCTGAGTGTCAGAGCTGACAAAGCTCTTCTCAATCCCAAAGTGTCTACATGTTACAGAAATGTCCACTTTACAGAAATGTTCATGCCACAAATCTCATCTCAGAAAAGCCCAGGTACAATTGAAATGCGTCTCTACAATGGGAGATGTTTTGGGGATCTATGGTTGCTGGCCTCTGTTGGGTCAGAACATTGGGCAGCCCAGTATAATCCTTGGCTTCTCATTAAGTTGACGCCAAAAGGCGTAGTCTTTTCTTTTCTTTTCTTGGGTCAGCACAGAAAGACCTATGCAAGAAATCTTTGACCAGCACAGTAGGAGAGAAACAGCATGTGCTGGCTTGCAGACTCTCTGCTATGTAGGGGCACGCATGCAGCAGAACTTTCCAAGTCAATTGGTGTTCATGAGCCCCGCTCCAGGGTTATTGTAGGCACAGCAAACCTAGGCCTAATCCCATACCTGCTGGGTGTGCAGGTCACCCTGGAAAGAACAAAAGAGTGATCTGGATGGTAGCCAGGCAGCACCCGGGTGAAGCCATGGCTGAGTGGTTCGTCGAGGGCTTCCTTGACCGCTTAACAGACCCACATGATGGTGCTTCAATGAGAGTGCTGGAGCATGCTGTCTTCTATGTGGTGGGTATTGCATCTCAACCTGACCAAAACTGCTGTAGTGCATGCTGCAGGCTGCAGGGATTGTATCATACCAGAAGGACAGTGTCAGCTGGTCAGTTTTTGTGTAAAGCACAGCCTCGGACTGCTTTGCTGCTGCTTGCATGCCTGTTCAACTGGTGTCTAGCGTGCTGATGACCTCTCAAAACATGTGGCTGTTGTCTGAAGATGCCCAATGTGAACCCAGATGGCAGCATACGAGGCCACTTGAGGACCAACGCAACGGGGGCCAACTTGAACAGGGAGTGGCAGGACCCCACACTTGAGCGTAGCCCTGAGGTACACAGTTGCTTTCATTCATTCATCAGTCTTGTGAAGCAATTGCTGGAGCTTGTCTCATCATTCTGTGAGTACTCAAATCCTTGCAGTCTTGCAGCCTCATACCAGCCATGCTCCACAAGCAGCTCTGTTGCTTTCTCACAGTGTCTTTCAGTATACAACGCTGGTGTTTCAGGTGTATCATCTGCTGAAGAAGATGGATGCTGTGGGCTGTGACCTGTTCTTGGACATCCACGGGGATGAGGAGATCCCCTTCAACTTTCTGGCGGGGTCAGAGGGCATCCCCAGCTTCAATGAGAGGCTGAGGGAGCTTCAAAACACCTTCATGACCGCCTTTGTGCGTGCCAGCCCAGATTTCCAGCCCAAGAATGGCTACACTGTTGATGAGCCTGGAAAGGCAAACCTGGCAATCAGCTCCAATGGGGTTAGTCACCACCAGCCATGGTTCTGCATGACAGTTCTTGTACAGCAGTGCAAACTTTTATGTCTGATCCTGTGTAGTGCTGGATACAATTTGCAAGTCCAGTGCAGATTTCATGCACAATGCGCTGACCTGTGCAGTCATTGAGCACTCAAACTCAATGTCTGGATCAAAATCTCAAAGTCGATGATACAAGTGCAGCTTGACATCTGCATCTGATTTCAAGCATGATGGTCAAGTACACAGCACACCTCAAATTTGCAGCGCAGAAACAAACGCAGGCTCCAAACAACTGGTATTGTATACAAAGTGTTTTGGACATTTGTCATTCATCGTCATCAAAGCACAGCCAAAAGTGTACAGACAAGCCTCATTTAGTAGTTTGCCTTGGTTTGTTTTGGGTTGGTTTTCTGAAATTCCAAGAAAGTATATCAAAGCTGAGTGATCTTCCCTTTTGCTCAGGTGGGTGAACGCTTCAAGTGCCTGTCATACACGCTGGAGATGCCCTTCAAAGACACCCAGGACCACCCAGACAATGTGCATGGCTGGTCAATAGACAGGGCCCGGCACTTTGGCGCTGCCATCTTGCAACCCATCTATGAAGTTGTGCCCAAGCTGCGGCAGCCAGTGCATAAGAGGGAAGAGGACATCACCGTTGTTCATGCTTGAAGTGCAGTCCCTGAAAGGCTGCTGCCATAAGACACTGCTGGAAAAGAGTCTGCTGTGACACAGCTTGTTGGCAGAAACAGTTTCAAGGCAAATGAAGCAGTCACAGACATAAATGATGATGATCTGGATACCACAGTGTCAAAACATGATGAGACTGTACGAGCAGCAGGGTAATGGAAGGTTCGAGTTTGGCAGTTTGTTCGGTGATCGGGAGGCTGCTCATTCAGTGCATTTCCAGATGTCGGTTGAGGCCAGGCACTGATGATTGTTGATAGTAGTATTAATAGAGTGAGATTGCTAGAGGCTAGTCAGAGTTCTGCATATCAGTTTGACAATGCCCTACACCCTAATTGAGTGTTGTTTTGTGTTTGATTTCATTCTATCAAGATTGCTTGTAGCATCATACCATATGGAATGATGCTGAATCTGCCTGCTTGTTTGCTCAAACTGGGCTGTACATGAGCAGCTTTGAGTTTGGGTTTGCCTATCCGGGTAGTTGTCGTTTTACAACAGATACTGCGCAACAAATACTGTGTCACTAATTGGGAGATCTCCCAAATCCTCTAGAGGAGTGATTGTATGTGCGGGTGTCTGTATCAGCGTGTGTACGGCATGAGCCATGAGTTGTAAATATGCAACAACAACAA
>JAABUK010006446.1_pt1 | contig 17524 bp, 18 predicted proteins | sample 5559141 | NCBI WGS metagenome assembly JAABUK01 (sample SAMN10711869, study PRJNA513367) | rock metagenome | isolation source: Antarctica rocks | place: Antarctica: Victoria Land, Pudding Butte nord | collected 2016-01-03 | reverse complement strand
ATGTACTGGGGTACAATAAATGAATGGAAGGAAAAATACAATAATGCTATTGAAAATTTATTGGCCACTACTGAATCAGAAAATGCATTGGCAGTATTATAGGCCCGCACATATAATTAATATATGGTAAACAAGGATGCAACGATAATTGTTACAGGGGCTGCCGGATTTATAGGCAGTTGCTTGGCAGGTTATCTGAACAGTAAAGGATATGCGAAACTGATTTTGGTGGATGATTTTAGCCGTGCCGATAAACTGCCCAATCTTAATAACAAACATTTCAATGTAAAAATTGAGCGTGAAACATTATTTCAATGGTTATCTGAACAAAAACCCACAGTAGATTTTGTATTTCATATTGGCGCAAGAACCGATACTACTGAATTCAATTATTCCATTCACCAGCATTTAAATCTGGAATACTCTCAGCTTATCTGGAATTATTGCACCGGTTTGAACATTCCATTAATATATGCTTCTTCTGCTGCTACTTATGGTAATGGAAACATGGGATATTCTGATGATTATAAAACAATTCAACATCTGCAACCGCTGAATCCTTATGGCATTTCTAAGAATGAATTTGATAAATGGGCATTACAGCAGGAAATATCACCATCATTTTGGGCAGGATTGAAATTCTTTAATGTATATGGGCCTAATGAATATCATAAAGGGCGAATGGCCAGTGTTATCTTTCACTCATATAACCAGATAATAGCAACAGGAAAAGTAAAACTTTTCAAATCTCACCGTTCGGATTATAAAAATGGAGAACAGCTACGGGACTTTATTTATATTAAAGACATTTTGCAAGTATCCCTTTGGCTCATGGAAAATCAACCGGAATCAGGAATCTATAATCTTGGAACAGGCATAGCCAGAACCTTTATTGATCTGGTAAATGCAACTTATGCCGGGTTAAACTTGCCATCGGAAATAGAATTTATTAATATGCCGGAGGACTTACGCGATAAGTATCAGTATTTTACTGAGGCAAACATGCTAAAACTGAGGAATGCCGGCTATAATAATGAATTTTTTACTCTTGAAAACGGAATAGATGATTATGTTAGAAACTTCCTTGTTCCGCTAAATTATTACTGAGCTTCAAACAATGTGCTGTCACCTGGATTTCCAATTTAATAAATCACACAATCAAAATCTGTAATGAGTAAAAAAATAGCAATCATTGGTGGTGGAAATCTTGGCACTGCCATAGCAGAAGGATTATTAAAAAGTGGATTTTCTGCACCAAAAGATATTATTGTTACTAAAAGGAATATCTCAACTCTTACCGCTATAAAACTAAAGGGTATTATTATTATGGAAAATAACAGTAATGCTGTTATGCAGAGTGAGTTGATTATATTAGCCGTTAAACCATTTCAGGTGAAAGATGTACTGGACGGTATAAAAGACCAGTTATCTCCCCGGCACATTTTAGTTTCAGTAGTGACAGGAATACTGATTACTGAAATTCAGGAAGTGATTACCATTAAATTGCCTCTTTTCAGAGCCATGCCTAATACTGCAATTGCAATCAGTGAAAGCATGACCTGCTTAAGTCATACTAACGCAGTACAATCTGATATTAGTTATGTACACGATCTATTCTCAACATTAGGTAAAGTTGTTACAATAGATGAAAAGTTAATGAATGCAGCCACAGTTCTCGGAGCTTGTGGAACTGCATTTGCTATGCGGTACATCCGTGCAAACATCCAGGGTGGTATCGAAATTGGTTTTGATGCCCTTACTGCAAGTTTGATTGCTGCTCAAACCGTTAAGGGAGCAGCTGAATTGTTGCTTCAGCAAGGTACACACCCCGAACAGGAAATCGATAAGGTAACCACTCCAAAAGGTTGTACAATTGCAGGGTTAAATGAAATGGAGCATCAGGGCTTTAGTTCCTCTCTTATTAAAGGTATTTCTACCAGTTACAATAAAATTTCAAAAGATTAATATTTTCAGAAAACTAAAATATTGCAATTGTTATATTCTATAGTTTAATTTTATTCTTGTTCTACATTAAATAATTATTACCGTTAATTTTATATACTTTTTCATTGTTTAGATAATATTTTTTATATAAAACATATTTTGGCTAACATTATAATATTTTATAATTTTATTCGAATCAAACCTAAATCTAATATGAAACACAAATCTTCTCAATATATTTTAATTCTTGAAATTGTTCTTATTTGTATTTTCCATACGGTAAAAATTATTAATTCTGAAAATCACTCCTCTAATGATTCAAAATTTAAATTTTCATTTTTAAAAAGCAATCATTCACTTAATAAGATAAAAAGAAGCTCAATTAAATAAATATAAGCTGGGCCTTTACCAACATTTTGATATCTCTAGCCTCTTTTTATATACAAATAATTCTACATTATCTTTCCAGGTTAAAATGGAATGTATACAAGGCATTTTCTAAAACTCTTAAATATAAGATTTTGTTTTAAAGGGTTAAATAAAAAAATGTACTTTTACATGACCTCCCGGATTTTCTTATCCAGTTATTTTCCGCAGGTCTAACAGGGAAGGATAATCACAAAACATAATTTAAACATCTATTACAGTATAATTTTATGCCGTAGTAATTTTTTATTTAAGTGATTACTTCATGTAACAGAGAGATTAGGCAAGGTTAGCGGAACTCTTCCATAAAATATTATAAGATCATTTGTATATAATTAATAACCATTATTATGGCTAAGTATATTTTTGTAACCGGTGGTGTAACTTCTTCATTAGGTAAAGGCATTATTGCAGCTTCGCTTGCAAAGTTATTACAAGCCAGAGGCTTAAAGGTAACCATTCAGAAATTTGATCCATATATCAACGTAGATCCCGGAACATTGAATCCTTATGAACATGGTGAATGTTATGTTACTGACGATGGCGCTGAAACAGATCTTGATTTAGGCCACTACGAACGTTTTTTGAGCACAGCTACTTCCCAGGCTAACAATGTTACTACCGGAAGAATTTATCAAACAGTAATTAATAAAGAAAGAGAAGGCGCCTATTTGGGAAAAACAGTGCAGGTGATTCCACATATTACCGATGAAATTAAAAGAAGAATGCAATTATTAGGTAAGAAGGGATTTGATGTCGTAATCACTGAGATAGGTGGAACTGTAGGTGATATAGAAAGTTTACCCTTTATTGAGGCCGTTCGTCAGTTACAATGGGAATTACCTGAAGAAGATTGTTTGGTGGTGCATCTTACCCTTATACCTTATCTGAAAGCGGCGAAGGAACTAAAAACCAAGCCGACGCAACATAGTGTGAAGTTATTGAGCCAGGAGGGCGTTCATCCAGATATTCTTGTTTGCCGAACCGAAGAGCCGCTATCTGCCGAGATACGAAAAAAAATAGCTTTATTTTGTAATGTAAAGCTGGAAGCAGTAATTGAAGCTGCAGATGCTTCCACAATCTATGAAGTACCTCTTTCTATGATGCGTGAAAAACTGGATCTTATTTGTTTAAAAAAGCTGAATATTATCGGTTACAGGGAACCTGAATTAAGCAGATGGAAAGAATTCCTTGATAAATTAAAATACCCTAAAAGCCGGGTCACTATCGGACTTATAGGTAAATATATTGAATTACAGGATGCCTACAAGTCTATACTGGAAGCGTTCATACATGCAGGGGCTTTGAATGAATGTAAGGTTCAGGTGGTAAATGTTCATAGTGAGTTCATCACTGATGTAAACGTTTCTGAAAAATTAGATAGTCTGGATGGGTTATTAGTAGCACCCGGATTTGGTCATAGGGGGATTGAAGGAAAAATTACAGCTGTAAAATATGCCCGTGAAAATGGTTTACCTTTTTTTGGAATTTGTTTAGGGATGCAGATGGCTGTTATTGAGTTTGCGAGAAATGTGCTTCATCTTAAAGATGCACATTCTACCGAAATGAATGCACAGACACCGGATCCTGTTATTGATCTGATGGAAGAACAGAAAAAAATAACTGTAAAAGGCGGAACAATGCGGTTAGGGGCTTACCCTTGTAATATAAAACCTGCAAGCCTTGCCTATTCAATTTATGAAAACGAGGAAATCAGCGAACGCCACCGCCATCGGTGGGAATTTAATAATGCATATCTCGATCAATGTGAAAATGCTGGATTGATTGCAAGTGGAAAAAATCAGGAAACAAACCTTGTAGAAATTATTGAATTGGTAAATCATCCGTTCTTCATTGGAGTACAATACCACCCTGAATTAAAAAGCACTGTAGAGAACCCGCATCCTTTATTTGTTCATTTTATAAAAGCATCTAAGGAATTTGCTGATCGAAAGAACTCAGTTAGAAATCCTTTACTGCAAAGTGAAATGATCTGAAAACGGGTCTCCGCTAAACAGCAAAATCCTTATTACACCGGAATAACAAATCTTAACAGGGCAGCGCTGAACTACCAGTTCCTGACTGTCCCCTCAAACCCCTATCTTTGCCCTCTTAAAATTTTTTATAATGGGAATGGATCGTAATACGGTGATTGGATTTGTGTTACTAGCGATATTATTGTTTCTTTATTTATTTATATCAAGTAAAAACAGTCAGGAGTTCATAAAGCAGAAAAAGATTTATGATGATTCTATAGCTCTTATTAATTCAGCAAAAAAATCAAATATCCCTGCTTCAATGGATAGCATTAAAACTGTTATCAGGGATACAGCTGGCTTTAAAAAAGCATTATATGGCTCAGAGCAGTTTATAACTGTAGAAAATAATTTAATAAAGGTTATTTTTTCTAATAAAGGAGGAAGGCCTACTTCGATTTTTCTTAAAAACTATCGTTCCTACGATAGTACGCCGGTTCAGTTAATGGGTGCTGAAGATAAAATTTCATATCCCGTAAATACTGGTCCTAATCAAACTGCACAGGTCACTGACTTATTCTTCTCTGCTGGTTCTGTTATAAAGGCCTCCAATGGTGATCAAACAATTTCCTACCAGCTCACTGGACCTAACGGCGAAGTACTTACTCACCAGTATATTATTCAGGCAGATAATTACGCTATCGATTGGAATATACAAGCCAATGGTGTAGATAAACTATTCAGCCAGGGAAATCTCAATATTAATTGGCATGCACAACCAGTTCAGCAGGAGAAATATGCTATGATTGAAAGGCAGGCAACGAATACAAATATTTGTTTTTCCGAGAATAATGAATTTGATTATATCTCATCTAAAACTGAAAAAAAGTTTGAAAAACCTATCCAGTGGGTGTCCGTCTCACAACAGTTTTTTAGTACTATTTTAAGGGCGAAAAACAGTTTTAATTCTGGAGAGGTTAATTGGGTTAGGGAAACGGCTGACACTTCCCATCTAATCGCAAAAGTTGATGGGAATTTTCAGGCAAAATTTCCTGCCGGATCTTCGGCCATCATACCACTTCAATTATATTACGGTCCCAACGATTTTTACATATTAAAAAAACAGGCTCCTGATATGGACCGTATCGTAAACCTGGGAAGAGATCTGTATTCTTTTGTGCGACCGGTAAATATTTATATAATTATGCCTGTATTTAATTTCTTTAAGAAATTTATTGGCAGTTATGGTGTAGTGATCATGTTGTTGACGCTGTTTATCCGTTTACTAACTTCTCCTTTAATATATAAAAGTTATCTGAGCGGGGCTAAAATGAAAGTATTACGCCCAGAAATGGATACTTTAAAAAAGAAACACGGTACTGATCAGCAGGCATATGGAATGGAACAAATGAAATTGTTTCGAGAAGCTGGAGTAAATCCATTAGGGGGATGTATACCAGCGCTATTGCAAATTCCAATTTTCTTCGCATTGTATAGTTTTTTTAACTCTAACATAGTATTAAGAGGCCAGTCTTTTTTATGGGCAAAGGATCTTTCAGTATACGACTCTATAATAAACCTGGGCTTTAGTATTCCTTTTTATGGAAATCACGTAAGTTTATTTACCTTACTAGCAGTAGCAACAAGTTTTCTGATCAGTTTATATGGTATGAGTAATGCTCCTGACCAAAATAATCCGGCATTAAAATACATGCCCTATATTTTCCCAGTTTTACTATTAGGATTTTTTAACAAACTGCCATCAGCGTTAACCTGGTATTATACAGTGTCAAATGTAATAACCCTTGTAATGCAGTGGGTAATTCAAACCTATATTATTAATCATGATAAAATTTTGGCAAAAATAGAGGAGACAAGAAAGAAGCCCAAAACAAAATCTAAATGGCAGGAGCGGATGGAACAAATGCAGCAAGCCCAGCAAAAATTGCCTCAACAGAAAAGTAAAAGTCCTGGTAAATAATGCTAAAACAATATGCAAAAGTTCACACTAGTGTCGTGTCAACAAAATAATGTCTGATATTTAGTATTTTAGTTCCAAATCTCATGGTACGTTATAAGGTTACACTTACTAAAATAGAACGTGATGAGTTGGAGGTGATACTTAATAAAGGCAAGCATACATCTGAACAATTTAAGAATGCCTGCATATTACTAAATTGTGATGAAGGAAAATACAGTAATAAGTTAATTGATGAACAAATAGCTCAAGTTCTTAATGTGAGTACTAAGACAGTAGAACGTGTGAAGCAACGTTTTGTAGAAGAAGTTTTTCAAGCATGTATGGAGCATAAATGATATCCTGCAGTCAAAACGCATAAAACGGACGGAGATTTTGAAGCACATTTAATTGTTATAAGTTGTAGTAAAGCACCTCAGGGATATGCTCGTTGGTCGTTACGCATGTTAGCAGAAAAAATGGTTGAGCTTAAATATGCACAGAACGTATCTCATGAAACAATACGCAGGGTTTTAAAAAAAACGAGTTGAAGCCATGTCGTGTGAAAGGCTGGATAATACCACCCTTTGAAAGCGGATATTTTGTGGCACATATGGAATTAGTATTGGATGTTTATAAAATGCCTTATAATTCAGATCTTCCGGTTGTTTGCATGGATGAGTCGCCTAAACAGTTAATAAAAAAAACCCGCGTCCCCATAGTCAGCAAGCCGGGCAGTGATGCTAAAGTAGATTTTGAATATGAACGCTGCGGGGTAGCTAATATTTTTATGGCCAACGAGCCTTTAACTGGTAAACGATATGTAAAGGTTACGGAAAAGAAAACAAAAACAGATTGGGCTGCCTTCATTAAAGAAATAGCTGATGAGCATTATCCGAGCGCCAAGAAAATACGTTTGGTAATGGACAATTTGGGAACGCATAAACTTGCTGCATTGTATGAAACATTTGCTCCGCAGGAGGCAAAACGAATTTGTGATAAATTTGAGTTTGTATATACACCCAAGCATGGCAGCTGGTTAAACATGGCAGAGATAGAATTACATGTATTAATGAGTCAATGTTTGGCCGCAAGGATAGATAATATCGAAAAAATGAAAGAAGAAGTTTCCGCATGGCAACAAAGCCGTAATAATAAGGAGGCTAAAATTAATTGGCAGTTTACTAATGAAAAAGCAAGAATAAAACTTAAAAGACTTTACCCGACAATATTGACTTGACATGACACTAGTGTTATGTCAACCTTAAATTGTCGCTTTTGCAATCAGCCGTCAGCTATCAGATATTGGGAGGAAATACATTACACATTAGCGTCCTAATAGCAGATAGCTGACGCCAGATGGCAGAATTTACAGTCAGTTTATGCTTGAGATAACAATGGCCTTTCTTCAGGCTATTTTTTATAGACAACGTATTACATGTTATTAGACGTCTATGGATAGCATTGCATAATTTACTAATAATGAAAAATATACAGTTAAAAGTTTTTTTCTTTTTTCTTTTCGCTTATTCTTTTGCCAATGCGCAAAAGAAGGTGTCCGATCTGTCATTAGTTTACGAGGCATCCATAACTACCGGTAGTAAAGAGCCCAAACTCGCAGATGCCTTTGATGGCGCCACGACTACTGTTTATATCAAAGGTACCATGAGCAGGTCTGAAATGGTGAGTGCTCTTGCTTCGTTTACAACCATTCATGATGCTACAACTGGCTCCTCTGTAATTTTACAGGAAGTAAGTGGCCAGAAATTATTAATCAGAATGACTGCTGACAACTGGAAAGATAAAAATAAACGTTACGAGGGAATTACATTTTCTAATACCGAGGAAACAAAAACTATTGCCGGATACAAGTGTGTGAAGGCTTTAGCTAAAATGAGCGATGGTGCCACGTTTTCTGTATTCTATACAAAAGAAATTATTCCGGATAATATTGAGTATAATTACCAATTTAAGAATCTCGAAGGTTTACCGTTGGAATATGAATTAACCCAGGGTTCTCTCACGATTAAAAATACTGTTTCTAAGATAAATTTGAATCCGGTGCCAGTTTCAAAGTTTGATATTCCAAAAAATGGATATAGGGAACTAACTTATGAAGAAAGTAGAAAGCTGGGAATTGGGCAATAATTATAAATAATTTAAGGAAAATTGCAGCGCTTAAAATCTTGAGATTGTAAATTATTTACAAAGTTTAATCCTAAGTTGAAGAAGCTGAAGATTGGATTTTGAACTTATTTCTTCAGGTTTTAAAGGAACTTTATATTTATTTGGAAGAATATAGGTAACATTCCCTTTCTGGTATGTAACAAGAGAATTGTAAGATATGAAGTCTGTAGTTTTTTCTTGGCTAATTATCAGACTTCCATGATAATTAAGTCTATTTTTTAAAGTAAAGCCTCGTGAAGTTCGGATGGGAGTAAAGCCGGATTGGAGAGATTTGTTTTTAGATTTATTTTTATCACCACCAATACTTCCAAAAGTAAAAAACGTAAGCCCTATCAGTATGGTACTGATAATTAGTTTTCTAAAACTCAAGCCTGATTGGTGATTAAACTTTAACATCTTATACAAATGTAATCAAAAAGAATGCTAAAAAGCAAGCTTTCATCGTTATTTTTAAAATTTACTTAAAGTTATAGATGGAAAATCTTATAATCATGCCTTATTGGAATAAACATTTTCAAAAATACTACCTTGCTATAAAATTGCTTAATTTACATCAACTCAATATTCATGAGAGGAAATCCTTACCAAGAAGACAGGGAAGAAATAAAGGAATTACTTAACCAATACCAGAATTTAAAAGCTGGTCGAAGTCATTCCTATCTCGATGAGGAGTCATTTGAAAGAATTATTGATTATTTTGATGATACCGAAGACCTAACACAGGCGCTCGAAGCTGTTGATTATGCTGTGGAGCACTATCCATATTCTTCCATAATTCAATTAAAGAAAGCAGATTTATTAATTGCCGCAAGAAGGTATTATGATGCCTTACATACTCTAGACCAGGCTGAATTACTTGACAGCCGGGATATTAATCTTTATATTTTAAAAACTGACGTATACCTGGCTCTTGACCAGCAACAAAAAGCCGTGGAGTTACTTGAAAACGCTCTAAATCTTTTTGAAAGTAGAGAAAAGATTGAATTACTATTTGAATTGGCGGATGTTTATGATGATTATGAAGAATTTGATAAAATTTTTGACTGCCTTAAACTGATTCTGGAACTTGATCCAAAGAATGAAGAAGCATTATATAAAATTTGCTTTTGGACAGATTTTACAAGAAGAAATGAAGAAAGTATTCTTTTGCATCAGGCTATTATTGATGAGTATCCTTATAATGAATTAGCCTGGTTTAATCTGGCAGCTGCTTATCAGGGAATAAAATTGTATGAAAAATCAGTAGACGCTTACAAATATGCGGTAGCCATAGATGAAAAGTTTGATTATGCTTATCGCAACATGGGGGATGCTTTTATAAGGCTGCGAAAATTTAAAGATGCTATTGAGGTGTTAGAAAAAGTTTTAGAGTTGTCGCGGCCGGAGGATGTAATATTTGAAGCCATTGGTCATTGTTATGACAAATTGAAAAATTTTGCACAAGCCCGGTTTTATTACCGCAAAGCCTCGCATTTAAGTCCGGATGATAGTAAACTATACTATAAAATAGCCACCACTTATATACAGGAACAGCAATGGGGACAAGCTGTTAAACAATTGGAATCTGCTATGCAGATTCATCGCATGCAACCTGAGTATAATCTGGCAATGGGCGAATGTAAAATGCAGTTAGGTAATATTAAAGATGCTATACAGCACTTTACAAATGTAGTACGATCAAGGCCAAAAAATGTTGCTGGTTGGGAAGCACTGATTCGCTGTCTCTACAATGTAGCCTATTACGAAGAAGCTCTTGAACAGGTGTTTGCTGCAATTAAGCTAACTGAAGGTAAAGCATTATTCATCTACTATTTAAGCGCTGTATATTTTGCTATGTCAAAACCAAAAGAAGGCTTATTGCAATTGCAGAGAGCAATAGTAAAATCCCCTAAATCTCTTAAAAAGTTTATAAGTTTAAATCCATCCATACTTCAAAGTCAACTCGTTGTTGACCTGATCGCAGGTTTTAAGCGTAACCGTTCCATCTAACTGCCCGTATATTATTTCTTATTAATTGATCTGCTGTTATTTAAGTAACTGTTTCCTATTTTTGCGCCTCTTACATATGTAACAAGGTAATTTTAAACTATAGTAGCAAGATGAACTTTTATCTCTCACAGATTCCTGAAAGAAACCTGAAACCCCGTGCCCATGGTATAACAATGGTTATGGATAAAGGACTAAGTATAGAGGAAGCTAAGAATTTTATGAGTGGTGCTCATCCTCATGTAGATATCGTAAAGCTGGGTTTTGGCACTTCTTATGTTACACCAAATCTTAAAGAGAAATTAGAAGTTTATCGCTCTTATGATATCCCGATTTATTTTGGAGGAACATTATTTGAAGCTTTCCTTATCCGTAATCAATTTGAAGATTATATTAATGTTTGTAAAGAATTTGGGATCTATTATATGGAAGTTAGTGATGGATCTATTACAATACCTCATTCGGAGAAGTGTGGTTATATAGAGAAATTAACTAAGTATGGAACTGTATTGAGCGAGGTAGGAAGCAAGGACGCCGCTCATATTATTCCTCCGTATAAATGGATAGAATTAATGAAGGCAGAATTGTTGGCAGGCGCTTCATATGTTATTGCGGAAGCCAGAGAAACCGGAAATGTCGGGATATACCGTGGTAGTGGTGAAGTGAGGGAAGGCCTGGTACAGGAAATATTAACTCAGATTCCTGAAGAAAAAATAATTTGGGAAGCCCCGCAAAAAGCACAACAACTTTACTTTCTTGAACTGATTGGTTGTAATGTGAATCTTGGCAACATAGCTCCTTCAGAAATGATAGCTTTAGAAGCCATGCGCATCGGACTTCGGGGAGATAGTTTTGATCTTTATTTAAACAAAGAAGTTTTGTTATGAGAATGTTTGGTCTGATAGGATATCCATTAAGCCATTCCTTCTCAAAAAAATTTTTTAGTGAGAAGTTTTTGAATGAAGGTGTGACTGACTGCATCTATGAAAATTTTTCGATTCCTTCCATAGAGCAGTTTGAACAACTTATTGCTCAAACACCATTGGAAGGACTGAATATTACCATTCCTTATAAACAGCAAGTAATTCAATATTTACATATGACGAATAAGGTGGTAGCTAAAATCGGCGCCTGTAATTGCATTAAGTTTAAGAATGGCAAATTATATGGCTACAATACTGATACCATTGGATTTGAGCAATCACTAAAAAAATACCTCCTTCCACATCATACAAAAGCTATTATCCTTGGAACAGGGGGAGCTGCCAAAGCGATCATGTATGTTCTGGAAAAACTGAAAATTAGCTATATATCCGTTTCTCGTAATGAAGCCGGAAAAGAAGCTCGATTTTTATCTTATGAATCACTAACCGATGATCTGATAAGATCGCATACTTTAATCATCAATACCACACCGCTGGGAATGTATCCTGATATTGATACTTACCCTCCAATAAATTATGATTTGCTTACTCCTTTGCACTATCTTTTTGATGCAATATATAACCCCGCAATGACTTTGTTTTTGAAAAAAGGAAAAGAAAAGCATGCTAGTGTTCAAAACGGTTTTGATATGTTAATTATTCAGGCCGAAGAAAGCTGGAGAATATGGAACAATGATGAAGAATAATATCACATACAACTGAAACTACAGCAAACATTTGTTATCGATCCTGACCCGGACTCATTAATTTTGATTTTACATATTCCGGCAACACTTCAATCTTTTTATTTTTGTAATCATAACTCACCATTCCGGTTTTTGCTGTGGCAATGATTACACTTTTTTCTTCAGCCTCTAGTTCAATTTTGTAATATAGTTCAAAAGTAAATTTCGTAAAATCTCCGGCAGATATCAAAACCCTAATATTGTTTCCATAAAACAATTCCTTTTTAAAATCAATCGCAACATCACTCATTATCAAACCTACTCCACCAATGTCTAATTCATTATAACCAAGATATCTCAGGAACTGTACCCGAGCTTCATGAAGTAAAGACAGAATGGTATCGTTTCCTACATGTCCGCCATAATTTATGTCTGTTACCCGTATAGGAATAACGGTGCTGAATGAGTATGTAGCAGGTAGAGCGAATTTAATTCGTGGCATAAAGAAGACTCATGTATAAATCACTATTTAAACAAATAATTACTAACCACTACTAATTATCCTTCATTATAAGATCCTTAAAATCGAGGATATCCATGAAATTAGTGGAAGAAGGTACAAAAGAAGTATTGATAATTTCATTACGCCAATCCTGAAACCGCGATTTCCATATAAGGCTTTCAAGGAAGTTTTTATCGAAATATCCATCAACTTCATCAATGTCACTATCATCATTAATAAATAAAAGCATATGAAGAAACTTTGAAGAAATTTTGGTCTGCTGGCCATTGGGACCAGTGATACTTATATATTTAGATCCTGGGTTATTTACAATCTCAGGATCCTGAATAATTACACCGTTAGCATTACGGATAGGTTTCGCAGCAATTATAATCTGTAATTCATTACCCCGGAAAAGTGAATTTCTTACTTTAGTATTTTGTAATACCTTGTTATTTTTCGTAAAGTTTTTATTGGTTTTATAAGTCGTTACCGCAGGTGCTTCCATGATTTCTTCAGCGTCAGGTATACTTATTAAGGGTAATGACTTTACAATCGGATCTTCAGTTTGAGCTTTTTTATAATTTGTAATAAAAGTATGACTTGTAGTTAATTGATTCTTTAATACATTCACGTTATTGAAAAATAGAATTCCAACCACTATAAATCCCACTATAGCAGCCGCCGCTGTATAAGATAAAAACCTGTTTTTTCGTTTTATTATTGAAAAATTTTCTGTTGTTCTATCCTCTTTTTTAAGGGATGTTATGATAGTACTCCATGTATTAAGGGGAGGATCTACTTCATAGTTAAATAATTTATTTGAGATGGGTAACAACTCTTTGTTTGCTATCAGCTCTTCTGATATATAATCCCAGGCAACTAGCGGGGGCTGAACCTCAAAACTGTTTACTTTATCTTTATATGTTTTTAACATTATTTTCTGATAAGCGATTTGCGTTTTTCATCTAAAAACTGTTCCACTTTTTTCTTCAATATACTTTTAGCTCTGGCTAACTGGGATTTGCTGGTACCTTCATTGATATTTAACATTGTACCGATCTCTTTATGTGAATATCCCTCAATCGCATATAAATTAAACACTGTGCGATAGCCTGGAGAAAGTTCCTGAACAAGTAAAATAATGTCTTTCTCAGCAAGCCTATCCAATGCATTAAGTGAGCTGTCCTCTACTACTAAATCTTCCTTTTCAGTGATACTAAATAGATTTGTTTTCTTTCTGAAGTATTCAATAGAGGTATTTACAAATATTCTTCTTATCCATCCTTCAAATGATCCATCTCCTCTAAAACGATTAAGATTCCTAAAAATTTTTATGAATCCTTCCTGTAACAAATCTTGTGCATTTTCAGCATTGTTGGAATAACGAAGACAGACAGCATACATTTTAGGAGCAAAACGTTTATATAATTCCTCCTGCATTTTGCTGTCTCCGTTTAGACATCCTTTTATTAAGTCGGCTTCATTAATATTTAGGTTGCTTATTATGCTCACTATTAAATTTTTATACGCTCTGTCGATTGTTAGTTACTATCTGTTGCAAAAATACAACCATTTTATCTATTGCTTTTTTACGGTGACTAAAGAACCCTTTTTCTTCCAATGTCATTTCCCCAAAAGTCTTGTCGGTACCTAAAGGAATAAATACTGAATCATACCCGAATCCATTTGTTCCTTTGGGGTGATAGCCGATGCTTCCTTCGCAAATCCCTTCGAACAAAAATTCACCATTATTTAATTTAAGTGATATAACCGTTCTAAAACGGGCGGTTCGGTTTATAATATTTTTCAGTTTATGTAAAAGTTTTTCAATATTATTATTAAATAGTCTGTCTCCCTCAGAATATCTGGCACTCATTACTCCAGGTTCACCATTTAAGGCATTCACTTCAAGACCTGTATCTTCACTGAAGCAATTCTTACCGGTTAATGAAAAAATAACATTAGACTTTTCGGAAGCATTAGCTTCAAGAGTATTATAAGGTTCGGCAATGTTAATATTAATACCGGCTTGTTTAAGGGTGATAATGCTTATAATATTTGCTATAGCAGATTGTATTTCAGATGCCTTATGGTCATTATTGCTTGCAAAAATCAGTTCAAACATAAGTTAATCTTCATATTTAAAAGTTATCTGATGCGGGGGGTAACAAACTATAATTTAAAAAATTGCTGTAAGCTAAGCCATAATCTGCTCTTCAGTTGTTTGCTCTCATTGGTGGTCATAAATAACTTTTCAATAGCGGGTACACTCATAACTGAAATTCCTTTTCGATATACCGGACTGAAAAAATCCATTTTTTCATCGTCAAGGATATCAGATACGCATTCACCAAAAAGCAGTATGGATTTGGAGTTTAATATACTCATGTTCTCTTCATTCGCTTGCTCTTTAGCAGTATTAATAATTGCGATGTCTCCAATATCTAATTTGCATGCAATTAATATTTTGCTCAAGAATTCCAGATGTTCCTCAGGTAAATGTATTACCTCGGGATAATGCACAAGTATCAGGATATTCTTCAAATTATCTCCAAGAAAATGTGTGGTATATCTTGGTTTAAAATTGTCATCTATTGCAGTCTTTACATTTCTTTTACTCCCATTTAAAATTATTTCAACAAGGTTATCCTTATAAATATCCGCAATAATAGTTTTAGGTAAAATAATATCGTTAAAACTCATGTTTGTAGTATGTAATGGGATTCTATTATTTTTTGTTGTTTATTTATAAGTATAAACTAACAACTGTTAGTTAAAATTGGCTCCCTATTTTGCTGCAGGAAATTTTGTTTGTTTCTTTGTAGCAAATTTATAATTTATTATGGTTGCTACTAATGAGATAAATATAACAAAAACTGAAAGGAGTAAGCTTCACGATGCACCATTGGAGAAAATGCCATTTGGAAAATATTTTACTGACCATATGTTGGAAGCTGATTATGAAAATGGCGAATGGAAGAATGTAGAAATCAAACCTTATCAACCGTTGCTGGTAAATCCGTCGCTAGCTGCTTTGCATTATGGACAGGCAATATTTGAGGGTATTAAAGCATATAAGGATGCTGAAGGAAATGCAATAATATTCCGACCACACGATAATTTTCGCCGGTTTAATATTTCTGCAGAAAGAATGGAAATGCCTGCGGTTCCTGAAGAAATTTTTATGGAAGGGATGCGACAGTTGGTGGAACTTGATAAAAACTGGATTCCTGTAAAGGAAAACCACTCTTTGTACATACGTCCTTTTATGTTTAGTTCAGATGAAGTTATAGGTGTTAAGCCTTCAGATAATTATAAATTCTTAATTATTCTGAGTCCTACAGGGCCGTACTATGCAGCTCCCATGCGTATTTATGTTGAAGAGAATTATACAAGAGCCGCTCCCGGAGGAATTGGGTATGCTAAAGCCGCCGGAAATTATGGTGCCAGTATGCGTGCAACAGCAGAAGCAAAAAGAAAAGGGTATGATCAGGTGTTATGGACAGATGCCTTTGAACACAAATATGTTCAGGAAATTGGTACCATGAATGTTTTTTTTATTGTTGGAACTACAGCAATAACTCCCGATCTTGAAAATGGTACAATCCTCGACGGAGTAACCCGCAGCAGTGCAATAACTATATTACAAGAAATGGGATTCACCATAGAAGAAAGAAATATCAGTATAGATGAAGTGATGGATGCGCATCATTCAGGCACATTAAAGGAAGTATTCGGAACAGGCACAGCGGCTACTATTTCCCTGATCAAAGAATTGCGGTATAAAGATTATATTATGAATTTTGATGTGGCAAACTGGACAATTGCAATCGAACTGAAGAAGAAACTGGATGATATCAGAGAAGGTAGGGTAAAAGACCGGTTTGGCTGGATGTGGAAGGTTTAAAGTATAATTCCCGGTATAATTAAAAGATTATTCCATTGGTTTAATTTTAAATTTGTCTGTTAGCTTATAAGAATTCAAAACTTTCTCTATTATTTTTCATTTTCTTTTCCTATTTCATTTGCTTACCATACCTTTGCCGTCCAAAATAAAAGGGTTAGAATGCCTACAATTCAGCAGTTAGTTCGTAAAGGAAGAGAAATTATCAGGGCGAAAAGTAAATCCAGAGCTCTGGATGCTTGTCCTCAAAGACGTGGGGTCTGTACCCGTGTATATACCACTACTCCTAAAAAACCCAACTCTGCCTTACGCAAGGTGGCAAAGGTTCGTCTTACCAATAAAATTGAAGTTATTGCCTATATTCCTGGTGAAGGACATAACTTACAGGAACACTCCATTGTGTTGATTCGGGGTGGACGTGTTAAAGACCTGCCAGGAGTGCGTTATCACATTGTTCGGGGCAGCCTTGATACAGCTGGTGTTAAAGATAGAAAAAAAAGCAGGTCTAAATACGGCACTAAAAGAGAGAAAGCGGGTGCTAAGGCCCCGGCTAAAAAATAAGTTAGTTGATTTTCATTACACACCTTACAAAAACCATTAAAACTAGTTTTTAATAAACAGCGACACTATGAGGAAAGCACAAGCAAAGAAATTGCCTCTGGCCCCAGATGCCAAATATAATGATAAACTGGTTACAAGGTTTGTAAATAACCTGATGTGGCAAGGTAAAAAAAGCGGCGCATTTAGTATATTTTATGATGCATTGGATAAGGTAGCAAAACAAACTAATGAAGACGGCTATGAGATTTGGAGAAGGGCTTTGGCAAATGTAACTCCTGCTGTAGAAGTTCGTAGCCGTCGGATTGGTGGCGCAACTTTTCAGATTCCTGCGGAAGTACGTCCTGACAGAAAAATTTCATTAAGTATTAAATGGCTTGTTCGTTTCAGTCGTGAAAGAAACGGAAGAAGCATGGCTGACAAATTAGCTAATGAAATTGTTGCAGCAAGTAAAGGCGAGGGCGGCGCATTT
>JAABUK010006444.1_pt1 | contig 17526 bp, 7 predicted proteins | sample 5559141 | NCBI WGS metagenome assembly JAABUK01 (sample SAMN10711869, study PRJNA513367) | rock metagenome | isolation source: Antarctica rocks | place: Antarctica: Victoria Land, Pudding Butte nord | collected 2016-01-03 | reverse complement strand
TCATTAGGATATCTGGATCAAAAAGGGATAATGATAGAGTCCTGGTTTAAAAGGTACTCTGCCCGTTTTACTATGGATAATGATGTCAACAAATGGTTAAAAATTGGCGGTAGTATGTCACTTGTTAAAAGCACTGAAAGACTCGTATCAGATGCCAATGGCGGATTAAACGTTTCAAGAATGATTATTGAAGGAATTCCCATTATCCCGGTTAAATATCCTGATGGTACCTGGGGTGGCAACAGCGACTTTCCAGGAATGGAAGGGGGAAGCAACCCGGTAAATATTGCCAAAAACCGATACACTTTAATAAATAGGATGCGGACCCTGGGCAACGTGTATACATTATTTCATCTTACTAAAAATCTTGACTTTAAATCAGATCTTGGATTTGACCTGAATTCCCAGAAAAATAACTTTTACTCAGGTCGTGAACTATCCTCCCTTTCATTAAACGAAAGAGGTGTAGCCAGCATTAATAACTCACTGTCAACATATTGGCAAAGTGAAAATTATTTTACCTGGAATAAAGAAATAAATTCAAACCAAAGGCTGACAGCTTTGCTTGGCCTTTCCTGGCAAAAAAACTATTCTGAATTCGCTTCAGAAAGTGTATCAAATTTTATTGATGATTACTGGGGTTGGCATAATTTAGGTGCAGGTACTGGTGACCGTGGCATAGGCTCTTCAGATAATCAGTGGACGATGAATTCTTACTTCGCACGCCTGACATATAATATCAGCGACAAATATTTATTTACTGCAACCGGCAGGTACGACGGATCCTCTAAATTCGGAAAGAATAACAAGTATGCCTTCTTTCCTTCTACAGGCTTTGCCTGGCGGATATCTGAAGAAGATTTTCTTAAGAATAATTCCTTCATCAGTAATCTTAAACTTAGAGCCAGTTACGGTTCTACAGGTAACCAGGAAATTGGCACTTATAATTCCATTCAATTGCTGGGCTCCGGTACTACCTTATTTAATGGGCAAAGGCAACCAACAGTTTTTCGTCAAAGCTTTGGAAACCCGGACCTGAAATGGGAGCGGGTAAATCAAGCTGATATCGGATTGGAAGTAAGCTTACTGAGTAACCGTATTAATATTAACGCGGATTATTATCATAGGGTAACGAAAGACCTATTGTTAGCTGCTCCAATTCCCTGGACATCAGGTTTGTCAAGTGTTACTCAAAATATAGGATCACTACAAAATACAGGAGTTGAACTCACATTGAATACACAAAATATAAAGTCAAAGAATTTTAGCTGGACATCGGATATAAATTTTACTGCAAATAAAAATAAGATCCTTCACCTTGGTATAAACAATGATGATATTTATCCAGGGCCCTGGTTTTTAGGAGAAACGAATATCTTGCGTGTAGGCTGGGCTATCGGCACATTCTGGGGGTATCAAAGAGAAGGGGTATGGGGTGAAAAAGAAGCTGCAGAAGCCGCTAAATACAACCTTAAACCAGGAGATCTTAAGTGGAAAGACCAAAATAATGATGGTAAAATTAACGATGCTGATCTTACAAGGCTTGGGCAGGCTTATCCAAAATGGACTATGAACATCACTAATACGTTCAACTATAAAAATTTTGATTTTACGTTTGATATCCGTATTGTCGGAGGTGTTAACACCGTAGCGAATTTCTATCACTCAACCGAAGATAGGCAGGCAATAGCCAATAGTTTAGCAACAGTGAAGAATGCCTGGTCACCTCAGAATCCTAACAGCCATATTGCTGAGGTAAGGTATTATGGTTCTTCTTATCAAACTCATATCGACAGTTGGTGGGTACAGGATGGTTCCTTTGTTCGTGGTCAGAACTTTGTGCTGGGATATACATTACCGTCGCAAAGCATGAGCAGGTTGAATATTGACCGGTTACGGTTTTATGTGAGTGCACAAAATCTTTTTGTCCTTACAAAGTATACTGGTTACGATCCTGAAGTGAATACTTTTGGGGGGCAGCTTACTCAAAATCAAGACTTCTTTCCCTATCCTCATCCCAGAGTACTTAATGTGGGCTTAAACCTGTCTTTCTAACCTGACAAACAAATAATCATGAAAAAAACTTTTAATATATTGATCATTGCAGGAATATTTGGTGCAAGCTCCTGCTCAAAGTTCTTAGAAGAAAAACCAACAGGTTCCTTAACTCCCCAATCGAATGTTACCAGCCCCACCATCGCCCGGGCGTTTGCAAATTCATCGTATGGTGGTCTTACAACATTGGATCGGGGTAGTGGTGGTTATGGTGGCAATACGGCAGCATTAATGGAATATATGGCAGGCAAGGCTTCTGGAAATGCTCAGACAGAAAGTAACCGTTTTTATAATCTTACCTATGATGCACAGTCTTTTTACATTGATACATGGTGGCAGGGACTATATTCCGGTATAGCCAATTGTAACCTTGCGTTACAAAAAATTGCTGAAATTCCCCAGGATACCGCTGCAAAGGCAAATATGCTGGCAGAGGTCCATACTATCAGGGCGCTTTATTACTTTTACCTTGTTCGTATGTACGGCGATGTGCCTGCCACTACAGAAGTGGTGTCTGACCTGAACAATGTTAGGCCTAAACGCGCCCCGGTTAAAGAAATTTATGATAAGATTATTATCCCCGACTTATTGACCGCTGAAACATCAACCCTGCCTTGGCAGGACAATACAGGAAAAGTTTCAATGGGTGCAGTTAAATCCCTTCTTGCAGAGGTCTATCTCACATATGCCGGTTTTCCTGTTAAGGGAGGAGTAGATGCTTATAAGCAATCGGCAAGCCGTTCTAAAGAGGTTATGGAAAAAGGTGGTTTTTCAATGTTTACAGAGTACACCGATATGAGTAATCCTTCTAATAAGAATAAAGGTGAATTTATCTGGCAGGTTCAGTTCGCAGCAGGTATTAGCGATAATGACCTAACGGCAAAAGCGTTACCTCAATACCAAGATATTGCGGTTTATTCGGATGAGTTTGGCGGGCTGCAGCCAACTACACAATTTGTTGAAAGTTATCCAGCAGGGGATAAGCGCACTAAAGAAAGGCAATTCTTCTATACGAAATATACTAAAAATACCTCCAGGTTAGATACCGTGGTACTTGGGGGCTATTACATTTACAAGTGGTTCGATATACAGGCGGTAACTAGCACTGCTCACTCTGATCTAAACTATACTATCTATCGGTTAGCAGATATTATGCTTATGTATGCTGAAGCTTCAAACCAGGCCGAAGGTGGGCCCAATGCCATGGCTATGGCAGCTGTTAATAAAATACGTCAGAGGGCCAGTCTGTCACCCATAGGTTCTATGAGCAAGGATGATTTTGAAAAAGAAGTTTGGAACCAGCGTTATTTCGAATTATGCTATGAAGGTAAAACCTGGTTTGATATGTTACGCACTCGCAAAGTTCGCAATGATGTCACTCGTAATTATGATGACTTTGTAGGACATAAAACGGTTTGGGGTAAAACGCTTACTGAAAATCAATTGCTCTTTCCTATTCCATTAAGGGAAATAAATAACAATACTAATCTCACACAGAATAAAGGTTTTTAAACGATTGTTCCGTATAACGATCATTACAGGCTTCAGAAAAGTAATGCAAATTGAATCGTCATCAACCATGATAGCATTATTCTATTCTGAAGCCTCTCTTTTTAATAAATAAAAAATTTATTAATCAGCCGGTAATTTCTCCAAACAGCTTCCGTCTAGCCGAAAGCAGCAATAGTCATTACAGTTATCGGAGAGAATGCTCTATACCGTTTAGCTCCAATTTAACACTCTAATGTAGGACACCCTTAACTATCTCTTGCTAAGGCCACATTAAAATAAATAATATTTAAAAAAGAATTTAATTTTAGTCAAGATAAATTGTACTTTCGTAAAACGCATATACATCTAATATTATTTAATGTTTAATCAAACCAGCTTTAATGAAAAGACTTACAATTAAACAGGTAGCACCATTTTTAGTGCTTTCCCTTATCGCAATTGCATCCATTTTTATTCCTACACTTCCTAATTTTGATGACCAGGGTAAATACAATACATCCGATATTGCGTGGATAATTGTAGCTACTGCATTGGTATTCCTGATGACTCCCGGGCTTGCATTTTTTTACGGAGGAATGGTTCACCGCAAAAATGTGATCTCCACAATGATTAAAAGTGTGGTAGCAGCAGGAGTTGTGAGTATTTTATGGATAACCGTAGGATTCAGTCTATGTTTTGGAGATAGTATTGGTGGCTTCATTGGAAACCCTTCTACCTTTTTGTTTTTTAGAGGTGTCAATTCAGGTGCACCACTGTTACATGGCGCGGCATCTCCCTTGACAATTCCTTTATTGTTATTTTCATTGTTTCAATTAATGTTCGCTATCATCACTCCCGGATTAGTAGTGGGTGCAGTAGCAGAACGTATTCGTTTTACTTCTTACATTCTTTTTATAGTTCTTTTTAGCTTACTTGTTTATGCTCCATTAGCACACTGGACCTGGCATCCTGAAGGATTTCTTGCTAAAATGGGTGTTTTAGACTTTGCCGGTGGTACTGTGGTACATATTTCTGCAGGATGTGCTGCATTAGCTGGAGCATTGGTATTGAAACGCAGGCAATCACATATTGAACATAAAGAAATCCCTCCGGCTAATATTCCCTATGTTTTAATTGGTACTGGTTTACTATGGTTTGGCTGGTTCGGATTTAATGCCGGTTCTGCTTTAGCAGCCAATGCATTATCAGTGTCTGCATTTGCAACAACCAATACAGCTGCAGCAGCCGCGGGTTGTTCATGGATGTTTTTTGATGTTTTAAGAGGTAAGAAACCTTCTGTCCTGGGATTTTGCATTGGCGCGGTTGTAGGCCTGGTAGCAATAACACCTGCTTCAGGTTTTGTAGCAATTCCTCAAAGTATTTTTATCGGTGTTCTGGCAGCCATCATTTCGAATATAGCAGTTTACTACAAATCAAAATCAAAGCTGGATGATACCCTTGATGTATTTCCATGTCATGGTATCGGTGGAATGGTTGGTATGCTAATGACCGGACTTTTTGCTACTACTGCTGTTAATAGCGCTGGCGCTAATGGTGCACTTTATGGAAACTGGGCATTCTTTTTTACCCAACTAAAAGGTATGCTGATAGTAGTGGCATACAGTTTCACTGTTTCATACGGCATCTTTAAATTAATTAATCTAATTCAACCTATCAGAGTTAGCTCCGAAGATGAAGCACTGGGTCTTGATTCAACTCAGCACAACGAAAATTATTTACAGGGCACATTGCTGGTAAATAATAAAAATGGAGTTGAAGAACATATGATACCAAACACATAATCTTAATTATTCAAAAAAAGATAGGGGAACGTATAATGCTCCCCTATTTTTTGTATTTTCTAAAATATCGCCTACCTACTAGTTTACATGCTGAAAGTATTTTTAAATGTTTTAGTATAAAAACAACTTTTAGAAATCAACATGGATGGCTTTCTGTGTTACGTTTTTCTTATCTAAATATTAAATTTCAGTTTATAATTTCCGATCTTTTGCTAATCCATAGGAAAAAAGCCTGCCTTAAAAATTACCTTTTATTAAGGCTATTTAAATAAAATATTTTTTTCGCCCATTCTATTTTTTAACCAAAATTGATAATTAGATGCTTAAAAAAATTCTTGCATCCACTACATCAGTAATGTGTGCCCTATTGGCAAATGCGCAAACTGATTCTATTCCTCCAGTCCCTGCCCTATCAATTACAGGTTCCGTAGACCTTTACTACAAGTATGATTTCTCAAAGAATCGTGGTAATAATCGCACAAGTTTCACTAACTCACATAACAGCTTTGAATTAGGGATGGCTACCGTTAAACTGGAACATAAAACAAGCAGGTTAGATATGGTGGCAGATTTAGGCTTTGGTAAAAGAGCACGCGAATTCAGTTATACTGATGATAACGGCAGCGGCCGCGATATTATTTTTAGTACTATTAAACAACTTTATATCAGCTATGCACCTGCTTCCTGGGTTAAGTTTACAGCGGGAACCTGGGCTACTCATGTAGGTTATGAACTGGTGGATGCTTATGCCAATCGTAATTATAGTATGTCATATATGTTTACCAACGGCCCTTTTTCACATACCGGTTTTAAAGTGGATTTTACAAAAGGGAAAAGCGGTTTTATGCTGGGAATAGCTAATCCTACTGATTATAAATATGTGCCCGAAGGTGTTATAAATAAAAAATTCTTTCTTGCCCAGTATAGCCTTGCAGCCAGTGATAATTTTAAACTTTACCTGAATTATGTAGGCGGACAAGCACCGGATACTTCAAAAACAAACCAATTTGATGTTGTAATAACGGCTAAGCTGAACAGTAAATTCAGTATTGGTTATAATGGTACTGTTAACAGTACCAAACTACGATCTGGAGTAAGATTCAATGATGCTAAGAGTTGGTGGGGCTCTGCCTTATATCTTAACCTTGACCCAACCAGTTCTTTCGGTATAACGTTAAGAGGTGAATATTTTTCTGATAAATCCGGACTAAAAGTATTTAGTGATGTACCAGGTGGAGGTTCAGTATTTGCGACCACGTTGTCTGCAAATTTCAAAGTAAGTTCATTTATCCTTATTCCTGAATTTCGTTTAGACAATGCAAGTAAAGATATTTTTACTAAAAGCAATGGCAATGCTACTTCATCAGCCGGCAATTTTTTAATAGCGGCTATTTACTCATTTTAATAGTTTCAATGCCGTTGGCTTAAGAGAGTTCATGGTTTATTTCTTCGTTCCGGTTAGGAACGAAATGTTGGTAGAACAAAATTAATAATTGTATTTTGTTCCGGTCAGGAACAACCTGTAAGTTGCTAACAGGTGAAGTAACATTCGAAGAGTTCACTTAAACATAATTATTCCTCTATTAACACATGCTGTTGCTGAAATACATATAATATCATTTAAAGCTGCTATGGATGCAGCTTTAAATGATATTATTATGCCGAATTTCTTCCGGCATTAATAATACCGAAAGAACAGCGAATAACTAATTTCTCATATATTTCTTTCATTGGGTTATTAACCAGGTCCTCTTCCATTTCCCTTATACGGGCAATAGCAAATTGCTGAATGGTTGTTAATGGTAACACGATGCGTTCACGCATCTGCACAGACAATTGCTCAACCGGATAATCCGCCATCAATTCGGTTTTGCCCGAAAGCATGAATATATACTTTTGAGTAAGTTCATATTCACTAAAGATCATATTCCATATCTCACCATATTTTGGATGGTCAGACAAAAATTCTGTAAGAGGGAAAAAACATTTTTTCATTGCCATCTCACAGTTATCAATAAGCGTTTTGAAAAACAATGAATGTTTATACAATTTTTTTATCTCATTCAGTTGACCTTTTTTTTCTAATTCCTGCAAAGCCATGCCTACACCATAATAACCTGTAACGTTTTGTTTTAACTGGCTCCATGCTCCTACAAAAGGAATGGCCCTGAGATCTTTTAAGGTCATCTTAGAAGTACCACCACGTTTAGCCGGCCGGCTACCAATATTTGTTTCACTGTAAAAATTCAAGGGACTCACATGCATCAGGTATTCCATAAAATCAGGATGATTCTTTAAAGCGCTATATGCCTTGAAACTTTCTTCTGCCAGGCTCTGTATCAAACTTTCTTCGTTTGCTTGTAAAGTAACATATCGTGTTGAGAAAAGATCGTTGGAGATACCGGCATTCAGTAATTGTTCTATATTATACTGGGCGGAATCAATGGTGCCAAAATTCGAACTTACTGTTTGTCCCTGTATGGTTAACTGTATTTCCTTATTGGAAATATTCTTACCCATAGATGCATAAAATTTATGTGTTTTTCCTCCACCCCTGGCAGGAGGGCCTCCACGGCCATCAAAGAACACCACATCAATATCATGCGATTCTGAAATCTTAGTTAGTTTTTCCTTTGCCTTGTAAATACTCCAGTTAGCCATAAGATATCCGCCATCTTTGGTTCCATCGGAGAATCCTACCATAATAGTTTGCCTCTTGCTTCTTCGAATAAGGTGATCATAATATCCTTTATTCTCATACAAAGATTTCATTATTTCTTCCGCCTGCATTAAGTCTTCCACTGTTTCAAATAATGGAACTATATCAATATTGAGTTCTTCCCTGTTCCAGCCACTGAACAGAAACAACGCATAAACTTCCAGTACGTTCAACGCACTATTGCATTGACTGATTATGTACCTGCTGCAACCCATCTCCCCATTATTCCGCTGGATGTCTTTAACTGCTTTCATACTTTCCAATGTATCCCTTATTATACCTTCCTCATATAAAGTACTATCAACGTTCCCGGTAACATCAATCAATAAGTTTTGTTTTTCTACTGTTGTTAAGCTAGCATAGTCGTCCGGCAACAGTTGTTCATTTTTAGCAATTGCTTCCAACACCTTATTATGCACGGAGCTTTCCTGACGTATATCGAGGGAGGCAAAATGCAATCCGAATACATGTACCTTGTTGATCAGATCATCTGCCAGGTGCAGGAATAAACCATTATGCTTGTAAATAAGGATGTTCCTTATTTCAAGAAGTGAATCAATAATATATTGCTTGGTAAGTTCAGTATGCTGATCCGGTACAAATATATTATTATACAATCTTGTTTCCAGTTCAATCAAAATGGTATCCACACCTTTAAAAGTAAGCCGCCGTTTTAACTGGCGTACATCTGAATAATAACATTTAATGATGGCATCACGAAGTGCGTCAGCAACTTTTAAGGTAGTATCCACCCTTACATTGGGATTTCCATCACGGTCTCCACCTGGCCAAAAACCCATGGTGATGATTGGATTATTATCCGGGACTGTATCAGGAAACTCGTTTTTAAAAAAAGAAATGATATGCCCTGCCGCATCATAAAAAACATTTTCCAGGTACCAGATTAAACTGATCGCTTCATCAAATGGCGTAGGCTTCTGCTTTTGCAGGAAAGCGGTTTTACCTAATTGCTGCAGGTACATATTTATCTGGCTTGCATTATTATCGGTTACAGCTTTAGAAAGATCATTTATAATCCCTAACACTGAGCCGGGATAAAACTGAGTAGGATGTGCAGTTAGTACCAATCGTATAGCAAAGTCCTGCAGTTTTTCTGCTAATTGATTTTGTTTATTATTGTTGATGACTTCTGATTCGAGTTGTTTTAAACTTCCGAGTCCCTGCATATCATTTACCTCTTTAAATGCAGCGTCTTCCAGCGCATCAAACAACACTACCTGCCTTTCTACATACTGAATAAAGCGAAACAATACATCAACTTTCTCCCTTTCCTGTATGTAGGAAGTATGCTTTTGAAAAAAATCATCAATTATTTGTACCGGGCTTTGCCTTTTTTTATATCCATCTTCACAATAGGTTAAAAGAAGGGAAAGCAGGATTCCCGTCCTTTCAATACGGTGAAAAGGCAGCGAGTTAAAGAAGCTGTTATAAAGCTGGAACTTAAGGCCAACATAATCTTTAAAGTGCTGCAAACCATTGGAAGATTGATTAGACATATAGTATTAGTATGAAGTTAAGCATGGTATAAATAATCGAATGGTTATCAGTAGTCAGCTATTAGGAGGTCAATTGGTGATGCATTTCCTTCTGATAGCTGACTGCTGACAGCTGATAGCTAACCTACAGCAAGCAGCAATGATGTTCCGGGGATTGAAAATAGTGCAAATTTTTCAATTCGTTTTAACGTTTAACTCAATTTACCTACCTTCGAAATTCGTTTTAATAGTGTTACCAAATTATTATTATATCGCTCCAGCCATTATTACAGCATTATCTGCTACACGCATTATTACCATTACAACCCGCTAAGGGTTGTATCTTGCTATATTATCTCGTGGGCTTATTGCCAGCTTAAAGAAAAAACTTCTGCACTACATAAATTATCATTCAATTAATTAATTCATAAATATGAAGGTTTTAAAATTTGGGGGCAGCTCCGTTGCTACTGCTGATAATATTAATCTTGTGGTTTCTATAATAAAAGAAACCATCAGCAATGATAAAGTAGTGATAGTGGTTTCAGCAATGGGTGGTATTACCGATATGTTAATTCAATGTGGAACGCTTGCCTCAATAACGGATGAATATTACAAAACCAAATTACAGGAGATAGAACAACGGCATCTGGAAACAGTTAAACTACTGATTCCTGTTTCTCAGCAAAGCAGTATCTTAAGCTGGGTAAAAAAACGTTGCAATGAACTGGAAGATATTTGCAACGGAGTCTTTTTACTGGGTGAATTATCAGACAGAACTAAAGACAGGATCGTTAGTTATGGTGAACATATCTCCTCTCAGATCCTTTCTTCCAGGCTGAAATCAGAAGGGATAGAAAATGTCTGGAAAGATTCAAGGGAACTTATTACTACCGATTCAGATTTTACACATGCTACAGTTGATTTTGACAATACCAATAAAAATATTGAAAATTATTTTTCAACAACTCCCGACACTTTGTTTGTAATTCCTGGTTTTATTGCATCCGATGCAGGCGGCGCTACAACTACATTAGGAAGAGGTGGCTCAGATTTTACCGCAGCTATTCTAGGTGCGGGTGCTAACGCATCTGTAGTAGAAATCTGGACCGATGTATCCGGAATGATGACAGCCGACCCCAGGCTTGTTGCCAATACCCGCATCATCCGGTACATTTCTTACCAGGAAGCCATGGAGCTTTCTCATTTTGGTGCAAAAGTTATTTATCCTCCAACGATTCAACCTCTGTTAAGTAAAAATATTCCTGTCTGGATAAAAAATACTTTCTCACCAAAAGATTCCGGAACCATCATTGAAAGTGAGGCACTGCAGCATGAAGGCAGCATCCGTGGAATAACAAGCATCGATAGTATAGCGCTGTTAAGCCTTGAGGGCAGTGGCATGGTAGGTATTCCGGGGTTTTCAAAGCGTTTGTTTGAAGTTTTAGCAAGTAACCGGATTAATGTTATTTTAATCACACAAGGTTCATCCGAACACTCTATTTGTGTGGGTGTTCAGCAAAACACTGCTTCAAAAGCTAAAGAAGCTGTAGACGGAGCTTTTGCTTTTGAAATCAAATCCGGTAAAGTTGAACCTCTTATCATTGAAAACGATTTAGCCATTATTGCGCTGGTAGGTGATAATATGAAAAGTCATCCCGGTATTAGTGGAAAAATGTTTGGTGCGATCGGTAGAAATGGTGTGAATGTAAGAGCCATAGCACAGGGATCTTCAGAAAGAAATATCTCTGCGGTGGTATCAATAAACGATGTCAGGAAAGCAATCAATGTTTTGCACGAGGAATTTTTTGAAACCACTTACAAACAAATGAACCTGTTCATTACTGGTGTTGGCAATGTTGGAAGTAAGTTAATAGCCCAGATCGAACAACAGCAGCAATACCTTCAGGAACATCTGCGTTTACAGATCAAGGTTGTAGGAATTGCAAACAGCAAGAATATGTTTTTTAATGATGAAGGAATAGATCTCAAAAACTGGCGGGAAGCATTGGAAAAGGGTGATGGTATGAACCTTGAACAGTATATAAATATAATTCGTGCCAAGAACCTTCGTAACTCAGTATTTGCTGATATAACAGCAGATGATAAAGTAGCTATGTGCTACAGCAACTTACTTCAAAAAAGCATTTCAGTGGTGGCATGTAATAAGGTCGCCTGCTCTTCTCCCTATGAATATTACCGGAAATTAAAACACCTTGCCAGGGAATTCAATGCGCTGTTTCTCTTTGAAACAAATGTAGGTGCAGGCTTACCGGTTATCGGAACGTTAAATGATCTTTTAAGAAGTGGTGATCAAGTAAATAGAATTGAAGCAGTATTAAGTGGTACACTTAATTTTGTTTTTAATCATTACAATGGTGAACGGCCTTTTGCTGAAGTGGTAAGACAGGCACAGGACGAAGGATATACAGAACCTGATCCCCGCCTGGACCTGAGCGGTACTGATGTGATGCGCAAGATTATGATACTGGCAAGGGAATCCGGAGAAAAAATGGAAATGGAAGAAATATTAAACAACTCATTCATGCCGGTATCCTGTATGGAGGGCGATGTAGAAAACTTTTATAAGGAGATGGCCAAAGAAGAAGAACATTTTAAGAAGCTATATATGGAAGCTTCGCAAGCAGGGAAGAAACTGAAATTTGTTGCAAAATATGAAAACGGCAAAGCCGATGTTGGTTTGCAGCATATAGATCCAAACCACGATTTTTATCACTTGTATGGTAAAGACAATGTAGTGTTGTTTTATACAAACCGGTATGTTCAACAACCCCTAGTAGTAAAAGGAGCTGGCGCTGGTGCAGAAGTTACTGCCTCAGGTGTTTTCGCGGATATTATCAGAGCAGCAGGTTAATTGCTTTCAGCCGTTAGCAGATCAATGTGTAAAAGCTTCCTCCTGATGGCTAACGGCTGATAGCAATGTCGCCATCTAGGGTAACATAAATCAGGCAAGTCCGGTATAAAGATATTTTATTATGAAACAGGAGCACCAGATAACAACAATTGAAGGATCGCATATTACTGTAGCTAGTCCTGCAAGCATTGCAAATCTGGTTTGCGGATTTGATATCCTGGGGTTGTCACTCAACAGCCCGGAAGATATAATGCATGTTCAGTATAGTAATACTCCAGGCATCCGCATTCAACATACAGACGAATATAACCTCCCTATAATACCTGAACAAAATGTTGCAGGAGCCGCTTTGCTGGCACTGATGCAGGAGCTTCCTCAACAGGCAGGCTTTGATATTACAATTGATAAAAGAATAAAGCCCGGCAGTGGCTTAGGTTCCAGCGCAGCAAGCGCAGCCGGTATTGTTGTAGCAGTCAATTATTTACTGGGAAACACTTTTTCTAAAGAAGACCTTGTAAGGTTTGCTATGGCCGGAGAGAAAGTGGCTTCGGGAGTAAAACACGCGGATAATATATCACCATGCATTTATGGAGGTGTAACGCTTATCCGGTCGATATTTCCATTGGACATTATTCCTTTATCTTCTCCCCTGATGCATGTAACCGTTGTGCATCCTCAGATTGAAGTCAAGACCTCCGATGCTCGTCAGATCCTGCGTAAAGAAGTGCTTCTAAAAGACGCTATCAGGCAATGGGGAAATATAGCCGGACTTGTAACAGGTCTCCTGAAAAATGATTATGAGCTCATTAGCCGTTCATTGGAAGATGTAATCATTGAACCGGTTCGCAGTATTTTGATTCCTGGTTTTAGCGAGGTAAAAATAATGAGTAAAGAAGCGGGCGCAATGGGTGGTGGAATAGCCGGCTCCGGGCCTTCTATATTTATGCTTAGTAAAGAAGAAGCTACCGCTTATGAAGTTGAGAACGTAATGAAAATTATTTTTAATAAGATAGGAATTGCCTACAATACTCATGTTACTACTATTAATAAAAATGGTGTCAGGATTGTAGAGCATAACCCAGGCATTGGCAGCGATGGCAAGGAAGTAACATTTTATATATAGAATGTCAGTACACTTTACTGTTCCTGCATTCGTAACGCACTCGCTGTTATTTTTATCCCTGCCTGGAGCAGTAAAGTGTTTCTGCAGTTAAACTAATATGATGAAATATTTCAGTACTAATAATCATTCTCCAAAAGCAGATTTTAAAGAAGCAACCCTCAAAGGTCAGGCACCTGACAAAGGATTATACTTCCCTGAAAAAATCCCTTCATTACCGAAAGATTTTTTTAAAAACATTACAAGCTATTCAAAAGAAGAAATTGCTTATCAGGTTATTCAACCTTATGTTGGTGATACTATTCCTGAGCCTGAGTTAAAACGTATTATCAAAGAGACCATTTACTTTGATTTTCCATTGGTTAAGATTGATGATGATATTTTTTCTTTGGAATTGTATCATGGTCCTACCCTGGCTTTTAAAGATGTAGGCGCAAGGTTTATGAGCAGGTGTCTTAGTTATTTTGTAAAGAATGAAAATAAAAAAATAACTGTATTGGTGGCTACATCAGGGGATACGGGTGGTGCTGTTGCAAGCGGCTTTTTTGATGTGGAAGGAATTGATGTTGTTATCCTTTATCCAACGGGCAAAGTAAGCAGTGTGCAGGAATTGCAACTAACAACCTACGGAAGGAACATTGCAGCCTTGGAAATAAACGGAAATTTTGATGATTGCCAGTCGCTCGTTAAAAAAGCTTTTGCTGATATCGGATTGAATGCGCAGTTGTTTCTTACTTCTGCCAATTCAATAAATGTAGCCCGGTGGTTACCACAGCAATTTTATTATTTTTTTGCATACCAGCAGTGGCAGGACAAATTCAATCCACCGGTTTTTAGTGTGCCCAGTGGAAATTTTGGTAACATCTGCGCGGGGTTATTGGCACATCGGTCAGGGTTACCCGTTAGTCATTTTATAGCAGCATGTAACGCTAATAAAATATTCCCTGAATTTATGAAAACAGGTGATTATATTCCAAAAAAAGCAGTTGCCACTTTATCTAATGCAATGGACGTGGGTAATCCAAGTAACTTTGTACGCATTCTTGAACTATTTAATAAAGAATTTTCAGTGCTTCAGGATGTACTAACCAGTTATAGCATTTCAGATGATACGACCACTGAAACATTAAAAGGGGTATACAACAGTAATAGATACCTGTTAGATCCTCACGGTGCTGTTGCTTATGCTGGTTTAAAACAATACCTGATAAATCATCCATCTAATAAAGGCATCTTCCTGGAAACAGCGCACCCGGTAAAATTTTATGATGTAGTAGAACCAATCATAAATGAGAAGGTACTCATACCATCGGCAGTTCAGGCATTGCTGGGGAAAGAGAAGATTAGCATCAGGATGGAGCCGGATTATAATACCTTTAAAAATTATTTGCTAATGAAAGCATAAGTTTTTCATAACCACGGAGGAAACGCCAAGGTACCACGAAGGTTCACAGAGGAGGTTTCTCTGTGGACCTTCGTGGCACCTTGGCGTTTCCTCCGTGGTTAAAAAAAAATCTTACAAAAAAGCCACTCACTTTCATGAATGGCTTTTATATTATTTTATTTAAAACTTATTAATCGAATTTCAAATCCAATCCCAATCCCCTTAATTCATGAACCAGTACATTAAAAGATTCAGGAATGCCAGCTCTTGGAATATTGTCCCCTTTCACAATGGCTTCATAAGTTTTTGCACGGCCTATGATATCATCTGATTTCAATGTTAACAACTCCTGAAGAATGTTAGAGGCACCATAAGCTTCTAATGCCCAAACTTCCATTTCACCAAAACGTTGACCACCAAACTGAGCTTTACCACCAAGAGGCTGCTGTGTAATCAGACTGTAAGGTCCGATTGAACGGGCGTGCATCTTATCATCCACCATGTGGTGAAGCTTGATAATATAAATGATACCCACCGTTGCTTTCTGGTCAAAACGGTCGCCTGTTTCCCCGTCATACAGGTAAGTATGACCGAAACTTGGTAAACCAGCCTGTGCTATATGATCAGCTATCTCTTCAACGCTTGCACCATCAAATATTGGCGTTGCGAATTTCAATCCCAGCTTTTCACCAGCCCATCCAAGAACTGTTTCATAAATCTGGCCAAGGTTCATACGTGAAGGCACACCTAACGGATTCAGTACGATATCAACCGGTGTTCCGTCTTCAAGAAACGGCATATCTTCCGCACGAACAATCTTAGCAACGATACCTTTATTACCATGGCGACCTGCCATCTTATCTCCTACTTTCAACTTACGTTTTACAGCAAGGTATACTTTGGCCAATTTCAACACACCTGCAGGTAATTCATCACCGATAGAAATATTGAACTTTTCTCTTTTGTAACGACCTAATTCTTCGTTGTACTTAATGCTGTAGTTGTGCAATAAAGTATTAATCGGATTAACATTCAGATAGTCGATACCAGTTAGATTCTTCTGAGTAAACTTAGCGCCTTTACCGATCAGTACTTCTCCAAAATTATTATTAACTCCGGCAGAATTATGATCCTTCAAAAGAACTTGTAGTTTACTAAGTAAAAGATCAATCAGATCCTGTTCATTCTTTTCATGAACTTTCTCCAGCTTTTCAATAGCAGCCTTTTCACGAACTTTTCCATTCTTATCTTTCTTGGCTCTCTGAAACAATTTCTTATCAATCACTACACCTTCAACACCATTGGGCGCTTTCAAAGAAGCATCTTTTGCATCACCGGCTTTATCACCAAAAATCGCTCTTAACAATTTCTCTTCCGGAGTCGGATCACTTTCACCCTTAGGGGTAATCTTTCCAATCAGGATATCACCTTCTTTAATATGAGCACCAATGCGGATAATACCATTCTCATCAAGATCCTTAGTAGCTTCTTCAGAAACATTGGGGATGTCAGGAGTTAATTCTTCTTCACCCAGTTTAGTGTCACGAACTTCCAGTTCATATTCAGAAATATGAATGGAGGTAAACAAATCTTCTCTTACTACTTTTTCACTTATTACAATAGCATCCTCAAAATTATAACCCTTCCATGGCATAAAGGCTACTTTCAGGTTCCTACCTAATGCCAGCTCACCATTTTGAACTGCATAACCTTCAGTTAAGAAATCGCCTTCCTTAACGCGCTGTCCTTTTTTAACGGCAGGTTTCAGGTTGATAGAAGTTTCCTGGTTTGTCTTTATGAATTTAGTAAGCTTGTAAACAATAAGATCATCTTCAAAGCTCACCAGCTTCTGCGTTTCATTTCTTGTATAACGAACATGAATTTCGTTGGCATCAACAAACTCTATCACACCATCGCCTTCAGAATGGATCTGGATCCTTGCATCACGCGCTGCTTTTCCTTCCAGTCCTGTACCAACGATCGGTGATTCAGGACGAATTAACGGAACGGCCTGACGTTGCATGTTTGATCCCATCAGGGCACGGTTGGCATCATCATGTTCCAGGAAAGGAATCAGCGAAGCACTCAAACCAACAATCTGGTTTGGAGCAACGTCCATATATTCTACTTCTGCTTTTTCAAGTATCGGGAAATCACCGGTTTGACGGGATACGATTTTATCTTCTACAAAATGTCCTTTATCATCAAGAGTCGAGTTTGCCTGTGCAATCTTGGCTGTATCTTCTTCTTCAGCACTTAGGTAGGTCAATTTTTTCATATCAACTTTACCTTCAATCACCTTACGGTAGGGAGTTTCAATGAAACCCATCTCATTGATCTTTGCATGCACACACAAGGTAGATATCAAACCAATGTTTGGTCCTTCAGGAGTTTCGATGGTACATAAACGACCGTAGTGCGAGTAGTGTACGTCACGAACTTCAAATCCAGCTCTTTCACGGCTTAAACCTCCGGGTCCAAGAGCCGAGATACGACGTTTGTGCGTGATCTCAGATAATGGATTGGTCTGATCAAGAAACTGGGATAACTGGGAAGTACCAAAAAAAGAATTAATTACTGAGGA
>JAABUK010006441.1_pt1 | contig 17534 bp, 21 predicted proteins | sample 5559141 | NCBI WGS metagenome assembly JAABUK01 (sample SAMN10711869, study PRJNA513367) | rock metagenome | isolation source: Antarctica rocks | place: Antarctica: Victoria Land, Pudding Butte nord | collected 2016-01-03 | reverse complement strand
TTAACTGCCCCGACGGTGTCGTGCCGGCTTCACATACACAGGGGCAGGGGTGTGCTCGCCGTCCATTGCGTTTGGACTCGGTCCGACGCACAGGCGTATTGCCAAGCCAATCCTGCAGAGCGGGCCACCGGCTTTACATCGGAACGCAGCGACGCGGTCGTCTCCGGCAGCCGTCAGTCAGGAATGTAGCTGTCCGTGCTCTGGTTCAGGAAGGGTGGCCGTTGTGGGCTGCTTTGTCAGCTTGTGCTGCTGGCGGTCAGGTACGACTTCAGTGGAATATGGTTGAATACCACCAAAAAAAATGTGAACTGCGTTGGCTGTCTTGGCGCCAAAACGTTAGTGTTGATGTATGTTTGGTGCTTATGTATCCACTTATCTTGCTGCATGATTGCTACTTTCTGGTGCTGGCTTGTAGGTACTGGAGCAAAGAACCTCATTTGGCTCTGCGGTATCTGCACCTCTGCTCTCATTGCTACTAGCACTTGCCTTGTCAGCTGGCGGCGTCCTACCAGTCACCTGCCCGGCATATGATGTCATCTGGACATACATCATGCCACTGGGTGCGGCTCTGTACCTCCTTGAATCTGACCTGCGGCAGTAAGTCCCTCACCATGTCAGCTGGTAACTCTACCAAATAAGCTGTTGCAAGTCCTGCCTTGAATGTGTCTTTGTCCTGACATTCTCCTTGTACATTTGGCACACTGCAGCATTGTGACAGCGGCATCTCTGCAAATTACCTTCAGACAGCACGCTGACCTTGAAGCAACAGCAACAGCGACTGTGTAGTCTCAGTATGTCTGTGACATGAGCACTGTTCATGCAGGCTTATGAGCGCTGCAAGCAGCACCTTTGGAGCGTTTGTCATTGGAGCTGTTGGCTCTGTTGTTGGCACCATAGTTGCTTGGCTGGTGCTAGGTACAAGACTGGGGCCTGATGGCTACAAGGTCAGCTCTCGTGCTCTCATGTTGCCTGGCAAGGCAAACGAGCAATGCTGATGTCATACTCAGCATGCCACATCTTTGCCTGCCGCTATCCATCCCTGCTATGTAGGCTTCTTGTCTCAAATGTGATTACCATCAGCAAACCATTCATACAAGAGTACTTGTGTCCCTGCATATGCCCTCAACTTTTAGGTAATCACACAGCACATCACGTTCCATGCTAGATGCCAGTTCAGCAGCAGTCTTGGACTGCTGTCACTGCACTGACTTACAGACTGCAGCCTTGTCTGCACCTGCTGAAGTGACCAAAGATGAATAGTCAAAGATGAACAGTCAAACATGTGAGTCCCCCATACTGCTGCAAACTGTTGGATCTGTCTTGCACAGGTGGCTTCAGCACTGTGCGCTAGCTACATAGGTGGCTCAGTCAATTTTGCGGCTGTTTCACAATCCCTGGGACTGGCGCCTGGGCCCCTGCTTGCTGCCAGCATGGCAGCTGACAATATTGCCATGGCTGCTTACCTGACTGCAATCATGGTCATACCTGCCAAGAACATGATAGACTCAGCACACAGCCCTCCTACTGTGGTTGCTGATGCTGCTGGTCGTGGAGTGAAGTCTGCAGTGGAAGCAAGCAGCCATCAGCACCATGCTCAGGATGCCCCTGATGTTGTTATGGGTCAGTCTGCACAACCGGCAACCAAGATGACATAAGTTGCTTGTGATTGGCTTTATCTGAGCACATACATGCAGTGTTGGTCCTGCTCCTGCTGCTAGTCCTGTTGAATAGGCTACTCTGTTACGCGTTTCCCTTGGCTGACAGTTGCACCTTTGAAGTTGTAGCAGTGCATCAAGTGACTCATCAATCACGTGAGCGATGACAGCCATTGACAGCTCATGCTTTGTAGGAGACATGGTGAGTGGAGCAACTAGCGCAGACGCTGCACCACATGCGGTCAGTGCAAGTGTCTCAACAACAGCCATTGCTGCCTCTCACACTGTAGAAAGCATTGCGCTTGCACTGGCTTTTGGAGTGGCTGCATGTGCATTGGGAGAGGGTCTGGCTAGCGCTGTGGGATTGACCAGCATCAACTTAGCAGCCATGGCTGTAGTAGCGTCACTGTTTGCATCAGTGGGCACCAGCATCAATGCCAGAGCTGGTGCTTCATCCGCATCACCTTTTACAGGTGTGTCGTGCTTATCCAAATCATCTCTGCAGCGCAGACATGCGTTTTACTGTCCCCAGATGTCTGTGAATTTACATTTCCACTGTAGAATAAACATGCCTGACCTAAACATATGTTTTGGGGATTTGAAAAAGCTGATGACTTAGTGTGTTCCACCACTGTCTCTAAGCAGCTGCTGACTTCCTGACAATTTGTTATTGGCACTTGTGCTCCAATGCCATATTCATGTTGGGAGCTGTGGAAAGGCCAGCCTGGGCTTTGATCAAAATATGTGCCCTTAGTGAAATATGCAGCAAGGCTTGTCTGTGTCCAGGTGCACTTCATAACCTTCAGGTCATGAACCCTGTACTTGGTGTCTCAGGGTCTGATCATCAAGCCTGTGCATTGCCTTTCAGGATCAGAAGCACTAGGAGGGGCACTAATGCTGTTGTTCTTTGCCACCATTGGGGCTGGAGCAGGCTCCCTGTCAGCCCTGTGGAGCACAGGCTGGCTCACAGCTTTCATTGCCATTCAGCTGTCAGTGCACCTGGCTGTCATCATCTTTGGCGGCTATGTCGTTGCTGGCTTACCCATGCAGGTAATGCACCTTCCTACATGCTAATTTGCTGTTTGCCAGCTGTTTACATTGCTGTTGGCGTTTCTTGGTCTCTCTGTCAGTGTGTGCCAACAGCACAGCAAAATTGGATACTGGCGTCCTTGAAAGCTACCAGGTGGTGTCTTTGCGCGTCTGACCAGATGTGTCACCATGCGAAGTGGCTCATAAAGACTGTGTGTTTTCACCAGGTGGTACTTACTGCATCAAACGCCAATGTGGGTGGTCCAGCAACAGCAGCTGCCATGGCAGCTTCTAGGGGCTGGCCACACATGGTTCGCCCAGCAATGCTGACTGGCAGCTTGGGCTATGCAGTTGGTACTGGGATTGGTTGTGCGGTCAGTCAATGGCTGCAGGTACTTTGAAAAGCGTCCTGAGTGGTGCTGCTGCGTCTCACAAATGAATGTGCAGTCGTATACTTATATATGCAAGTAGCAAACGCTGCAGTACAGGGTTGCCGGACCAGGACATGGCTACAGTACATATTCAACTTGCTCAGGATGGCAACATAGCTGGCAACAAGAGCACAACATTTCATGTATGTTTATGTATGTATTTAAACCCACCGGTTTTGACTATGTCTTTCAACTTATGTGCATCACTGAACAGGCGAGCATATTCATCCAGCAGCTGCAATGAATAACAGGATAAGGAGTGTTCAGACAAATGGGTCGTTGCAAACTTGTTTGCATTATGCATAATGTTTGCCACAACTTTGGGATTTGCTTCAGCCCATGCTATCTTTTCTACAAGGTCAGGCAAAGGATTATGGGCTGCTGCCTGTGCATCAAAATGGACTGGTATGTAATGCACAAAGGGTTGCAGCAGTGGATAAAACCATTCAATCTGGTTTGACTCTACCCAAAGGACAACGGAATCAGAAGCAAGAAGTTGACGCAAGCGCAAAGCTGCACAGTGCCCATCTGCATTGATGATGTACTTATATCCCTTGACCTGGTCTGCTAAGCTCATCTTTGGCTTTGTCTCATGGGGCAAAGCCAAATGGTCCTCTTCTATGGTGTCTTCTGCTGGAAGATCAACTATTTTGGTGTACCCGCTGTATACAGACTCATTATACAGAATGCCAGCCAAGATGGCTGCCTGCCTATGACCAGATGCCCAGCCTGTGCTACTACCAAGGAAAATCGCCTTTCCTTTTCGCCTGTCCAAGTTGGTGAACGGCTCACAATTCATGCCACAATGCAGATGGGACGAAACACCTTCACGAGCGGGCAGGAGGAGGTTGGTAGTCAGAAACGGTATGTTGCAGTATCCAAACCATGGCCCACCACCGCGAGCGATGTCGTCCTCAGGGAGGTCGAAAAAGTTGCTCGCCAGCAAAAGATCTGGCAGCACTGCTTTCCCGCTCAATTTTCTGAACAATGGGATATAGTAGGTCTGCATGTTGCCGTATGGAGCAACTCTAGTGAAGACAACATTATTGACCGCGAGGATCTGTGATTTGCTGCTGTTCCGGTCTCCTATCAATTGCAACACACCGTCCACTGTCAGTGGCTCGCCAAGCCTGTATCTGGAAAGCTGCTGCTCGATGAGCGGCGCGTAGATGGGGCGATGACCCGGGCACTGAGTGTGTACAAAGCTGGAGCTAGGCTGTAGAGCTGCCGCGACGCTGAAGCCCCAGGCAAGTAAGATCACCCATATGCCGTGCTGTCTGGGGGAAACAAGGTACATTTGGGCACATCTCAGAGACGAGTAGGAAGCCGAAATCTCTGTGGCGGTCACCAGAATATGAACATGTTGGCCAATTCACGCAGAGCATGCACAGCAGTCATGCGTCATCGACATGGTTCTCGGCAGTGGTTTCGGTGCACAACCGCTGCTTCATCACTCACACCTGACGCTACCAGAGGAGTCAGCCTAAAAGGCCCGCTGATGCCGTCACAGCATGCTGTTCCGGCTACTGTGTTAGCATGACAGTTGGTGCTTGAGTCGCCAGGCCATGGTTGGCGGTATCTTGAGGAAAACTCAGTAGCGTCGACAGGCTGAGGATCGTGTGAAAATAGAAGCAACAAGCGCCGGTAAGCATGTTCGCACACCCGAGGCGAGTCTAATGAGCCGATCGTTCACAATCGCCTTGCATTTCAGAGGGGGGACAAAGTCGCACAACCCAAAACGATGCCTGCCGGTGAGCCTGCAAGAAAGAAGCCCAAGCTTGCTGGGGAAGCTGATAACTGCCAGGAGCCGCCCAAACTTCAGGCAGTTTTGGATAGCACACGACACCCTTCGAATGCTACCGACACATCTGAAACAAGCCAGGGAGAACACAGCAGCTATGATACTGCTGCAGCTACAGCTTCCGACACAAAGAAGTTTACTGTATTTGTTATTGACACAGATTCGCGCCTATTTGTGGCAGGTCAGTACTCCTGTTCAACTGCATTGCCTGCAATGTGCAGCGCACTTTACAAATTCAACTTCATGATGAACTCATAAAATGTGAAAGGCATCAATGCAGCCACAACCAGACACCTTGCCGACACCCAGGTAAACACAGGAGTTGATGGTGCTGTGCAGAGGCAACAGAGTCACAGCAGCTCTGGAGCATTTTGGAGGGGCTGGCAAGTCAGGGCTGCAAGGGGAACAAGGAAGAGGTCCAGTTGCACTGCAGGGGGCAAATACAGCAGGATGTGCACCAGACATTGGCCGAAGTTCAACTCCGTGAGGGATATACGATCAGTCTAGAACGGCCAGATAGAGCTGACAGGTTGCTGCAAATGCTTTTGCATTGCAATAAAGTACATGACAGATACATCATCAACAGGCACACCTGTGATCCAAACATGTGGCCAAGTGCATCAGTACATCCCTTTGAGCTGAGTCACAGTGCAGGCAATCTTTCGTGCAGAGTGTTTGAGCCACAGTGCATATATGCATCCACTACTCCCAAGGCTCAATTTGCATGCATGCACAGACACACAGACATGGTCTCAGCTTTACCTTGCACTCCTGGCTGACAGTTTGAGTGCATACACATCCATACTGTTTGTGTGTACATGACAGGTGGGAGGCAATTGCAGCGTTGGAGACTTTGTTTTATGGGCTGCATGATTCCTATCACACACTCTCAGAGGCGGCTGGTCCCCAGGGCTGCATCCCAATGTCTGATGCAATCTCTGAGAAGTGCAAGCTTGCAAGTGAAGAGCATCACAAGTTTCTAGGCGCCCACTATGTTGACGAAAATGGGTACTCCAGCAAAGCTAAGCTGCTGAGTTTCCTTGAGACTGACTCTATCCCGGTACGTGAGCAGTCCATGTACTCTAGTGTCTCAATGCCTAGCGTATTGTGTCTGAACGTAGCCTCTCTGTCGCGCATGCAGTATCAGCTCAACATGCTTTCAGTACATGCTGCAGGAGGCAGCTCTGTGCTCCTGTCACAGTTGTGCTTTGTGCCTGCGCATTACTGCCGTCAGTAGTGCTGTCATAGTGCATGCGCAGATATCCGTTTCTTGATTACTTTGTGCTGCAGGTTTTGGCAAGCATGTGCTATTCTAAAACCAGGTCTTTGCGGCCTGGCCTAAGCGGATTTCATTGGGCAGCATGCTGTAGGCTGGTCAGCATTGAGGGCTACACCACAACAGCAATGTGGACGTCACGCCAGAAAAAGGACTCTACTCTGTTTCCTTGGGTCTTTTTCCTGATCACAGAACTGACAATTGCTCAATCTGGTTCAGCCAAATTGTATGAGGATCAGGCAACATGGAGACAGCTGCAGAAACTGGGCGAGATTCTGGATACCTTACATCAGCCTTGGAGTTCCTGGAGCGACCTGCTTCCCTCTTCTTGCTTTGACAGATCTGCACAGAATCACGCAGTCATGCAGCTATCCAGATGCATCACTGCTGCTGCTCAGGTATGACATCTGTGCTGTCGGCATGTACCAGAATCTTTTGTGACAAGTGATCTGCACAGGGTGTGTGGGTTCTGGGTTCTGGGTTCTGGGTTCTGGGTAATTGTACATACACTGTGTCCGCTGGTACTGCTTGTCTTCTGTCTCTAATCATTTTCATGATAACACCAGGCTATTGGTTGAGAGTTGCAGGCAGGCTCTGTGTCAAGACTTTGCACCTGCCATGCCTTGCCTGTTTGTCCAACCTCTTCATGTGATTGCAGATACATCAGCAAGTGCAATATACTGTGAGCACTTGCACATTTCCCAGCTGTCAAGAAGGTGAAGTCACCTACTGACAGTTCAATAGCTGAATCACAGACACCAGCACTGCATGTGCATACTGCAGATCATCACACATGGGCTGAAGATAGTCAAAGAGCAGGTCTCTGAGTTCACTTCACGAAGCATCAAGCCAGATGACAATGCATTTGGTCTGGAGCTGACAGCTGCCTGGTCTACCATGGTTGGGGTGTTCATGGCCCTGCAGCATCACCTCACCCATGAGGGTGTGACAGACATGCTTCACATGCTGCAGAGCTTCGTCAACATGCTGAAGATGCTGACAGAGTAAGAACTGTGCTGCCATCACTGAACCGGAATCTTACTTCAACCATTGTGCTTGCAGAACTCCAGTTGCTGTTTTGCAAAGGTGTATGCAGTGTGCACGCCGTGTCATGCATTCTTGCTTGTCCATCAGCTAACTTGCTCGACAACTGCCGTTAGCCATTCCGCAATGTCCTGAGTCACAAGAACACCGTCTCAGAAGGTAATCAGCTGCTGACGTAAGGACACCGTTGGTTGATTGTGACCAGTGTGTGGTCTAAGGACCTGCTACCTGCAGCGTCAGTGTACATGTGTGCAGATATAGCCATTGTGAACCTGTCTTGAACATGCAGGACATGTCAAGCTGTGGAGAGGTTTGCGGCAACATGCATACGGCTGGGCATACCCCCAACCAGCACCACCAATGACCCTTACACAGGGGAGCCTGTGCAAGACCCCAACACCAACCCATACACGGCAGCCATTCCCCTGGTCCTGCGCCAACACCTGACAGCGCTTTTGCCTGGCATCCTTGCTCTGTCCCATGCCTCCTTTGACAGCCCCAATATCCCATTTGAGAAGTACCACAAGCTAAAGGAATGCCTGCCTAACTTCCTGACTATGCCAGTAGTACAAGCTGTTCTCAAGGTATGAGATTATGTGGCCATACATTAACCTGCAATGCACATACAACTCCGCTGCATGTGTCTGCTGCTGCCTGCCAGCTCAACTTCTTACCATGTGTTGGTCATGCAGACCACATCGCACCGACGCTCTTGACTGTTGCCTCAACTAGCTATGCCACCACATCTGGGCGCAATTGTCAGTTGTCCACAGCATGTTGTCTCCTCTTTGATCGCTTAGTAGGGGCACTCCTGCTGCTATCAGGCTCTGTACAACAACCTCTGGGCTGCTGCCTTAGGAGGCTCCCGTTATGATCACTGAAAAGAGTCAACTTTTCTATTCTTTTCTGCTGCTTGCAGGTGGCAGATCTGAAGCCAGGTGGTGTTCTGCACCGCGCAGTCACCTCTGACAGCAATGAGCTGCAGCAGTACTTACCAGACAGCTTCCGCAAGCAGTACCTGCATGAGCTGTTTCCTGATCTCTCACTTGAGGCAAACTTTCTTGAGGAGCCGCACCACCATGAGCTAGTAGTGCCGCGTGATGATGTCTTCAGTGCATCGGTTAACGCAAACATTAGCAGGTGTGGCTCCTTGACGCTGCACACCTTGCCTTTGCAATGTTGCTCTGCTCAGTATTAGAAAGAAAAGAAGAAAAACAAGAAAAGAATACACCACGCCTTTTGGCGTCAATGGGCGTCATGAGAAGCCAAGTATCATACCTGGGCTGCCCAGGTCTGCTCAGTGTCAGCTAGCCTCTGTGGAAAGACACATCTGTCCCGCAAGATGCAAGCTTGTTTGCATACATCGTGAAATGGTCTGCGTTTATGGCAGCTCGCATTCTGATCTTCATATACGCAGTACCATGATGCTCATATTGTGGAGCGCTGCACCGCCTGGTCTTGCAGCTTGAATGGCAGCTTGCATGGCAGCTGCCATCCTCACTCTTGCGGCTAGTCTTACATCGGCTGATTTCAATGTGGCATGCAGGGGCCTGTTCATCACATTCAAGGACGAGATGGGGCAGGGCAGTGGGGTCATGAAGGTATGTCATGTCATCACTGCTGTGTTGCATCATGCAGCCCTGCCAGTATGCTGTCTCTACTTTCTGGACAGCTTTCCATGGCTGTCAACTCGAGACAGAGCTTGATAAGCAACAGTTTTGTCTTGAGTTGACAGGCATCCAGCCAGACAGACAAGCTTGATTTCACACCTTTGCAGCTTTAAGCTGTGTCGGCAGCAACACTGAGACTGTCTGATGTGCATGCTTATCTGCTGCACTGTCTTCTGCCCATACATACTCAAATCCTCAGCTTGGCAGCTACCGCTTTCTGGTCTTGCATCACACGGTGTGCATGCACACTATTGATGCAGTGTCAAGCTTTCTGCATGTGTCTTGCCACCAGCAGGATGCAATGCAAGGATGGCTCACTTCATGTAGTCAGTCATATGCAATGCAAGGATGGCTCACACCATGTAGTCAGCCATATGCAATGCAAGGATGGCTCACATTATGTATTCAGCCATATGCAATGCAGGAATGGCTCACATCACATAGTCAGCCATATGCAATGCAGGAATGGCTCACATTGTTCACCAAGGGCATGTTTGGGAAGCTGGGAGGTGTGTTTCAGCCGTGCCCTGGGGACCTAGCAACAGTGCATCCCATCCGTTCACCAGAGCGTATTGATGGGCAGGCTGGGGATGAATAGCCATATGGGCCTTACACACTGAGACAAGCTGGCATGCTAGCAGGTCTACTTCCCAGCACACTTTCAGCTGCACTGCTTCTCATAGCGAGCGCCTGTTGTACAAAACCCATCTGAGGATCTGTCTTGATGCTATGGAAGTATGACGGTGCTTGCTTGACCACAATTGCTTGGCTGTTGGTAGACTCAAACAAAGACCCTTGTACATGGCGCTCTTCAGGGCGGTGCGCGATTGAACCTGCACAAACAGGAGTTCCATAAGTTCAGAAAATGATGATGGGCAGTCTGTCAATTGGATGTTTTGGGCAGCCCAGTGTGATATTTGGCTTCTCGTTACATTGACGCCAAAATGTGTAGTCTTTTCTTTTCTTTTCTAAGTTGGTTGTTGCTGCACAGGTCTGGCAATCTGCTACCGGTGTCCAATAGGCATCAGGCTGTCCAATGCTTGCCTCAAGATGATGTCTGGCAGGCCAGTCAGCCTGGAGGACTTCCAAGAGGTGGACCCCCAGCTGTACTGCACCATGTGTGCAATCAAGTCAGCTTCTGAGGAAGAGTTGCAAGCTATGGATCTCACATTTGAGTCTCCAAATGGTGAAGCCTTTGCATTACAGGGTTCAGGTAAGCTGTGTCTTTGCTCAATGCTGCAGGTGACGGTGTAATGACTGTAATGACGCCGTAAGTGCATGAGCAAGCAGTGCGCAGAACATACATGTGCAGCATGTCTTGCAGCTGCTCGTCTTGATATAGGGGGTGTTGATGGGAGCTTACAGCAACGTGCCCAAATTGATTGACAGAGCAACAAAAGACACCACTGCATCAGAAAGCTGCTCACAAGTTAGTTGGCCATTCCTGAGCAGTAAGTGCTGCTTGAGACTGTTGGATTGTGCTTCTTCAGCTGACTGGCTCTTGGCTGCACTTGCAGATGAGCCTGTGGGACAGCCAGTGACGCTTGTAAACAGAAAGAAGTATCTGGATTGCTTGTTCCATTACTTCTTTGACTGCAGTGAGCAGGTGATCATTCCATAAGCATCCACTCTGTGCATTGCCTCATGGGCAGTAGGGCTAGAACTCATGGCTGCTGCATGCACAGAAAATCATTCAATTCATCGTGTTTTTTGCTGTGGTCAGGTTTGCTGTGGTACATCAGACCTGAGTAGCTTCTGTAGAGGTCCTGTTTTGGCTGCATGGGCAACAAATTACAGGGTGTGCAACCGAAAAGGCATGCACATCAGGCATCAAGCTGTATATCCTGCTGTCATACATGGTCAAGCTTTGGGCATGTTACCTCACTCGTCGCTCTCAACAGTCGCGTTTGCATTTGCTGCACTCTTTCAAGACCGCAGTGCCTGGACTCACAGTCTGTCCAAAGAATCTGCACATCGTGTCCTTGCTATACTTCTTCAACTCCCAAGACACAAGTCACACCCAGTCTGTGGCTTGATTACACAGGTGGGACATTTCCTAGAGGGTCTGTGCATAATATCCGAGTGGCCCATGTGGTTCGATGATACAGACAATGAAACATTGAATGACCTCAAGCTGGTGTTGCGTCCCATGGTTGTGGGGGATTTTGGGCGGCATCTGGCCGGAACGCTGGCTCCTCTGGATGTAGATGACTGGAGGCAAGCCACTGTTACAAAGGATTTCTGGTATCAGAATGCGCAGCAAGTAGGTTCCTGGCTGACCTGTGCTTGTTGCACGCATTTGAAGGCATGGCAAATTGCAGTTGGCGGTGTCTCTTCTGCATGTGTAACTCGTGAATGAATAGTGGCTGAGATGCTGTCTGGTGGGTGGAATTGTGCATGTGAGGTGCAGAGTCATAGCAGCTTGCTTCAACGCAACATGTTTCCTGATCTGACTTCAAGAATCTGATGTGCCGGCATAGCCTGTGTAGTAGCAGAGAGGCTAGTTATAGTAAGAAGTTGCATTTTGCTCCAGCCAGAGAGGATGCACCCTCTGAGATGCGCTCTGGTCGGTGCTTTGTAGCATCAAGCCAACATCTTGTGAGTACTTGCTACACCTACGCTAGTTGTAGCCAGTAGTTGCAAGATATTGGCTTAATGCAGTAGTAGCCCTACCAGAGCGCAGTCAGTCAGAGTGGAACCTTCCGGGTCGGCTGCAATGCATTATCACCTGGCAGGAAACTCTGGCATCATGTGATAGACCCTGTCTATCAGTCGAGACATGTGCCCTGCTGCAGTCTATACATTACTATTGTCGAACGCCTTGAACATTTACTGCTTATTGTATGTTGTTTTCCCAGTTATCGTCTGTTGACTCCCCTGATGAGTCCTAAAGATAAGAATTGCAAATGGATTGGTTTATTTGCAAAGCTGTACTGCCTCCTTTGTCATGCAGGAGCTAGACTGGTTCTGGCAGATGGTTACAGACATGGGTGATGACCAGCGCAGGCAGCTATTGAGCTTCTGGACCTCCACGTCAACAGTACCAGCAGGTGCATCAGATTTGCACTTTGGTTTGTGCACACCCATTGTCAACGGCGCTGCATGCACACAATTCATGCTGGATCCCTTGATAGATTGGATCTCAGATGCACGTCCCCAAGATAAACGGATTTGCAGAGCCTGGTGAAGTGCCTGGATCATAGCTGTTGTAGACAACTCATGTTGGATGCACACAAAACAGTCTACACCCCTGCATGTGGTGCCACATTGGCACGGACCCTGGCTGGTGCTACAGGTGGGTTCCAGGAGCTTTCCAGCAAGTTGAAGCTGCAGGCATCTTCCCAAGGTCTACCCACTTCCCACACATGCTTCTTCCAGCTCAACATGCCTCGGTACTCATCAGCGCAGGAGTTGACAGCTGCTTTCACCAGAGCAATTCAGGAGTCAAAGGGCTTTGGTTTCGGCTAGACATTGTTGAAGTGGTACAGGGAGTTTGGAGCGGTTTATAAACTGCCTAGTGGCAGACAGAGGCAAGAACATGTTACAGCATTCTGATTTAGCTGATTGCCAGGATGTATGGCAAACCCATCGGTTCCTAGCTTAACAGAGAGAGAGAGAGAGAGAGAGAGAGAGAGAGAGAGAGAGAGAGAGAGAGAGAGAGAGAGAGAGAGAGATTACAATGCTGTAGCCAGCCAGCAAGTCTGATCACATACAGAAGAAGATAAGGTCAAATTTGAAGGATATCAAGACAGCTTAGAACAAACTTGAACAATTGTATGTGATCTCGTTGTGCAGGAAAAGGACCTCATGATGTGAGTATCTGTGAAAAACAAAGGATCATGTTGCTGTCTAAGTGCGTGGAGAGCTGAACATTCAAAAAGTCATGTGCATTTCATCTGCAACGGCCACACCACCACAATGCGTGCAGACCCTACCGGCCCTGGCAACATGCCGGCCCCCAGCAAATGGCCAAGAACAACTGGCAACTGATGACAGCCAAGTCTAGACTGTAGAAATCGCTGCATGCGGTTACCAGAAACGGGCAGCTGACAAAACTGCCTGTGCTTGCAAAAAGCTTGAAACCCATGATGGTATATGCATGCAACAACCCCAACAGAAGGGGCTGCCCTAGGACAATGCATGGCATAGTCATGGGTGCGCTAAAGCAGGGATTTCACAATTGCACCAACTTCCAGGACAGAAACAGCACCCCTATCAGAAGGCATGGGCTGCCCACCAGATTGCAGACAAGTAATGTCTGAGTTTCTTTGAGGTAATGACATCCTTGTCAAAGTCACGTCTCTGAACGTAGCTTGGCAAAAAAGTTGTGTGAACACTGGTGAAACTGCTCCCGGGCTGGGCTTGTCTGCGCTTTCAGAAGGAGAACGCGCTGGAAATCGATTGGCTCTTCTGCACGGTTCCGCCATGCTTCGCGCAAACACTCCATCGCCTTCCAATAGTTGTCAAGTTCGGTCTGACAGGCAATGTTGCACAGTTTTTGCACAGGTTTCAGGCTTTGGGCGCATGTATCGTCGATCTGGGCCTCGACCTCTTTTCTGAGATGCTGCAAGCGACGATATATCCCTTTAGACTGTGCTTCCGCGGCCTTCAGCTTGCTCGTGTACTCTTTGGACTCCAGCACGGCTGCACGGGCGTGATCACAACACGCTGTGTACTTTGCGTACATGGTGCGCTGCTCTTCACGACTGGGTTCGGTTTCCTCTTGCTGTGACATGTTGATAAGTGAAGAGGAACACGGAGGCTTTCCGTCGATACAAAGCTGGTATACGCATTCGACTTTGGTTTCAAGGCTATTTGCGCTGAAAGTGTCATAGACGTTTCGGGATTGGAAAGAGCCATTGATCATTACTACGAAATAACATAAATAATATATATATTATGTAGGCCATATATATAGGCCATAAACTTCTGTCAGCTTATTCATTGTAGACATGTACAGTCAAAAAGTATAGTGCATTAGCTGTCAACAAAAAGCTCTGTCAGCTTATTCATTGTAGACATGTACAGTCAAAAAGTATAGTGCATTAGCTGTCAACAAAAAGCTCTGTCAGCTTATTCATTGCAGACATGTACAGTATAAAAAAATAGTGCGGTAGCTGTCAATAAAAAGTTCTGTCAGCTTATTCGTTGCAGATGTACTGTCAAAAAGTATAGTGCAGCAGCTGTCAATCAAAAGTTCTGTCAGCTTATTCATTGCAGACATGTACAGTCAAAAAGTATAGCGTAGCAGCTGTCAATCAAAAGTTCTGTCAGCGTATTCATTGCAGACATGTACAGTCAAAAGTATAGTGCAGTAGCTGTCAATTAAAAGGGCCCAGCTTGCAGCTTGTCCCAACCTTGTCCAGCTCATGGACTTTCACTCAAAAGGATGCCCTCCATATCCTGGAAAGTTAACTGAGACAGGACCCCATGCATGCTGACCCTGCAGGAAATGCTGCAATGGTCAACCTCCTCTCATACCAGAAACAACAAGGGGAGAGCTGCTGTGATCATTGCTCAGACTGAAGGTCAAGGGCTTTGGCATGTGGTATTTGATGCAATTATCAAACTGCAGGCATGTGATGCAGACATCAAACTGCAAGCATGTTCTGAAATAATGATACATTTGTCATTGACTCACACAGACAGCTGGGAATCAATGTCAATGCCGTAAGACCAAGCAGTTACAAAGGCATACCTAAGGTCCTTGATGCCCTCAGCAGCTTCTGGGCTGTTGTCTGGACCAAGAGGCGCCCAAGCATGAGCAGTGTTTGGGGTGTCTCCAAAAGTGCCCTGCCCTGATGAAGCAAGTAGGCCGTCTTCACTGGTCACTGAGTTGCTCTGAGAAGACTGATACAGGGCAGAAGCAAAGCCTGGCTGCTGCAGGCCAGTCATTTTGCTCTCACCCATGAAGCTGGAGCCCTCTGCAGCAACGCTCACATGCCCTGCTGTGTCATCAGAGCTGCTGTGAAGGGAAGCATGTGGCCTCGCAGAGTGTGCCCTCTGCAGACCATGCATCTCAGAGCAGTGGACCAGCAGATGTAGGCTGTCCTCAAACTTGGCGGTGATTGAGGCAGCATCATGCTGCAGAGCATGTGCATCTAGCCTGACCAGGTTTGCATTGGTCAGGAAGTTCAGATTAAAGCTGGGTGACAGGACCCCTGCCTGGCACGCTGAGGCACTCAGGGCTGTTCCCTGATCAGCCCCTCTGACATGGCCTGAGCTGCATGGTGAGCTTGGTGCAGCAGGAGACTGTGCACCGAGGCCAGATCTGGTGAGGCTCTGTTCAGCAGAAGCCTGTGCGCCAACAGAGGAGGTAGGGCTGTCAGCAAGTGCTGCGTCCAGACAGGCAGAGAGCCCAGAGTCACATGAGGCCTCAGAGTTTTTTCTGGGTGATGCAGGCATTGGGCTGTTAAAGAATGCTGACAACCTTCCTGCTGTGGCAGCAGCGTTTCCAGGCTCATCTGTGAAGACAGCACTAACTGCAGACTCGTGCTCAGGCGTGATGGCACCATCAGTATGAGCCTCCTCTGGGGATGTGCTGTCACACTGCTGCTGGTCTGTGCCAAAGGCAGGGCTGTTGCACCTGGGGGCGTCTGCGTCCTCTTGCAGAGCGGCACACTGCAGCAGGGTGGCCACATCAGGGAGCAAAGGCTCAGCTACATCTGTGGTGGCCCTGCCAGGTGAACCAACACCATCAATGACCTGATCAGCCCAAGCAGTAGCAGCATGAGCAGCAGCAGCATCACTACTCAGAGGCGTGGGTGTCTGTGAGGCAGGTGACTGGCTGGCTGCTGCTGCCATGTGGGCTGCTTCAACAGTGCCACCTGCTGAGGGAAGCAGTATGCCTGCTGCAGATGACAAGCCCAGCTGTGACGCTGCTATGCGAGTTGCACGCAGCTGCCTGATGGCTGACACAGCAGGGTAGCTGCAAAGACTAGATGCTGGCTCAGCTGTCATGACAAAAGGGGCCCTAGATTGCGGAGGGCTTGCTGGTGGGTCAGGAGGGGTGAGCTGTACCCTGCATTGAGTCTCTACAAGTTGACCAGCTTTGCTGCTTGCCCTGTAGCCACACTGCAGCCTGTGTGGAGCTGGGCTGGCAAATGAGAATGGACGGTGACTGAGGGTGATGCCTGTAGCTGCCTGTGGGGGAGCTGTTGTTGCCTTTGACTGAGCCCTGAGCTGCCCTTTGATTGCAAGGAAAGGGGAGATGGTTGCCCTTGAGGTCTCAGTCTGCAGGGGTGAGGAGGCCCTCCTTGTGCTGCTGGCACCGCTTGACTTGCTGGATCGTGTCTGACCTGCTGATGTGCGGCCTGCCGACCTGCTTCTGAGCTTGGCCATCATGATATCCACTTCAGCCTTGCTGAAGACTGGTGGGCTATAGCTGCTGATGCCTTTCATGTGACCTATGCTCCTTGAGAGGGACGTCACGCTCCTGTTCTCCTTGTAGAAATCCTGGTAGTCAACTTCAGTAGCTGGGTCCCTTCTGTGGACTGCTCCTCCCTTGACAGCCTTGACAGCAGCACGGTGTGATGAAGCTGTGTCAACATAGGAGCAGGATTTGATGCTTGGCTTCAGCAGCAGTGATGGCTGAAAGCTGGAAGGGTTGCTGGCGCTGCGCAGCTCTTGCAAGGGCATAGCCTCAGTGTCTGGGCTAAGCGCTGCCTGGCTGACTGACTTGGGCTTGGTGACAGGCTGCTCGCCTGCTGCATTGATGCCCACAGGATTTGCGTTGATGTGTGAGGAGAAGGGACGCCCAGCCTGTGCAGCAGCTTGGAGAGCCTTGGCAGTAGCCGCCAGGTCAGGATCCTTCTTGCCAGAGCGCTGGCTGCGCACTGTTGCACAAGCCTGCACAACAGGTGGGACACAGTCAAGCTGCTGTTGAGCAAATCTGGGAGACGTTCCAGAATTGTGTGTGACTTTCTTGATATTCAGCATGATGTTACTGCCAACTGTATGCACATGCAGGACAGACTGCACATCCAGAACCATATTTGCGCAGTATGACATTACCAGCGTTTTCAAATGTATACTTAACAAACAGTAAGCCAGCCACACAGCATACAGCAAATTACATTCCTGCTAAACGTTGAATGCCATGCCACGCAGACATCAATGGCACTTGAATCAGCCTGAGCAATCTTGCCACGCACAGCAATTCATAAGCAAAGAGCAGTAAGCCAGCTGCTTCCACATGCGTTGCACTCTCACGTCCTACAGTGTAGACAGTGCAACACACAACATGCCATCAAATCCTGACATCAAGCCAGGGAACAAAAAATTGCTCTGACATCTGTTTATTAGGCAGGGGAAATGGAAGCCTAACCTCAAAGAACTTCCCACTGTTGATGTTGTTGCGCAGGACCACATTGTTGAGGCGCCTCACTTCCCCTTGCCACTTGGACAGCTTCTCCCCTTGCATCTGCAGCTTCTGCTTGTCATCCTTCCTGCGCTGCTGCACCTCCTCGAGCCTCAGCTTCTGCGTTGCCAACCGGCTCTGCATGCAAGCGTACCATCAATCAAGAATGTGGCATCAACCACGCTTGGTGCTACAGCTGGTGTGGTGTGAAGGGAGAAGGAAAGGGACATGTGCCTTTTTGCCCATTGAGGCAGAGCAAATGGGAATGG
>JAABUK010006440.1_pt1 | contig 17535 bp, 15 predicted proteins | sample 5559141 | NCBI WGS metagenome assembly JAABUK01 (sample SAMN10711869, study PRJNA513367) | rock metagenome | isolation source: Antarctica rocks | place: Antarctica: Victoria Land, Pudding Butte nord | collected 2016-01-03 | reverse complement strand
TGGATGCTAGCACGGCATGCATTGCATTGTACTGCACGTTTTTCTGCATCACATGAACACATGTGTGTTCAGGAAGTCTTTTGCAATAGTAATGATAATGATAATAAATTTGCTTACCAGTCATGACGACTTAGGTCTGTGTGGAGACAAGTCTTGTCTCTCCAAGTCCCAGGAAGCCAGTCGGGAAGTTGTTGATATGACTTTGCAGACCTTGAGACAAGTCAGTGAACAACTGATAGACCAGACAGATGTAACAGACTGCTGAACAGGTGAGTGAATCAGTGCATTCAACATACAGACAGCAAACAAACAGTCTCAACACAATGCACTCTTTCCCATACTTCAATGCATGTCTTCCCCTAGCATCAGGGAACCAGTACACTTCTGAGTACACCCTGAGGACAGAGTTTGGCAGACTTGATGCAGCAACAAGCATGCCTGCTGCCTCTTGGTGATGCTGAAACTTTCAATGTGCATATTGGCATCAGTCAGCTTGCCAACACCATGCACCGATTTGCCCTATGATCACAGTCACAAACACAACATCAAATGCACAGTCTCAGACAGTGGGAGCTCAAGGGAAACACCTTTGATGAGATGCTACGCATGCCTTGCCCAATGGTCTTGTTCCTTGCACTAACAGAAAGTAGATGCACAGTCTCAGACAGAGGGAGCTCAAGGGAAACACCTTTGATGAGATGCTGCGCATGCCTGGCCCAATGCCAACAACAACATGCACCCATTTGCCCTACGATCATACCCACAAACACAAGAGCAGATGCACAGTTCAAGACAGAGGAAGCTCAAGGGAGGATCACCTTTGATGATATGCTACGCATGCCACGCCCAATGGTCTTGTTCCTGGTGCTGCCACCACCAAAGTGGGAGCCTGATGAGTGCTGAGGCACGTTGACACCGCCATCGTCAACCAGCAGAGCATCCCGGATGTATGCTGGGTCCTTTGCCATCTGCAGTGCCACACACACACACACACTCACATACACAGTCACATGTCAGACTGACGTATGCGTCACACACACACACTCACATGTCAGACTGAGGTGATGCTGGGTCCTTTGCCATCTGCAGTGCCACACACACACTCATATGTCAGACTGAGGTATGCTGATCTGTGCAGTGTCACACACACACTCACATGACAGACTGATGCATGCTGATCTGCAGTCACGCCTACACACACTCATGTGTCAGACTGATGTGTGCTGGGTCCTTGGCCACCTGCAGTGTCACACACACACACACTCGCATGACAGACTGATGTATGCTGATCTGCAGCCACACACACACACACACACACACACTCACATGTCAAACCGATGTATGCTTGGTCCTTCATCATCTGCAGTGTTACATACTCACTCACATATCAGACTGATGTGAGCTGAGGCCTTTGCCATCTGAGGTTACACACACACTCACATGTCAGACTGATGTATGCTGGGGCCTCTGCCATCTGTAGTCAAACACACTCACACATGTCAGACTGATGTATGCTGGGTCCTTTGCCATCTGCAGTGTGACACACACACTCACATGTCAGACTGATGTATGCTGATCTGCAGTCACACACACACTCACACTCAAATGTCAAACTGATGCATGCTGGGTCCTCTGCCATCTGCAGTGTCACACACACACTCACATGTCAGACTGATGTATGCTGATCTGCAGTCACACACACACTCACATGTCAAACTGATGCATGCTGGGTCCTCTGCCATATGCAGTGTCACACACACACTCACATGTCAGACTGTTGTACGCTGATCTGCAGTCACATACACACTCACATGTCAGACTGAGGTAATGCTGGGTCCTTTGACATCTGCGGTTACACACACACTCACATGTCAGCCTGATGCATGCTGAGACCTTTGACGTCTGCACTCGCACACACACTTACATGTCAGACTGATGTGTGCTGGATCTGCAGTCACACACACACTCACATGCCAGAGTAATGTATGCTGAGGCCTTTGACGTCTGCACTCTCACACACACTCACATGTCAGCCTGATGTATGCTGAGACCTTTGACGTCTGCACTAACACACACACTCACATGTCAGACTGATGTGTGCTGCATTCTTTGCCATCTGCAGTCACACACACATTCACATGTCAGACAGGATGATTGCATCAACACGATCGCCTTCCACCTACTGGCTGCTGCTTTTGTTGCCTTTTGCATTCGGCACACACAGGCACACAGACAAGGAGTTTTCAATGGAGCAGTGAATGCACCCTATCACTATTGCTGAGAGAGCCTGCCCATTGAAGGACTGTACGCTCTAGCTGCATGCTGCGAGTATGTTTGACTCGTGTGTTCTTGCTGTCATCTTGCCAAGGCTGAAACCTGCAGTACGTTTATCATTTGGTTCTGGTTTTGGCCAATGCTGACCTTGAAGAACTTGTGCTTGAGCAGGTCAGCAGCAGTGGGGCGTGCTTCTGGGTTCTTGTCCAGGCACTTGCCCACCACCTCTCGTAAGGCCTGCACCATCAACAGACAGGCAGTCAGTCAGTCAGTGAGTCAACTAGACAGTCAGTCAGACAGTCTGTCAGGCAGTCAGTCAGTCCCAGTTGTTGGGGCCTGCTAAACCAGTTGACTAATTTGTAGTCTTTCACCAAAAGACAAAACAGACCAAGAGGAACACAGACCAGCACAGTCATCAACAGGGGTGTTGAACATTGAGGGCACATTGAGGACACATTGAGGGCACATACAGGGCAGATTCAGGGCACATTCAGGGCACATTCAGGGCAGATTCAGGGTAGATTCAGGGCACATTCAGGGTGTATGACCCAGGAGCCAGGCTGTTGGTGTGTTCATGCTACCTATTGGGGCTCTATTGAGCCAATGCATTATGGTCCCATATGTGCTGATTTTCGATGCACGCTATGTGATCACAATTACTTGCACACAAAGTCAGCAGCCAACCTGCAGACAATCTTGTTTGTGGGTGAGCTGATGGGTGAGGGTGACAACTGGGGTAGTGGATGGGTGAAAGAGGGGGGTGCACCTTCCCAAACATTGGCATGACTGGGGATGAGGGGGGCTGGGTCCTTGGGTTCAAGCAGGTTGGGTGGAGCAGGCTTGGGGACAAAGATGAAAAAGGGGGCTTGCAAACAAGGGTGGATAAAGGGGCTTGGGAACAAGGGTAGGAACTTTGGGACAAGGGTGGGGGAGAAGGCACCCGATAGTAAGGGTGGGGCAGGGCGCTGGGAAACAATGGTGGATAGGCAGCCTTGCGAACAAGGGTACAGGAGGGGGAAATGCAACATCGAAACAACAACAATATGGAACAGAAGACATACATCTGAGAAGGTTCTCTCCAGCTCTGGCACTGGGCTGTGCATGGTCATGATGATGATGTTGGTCAGGCTGAAATTGGCATAAGGCGCATGCCCTGTCGCTAGCTCCATCAGCAAAATCCCAAACGCCCAGATATCTGCTGCCTGGTAATATCTGCAAAGCCAACAGCGTGTCGGTAGTGTTGCTAGTCCCAGACCTCATGCTGGGAGCAGGCATAGAAGGGCTGGAGGCAGAGAAGGGCACAGCACAGGCAAAAGCTGAAAGGCAAAAGTCAAAAGGCAAAAGGCAAAGAGCAATAGGCAAAGGGCAAAGCCAAAGGGCAATAACCAGGGAGTAGGAAGGTTACCCTTCTTGTTCCATGACCTCAGGGGCCATGAAGCAGGGAGTGCCCACAAAGGTGTGCCTTTCCAGGTAGCAATGGTACGACCTCTCACTGCTGGCTGTGTCTGACCTTTGCAAGGAGGAAGCGCCCTGCAATACAGGCATACGGTCATACGGTGAGATAGTTACACGGTCATACAGTCGTACAATCGTATGATCTCTCACTGCTGGCTGTGTCTGACCTTTGCAAGGAGGAAGCGCCCTGCAATACAGTCGTACGATTGTACAGTAACGCGATTATACACTCAAACAATGACAGTTGCTCAGTCAGGGCATATGCAAGCTCCCTCTGTGATTGTGTTTGCAGCACCTGATGCCTGTCTGTCTGTGCCATGTAATTCCTATGACTGATGGGTGCTGCGTCAAAGCTGGATCAGGCATGCTGCTTGTTCAGCAAGACACATCACACACTTGATAGCACAGCCTCACAGCCAGCAATCTCTGAAGCGCCAGCAACATCAACAGCAACAGACTTCAGGATCAGCCGCCGCAACATAGGATCTAACCCTGAGCTTTGACCCCACTGTCAATCTGCATAAGCACTCGAGACTCAAGCCTTGAGTTGCTGGTCATCTATGGGAAGAGGATGATGAAGAAGAAGAAGGACAAGAAGAAGAAGAATCCACGGTTCATCTTACAGAGAGAGCCCCACATGGTCGCCCCACAGAGAGACTCATAACACAGACTGGTACTGTTTATATGCACAGACGCCTACTGATGAGGGCGCAAAGCCAGAGAGACTGATGACAGCCTTAGGCAAACTAGACTGGATTCAAATATGCAAAGAATGTGAGCTTACCGATGAGGACTCAAAGCCAACAGGACTGCTGACAGCCTTAGGCAAAGAAATCTGGATTCAGACATGCACAGATTGGAAGCTTACTGATGAGGGCTCAAAGCCAGAGGGACTGCTGCCAGCTGTGGGCGAATTGGGTCTGGGCTCCATTGCAGCAGTCACTCCAAAGTCTGCCAGCATGACGTTTCCATCCTCATCAACCAGCACATTCTCCCCCTTGATGTCTCTGTGGATGAACCCCCTGGGGTGCATGTAGTGCAGCCCAGACAGAACTGCCTTGCCTATGGTTGCAATCACATTCTCCTCGTAGCCCTGTACATGCATGGTCTTGTGATGATCTGTAGATGATCCGTGGGTTATGATTCGTGGGTTATGATCCGCGGGTTATGATCCGTCGATGATCTGTGGGTTACCATATGTGAAGGATCCGGATGCAATGAATGTACAATGGGGGGTCTGGGATCTGGGGAATTGGGGGAATGGGGAATAGGGAATGAGTATGGTATCGCTATCTGAGTACAGATGATTGTAAGCTGCATCATGCATCTGAGTATCAGTAGTAAAGATCATGGCACATGGGATATGTGACGCATTGTGAAATCCTAAACAATCCTGAATCCTGTACGTACATAAGCCTACACGACACATGTCTACACATGTATATATGTTTGATCACATGCAGCAATCTCGTCATGCCAGTCGCAATGCATGCTAGCTATGGCACACTTGATGCAAAATAAATATAGACAACATAGAGCTTTTTGTGCTTGAACGATAAGCAACAGTAGATGCACTAGCATCACATAGCATGGGCATGCACAATAAACAACAATGGATACATGAATGTTACAAAAAACGGGAAGCATCTCTGTCATGGCCTTCATGCTGCAACCAGTGCGCTTGGTAATTACAGCAGTGCATGGCTGAGACAATAGCCATTCGTTCCATGAGGGTTCAAAATGCAGCTTACAGCACCACTACCTCTGCTGGTAGTGTTACTGCATGCATACAGGAGATTGCTGACCCTATGGCAGTGATGATTCTATTTGCAGGCTGAAAACTGCTTACCCCTTGATGGTAACATCGCTACGTGCAGGCTAGTAACACTTCTATATGCATCCCACAGCTTGCTTTCCCCACAACAGCATTGTATATATTAGATGACGTACGCATCATGTTACATTACAAGATAAAGTAATACTATAGATGGTATAATATTATACAATGTGATATTTAATATAATTTTGTAATACATAATCATGTCAAACACATACTAGAGGTTGCTTACCCCAGGGCACTTCTTGTTGAGGATGTGGATGGCTGAGCCACCGGCAACATAAGGCATGACCATCCACAGAACAGCGTCTGACAGGAAGGCCGCCAGCAGGGGTAAGACGTTGGGGTGGCGCTGTTGCCGCATCACCATAGCTTCCCGCATCACAATGTCCTGCAGAAAAGAAAAGAAAAGGAAATTCACACCTAGAAAACACCAAGAAAGAAAAGAAAAGTTTGCACCTAGAAAACACCAAGAGAAGAAAAGTTGAACCTTTTGGCGTCAATGTAATGAGAAGCCAAGTATTGTACCGGGCTGTCCAGGCACAACGTGCTGCATGCCACATGCCAGCATCATGCCAGTGCCATGCTTTGCAACAGGAGCTTTTGTGACCGCGTTGCATGCAACGTTGCTGAGTGAAACACCCCTGACAAGGGAAAGGACAAGATTCTGCAAGCTGATGAGGAGGTGACCAGTGATGCACTGCAGCAGGGTGCAGTTATGCGACGATGCAGTGAGGTGCAATGAATCAATGCCTGGCAGTGCGGGTCAGCACACAACATGTGTCCTGATGAAGAGTCTCAACAGGTGGTCTGCGGGAGTGAGCTGTTGAACATGGCATGCATGAACTGCATGCTGCCTCACAGCAGCGCACCAGGTTGGCGCCAAAGTTTTCCAAATCCATCAGCTTGATAGCAAACCATTTTCTCCATAGGTATGCACAGTAACGTCACTAACATGTAAAGAGGTGAGACTTTGATTGATTGCTCCTTGAGGAAGCTTCCAGACAGTTTGCTGACCAAGCAAGTACACACCTATACGACCAAAGTGTTCCGCTTCATGTAACACAGCGCGACGTCCTACTCTGCACTTGGAAAGCGTCCTGCCGTATCAAAGCTCCGATGTGTGATGCTCGGGAACGACCGGCTGGCGGAAAGGCTTGCGTTCGAATGTCCTGTTGCGACAATTGTCACTGCGAGACTTACGACTCGCAAGTTTGCGTCAAAAGCAATTCTGCTGTACCTCCTGTAAATGACATATACGTCACATGCAGCCCCCGCCTGACCACATGCGGCTGCAAACTATCATGCAAAAGCTGGTATCAACGAAAGCTTGCCTGAGAGCAGGAGCCTCGAGGGGTCGACCTGGCTGGGTGCTAGCTATCAAGGTAAACAGCCTGATACGAGTCACAAGCTACGCAACGCAGCTGTCAGCAAGGATTGAGTTTTGCTTGATTTGGACGCGATTGGGACCTCGAGAGCCGTTGTATGTCCAGAGTGGCAAACGAGTCCGAGCGAGTCAGTGACGTGAAGGAGCTCGACACTAAACCAGCTAATTACCCGAATTAGACTTCTAATTATTTACGTACCTGATTTTGTAGCATTTAAAATTGTACATGCCAGCCGTTTTACGTTGCAGGAGTCGAAGAGTGTGCATTGCAGGCCGGTCACCTGGTAAATGAATGTACATATGCCCACCATTTCAGTTTTTCATGCAACAAATTTGAAGAGAATTGCTGGCATGCAACGCACATGAAACACTTGCTGACACCGTGCGACTTTGATTGCACGACAGCTAAACATAAGGCGGCTTTGGAACAATGCTATCCATGGCCAGGACCAACCAGCACTCCGATGAGCAGAGCGCAAGCTTTGTCTGCTCAAGTGCACATGATGCAAGCTGTTGACCTGGGAACGTAATCATTGTGATGCCTCCTCCAAGTAACGTGTATCTCATGTCATTTCCAGCATAGATGAGAGCAGCCTTGGGTCACATTATGTGAGCTCAAAACAGCCACCCTAGCTGCCATTCTGCACTACAGGTTGAGCACTTGCTTTGCTGGATGCTGCTGTAGCAGGTGCAGCAGCTGTCTCTGTAGCTCCTCCTGTGAGCCTGCAACACAATGCATGCTCAGACACAGACATCATGAGCATCTGTTATTCAACTTACCACACAGTATCACGAGCCACTGTCTGTGACTGAACCACAATCTGGATTTAGGACCATTGATCAGAGACTTACGCAGCAAATGGGCTTTCTTCTTTCCATGGTCGCGCAAGGCTGCCAGTTGCGGCCTTCTTTAGGATGTATACTTGAAACAGGGGGCTTTCCAGCAGTGTGACTGGGATGGTGACACATTGGACAACCAGTGGCTGCATGAAACCCTTCCAGCAATGTAGAGCAGTCACAATCAAGATCCCCTGCAGAATAGCTGACTGAGCAATGTTGGCAGAATATGCATAACATACTCGCACAATGCAATGCAATGCTCACTGCAGTGCTCAAGCTGCAACACGCTAACTCAAGTACTCACAGGGGCAATTTTCTTCAACAATTTTTGAAACTCTTGGGCGTCATACTTGGCTGCAGGCATTGTTTGCCTCTCGGTTGGTCTGCAGACAAAAAGAAATGCATTATAAGACATGAACTGCAGATGCGGTTTGCTGCAATATTGCAACCAAAGAGGCGTCTCCTTACTTGCCAGCAGCTTTGACTTCGACCTCTACTGGCTGTTCATCCCTGCTCTGCTGAATGGCTTGGTACAACAAATATAAGAGTGCAGCCACGACACAGATGGAGGTGACGAATGCAAGTCTGATATGCGTCAGCTCCAGATCTTGGCCAAACTTGTTATAAGCCAGCATCGTGACTACAGTGAGCAGACACACAAATCATCAATAGACCAACGAAATGAACATGAACTGATCGCGGATCCGTAACAGAGCAAGAAGCGTTTCGTACCAGGTGCGACGAGCATACCCAGTTTCATGACTGCAAAATTGGCAGCTCGAAAGCACTGAGTTGAGGTTTAGTGAAGATGTAGCATCAATCGAACAGTTTGACTGTTGGTAGTTTACACTGGCTTGCGGGGCTTGACGACCACGAGAAACGACCCGTTCAACCAGGCCGTCAGCTAGCTTCCTGCAACATTATTAGTCACCTAACATGACTAACTTGCAGCCACAAGGTTTCTTCCTCGACATGATCAAATGCCTCAGAATCATTGCAGCCTGGATATTTCCTTTTTGGTGACTCTTACAACTTCTGCTGTCCTCCCTTAGGATGCAGTGACGACATTGTACTTGTTTTGCATAGGTCGGTTGTACGTGCGAGAACGCGTGATCACTTCGCTGCAGCTGAGCGTGCTGCGCTGCTCGAGCATGCTCAGAGCTTGTTGCACACGCCTGTTCCCTTTGCTCGTTCTCATTAGCACATTTCCACATGTTGTAAAGACAGAGTCCCAGAACGTTCGTTCGCTCACTGATGCCAATTTTGATCAGAGCACAGCTGAAGGCGCCTGGCTGATAGAGTTCTTTGCTCCTTGGTGAGGGCGAATCAGCACACAGATCAAGGATGCTGCTGCATGTTGCATGTCAATGATACTGCTGCATGCCATGTTTGCTGTTCTCAACTGCAGGCATAGCCTACTTCCTGCAACTGGCTTTTGCTGGTCCTAGACTCACAGTCATGCGTCCTACGTCAGGTGCTCACATTGCAGAGATCTTGAAGCCACTTGGGATGCCTTGGCAGATGAGCTGAAAGGAAGTGTCAATGTTGCCAAGGTGCCTTATGTGTCATGCTGATACAAGCAAGCTGTCTTTTGCTCAAGCAAAGGCTGCAGGAAGACGGTGTCACCCCATACCAATGGCTGTAATGCGTCCTGCCATGTGCTAGGTAGATGGCACCAGTGAACGAGGGCTACTGAGCCGTTTTCATGTGGAGGGCTTTCCAACCATTTTTCATGTTCAGGGTACTGAAACACGGCCTTACACTGGTAAACGCACAATGCAGAAGGTAATGCTCAGCAAGGATGCAATGCATACAATTCATGAACAAAAAGGCTTGCTAGTCCAACCACACTATTTTGTGTGCAGCATGCAGCAACCAGCAACAGCACTTGACAGTGAGCAACATGATTGTGTGATGGAGTACCAGACATTGAACAATTGGATGTTTTGAAGACAACATGTGGCTTTGCAGCTGATGGACTTTGCACTGACAGACTGGAAAGCTGAGCCAGCCCTTCCTGCGTGGAAGTCCCCTACAAGTCCCATTGGCAGGGTGTGGGGTCAGATACAAGGGTATGCTGCATTATACTCAGGGCTTGAAAACAGTCTAGCTTAAGCTCCACAGTATACTGCTGCTGTGCCTGCTGCCATGCTCAAAGCTTGTGACAGCTGGGCCTTAAAGCAGCTGTACGGCTAAGCTATGCTGCGTAGCTTTGGCACTGCACTGATTACAGCCCTTCATCAAGCCTGTAGCCAGCTTTGGGTGCCAAGCAAGACCTGATAGTTGCTGTGCTCCTGGCTGCGCAAGTGTGTGCAGCATGTTGACAAGGGTGGCAATCGACTCATGCAGCCTGATGCCTCTGTGTTGACTGACACTCGTGCTGTAGGTTGCCTGTGAGAGCGCAGCGTTACTACCAGTATCTGCACGTGGAGAAGCACTACTCGCAACTGACACTCCTGGCAAGTTTGCTTGCCGTCCCCTTGACAATAGGTGAGCAGTCAGCCGCTCTCTGACATGTCATTCTTTGCAGAGCCTCCTGCTTCTGCAACACTGCACTAACAAAGGGTCATGTCACAGCGTGAGTCATGTGCTGCAGTAGCCAGTGCTTGGCTTTGTAATACTCTAAAAGGATACTGACAGGATGTGATTCCCTCCCTATGCTATGAATGTTAAAGTGACTGAACTGTGTCATCAAGATGGGCTGCCTGTGCTGCTTGGTGACACAATCAGTGCATGGTTGCACTACATGCCTTGAACTTTTTAAGCATGAGAGCAAGGCAGCAGCAACTTGTCAAGATGATAGTCAGGTCCTCCTCATCTTGATTGTATCTGACTACTTCTACTCTGCCATTGCATATTGTCCTGTGATGTGCAAGGAGTCCGTAATTGTGAATTATGTGTGTGCTTCGCAGGCCTATCGATGATCTGCATGCTGGATGCTTACATGACGCGAAGGCCACCTTCTCAGCGCTATAACTAGCACAAGACGAACATATAAGTGTAGCCAGAGTGTACTCAGGATGTACTCACCGAGAATTTCAGAGAATATTTAGACTCTAAACACTTCCATATACTGAAGTGCGCGCGTGTGACCTTTCAGACAAATCGCTGGAAACACGAACCCAAATCATGGACGTTATTTATAGCACTCAACCATTTAGTCTAAATGAGCCGCTTTATAATATGGGCATGAGCTCTTCGAAGAATGAATTAAGGAAATTCCTCTGACAAAAATGGTTCTAGCTTTTAGACGCTTTGCACTTGCTGGTAACTGTGCCGCGTGTCAGGGCAGGTGTCAGGGTACATAAACGAGTAGAACTGCGATTTTGAATTGTCGAGCCTGCCGTGCTTTAGGCGAGGGGGCGCCGGCCCTCCCCCCTTGGTCCAGCCCTGGGTCATGACATGCATAGCACGAACGAGGTTGGTTTCGGAGCCAAACATGCTGTCAGATGCTGACCCACTGTGAAAAAGCGCCTGCGGCAGCCAGCCCTCATGCATTGAAGCGTCTCACGTGCTATTCCTCTCCGTGGTACAATTGTCAGTATGCACGTTCTGACACAATCTACGTTGCCCTCTTCTGCGTCTGCCGTTGACTGCCAGGCCTGCCCCACAACGCTGCGCCCTGTCCTACGGCAACTGAGACAACAAGGTCCTCAGCCAGTTTTCGGTCTCAATCGATGCAATTGCCGACGTACAAGGATGCTGCGCAGTAATGGCATCGCTGCTAAAGCAGCTCAAACTGAGAGCGACGTCCAAGCTGCCCAGTCACAAGTTCTGCCTGCTCTACCAGCCTTGGATGGCAAGTGACTCTTCCAACATCCCCAGCTTGTGTTCGTGCAAGGGACAGATCGGCAGAAACCATTTGACAGTGATCTTGCAGACACGTATCAGGACAGAGTCAAGTTCACACCATATGCCAACTGGCTCATACCAGGTCACCTAATGGTCGGCAGATACCCCTACGTGGAACCCAGCCGATGTCCGTAAGTTGTCACTGATCTGCCCTGTGCTCTATTGCTTTTGGAGTCTCTCTGTAGAACGACAAATTCCCAGTATTACTGAGTCTCCGCAATTTGGAGGTTTGACCCTTTGTCACAGCAACACCTTGTGTCACGGTTAGCTTGACTGAAACTGGAGTCCACAATCAGCTGCTGGTTGTATAGGTCACGAGACAAGGGGGAAGCACAAGTACGCAATATTGTGGAAGCAGGAATCACAACCTTTGTCTGCCTACAGGTGCAACTCTCGGCAACTATGTCGCATGCTTCTGCAATATAGTCAAAGCTGCTGCAAGTGGCAAGGACAACATCCATCAGCGTCACCTGTGCTTGCTCTTGCCTTGGGCACAAAGCAGCCCAATATAGCCAGTTTGCTGTGCTGCCATGATCTTGCATGCTTTTCAAGCAAACATGCACTCCGTCTTACATCACACAACATAAAGTCACAGGTCTGTGTATACACACTTACAGCAGCATTTGTGAATTTTTTTTGGGCTCGTGCTTGTAGGAAGAGCTGCCTTCTCAGGACAAGATGAAGATAGGAGGCCACAATGGCTTCATGCCTTACATGTCCGTAGCCAAAGGCATTGCAGCCTCCTTGACTGGGCCAAGTGAAACAGCTGTGAGAGACTGTACATACAGCAGATGCTTGCGTCATGTTTCTTGATCATGGCAGTGCTGTTTCACTTATGACAAAACACCCTTGGGTGTCTGTAATTCTTCAACAGCATGAGCCTCAGTGCCACTGTACGCATGCCAGCATCAGCTCATGATGCAGTCAACCCAGGAAATATCAATTTTGCTCATTTCAGGTTTGTTGCTCCTGCACGAATGAGAAGTGGGATTTGCTAATGATGCTGCCCATGCAGGAAATGGATCATAGTAAATAATTAACACTTTACTGGCGTTCCAGCTAAATGATGCTGTCCATGCAGGAAATGGATGGCCTTCGAAACCCTCACATTGACAGATTCCTGCCCCCAAAGCGAAAGGAAGACACTCGTGGGCGAAGACAATTGAGCTTTGTGTTTGACCCAATTGTGGACCTAAACCTGCCAGACAAGGACCAGTGAGTACTCAAGCCTGCTTTAGTTGCTCCACACTGACAAAGCTTGGTCATCGTTTTATTCTTCAAGCCCCAGATGCTGATGGTCTGTTGAACACAAGTCTGAGTAGCCACAAGTATTGCAATGCTTGGATGCCTGCTTGCACATGACATGAGACCGCATGCACCAATGATTGACACTGCTGACACGTTATGGGCTTGTGTGCAAACTACATGTTGCCAAGTATGCTGTTGATCTTTGTCACCCACAGTGCCAGCATGGTTTTGCACCCTGCTGACCTTACTTCAAGGGAGCTAGATTCAGATGGTCAAGAGGCACAAACAGCACACTTCATACGACAATCAGACATTTCGTGCTGACAAGAGCTGATGCATGAAGTATGCATTGCAGGATGCTGGCTCTGGTGGAACAGCTGAAGGGATTCATCACAGATGGGCAGGTGGTGTACATGCACTGCTGGGGTGGGCGTGGTCGGGCTGGCACTATTGCCTCCTGCTTCCTTGCCAGCTGCTACCACCTGACTGCAGACGAGACAGCTGACCGAATACAACTGGCGTTTGACACACGAAACGATGGAGGTATGTTGTTGACTTGCGAAAACCTAATGATATGCAGGAGCCACTAGGGCTGGTGGTTATGGTGTAATCAGATTGCACGCATGTAAATAGCCAGCTTACGGAAATCTTCTTCTTCTTCTTCTTCTTCTTCTCACCAGCCATGTCTCAGCCTAGGGCTCATGCCATCTGCAGATATACATGCTACAGCCTGCTTTTCTTTGTTGCAGAAGCCATTGTGAGGTGTGAATGTGCATTTGCAGGGAGACGATCTCCTGAAACCCCAGATCAAAGAGAGTTTGTGAAGAACTTCATCACAGAGCTTATGAAAATGAAGAACGAGTCGTAGTCTTTGCAGCTGCTCCCCAACTGTGTTGACATGGCAACCAGACACCTGACTTGCAATTTTGGTATATGTTTGGACAGTGACACGTCGTATTACCGGCTCCAAGCTACAGTCAGGCTGACTATCTGTGATGACAGGGACTTCTGTCTTTTTTTGCATGCTGACTTTTGCACCCAATTCATGTTCAGAAAAGGTGTCGTCGCACTTGACTGGAACATGCACCAGTGGTGTCTGTTGGCGTAGATCTGACTACCATGGCAGGGCTTATTCCTGTCTGCGCCTGATGCTACTATAAGGTACCAAGAGGTGTTTTCAAAAACAAAAAAAGGGCCCAAAATGCAGCATGGGTGGAGCAGGCATGGGCTTTAGCCCATGCCTGCCTTGCAAGCAGGACTTAGGCGAGGCACCGAGCGAATATGACTACCGGTACTGCCGGAAATGTATTGTTAACACAAGCAACCACCTAAGCATTTGCAGCACACCCCAGCAAGCTGACTCAGAGGTGCTGTGCGTAACATATGTCTTGGCACAAGCGTATCCACAAACTCACGTGTTCACTGTCTTTTGTGTAGACATCACTGCCTTTGCATTCTTGCAATCATCACAGGAGCTGTCGGACTAATGTGAGGCTGTGACAGGCGCTCGCACAATCTGCACAGAATACGCCGTAGAGGTAGTGATACCTAGCCAAGCTAAAGCTTCAAATTTGCTGGCAGACTTGGCCAAGTTAAAGCTTCAAAATTGCTGGCAGACTCTGAGGGATTGAAGAGTATGTAGCAGATAGCAAGCACACTGCATTGACTTCAGCTAGAAATGTGTGATCAAGAGGCTAGTCTCGACTATGATACAGGTTTCATGATGGGCATAGGTGCAGGTCTACCAGGAGTTTGACGCCCATAATGCAACACGGGGTCATCAGACCGCTTCCAGATGTATTGCCGGACAGCAGCCAAGCTCAAGTCGTAGGGAACAGCCTGCATCACAGTGCCACTCAGCAGCCATACCTAGTCAGCTTAGCTGCATCAGACAGGTCAGTTTGACACAGCATTACATCTATGAGGCATGCACGAATACAAATAGGGGTACGCTGCATACAGTGGTAGTATCCATGCTGCAAGCAATGCTGAGAATGACAGGTAGGCAGGTGTTCATGTGTACATTTGGTAAAAGGAGAGGTGCAGGGCATGTAGTATGCAGCATGGAATGTGCTGCAAGACTTAAAACATACCAAGCCATTGCAGGTCAGCTCTAGTACATCTCCTTGCCGATTCCTGCTTGCATTCACAGCCTCCTGCAACATTGTGGACTTGTTACATTTCGTCTGCAGCCATCATGCTTGACTGCCTGTGTACTGATGTGTGGACAGTGACTTTCATCCCATGGGTCGTTTTGCGCAAATGCATAGCATAGACAGCTGCGCAGCATTTGCATTGGTGATGTGCACATCATGCGTTGATCAGACAGCAGCAGTACGCCCCTGATGCATACAACTGAGGCCGGCTGCACACCCGAGATGGGCTTTGCATATCAGTCACCAGAGAAGAAACGCTTAGCAAGCATACTGCAACATGCTTGTTTTGCAATTCCTGCCTGTTGACAGAAAAGCCAAGTCTATCTCAAGTGTGCAGCCAGTCTCAATGCTATGCAGCGGCATTGTTTGGGGGCGAGGGTGAGGGTGGCTGTGGGCTAGACTGGAATCAAGATGTGAGATGTGTACTCATGTACCTGCTGCTGAGCCTGATCCCAATAGACAGAGCCGAGCTGCATATGGTAGCTCTGCTCAGCAAGCTTGGACTGGCAGTAGGTTGCCACCTTGTAGATGAGCAGGATGCGTGGGGCGGTCAGCTTGCTCTGTAGCAGGGATGGCAGACCACTGCCCTGCACACATGTACTCCATGATCAGGCACAATCAATGAGCAAGCGCGCACTTGTTGTTGGCGGCGCTCCTTGAGAGAGCAACATCAGTGTCTTGATCCAATTTCCTGCTCAAGCACACATGCTAAAATGCTGGGTGTGCTGACAGACAGCCTGCACGAGTGGTGAGTGCCTGCCAGTATGCAGCAATGTTTTGCAAGGCAGCAGCAACGGTCTTGTTGATCTGATCTGGCGGCTGTCACTAGCCAGCTATGACAGCGTTGCTGTGATGTGCATGAGTTCAACATCACATAGCATGCCTTCATCAGCCTGACAGTGATATCACACACACTGAAGCTGCCATTGCAGCTGACCAACAAAAGCTGCCACCCATGATGCACATGTTCATGCCTTATCTGTTGGAAAGAACCCTTGCTGGCAGCAGGTATAGATATACACGTATCAAAGCACATGGGCATGACACCTCAGAGCTGCAGTGTTGTCATCAGGGGAGTCAACAGACAAAAACTGGGAAAACAACACACACTAAGCACTAAATGTATGTTGTTTTCCAGTTATTGTCTGCTGACTCCCCTGATGAGTTCCAAAGACAAGAAATGTAGATTGATGGATTGATTGATTGTTGCAAAAGGCACGATGGTGAGGGAGAGGTTCAACCTGCAGAGGCGAGAGCAAGAAGCCAGCTTTGGTCTCCTTCACAGTCTTGTGCTCTCCAGTAAAGACAGCTCTGCAGACCCAATGGGGGATCATTGAGATTTTGGGCTCCTGCCCCGTGAACTTCGTCACGCATTTCTGCCAGGGCTGTTGGTCCCAGGGCTGGCCTGGACCCTGGAGGCTGCACATGATGACAGGGGGGTAGGGCCCTGTGGTGTACTGGAACGGCTCCTGCCCACTGCTGGTGGGGGGGCTGCTGCTGCTGAAGGAGGTGCTGCTGCTGCAAAGGCAGGAAGAGTGGTCTCAGAAGGAAGGTGCGCAACCTATGAGCCTAAACAGGGGCAGGGGGGCGCTGTGGTGTGGGCCCCAAAGGGGTGCAGCTCACTGCTGCTTGGGATGCAGAGAGGGAAGGGGGCGTGCAGTACTGCAGACATCAATTGCTTCTGCAGAGAAGAGTTTCTAGGGGCTGCAAAGGAAGCAAAAGGGGTATGGGGCAACAGGGGATTGAGGACCTGTGCCATATGAGACAGACTCTGCATTGGCTGTTGTCTGGGGCACTGATCCTGCTGAAGGGCAACACTGCTCCTGAGTGGCAGAGGCAGACAGACTAGCAACTCAAACGATGGAGTCTGGGGCATGACAATGTTGGGGAGGGGGGGGGGGGGTGGTTGCCTTATATCGTGTTGAATCCTGTGTACTGCTGCTGAGGGCCTCACTGCTGCAGCAGCTACAACTTGTGCGAAGGCAAACAACAGAAGGCAAAGGACATCGAGGCTGAGGGCGGCTAGCATGACATTTTATACCCGTCAGAATCAGGTTGTTGGGGTGGGTCAGGAGGTTCCTGTTGTGCATCCCCTTCTGGTGCTTGTTGCTGCTGCTGCTGCTGTTGGTGCTGCTGCTGCTGCAGGGCATCAGCCCAGGTGAGAAACAGGCCGCGCAGGAACTCCAGGCCATAGTTCAGCTTCTGCTCCTCTGGAGCCTGCACCAAATGCAGCAGATGTCATGCCTTTTGGAAACCAATTGCAGCGAACAACGAAGCCAAGGTAGAATGCGCTTGCCCACAACTGGGTCCTGCCCCTTATGTGTACGTGTCATGACCCAGTTTTCTGAAATCATGATGCAATGCTGGCGACGACACACCTAATTGTGCAGCAACTAGCTCATACTGATGCACTGACGCTGTGATTGGGACACAGCGCTGAGTCAGCAAACTCGTGATAAGTTAACTGGTGCAGAAGCTCATGGTTT
>JAABUK010006439.1_pt1 | contig 17536 bp, 18 predicted proteins | sample 5559141 | NCBI WGS metagenome assembly JAABUK01 (sample SAMN10711869, study PRJNA513367) | rock metagenome | isolation source: Antarctica rocks | place: Antarctica: Victoria Land, Pudding Butte nord | collected 2016-01-03 | reverse complement strand
GAGTGCTGAGGCAGCTGTCTCGAGGCCTGAGCTGAGTCCCTGAGCTGCCTGCTTGAGGCCCTCCTTGAGACCTGCATGTCACATGCAGTTTGATGAGTCACAACTTGTTCTACAGACCAAATACTCACTGGGAAAAGGAAACTCCTCAAGCGGTAAATGCAGTTGAAAATGCCGCACCTGCAGCTTTTGTGGACGTGTTTTGAACTCAATACCACTTTTGCTGTAGACCGTTGTGGAGCTCTGCCTTGACTATGAGACAGTGCAATATAACACAAGCTAGAGGCATTTCTGCTTGGTTTGCTTCTGTCACAGCTGTCTGTGCTCTGTCACAGCTGTCTGGTCTCTTTTGTTACAGCTGGTGTGCCATGAATAAGTCTGCTCGCTGCTGCTGCTGCTGCTGCTGCAGACCCCACATAGTGAGTTGACCCAGCTTGCATTGTGCATGTCGCTGTTGATTCATGAGCAATTTGCAACGCATCCAAGCAATGCACTGAAAATGAACTGTGGGCCATGCAAACATGTAGTGAGCTTTTCACTGGTGGTATCAAAGTGGCATTGAATAACATCTTATCAAAAAAACAAAAGACCACAATTCCGTTTCTGTGGGCTCCCACAGTCTTGGAGACTGACTGGTTTACAAAGTTTATGAGGTGACTTTTGTTTTTTGTATAAGTGTTTTTTGTTGTTGTGAGTTTGGGCCTTACCAGCAGGGTGATCAGAGCCACTGCCAGACCCCCCTCTGAGGACAAAGTCAGCCCCCCCGGCCACACTCGCCCCCAGCCCTAGGGCTTCCAGAGTAACAGCCCTAGCTAGGGTTGTCACACCACGCCTCAGCTGCCGTGTGAACGCCACATCATTGTTGATGCTGTGACTGCTGCTGCTGCTGCTGGTGGTGTTACGCAGTTGATCTGCTGAAATTGACAGTAACTGCTTTGCTGCCCAGCCGACACGGCACAGACTCCGGACAGGGGCCACCCCCACCACAAACTTGTGCACCTACAGTCACAATAGACAGTTGCAGAAAATGAGTGTCAACTGCATTGTTGTCACTGGTGAATTGCTGCTATCACTGCAATCACTGGCAGTCTCAACAGACATTTGTTAACTGGGATGCAATTGCTGGCAATTGCCACCATCACTGACCCAAAAACCCCACGACAAAAAGTTTGATTGAATTTGGTGAAGGGATTAAGATAGGATGTAGATTTTAGGGTTTTATGAGGTTTCTGCGATTTTATGATAGGGTTCAAGATGTATAATAACACAGAGTCCATCACTGCAGTCACGCCAGACAGTTGCTGACAGCCACCGCTGATTGTACAAAGTCACTATCAGTTGCTGCAAGTGCCACGCCAAACAGTTGCTGGCAACCACTGACAACTGCAGAAGACTACTGGTAGCTACTGCAGTCGCGCCTGATCCTGACCGTTACTATCAATAGTACAGGCAAATACAGATTACTACTGCTGGCACGCGCCGTAGCATCAACAAATCTTATTTTTGCACCAGAAAAAGCTCAGTGTCAACAAAAAGGAGAGACCAGATTAGGAAAACGAGATCTGTGCAACAATCTGCGTCAGCATTGCAGGCACAAGCAGCATCAGCTCACATACAATTAGCTGGAGCCTATAAATGATAACTTTCATTATGATTGTTATTATTAATATTATTATTGTTATTGTTGTTGTTATTGTTATTGTTATTGTTACTGTTATTGTTATTGTTAGTGTTATTATTACTATTATTATTAGTATGAGTGTCAGTTCACCTGTGAGGAGGCAATGTCTTGCAAGTAGGCGTTTCCAACAGCGCTACCAAGTGCCCCCCAGCCTTGCAAGCCAGAGGCCTTCACCCGGGGTAGGTCCAGCTGCACCCCCCCCCAGGGGACTAAATTCAGAACCTCCACGAAACTGCCCGACCTGAGGGCTGCTGCGTCCAAACGCCTCGGCTGGTAGTCGATCACAATGCTGAAGGCTTGAATCTCCACCTTTTGCAGAAACGGTGGTGAGCCTGCGTCGCAGGTAAATCAGGTGAACCTCAAATCAGTTGAACAGAGCCTGCATCATAGGCAAATCAGGTGAACAGAGAGAGGCTGCATGCAATCTTTGCAAGGATGGTACAGAGCCTGTATCATAGGTGAATCAGGTCAACAGAGAAGCTGCATGCATCCTTTGTAGGAATGGCAGCAAGTCTATGGTATGGGACACTGAGGTGAATGGAGAAACCTGCGCGAAGCCTGTGCTTTGTTGTTCATTTTTGAGGCCTTGTTACCTGCTATATGAAATATGCTTTTGTTCATAACATAGACCTCAGTCCTGTCTGATTGCAAGCTGCGACTGTCTGGTTGTGGCACCAAATTTGGACCAAAAAGCATGGTAAAACGGAATTGAGGATAACTCAGCATTCTTACCCTCAGGCTCTTGCACTGTAGAGCTTGCACTGGTGACCTTCCCTTCATCTTCTTCAGTGCCATGCTCAGGGTTTGGTGAAGTGAAAAACCCTTGCAGGAAGGTGACCATGTTCTGGTCGATACGGAGGCGTAACGGTAACAAAGCGACTGACAGGCGGAACTCTTCTTCTTTAGTGCTGCCAGGCCCATCTGGCTTGACAGCTTCCAGTTCGACCTGCAATGAGTCATCACTGTTGACTCACTGTAAACATAGAGCACCCACATTACGCTTGCTCGGTAATTATGCAGAAATCATGTCAGCAACAAGTTTCAGACTTCTTCTTCCAGTTTGTGGTGGCGCCAACTCCACTTTGCCACACATTTGTGAAAGCATGAAGCGACTGTCTAAGTCACACTTGGTAGTGATTGACTTACTGACAACATAAGTGTAGATTGCATTTACCCAATGCCTGTTGGCTCAGCTCATTTTGTTTTTTCATTATTACTCGTAAACGCATTGGCGTTTCAGAAGCGCACACTGCAACATAGCAGCTGCCCAGCTACAGCTGTAACATCGATGTTACCAGCGTAGTTTCAGGTAACAGCAGCGTCACCAGCATGATGACCTGCACACCTGATGTTACCAGCATGATTGCCTGTAACAGTGACGTCACCAGCGTGATTACCTGTAACAGTGATATTACCAGCATGGTTACCTGTAACATGACTGCAGCAGGGTCTCGGGGGGTACAAGCCATGAGGTGGTACCCTAGCATGCTTACCTGTAACAGTGACATTACCAGCATGATTACCTGTAACATGACTGCAGCAGGGTCTCGGGGGGTACGGGCCATGAAGTGGTACCCTAGCATGCGTCGCCACCTTGGTGGCTTCCCATTGCCCTTCTTCACATGGTCTCGCACCTACGATGTGCCAGACTCCCTGTCATTTGACCACTCATCATTTTACTGGGCTGACCGCATCTACGTCACGGCATGACTGTAACGGTAACTGTAACTGCCACTGTGACATGTGAGGGTAATTACAATGGTGACTGTGATTGCAACAGTGACAGAAAAGCCTCCCCTATGCATTCTAGGTTTAGGGTTAGGGGTTCAGGTTGTAGGTCACTCCTTATACTGTGTTACTTCTGAACTTGCTGATGATGCAGATGAGCAGCATACCTCCAATTGGTGTATACTAAACGCAAGGCGCCAAGCATACGGGCTTCCCTCAGGCCTGAAGGTGTCCAGCTGGAGAGAAACTCCCTCCAAATCTACCTCCAGCCTTCCATTGCTGGGTTCAGCTTGCGAGACATGACCTGCATATTATTCACATAGATTTCTCTTCTTCATCCATGGCAGCATACACATACGCATGAACAGGTCCAGCACTAGAGGTCATAGTCTGTTCAGCCTGCTTCTCCTCCTCCTTTGTCTATCAAAACATGTACCTCTGTCTGTGTTCACATTCAGACATATAACTGAGATGAAGAAGAAAAGGCGACAGGAACTGATGTACACAGCAAAAATTAGGACGTCTCAAAAACAGCGCAAACATGTGCCGCATCAAATGTGCTTGTTGCGAAGATGCAGATTTCGAGTTTGTCATTTTTTTGGTGGCTGACTCACCGGCCTGCTCTTCTTCTTGATTCAGCGTGATCAGCAGCTTCAGATCACGGAAAATCAGGCGGGAAAGCGGCGTGGGGTGCGAGGCGGGAAGAGGTCCTATTGCTCCTCTGCCTGTCGTGGACCCATGTGGCCCTTGCTTCCCAGGGACTGGCAGCTGGACATAGTCTTCTTCCATGTGAGGTCCATTGTTGCTAGGATTGTTGGGGTCCCCAAACCTGCAACCATGTGTAGCATGAACTGATGCATTCAGTGCAAGATCAGATTGCATGAACAGTGCAGTTCCAGAACAGCTGTTGAGCAGGGCCCCTTGCCCCCCCCCCCCATCCCTGCCTATCTCCTCTGAGACCCCTAATCCCCCTCCCCTTCAAACCCCTGTTTGCTCATTGCTTGAGCCAGCGGTTTATCTGTAAACTGATTAGGCACAGCAAGAAAGCTACGGACAGCAGGCAGCACCGAAGAAGACAAGGCCATCGAAGAAAAATAGGCTCCGAAAAAAAAGCACGCTTACCATACTCCCTTCTCCTCACTGCTTGGGTCGCCGTCCCATTCCTCTGACACCTCACTTGGCGGCAAACTGGGACAGATGTAGTCCTCATTCACTGCTGGTGCGCTCCCGCTCAATGTTCTTGGCGCCACCTGCGAGAAAAAGAGAAACTCAGCTCGACAAATACTGAGGACAACTTGAATTTGATAGCAAACTGCAAGCATCACAATACTGCTACAGTCAAGGTAAGTCCTGCAGAATTATGTGCAAAGCATGTTCTGATGGCGAAGCAAGAATATGTGATGGGATTACGCAAACTTGATGCATGACACATCAGAAGGATGTGTCACAGAGAAATGGTTCGTCAACATTGCAATCAGATCAAAGCATTGTCTGACAGTAGTTACCCTATTGTGCCAGCATGCTTGCCTCTCTTGTTTGCTCCCATACCTTACTGTCACAGCATCGGGTGTAAGGTTTGGCTCTGACTGTAAACCCTAATCCTTTACATGATCACAAGCCTTGTCAGCAGATGCTTGATGCCCTACCTGGTCAGCTTCTGGATCAACTTCTATGATGCTGGATTCTAGGTCTTGCTGTTCTGGCGGGAACCAGCCTCCCTCCAAAAATACAGATGCTGCTGGCACACCCTCACCCCTGAATACAGCGGGGACTCTGATCAAACTCATAGAGAAACTCACACAACAGATTACAACAGAGTAGTCATAGTGACATCAGAAATGTGACAGTGGGTAAAAACAGGAACAAGGCAGATGCTGGCGCCGAGCTGCTTCTGCATCATAGCTCTGATAGCTTTCTATAAACAGTGTTTTGCTTTATTTCAATATACATATTGTTGTGACAGCACCTTGCATCAAAGCAGGGTATGGGCTGCTTGATGCTTGCAGACAACAAACTCTCTCCTGCTTGTGAGTGTTTCATCAGTGCATTTGCAAGGTTGCTTCAGGCGGTCGGCCAAAGTCTGAGTTCTGTTGCGGCTGACAAAACCAGGCTTACTTTTTGAAGGCGTCTTCTTGCACCCCATCCATGACCCTAAGGTGACCCTCCCCTGCCACCCCATGCCACTCGACGATTCCTACATCGGATTCTGTATGCAAATTCCTCCTGACCACATGCTCATGATCATGACCTGGTTGCTGCCTGGATGTTCCAGCTGATGCTGACTCATCCTGCGTGGTGACCGGACGCTGACTGGGCTGCTGGGTCCACTGACCAACCAGAGTGTTTACTAACGCCAGCTGGGATTTGGTCAGAGCTGCACTTAGGCGCTGATTACTAATGTCAGTTTTGAAAAAGTCAGTACACTGATCCACTGGTGGTTTTAGAGTTATCTGAAGCTGATTTTCCTGAGCAACAAGGGAATAGCCTGATTTGGCAAGCTGCATGGCAGGAACATGGCTGGGGTGACAGGGTGTCCAGTCACCCTGCCGGTGTGCTGACTCAGCACAATACAGCCCGAGGCACTGAAGGACTATCTGTTGCTCTTCTTCGCCAGGCTGCATGCGCCACAGTAACCCTAGCAGGGTTAGGATGGCTGACACAGGCTTCACCTTAGGCTTAGAGGTTGTGCCACTGCTGGCATGCTGCTGCTGCTGTGCCTGCTGTGGCGCTTTCAAATCTGAAGGCTCATAACGCACAGCAACATCTTGCAGCGCAACACTCCAGGTCATGGCGGTGGGCGCAGGCGGGGCGTCCTCTACACCCCCCTCATACCCTCCCACAGTGAAGAAGCTTGCAAGGTCTGTCAGCCAAGGTAGAGAAAGGTCGCCAGAATCTGTCGCAAAAGTGGCGCCAATGACTGATACTGACCCCACTCCCTCCAAATTGGCTAAAGCTGCCTGCTGACCTGGCTTTGATTGCACAAGCCTGCTAGTGTCTAGCCTAAACGACCTGTAGACAACAAAAATCAACCAATCAAAACTGGGCTTTGCTACCATGGCACTCACAATATATAAATGGGAGTGAATTTTAGCTTGCTAGATTGCTTTGGTGAGTATGGGCGGAATGACTGACAATGTAGCAGGAGGGTGGTGTCTATGCCTCTGTGGATGCAATGAGCTCATATGGGGATGCAATTAGCTCAACTGGGGACATGATTAGCTCATCTGGGGATGCAAGTTGCATACCTGGTCACTTGTCGGAACTGAATGGAGGGAGTTATTCTCGAAGAAGAGGAAGAGCCACTAGCAGGGCAGTGCAGCAAACAGCCCCTGTCCTGCCCCCCTGTCAGAGTCACTCCCTCTGCATGTATGCTCAGTGCCCCTGAGTCCATCACACCTCCCAGGCTGCTGACATTGAAGATCCGCACATCTTCTGCTTCAATGTGACAGTCAGCATCTTGTGCTCTGTCTGCTGCCTGAGACCCAAAATAACACAAAATTCAGAGCAAATTCGTCTAATTTTGGTCACGTATGAGTGGCTCAGCTCAAACGCCGGCACAACATAGCATTCAGTGATGAAGGAAGCGTTGCAATTGGCTGGAAGTTTGGATGATGTCCTATAAAATACTCAAGGCATAGGAGCAACTGTTATTGTAATTGTGCAGGGGGCTATCTGGTGCAATGACAGCACACAGATTTGGTTTGGCTGTTTCTTTTATCCTTTCCCTGGAAGGGGGAGGGGGGGGAGCAGGGGGGGGGGTTTCTCACAATCACAACATACATGGCATCCTTTTTGGCTTGGACTTGTGACAAGGTATTGAACACCGCGTCGCCAGCAAGATGTGAATGCATAAACCAAGGGAGAACAAAACAACAAAGTCTTCAAGGCTGCCTCAGCCAATGCTATGATGATGTAACGCCATTAACACTGACAGAAGCAGCAATACTGCATAGAGCAGTGGCATGCAAGGCTGTTTTTTCGGATGTTGCATGTGTTGAGGCCTGAGTTGTGCATCACAAGTGTGTTATAACACATGTTACCTGAGATACGTGCTGTAATGTAATGGCCATCCCACCCTCCATCAGAAAGCAGACTTGCATGGGCGCAACATCTAGCTCGGACTCAGCCTGCTGAGTTGCGCTCGCCAGCCGTGACTCATTCTGCCATGCATTGAGTGTGCCGACCAGGTGTAGTAGGGCTGCCAAATCAGCCTACAAATTGGCCAGGGTAAGGCGTGATTACACAACTTGGCAGTCTTCAGGTCAAATATGGATGATGAATGAAGATGAAGAGATCATTTTTTTTCTCAGCTCAGATCACGTGTCATGACAAATTGGTCAGGGTAAGGCTTGGTTACAGAGTTTGGCAATCTTCACCATTTGAATAACGATGACCAATGATGATGATGAGATTGCTTTGAGCGAACATCACAAGTCATGACAGTCAATATGATCACAAGGACTGAACAGCACGAATTATGATGTTAACAGTGCTGATGAGGAAGGGGTGATGACTACGACCATGACTGACCTGGCACAGCTTGGCATGCAGCTGTGGAGCCTTCACATGGATGGCCATGACAGAAGTTGCCATGGCAGCTTCTTGCAGGTGTACGTTGTCCAGGTGTGAGTCTGAGGCCTGTGGTCCAGCCCCTGAATACAACACATTTTTTGTAAAAAGCCGAGGCTCATAAGACTGTGAGTGTGTTTCACAGGCGGATTGACAGCTATGATGTAGATGCATGTGAGTGTGTGCTTACAAGCCAGTCTTACAAGCCAGCTGTCTGATGAGTCACAAAAGGTTCACAGTACAATGCATGAAAGATCAACTTGTGCAATTGTGATTGCCGCCATGCATAACCACATAAGCAGAAAATACCTTGCTGACTGTGCCCGGAGTGATTGTGTGCGCCCTGCCATGCCAAGTCACTAATATCATGTGCCGGCTGCATGCCAGGTGTCACCCTCACATTGGCTGAGAGAGCTACGTGAGTGCCGAAGTCTGAGTGAGCACGGGCTGAGTCTGAGCTAGGCTGCTGAGCTGGTGAGACAATGTCCAGGATGCAATGTGCCTGCATCCAAAAACAGTTCCAATCAAATGTGGAGATTGATTTGTTGTTTTGTTTTGAACCTGTGCCAGCCTTTGCTCACATGTGAAGATGATATGTTGAAACTACGGCTGCAGGTCTGACTTACTGGATGCGCACAGCACAGCACAGCACAGCACAGCACAGCACAGCACAGCACAGCACAGATGAATGTATGATGCAACAGGCAGAACCCAGCTGCCTGGACATGGAGCTGTAGGTAAAGTCATGCAGCATCATGACACTAGGTATACAAAGGGTTGGGCAATTGCAGAAAGCCCATGCCTGCTTGCACCAGGCACGAGAGATGACGTCAACGTGACACCCAAACGCAACGCAGATTGCCAGCAGTCAGTGGCACTGATTCAGTGCTGCAAACTGTCAGATTAATTGGACTGTGCAACCTGACACAAAGATCGTCAGCGCAACCAGAGGCGCGCCAAACAGCAATACCTATGACATTCCAGTGACAGGCACGACAGCAGCAGTGGGTCTACTATGAAAGAAGAAGAAGATGCTGAGTCTGTCCAGAGCACATCGACATGGAGACACAGAAGCTGACATAGTGGAAGAAGAAGCAGAAGAAGCTGAAACTTAGGCAAAGGACAATAGGAAGATGTTGCAGCCACGTAGACCATATCGAGCAGAAGATTTGGGCAGAGGCCAGAAAATGTAAACAAACTGGCATACCTCCAGATTTAGGTCAGGCATGCCAGCAGAGCTGCCAGCCTGAGCAGAAGGGTTTCCCACCAAATACACCTTGGCCCTGCTTATCGCCAAATCTCCCTCCCAAATATCTGGCGCAGCGCCCTGCCCAGGGCCCGGGGCATACCCCCTGGCTGAGCCCGGGGGTTTTGTCTTGATGCTCAGCATTGGTTCTGAGCCCTGGAACAAGCAATGAAGGACAACTGGTGGTTTTCTATGTTGCAGACATAAGGTGAAAAGTATCAGACATAAGATACATATAAGATATAAGGTATAAGATATAAGGTATAAGGTATAAGGTATGAGGTATAAGGTATAAGGTATAAGGTATAAGACTAAGGGTCACAACCCTAAAACAAATCAGGGCTAGCTTTTGGCACCTTCAACAAGCAGGGAAGCACAAGTGGTGGAATCTTGTGTTGCAGATGTGCACCTGAAACCTGAAGCAAGCAGTGGAGCACACTTGATGTAGCCTCTTTGTGCTGCAGATGTGCACAGCCAGCTTGTGTGAAAAACATCTAGATGAACATTACATATTCAAGTGTGTCTTGGACTGACATCGTGCACCATTGAAATGACAGCAATATGGACTCTCCACACTGTGTCCAAAACGGATGTGCCCAATCCCTCATCATGACTCATGCTGATCTAACAAACAAACTGCATGCTTGCTATCAACACTTTCTGAGTCTGAATTAGAGGTAGACAAAAGTAAAGGTGGAAAACAATAACCTCAAACCTCAGCATTTTATGCATTGGCCAAATGCTGACCTGAGAATCTCCAGCAGTCGAAGCCGTCGAAGCAAACAGGTCCACTGCCATGTAGCTATTGCCATGGCAGCTGGGGACTGACAGCATCCCCAGAGGAGATGGTGGAAGAAGAATCACGGCACAGACATGAGATGCTTGCACAATGATCTGCTGTGAGCTGCTGCCAGCTGTCCTAGGGTTGGCACTAGGGTTTTGGGTCCCCTGAATCTCCTGAAAGTCCTCCAAAATGCTGTTGATACCATTCCCATACCTGGTTGGCAGCAAATTCTCAGCTGTCCTGTGAAACAAAACAACATGTTTGCAGCATGCAGGCGAGCAAAGCATCCCTTAGGTACAAGTCCACATGATGCACAGGCAGTTGATTGTGTGTGATCAGTATCAGGTGTTTTGGCAGAGAGGTTTCAGGCTCAGAGTCATCAGCAAAATGCCTGCAGACGTGTTGTTGACCATGCAATATGAGACTCACACATACAGAACAGCAATGGACATGATGTTGTGTCTGACCAGGGCAAACCTGCAAGCTGAGAGCACAGAAAACATGTATGCAGCATAGCAAAGCAGCGTAAACAGTTATCCCACCACAGATCTCTCACACAAGACCCAGGTGTATGTGCTGTTACAGTCAATGCAAGCATTACATGCTGAACAAGTTGACAAACACATAACAAGATCGCACACCTGTCGTCCTGAGTGACAGCTGCAGGAAGATTTGAAAGAGGCTCAAAAAAGCTTTGTAGCCGTTGCAAGAGTGGTAGACTCAGCCAGACAGTCGATGGCCGCAGCTGAACACTGGCCACAGCTGCGGCCTCTGCGCCACCGCCAGCTGTGGCTGCATGAGCAGTAGTTGAGCGGCTGGTTGCGCTGCGGCCACTGCTGGGTCGAGTGGTGGGGCGGGATGAGGCAGCAGATGAAGGGGGGCCATGAGATGCGGGGGGGTTGAGATGCATGTTGAGGGTCAGGCTGGGGGTGACCCCATCGCTTTTCCTGGAACCCCCGCCAGCACACAGCACTGGCCAGACCTGAACAGAGAGGGAAAGAAAGACCGGTAAGGTCTAAGACATTCAATGTGCAGCAATACAAAGGAAGTAATGTAGGCTCAAAAAGCTGCAGCTGCTGCACCGATGGACAGCTGAGCTGCAACTGCACTCAGCATGCACCCTCATGTGTGCAGGATGTGCCGTCTGACCTCTTGACAACAGACGCAGCGAATGTTGGCCACAATAAGAATTCTGACAAGGAACAGCCCTGCGGGCTTAAGAAACGGCTGCAAGCTTGCCTTCTGTTCAGGATGGGATTACCATAGATACAGACCGTACGTAGACAGACTTGGTACTCTTTTGCAGTACTATTGTGCAAGTTTTGAAACGCTCTGCATTGCATTTGTAGAATCTGCTTCAGGTCTGCTAGTAGCACTCTTGTACCATTCTCACAAGTCTTGAGATGTTTTACAATACCTTGTCTCCTGCTGGAAAGCGGATCGTAGAGCTAGATTGTGCTCACCTGTATCTGAGGTGCTGATGCTGCGGCAAACTTGCTGGCCCCAGAGGTGGACGCGCTTACATAATGCAAGCTGGACGCACTCACGTACTGCGAGCTGGCCAGCTGACTCAGCGTGCTGCTATACAGGGAGTGCATGACGGGCAGGGGGGACACCCCTGTGAAGGAGGGGGTGGGTCGGATCCCATGGGCGCTGGGGGGTAGCAGCTCTGTGACCCTTGTGACCTGCACGTGCAGCCCCATTGTAAATGATAAAGCCTAGCAGTCCCAGGGACAGGGCTATTGCTGACAACCCCACGAACAGGGCTGTTGCTGATAGCCCCAAAAAGGGTGTTTGACATTGGGCTATTGTGTGTCGGTACCATCTCTGGTCAGCAATGAGGCATCGACAATACAAGAAATGTGTTTTGAACAGTGCCGTGTTTGCACATCATAACCAGAAAGAATGCCTTGCATCACCATGTCAGCATTGTGAGTCACATGCAGACAGCGCATTGACATACATCATGGCTCAGTGAAGATCTGTGTCGTTCACTGGTACTGCATACACGAAGATCAGCTGAGAGTAAAAGTCCTATCATGGAACTCTCAAAGTGCCACTTCAGCCTTACACTATATCTTGTAGGTGAACAGAACCAAATGCCTGCTGGCGCTGACAAGATGTGCACTTGAAATGATTGTGACAGGGCTGAGTCTCAGATCAAGTCAGAAGGTAGGTTTTGACCAAACCCTACAGCCCTTGACTGGTCAGGATGCACTATCCACACAAGCGTGGCAATTCATAAGACAGGCTGCTCCGGAGAGACACGACTTGTCCCGCACGTACCTAGCTCATCATGAGCTGGAAAGCATTATTATTATTACTATTACATGATTATTGATGATCATCATGATCATCATCAGTGTTAGTATTTTATTTTGTTATTATTATTACTACTGTTATGACAATTGCAGGGATCATGAGTGCAGAAATGACTACCTCAGCAAGGGTAGCAGCTGCCGGTGCAGCTTCCTGACCAGAAACTGGCAGGTGTTCGGCGCACTCAAGCCGGTACAGCGTCAAGTCACACTGTAACGCGGCGTCATTTGCAGCAGTTACATGTAACGTGACGTCGCCTGTCTCTAGACAGAAGCGAGGGCGGTAGTCACAGCTGAAGGGCTCAGCAAAGTCCTGCAAACAGAAGAAGAAGAGCGCATGAGAAGAAGAAGACCTTGAAACCCAACTGAAGGCGGTGAAAGGACTAGTCAGTCAGTCGTGGTGTCTGCGGAAAACATGATCTTCATGCAGATCTGATCTCACACGGAGATTCAGACAGCTGAAACAGGGCATTGTGACAAGATAAATAGAGCTAATATGGCATTTATAACAATGACATGAGTGGTTTGAACATTGTCCGATGCTGTTGTCATGGAGCAGTTTTGACATGACAGCAATGCCAGGTATGTGCTTGCCTGATCAGGATCAGACCGGCTATCTTCTTCTTCTTCAGAGTACCACAGCACCAGGGACACCTCCCCACATTGGGCTGTCACCTCCCACCCCAAGGGGCCCTCCTGCAAAGAAGAAGAACATATGTCCTCAGCCAGGATGTTTGTGGGGTGTCTGCACTGTGGGTGCAGGAACAGAACCCTAAACCCAAAACATCTAGTGAAGACAAATGAGCCTGAACTTTGTTTTGTGTGCAGCACAACACATGCTCCACACTTTGGGGTGTACATCAGCTATTCTGCATTGAGGTCTGTTTGACTGTTGGACATAACATACACATGCTGATACTCAAACCAAATCACAAGAGCCGATGTCCCCTCGCGGGGCCTTAGCCTCAGCAGGAGTTGCTGGCAACCATCGGCGAAGCCTTGTATATTAGGCCTATCACGACAAAATTAAAATACCCAAACCAAATGTGTGCAACATGTTGTGTACTGCACCCAAAGCAACTTGGTAACTCAAATTGGGCTGCAACTGTCGAAAAGAGCCCAAAAGTACACCTCAGGCTTTGCAGCATTTGGCTGCAGGCCTGCCCCGGGATCAGCTTTCTGGGATTTGGGGACAGCCCTCAGGTTTGGGGAGCCCTGCTGAGGCGGTGAAGAAGAAGTCTGAGGTGGCTGTGAGTAAGCGGAAAAGGAAGAAGAAGCAGGTTGGAAGTGCTGGCTGGATCCCAGGGATGCAGCTGTGGATGACAGGAAACTGTTGAAAGTAGTCCTCACGCTACCCATCATGCTGTGCGCGTCATGGAACTCTGCACCTTTTGAACTTGCCAGGTCATTGAATGACTGATGTTCTGGTGTGGCAAAGGGGCTGTAGGAATTGTCGGGAACAGGGTCTGGGGTAGTATTCCAAGACAGCTGATCTGCCACATCTTGCGCCAACTGTTCAAAATTTGGTAGAATGGCGCTTTCTACATAACTCCTAGCTCCCGCCACAAATCCTGCATCCTGCTGAGCTGAGCTCACACCCCCTGACACAGCATTCCCGCCATCACGCTGGGCATGCTGTGATGACTCACTCACGCATTGCGCCACTTTGCTTAGTAAGGGGAGGTGGTAGGGATGCAGCTGCAGCTGGAGGGGATTCAGGTCTAGGTCAATGGCTATATGGGGATGGATTTGCTGCAGATTATGCCATGTGAGGCGAACCGCCACCTGGCCTGAGCAGCCTACTCCATTACTGCTGCAGATGATCACATGCCTGAAGAAACAGAACAGTGAGTTTGGGAGCAGCTGTATGGCCGCTAAATATGTATAAATAATGTATCATCAGATTTCGTAGTTGATATCCAACTGCCTTGCACATGTGCCAGCACATCTCACATGAGCATGCATATGCATGCATGCGATGCATCTAATTTATGCCACCAGCCAGACTATGACAAGTGAAATGGTCAGTGCACCTTCATGCAGTGTGATGCACAGCAGCTGTGATTGCTGTGTTGCTTAACCAATACCAATAGCAATAACAACGATGCCTTTGATTAAGAGGCCAGGGCTGAGTCAAACTTGTCTTTCCTCTCACTAAGCAACTAAACCCCTCTCACATCAAGCAATTGGCAATTATCCTTTGGGCTTTTTGATGCCAAAAGACGCTGCCTATGGGTTTTCCTTCCTTGTTGCTTTTCAGATCGCTTTTTTGCATGTTTGTGTATGATGCCCTGTGTTGCACTGTCAGCACGCTGCAGGATGGTGGTAAAGATGGTGTGCTAAGGACTAGGGTTTAGGGAATAGAGATTAGAGTGTAGGGGATAAAGCTTAAGATTTAGGCTTGCTTAAAACAAATGTATCAGCTGTGTAGAAGATCTTCATACCTGTTGTCATTTGCTCCAATGCTGCTGGACTCAAACCGATCACCAGCAAACACATTGACCGCTTCCCGCTCAAACGGTTCAAACCGACCATTTCCCTCCAGATCTGCCGCCAGCTGCATCTCTGCTGACCGCATGTGACTCGCCACATTCTCACCTTCTGCTGCTGCTATGGGATCATCTATGTCTTCAAAAAGCTCAATTTGCAGACCATCAAACTGCACCCTTTTGCACAGCTTCAGGGCAGATGCCTGTCCCACAGCTGCATCTAGCGGTGGCGATGACTCACCTGCAGCATGACTGACTGCAGCTCAGGAGTCATCTCACTGCTTACTATGCTTCCTACTCAACATTGATCGTCACCATGACAGCTTGATGATGCTACAGCAATAAGTGCATTCTGCACTAGGCTGCATGTCTGTATGAAAGATTCTGGTCAAGGCATGCATCTAGAGTTCAGCATCATCAACTGCATCATTGAATTCTGTTTGTGCCTGCCCTGTTTCCATAGGGACATTTGTGGGGATCAAACTCCATGCATGAATCAACGCTATCCACAATAGTTGCCATGTCTGTCCAAGCTTAAGCATGGTGTTGCAACGTTCAGGAAAAGCTCTGATTACCTGAGTATTTGATGCTGTCTAGGTGAATCATAATCAAGGAAGGTGGCCCAGAAAGTGATGACACACTCGGCAGCTCAACTCGAATAGTTGCCCTCGTTGCCTGCATGCCCAGGCATAGTGATTTGTTTTCCCTCATGAGTCATGCTGATGAGAGTGTTTTGCAAAAGCTGGAATCAGCTAGCGAAAGAGAATGGCATGTTGTGCCCATCAGTTCCTACAGTGGAGACTATCAAGACACAGGCTAGGATGCATAAACAACCATGCAGCAGTGAGTGTTTGTACCTGAAGCTGCAACTGCTGCACAATCGTCTCAATGCCACCTGCAATCTGCATGATGCCATCTGTCATGATGTCCTGAGCAACCGGCTGATCCTCAAGATCAGCTGCCAGCAGGTTTGATCCAGACATGTGAGCGCTCGCACTGACGCCATGGACAGACGGGTGGTGCAAACTTCTGGGTTTGATGGTCAGCAGAATCTCATCGACCACCGCCTGACAGCTGTCAGTGCTGAGTGTTGTAATGGGGACAGTGGCTTTCACGCTGCCTATGAAACCAGCAGTGATTTCCCAGTATGGGGAGTTCTGCAGGAAGGCAGTAGTCTTTCTGTGTCAGTTCAATCTTGCAAGATCTTGCAGCAGGATGTTTCTTTTGGGCGTTGGAGCAGTATAACAAGATCCAGTTGCCTTGTGCATTGCTTGAACAGGTGCAATATCTGCTGTGGAGACTGGACAGGTTGGCTACTGCAAAAGCAGAATTGGCGTACAACAAGCAGCCCCCAGGTGCTCACCAGCTGCTCGTTTAGCTCATTGCAGTTTAGCAGCAACTGCCGAAGCTCAATGGTGCCTTGCCCCAGCTGCACATCCAGCTGGCTGGGGTCTATCTCGCTCGCCAAATACTTGCCCAGATTTCGCTTAAGCGCAAACTTGAAGGCCTTTCTTAAGAAGAAGTCAGAAAGGCCTGATAAGCCCCTCATTGCTGTTTGCTTCCTGCTTTCGAGCAGTTACCTCAAGGTTCCTGAGTTCATGTGCATCAAGATTTGCGATGCATCACTATTGGGACACAGCTCACGGATCTTCGCAAGCGTTACTTGCCATGCTGCGGTTAGCTGCCGAGGGATGCGCGCGGCTGTACTGTAAATGACATGCAGGTCGTGCATCAAACGCTGGTGCACAGACCGACACCGGAAGATCGGATCTAAAGTTCTACAGCTAGCGATGACCTGCTTTGATCTGTCGAGTGTCGTTGTGAAATCAAGGCATTGAATAAAGGTTGAGGAGACGAACGAGCACTTCTGTCTGATTCCGATCACATCTGAAACGCTCAAACTGCGCGATAGAGCGTGGACTGACCGCTGACCAAGCTTGCATACGCCGTACTGCTTTCCCAGGACTTGCAAGTATTACAGGTGACGGACAGCAGCACTATGCCGAGCTGACAATCTTGTGGTCATTGAGATGCTGTGTACTCGCATGCAAACCTGCTGTACACCACAACAATACGCCCGCTCCCAGCACCTCTCGATAGCCCACATCAAGCCTCTTCAGAAACCTGGTTTTCCTTGTTCTCAAGCTTTGCGGCATAGACGCGTGATCAAGGCCGCAGCGGAGGTCGGTCAACCCAAGCCTTGTTTTTGGTATCGAGTTCCTCGTACGATAATCCCAGTGTGTAGCCAGTCTGCTCCCGCAGAATCATACAGTGCATGTTCTGCAGAAGAAGGAGACCACAGTTTTCGGTGATCTTGTGGATGGTGACGCACAACTACAGGACATACCTGAGCCAGGACAGCAAGACTTTTGGGAGGGGGAGAAATGGGAGGTAAGGTAAATGGCTTGTACTAGATTGTAGTCACCAGCTCCTCTGCTCTGCGAGAAGCCCTCCAGGCTCTGCATGCTGTGGGTCTATGGACAAGATGCTCACGCAAGTTAGCTCACAAACATGCAGTAGCATAAAGTATGTCCATAAGTGTGAAAAACGTGTGATGCAAGCAACACTATCCTGAAAGTATAGGCTGCCAGGTCCTCAACAGCTTCTTTTGTTGTTGTGCAGTGGCTGGGCAAGCTATCGTTTGTGCTAGTCCCTCTTCTGGTGCTGTTGGCTGTTTTGGTGGGCGCTTTTGCTGCTAAAACATATGACTCGGGCGCCAGTACC
>JAABUK010006437.1_pt1 | contig 17537 bp, 9 predicted proteins | sample 5559141 | NCBI WGS metagenome assembly JAABUK01 (sample SAMN10711869, study PRJNA513367) | rock metagenome | isolation source: Antarctica rocks | place: Antarctica: Victoria Land, Pudding Butte nord | collected 2016-01-03 | reverse complement strand
CTGGCAACGATGCTACCAGCAGTAAAACAACGACTTTCAATTACACGACCGATGGAACTTACTCGCAGGCCGCCAAAGGCGGACAGCCGCTGACAGTGACGGACAACTTGGGCCATGTCACGCACCTGCGCTACGATGCGCGCGGCAACGTCTCCTCGACCTGGGACGCGCTGGGCGACATGACCGATATTTCTTACAACCTGGTCGATCAGCCGACAGATGTTTATGCACCGGCCACCGGTCAAACGGGAAGCGGGCGCACGCACCTCAACGCCAATTACCTTTATGTGGGCGGGCCGCAAACGAGTACTCGATTGTATGACGAGAGCGGCGGCTTGTTCCGCACCGTCGTTAGCTATTATGGACCCGAAGGTGAAACTCTGGGCCGCAACGGCGACACAACGGCTTCGTCGGTTGTCTATGATGCGCTGTACCGCATAAAAACGCTGCGCGATGCGTCGAATAACCTGACGACTTACTCTTATGATGCGCTGGGGCATACCACGCAGGTATAGGTCTTTAGTGTGTTGATGCGATGAGTTTTTGAAGTTGTTTGAGGCAGCGTTGATTATGCGTTTCAAGCACGATCCAGAGCCGTCTTTCCAAGTCTTCAAGATGCTGAACACAAACAGTTCTTCGCACCAGGCCCGACACACGGTTGCGCCACTTGTTGTTCAAGCCTTCAACGAGGCTGGTCTGACCGCTGCCTTTACCACAGGGCCGGTGCTGCCAGGGCCGGTGCTGCCAGGGCCGGTGCTGCCAGGGCCGGAACAGCTTGGCATACGCTTCGTAGAAGTCGGTATAAACCAGTTTGCGGCGGTAGCTCGAAGGAAGGCTGAACCAAAACTTCCACAAACTGGCAAACGAGCGATCTCCAATCCAAAAGCCAATCACCTGATGCGTTAAGCGCGAGATCGCCAGCCACAGATACTTGAAGCGCCGCTTGAAGCGCCGCTTGAAGCGCCGCTTGAAGCGGAAGCGAATCACCAACTCGTCCATCTCTAAGGCATCGCCTTTGACGGCTGGCAAAAGAGTATTGGCAAACCTCAGCCGCGACTGCTGAGACTTTTTTTGAGCACGGCGCGCACCGTTTCGCGGCCTGCGCTCAAGGTGCGGGCGATGGCGCGCTGCGATAGCCGTTCACCTAACGCCTTGACGATCAGGGCTTCTTTTTCCGGCGACAGCGTGCGGCTCAAAGCGTCGGGTGACCACGTCTTCTGGCACTCTTTGCAGCGCAGGCGCTGCCGCCCGCCTCGAGTAAAGCCAAAGCGCACCACGGATTCAACCTGTTCGCAAAACGGACACGCATACACTTTTGTGACCATGCAATAAGCATACGTCATCAACATACCTTAGACCAATACCAAGTCAAGGTTCTGGCGGTTAAGCCGGGCACTGGTTAAGATAAATCTATCAACTTCGAGTACTCGATAATCGTGTTCCAAGATGCCGTCGCGTTGGGACGCTGCCGCTAAATCACTTCAATCATCCTCATGAGCAAACATCATCTTTCCCCGGACGAACCATCTTACACTTTGTCGCGACGCGCTTTGCTTCAAGGCTTGGCCAGTCTTTCGGTTGTGGGACTGCCCGCAGGCTTTATCAAGGAAGTGCTGGCGCAAGGTGCTGCGTTGCCGGGTGGGGCGGCTTTCTTATCCAAACGTCCGGCTTTGAACGCGCGCCACTTCACGTCACCGGCTGTGGAAGAAACCATCCAGGCGGTGAAGCGACGCATTGGCGACCGTGAAATCGCGTGGCTTTTTGAAAATTGTTATCCCAACACGCTGGATACTACAGTTACTTACCGCGAAGTCGGTGGCAAGCCCGACACTTTTGTGATTACCGGCGACATCGACGCGATGTGGCTGCGCGATTCTTCGGCGCAGGTGTGGCCTTATCTGCCGCTGACCAAGCGCGATCCCAAATTGTCGCGCCTGGTTCAGGGCGTGATTCGCCGCCAGGTGCAGTTAATTCTGCTCGATCCTTACGCCAACGCGTTCATGGAAAATGCATCACAGCCGACGCAGTGGACCAGCGATTACACGCAGATGAAGCCGGGCATCCACGAGCGCAAGTGGGAAATAGATTCGCTCTGTTACCCGATTCGTCTGGCTTATGGTTACTGGAAAGAAACCGGCGACTCCTCGGCCTTTGATGCGACTTGGGAAAAGGCGATGGACACGGTTCTGCAAACGTTCCGCGAGCAGCAGCGCAAAGATGGCCTTGGCCCTTACTATTTTCAGCGCGGCGGCCCCAAACCCGACCCACAATCGACAGCGCCTTATGGCCCGCCGGTGAAGCCGATTGGCCTGATTTATTCGCGCTTTCGACCATCCGATGACGAAACGGTTTATCCGTTCTTGATTCCTTCCAACTTCTTCGCCGTGACGTCGCTGCGCCAGATGGCGATTCTGCTGGACAAGGTGCGGCACAATCCGCAAAAAGCCGCCCGCGCGACGATGCTGGCCAACGAAGTAGAAAACGCCTTGAAGCAGCACGCGGTCGTAAAACATCCGCGATTCGGCTCGATTTACGCGTATGAAATGGATGGTCTGGGCAATGTATTGTTGATGGACGACGCCAACGTGCCCAGCCTGCTGGCGATGCCGTATTTAGGCGCCTGTTCCACGGGCGACCCGACTTATCAGGCGACGCGTCGTTTTGCGTGGAGCAAAGACAACCTGTGGTTCTTCCAGGGCCGATATTCCGGCATCGGTGGGCCGCATGTCGGCAAAGACATGATCTGGCCGATGAGCCAAATCATGTATGGCCTGACGAGTACTCGATCTGATGAAGTCGTGTCGGCTTTGACGACGCTTAAAGCGACGCACGCCGGCACCGGATTTATGCACGAATCGTTTCACAAAAACAATCCGAATCGCTTCACGCGTTCCTGGTTTGCGTGGGCGAATACGCTGTTCGGCGAACTGGTTTTGCAAACCCTCCAGCGGTATCCGGATGTACTTAAAAACGAGTTGCCGACTCTGGTTTTCAAGCCGGTAATTTTGCCGCTGCCGATTCGCATTGCTGCGGGAAGCGATGTGCCGGTCGCCGGTTTCGTGCCCGACCCGAATGCTTCAAGCGGCAACACCAGTGGAGCGCATGTTCCGGTGAATACGGATGTTCCCAACGCCGCGCCAGAAGCGGTCTACCAGAGCGAACGCTACGGCTCCGACATCTCTTTTAGCTTTGCCGTGCCGCGAGGCAAGAGCTACAACGTGCGCTTGCACTTCGCCGAGATTTTCGTGAATGAACCGAACCAGCGCATCCAGAATGTGCAGATCAACGGCACTCAGGTGTTGAGCAATTTCGATATTTTCAAGGCGGCAGGCGGAGCGAACAAAGCTCTGGTTAAAGAGTTCACCGGCATCAAGCCGGACGCTCAGGGCAATATCGTCATCCGCCTGATGTCCACGCCCAGCAGCCCCGACCGCAATGCGAAAATCAGCGGCATCGAGATTTTGAACCGTTAAGCGGCATCTATCGAGTACTCGATACGCAGCATCAAAGCGCAGCCGCATCCATTGGAGGGTTGCGATTCTGCCATCAACGCAGTTAAACCGCTAATCGGGCAACTGGCTTTCTTTTGTCTGTTGTCGCTGGCTGCCACACGTTCAGCAACGGCGTTTTCTGCTGAAGGCCGGGCAAAAAGAGGTCAGAGGTTTTGTCGCAGGATTAAAAATTACCGCGTTCCTTTCTGCTTCAAGCGGTCTAAGAGAACAGCAGCCAGCAAAATGCCGCCTGAGGCGATGTATTGGTAAAAGGGCGGGATATTCAGCAGGTTCATCGCGTTTTGCACGGTGCCCATAATGAGCGCGCCCACAATGACCGCGAGGATAGAGCCAACGCCGCCGGTCAGTGAGACTCCGCCTAAAACGCACGCCGAAATAACCTGAAGCTCCAAACCTTGCGCCGTGCTGGGCTGGCCCGAGGTGAGACGCGAAGCCAGGATGACGCCCGCGAATCCGGCGACTAAACCCTGCAAGGTGAAAATGATGATTTTGGTGCGCGTAACGGGGATTCCCGCCAGTCGTGACGCTTCCGCGTTGCCGCCAATCGCCAGGGTATTACGACCAAAAATCGTCTTGCTCAGCAAAAAGCCGAACACAACGAAGCAGGCGATCATGATCCATACCGGCGTTGGAATGCCCAGAACGCTGGAAATGCCGAGCACGAAAAAATTGCTCTCGGTGACGCCAACGGCCTTGCCGCCAGAAACGATGTAAGCCAATCCGCGCACGATTTGCATTGTCGCCAGCGTGGTAATCAGCGCGTTAATGCCCAATTTGGCGATGACGGAGCCATTCACCAATCCCACAGCACCGCCCGCCAAAATTCCGGCCAAAATCCCCAGAAAGACGTTGCCCGTGGCATTAACAACCACTGCCGCCAAAACGCCTGAAAGCGCAACGATGGAACCGACCGACAAATCGAAGTCGCCCGATGCCAGACAGAACAGCATGGTGCAGGCGATGATGCCGACAGTCGCCACTGATAGCCCCAAACCTTTCATGTTGACCCAGGAGAAAAAGTTGGGGACAAACAGCGATGTCAGCGCGAAAAGCACCAGAAAGACAATCAGCATCCCCGAACTTTGCCAGAGCGCGGCTACATCGGGGCGCACGCGCGAGGCCGGTGTCGAATCGGGCGGAGCGGCGACGGGCGGAGGAGAAAGGGTAGAAGAATTCATAGTAGATTGGTCGCTTGCCAGCGCGAAAACAGCGCATCGAGTACTCGATGGAAAACTTCAGGAAGCAGACTCAACGCCAGGTTCAGGTGGCAACCGTTTCGACGGACGAAGAAAGATTTTCTACAGGCAAAGCCATTTGCAACGCTTTTTCGGGCGTGGCCTGCTCACGCGAAAGCTCGCCCACCAGTTGTCCCTGGCGCATCACGAAAAGGCGGTCGCAAATGCCCAGGACTTCGGGAAGTTCGCTGGAAACCACGATGACGCCGATGCCCTGGCGCGCCAGGTCGTAAATGATGTTGTAAATCTCGCTTTTCGCTCCGACATCAATGCCTCGCGTCGGTTCGTCGAGCAAAATCACTTTGACTTCTTCGCTGAGCCAGCGAGCTAAAATCACTTTTTGCTGGTTGCCGCCCGATAAATTGACGATGAGCTGCGAAGGCGAGGGCGTTTTGATGCTCAGTTTGCGGATGTAATCGAGCGCGTTGGCTCGTTCACGTTTTTCATCGATCCAAAATCCCAGGCCCGAAAAATGGCGCCGACCACTGAGATTGAGGTTCTCCTGCACCGAGCGCACACCAACAATACCTTCGCCTTTGCGATCTTCGGGGCAAAAGACAATGCCCATTCGGATAGCATCACGCGGCGTCTTCACGTCCACCGCGTGGCCTTGAACTTCGATTTGACCCGCCGTTTTGCGAACGGCACCATAAAGCAGCCTCATCAGTTCACTGCGTCCGGCTCCCACCAGGCCGAAGAAGCCGAGAATTTCACCTCGTTCCACTTCAAAGCTCGCCGGTGCGATGAGTCCTGGCCCCATCAGACCCTCGACTTTGAGCGCGGTCTCGCCGTGTGGACGCGGGCTGTAGTTCCAGATGTTCTCAATCGAGCGCCCGACCATGCGTTGCACCAGCGTATCGGGCGAGACGCCTTCGAGAGACTCAAAAGTTTCGACATGGCGGCCATCGCGAAAAACCGTGGCCGCATCGCACAGGCTGAAAATCTCATCCATGCGATGGGAAACGTAAAGGATAACTTTGCCCTGCCGCTTGAGTTCGGCAATGACAGCGAACAAATGTTCGACTTCGCGCGCCGAAAGGCTCGATGTGGGTTCATCGAAGGCAATCACCGTCGCGTCATGTGATAACGCCTTGGCGATTTCGACCATCTGGCGTTGCGCCAACGACAGACTGCTAACGCGGACACCTGGGTCGATAGCCTCGCCCAACATTTCGAGTTGACGGCGCGTTCGCTGAAGCAACTCGCCGCGTTTAACGATGCCCAGATGACCTGGCAAGTGACCCAGAAACAGGTTTTCGGCCACGCTCATCTCAGGGACGAGATGCAATTCCTGATAGATGACGGCCACGCCAGCCGCAATTGCTTCCGATGTCGTGCGAAAAACGTGTGGCGTGCCATCAATGGACAAAGTGCCACCATCGGGACGATAAGCGCCGCTCAAAATCTTGAGCAGCGTGCTTTTTCCGGCGCCATTTTCACCCAATAGAGCGTGAATGCTGCCTTGGCGCACACCGAACGACACCTCATCCAGAGCGCGCACGCCAGGGAAGGTTTTTGTAACCCCTTCAAATTGTAAATAAGGAGAATGCAACAAAGGTTCCTTCCTGAAGCTGGAGCGGATTCACCAGCAGTTCGCTTCAACGTGCGCGGGGCTTATCGAGTACTCGATTGTCGCAACGCAGTGCCAAAATAAGCTCACCTTGGTGTATGCCGGCGCTTAGTTGTCCAAGCCTTCCGCCTTCATTTTTTCTTTGTAGTTGTCGCGGGTAATTAATTGACCGGTCGTGAAAGTTTCTTTGGGCGGCTCTTTGCCGTCTTTGACCCACTTGTAAAGCATTTCGGTCGTCTCAAAACCATGACGACGCGGCGAGATCAACATGCTGCCGAAAAACCCGGTCGGTTTGGCTTTTTTGAAATCTTCCACGCCCGTGCTGCCGCCAATGCCGATGCCAATCACATCAGCAGCACCCAACCCACTGCCTTCCATCGCCCGCACCGCGCCTAGAACAGCCTCATCGTTCATGCCCAGAACCAACCATTTCTTGACATTGCCGTGCTGCGTCAGCACGATGTTGGCGGCGTCGAAACCGCCGGGCGTGTCGCTTGTTTTCTGGGCGCCTTTATAAATTTGTCCTTGAGGAAAACCACCCGCCGTCAAAGCCTCAATGGCACCGTCCGTGCGTTCGCGCGCGGTGTCGAGCTCCTCGAACGTCATGGCGCAAACTCCCACTTCACTTGTCTTCCAACCGCGTTTTTTCATCTCGGCGAGCAGCGCTTTGCCGACATTCTTTCCGATTTCACGCGCTGAAATGCCCATATAAGGCACATTCATGGATTTGCCGCCAGTGCCCACAAAACGATCATCGACGGTAAATACCTTGAGATTATCGGCCTGCGCCTTAGCCACAATCGCCGGGCCGAGCTTCACATCGGGTGTGCAAATCACGAAACCCTGTGCGCCCTGTGCGGCCAGGTTGTCGATGGCCGAAAGAGCCTTTTCTCCATCCGGCGCACCAATTTTAATCAGCGAGAACTTGTACTTGCTGGCGGCTTGATCGGCGAACTTCCACTCGTTTTGAAACCACGGCTCTTCGGGCTGCTTCACCAGAAAGCCAAGTTTGATATCACCTGCCGGGGCACCGGATGCTGCAGATCTGCCGGAAGGATTTGAAGCCACGCTGGAGCCCGTTGGAGATGTCGCTTTGTTGCAGCCTTGAAGCATCAACAAAGATGTCGTGAACAAAGAAGCGGTCAAGCCAAAGCTCCAGACGATGTTGACTTTTGGTGATGAAATGTTCATGGTGCAGAATATTTTAACCCTGTTTTGTTAACGTTAACCGCCACAATTATATCCGATAGTTTATAGCTTGCAAGCTCTTACTGCTGCGCTCGGGCAAAGAACTCGAATTTCACCCGAAGCTAAATCAAGGTGCAAGGCGTTGATCATTATTGCCCTATTCCGCCTTGAGATTCGACATTTGAAAAATTCGCACTCGAATTTACAGCAGTTTTTCGACCACTTCAACCCGCTGATTCTCTCCTTCACGTCAGATTTATTGGGCGCAGAATAAAAACTTTTGTTCTCCTGTTTAGATTTTAATGGAAAGGGGTATAATGTTTTTAGTTAGCGCTAACACAGGTCGGATTAGGAGCATATTAGCTATCCCAATCCGTCATTCAATCGAGTTTATTCCCCATCTTTGCCGCACCAGAAAAAGAGCGTCGGAGTTTGCGGGAGAACTCACAGGAGATTTCAGATGACACACTTAGTTGCGCACACGCCAGAACAGCACTCTCAGCGTAAACGCGCCGGGTTTACCCTCATCGAACTGCTGGTCGTTATTGCCATTATCGCAATTTTGGCCGCCATTTTATTTCCAGCGTTCGCCAAAGCGCGCGAAGCCGCCCGTCGTTCCAGTTGCTCCAGCAACCTGAAGCAGATTGGCATCGCGCTGATGCAATACACGCAGGAGTACGACGAGCAATACGCGCTGGACTGGGATGGTAAGCACACCTACGAACAAACGATTCAGCCCTTCCTGAAAAGCGCTGATATCTGGAAGTGCCCATCCAATTCCAGCAACACGACAGAAATGTGGCCTGCTTTTCCAGCGGATAATTTGCCGGCCATCAACGTTTCTTATTCCTCCAACTCTCGCCTCATTGTACCGGGTTGGGGCGGAGGAAAAAGTCCTTCGCTGGCGTTTATCAAATCTCCCTCGAGCAAGATCGTCATATCGGAAAACAGAGTCAGGAACAATCACATGATGTACCACGACGAGACTGTAGCGGATATGGCTGCCAACAACTTTGCCGGGCACTTGGGCACCATGAACTGCCTGTTCGTCGATGGGCACGTCAAGTCCATGAGGCCTGCCGCAACGGCAACCCCACTCAATATGTGGGGCACCATGAAAGACAACACGAGTACTCCGGGCGGCGACTGTGATACCACAGACAACGGGACGATGGAAGCCAAGGGCATCAACTGCGATGAGGTTTCTCAAACGCAGGTAGATGGCATGACCGCGCTCGCAAAGAAATACCAGTAGACACAGAGCGAGTTTCAAAGGTCGAGGCGTTATCGATTGCGATAGAGGGAATGCTCATGGCGACGCCAATCATGATGAGCCATCTGCCGAGATGATGGTTGGGCTTCCCGCGTTGCAGAAGTAAATACGATCGTTCTCTACAGACGGTAGCCACAAAGACAGGAGTTAGCGCGAACAATATTGGGAGGACGTTAAGTATAATATTTAACGCCCTCCCAATATTGTTCGAGAGACGAAATCTCCTCATTATGGCTACCCGAACCAGGAATACATATCAAAAGCGCGACAACAAGCAGCAAAGAATCGTGACGCTTGAGGACATCGCTAAACTCGCAGGCGTGAGTGCCATGACCGTTTCGAGGGTGATCAAAGGAACCGGAGGCGTTTCGTCCCTCACACGCGAAAAGGTGCTCCATTTCGCCAACGAACTCAACTACACCGCCAACTTGGCGGCGCGGTCTCTGGCTACAGGCCGGACTGGAACCATTGCCATTATCAGTGGCTCTCTGAATCAACACTATTACGCCAACGTCGTGCATCTGTTGGAATCTCAGCTGACTGCAAGTGGCTATCAGATGAGGCTTTTGCACACGCACGACGAGATGAAAGATTTGATCAGTTCGACCAATGCTTCGGCAGTCGATGGTGTCATCATTGCCGGCCTGTATAGCCTGGTGGAAGAGTTCCGCTCGATTGATCCTCAGATCTTTCAGCCTTGTATTTATATCGATACTCTGGAGCATACCGAGGTCGACTATATTTACGGCAACTTGAGTAGTGCAGTCGAGGAAGCGCTCGGCTTGATGCTCGCCGCAGGTTGTCAGCGTGTCGCGTATGTCGGCAATTTCAAAAAGAAGGCGACGCATCTGTTGAGGGAAGCTCGTAAAGAGACCTACTGCGCGGTCATGGAAACAGCACAACGCAGTTCCGAACTTATTACTGCGATGCCGGCTCCTGATCTCGCTCCGTCGGAGCGAATTCGAGTACTCAAAGAGTATTTTGAAACCTCTGGTTGCCCCGACGGCCTGTTGTGCATCAACGACGAAACCGCAATTTTAGCACTCCGCGCCTTAATGGATCTGGGTTATCGCGTGCCGGACGACGTTCTTTTGGTGGGCTGCGACGGCCTTCCCTACATGGAATGTTTCGAGCCGCCGCTGAGCACCATCTCCCAGCCGATGGAGCAGATTTGCGAGTTGGCGTGGAAGTTCTTGCAACGTCGCATGGCCAATCCTGACATTCCCTTGCAACAGGCGACCTTCAACGCCCAACTGCTGGTGCGAAAGTCGCTGCAAAGCCCGTCTCTTCGCTCCGCCGCCCAAAGTTAATCCTCTTTCAGAGCATCCGATACGAAAATGTTTGCACCTGTTTGTTTATCTCCGAAAGAGATCAAGTCGTCTTTTATTCCTATGAAATTTAACTCATCAGCCCAAGTGGCCAATTGGAAAGCAAAGCCTGTGCTCTGGAAACTCTTGGCCACCACCGTGTTACTCTCCTCTCCAATAGCGGCGCGCGCCGCCGATGCGCCGCTTCCGCCCGAAATCGAAAACGAACAAATCTTAAGCATCAACAAACAGCCGTGGCACGCGACGTTGATGCCTTATGCCACAATAGACGAGGCGCTGAAGGCCAAACGCAGCGAATCATCGTTCGCGCGTTCTCTCAATGGCGAGTGGAAGTTCAACTGGGTCAAACGGCCCGAACAACGACCCGCCGATTTCTATCAAACCACCTTTGATGACAGCCGCTGGAAGACCATTCCCGTGCCTTCCAACTGGCAATTGCATGGCTATGGAACGCCGTATTACCGTAACATTGGCTACACCTTCAAAAACGATTGGCCTCATGTCATGAGCGAGCCGTCCCGCGATTACACCGCGTATGACGAGCGCAATCCTGTGGGAAGTTATCGCCGCGATTTCGATGTTCCGGCGAATTGGGATGGACGCCGCGTGTTTTTGAATTTCGATGGTGTCGATTCCGCGTTTTTTGTGTGGGTGAATGGTCAGAAAGTCGGCTACAACACTGGATCGCGCAACACCGCCGAGTTCGACATTACGTCGTTTTTGAAGCGTGGGCAAGCCAACAAACTCGCGGTCGAGGTTTATCGCTACAGCTCCGGCTCGTATCTCGAAGACATGGATATGTGGCGCTTATCGGGCATTTTTCGCAATGTCACGCTGTGGTCGGCACCTGTCGTTCATGTCCGCGACTTCCGCATCGTAACCGACTTGGATGCGCAGTATCGAAACGCCATTTTGCGAGTCGCCGCCAAGGTTCACAACTATGGCGCGCAAAGCCAGCCCGCGCGCAACTTTGCAGTCACGCTGTTCGACCCGCAGGGCAAGCGCATTGGTGCGCCGGTTCAAGTCACGGTTCCAGCTTTGAGCGCGGGCGAGGAAACGACAGTCAATGTTGGGATTCCAGTACTCGATCCCGCAAAATGGACGGCGGAAACGCCGACGCTTTACACAGCGGTTTTGAGTTTGTCGAACGGCCAAAGTGCGCCAGAATTGTTGTCAAATCGCGTTGGTTTTCGAGAAATCGAGATGAAGGGTCGCGTGTTTTGCGTCAACGGTGTGCCGGTCAAGCTCAAAGGTGCCGACCGTCACGAAAGCAACGTCAATACCGGCCATTATGTCACCGAAGAGAACATGATCGAGGACATCAAATTGCTCAAGCAGGCCAACTGCAATCACGTTCGCACGTCGCATTATTCCAACTCTCCGCGCTGGTATGAGTTGTGTGATGAATACGGGCTTTACTTAGTGGCTGAAGCCAACCTCGAATGTCATGGCAATCAGTCTCTCTCCAGCGAGCCGCGCATGGAAAAGATGTTTGTGGATCGCAACAGGGCTAATGTCGAAAACTTCAAGAACAGCCCGTCCATTCTTCTGTGGTCTCTGGGCAACGAATCGGGCAGCGGCCCCAACCTGCGCGCTGCGGAAAAGATGGTGCGCTCTCTCGACTCGACGCGCCTGACGCATTATGAAGGCTTTGGCGGTGGCCCTGGAAACCCGGCAAGCATCGTTTCGCAAATGTACACCGATCAGGCCAGTCTCAATCGTGTCGGTCAAGACGAAGGGCAAACCAAACCGTTTTATCTGTGCGAATATGCGCACGCGATGTTCAACTCGATGGGCGGCCTGGGCGAATACAACGACATTCTCGATAAATATCCGGGGCTGATGGGCGCCGCGATCTGGGAATGGGAAGACCAGGGCATCTGGAATCGCCGCGACCCCAAACGCCAGTTCATCGCTTATGGCGGCGGCTTTGGAGAATTTCCCAACGACCACTATTTCATCCACAAAGGTGTCGTTTTTTCGGATCGCTCGCCCAAACCGCATTACCCGGAAGTGAAGCGTGTTTATCAGTGGATCGGCTTTACGCCCGTCGATTTGGCCAAAGGTCAAATCAAGGTCAAGAACAAATACGCGTTCATTAACCTCAACGGTTTCAGGGGTTCGTGGTCGCTCACCGAAGATGGCAGGCGCATTCAAAATGGTGCCTTTCCAGTACTCGATCTTGCGCCCCAACAGGACACCACGCTGACGTTGCCCATCAAATCATTTGTCCCCAAAGCCGGAGCACACTACTATCTGAACGTAGCGATGGCTCTGGGCAAAGACACAATGTGGGCCAAAGCGGGGTATGAGATCGCGCAAGGCCAGATGGAAATGCCGATGGCGCCTCCGGCTCCAACTCTTGCGGTGAAGGTGATGAAGCCCGTACGAGTCGTAAACAGCGTCGGCAGTGTCACCATCAGTGGCGACGGTTTCGACCTTGCCTTCGATTCAACGACGGGACAACTCACCCGTTTGGCGCGCGGCGGCACGAATCTGCTGCTGCCCGGTGGCGGCCCGAAGCTGCACCTGTGGCGCGCCCTACACCAGAGGGACGACAGTTACGCGGCAGGCGGCTGGGATCAAATGGGTCTTAAGACGCTTTCGACTCGGCTGGTGAAGTTCGAGGCGAAGCAGGTTTCGCCCTCGCAAGCTCGCGTCAGTGCAACTGTCCAATACACCGGCAAGAACGGCTTCGCTGCCACCCATGTCGTTTCTTACATGGTTTATGGCGATGGTTCGCTGGTTGTGGATAACGCCGTCATGCCGCAAGGCCCGGACATCGTGCTGGCGCGTATGGGCGTGCGGATGATGCTCGATAAGCGATTGGGCAACGTTGATTATCTGGCGCGCGGCCCAATGGAAAACTACGCCGACCGCAAGCGCGGCTCCGACATCGGCCACTATTCCAGCACCGTCGCGCAGCAGATGACGCCTTACGCCAAGCCGATGGAAAACGGCAACCACGAAGACGCAAGCTGGCTGGCGTTGCGTGGTGCTGGAATGCCCACGCTTTTGGCGAAGTCTGAAGGTGCTCCGCTCCAGTTCTCGGTTTTGCCCTACAGCGACGAGCAGATGGAACCCATCGAGTACTCGATTGATCTGCCGCCCTCGAACGCCACCGTTTTGTGCCTCGCTTCCAAAACCCTCGGTGTGGGTTCCGCGAGCTGCGGCCCGCGGCCCCTGCCGCAATATCTGGTCAACTCCAACGCGACGACGTTTTCTTATGGCCTGCGTTTGCTGCCCTCGACCGTTGCCGATGTGACCGCCATCGCGCGCACTGTTGCTCCACTTGATCGCCCCTGGCCGGTTCTGGCGACGCGCGATAGCATGGGACTGATTACGCTGAACGCGAACGGCGACGCTATTTCCTATTCGATGAGCGGCGCGACATGGCAGCCTTTCTCCGCTCCCTTTGCGTTTGCGTCCGGTGGCTCGCTGCGGGTGCGCAGCACGGCCAAAAGCAGCCAGACGCTGGAAAGCGTCGTTCCTATGGATGCCTTCGTTGACCGCCGCGCATGGAAAGCGACCGCCAGCAGTTTCGAGCGCGGTGAAGGCGATCCTCAGCACATTGTGGACGGCGACTTCAACACCTTCTGGCACTCGCAATATAGCCCGACTAAAGCGCTGGGGCCGCATTCTGTGACAGTGGACATGGCTGCACCACTTGCCATCAAAGCCGTCACGCTGACGCCGCGACCGGATAGTTCCAACGGTCGGCTCCGCGATTACGAATTGTATTTGAGCGATGACGGAAGGAACTTCGGTGCGCCGGTTCTCAGAGGCACTTTGCTTGACCAGGGCACGGTTCAAACGATTTCTTTGCCTGCCACGAGGACAGCGCGTTATCTCAAACTGCTTTGGAAAAGCGAGTATTCCGGCCAGAATCTCGGCTCACTCGCCGAACTCAGCGTCGTTCCCGCCAGTTAAAACGGAGCACAAGGCAAATTACCCGAGGATGCCGCCTTCGAAGTTGAAGGCGGCGTCCTGCGCGTTGTAGGGATTTGAGCGTTTCCGATGGCTGAATTGATCTTGTGAGTTGAGTCGTTCTATTTGCCTGCAAGCCGATTTCAAAACCTCGTTATGGCGTTATCGTAGCATTTCATCGAGTACTCGTCATCGAGTACTCGAAACCTTATTTTTCAAGGCTCGAGTCAAGGCTCGAGGTAATTTTTTACTTCTTCAATGAGGTTTTGGAACCGGCTTTAGCCCGATGTTGCCACCAACGACCTTTTACAGGATGTAGCCGCTTCAAAACCGGTATGGATTCAAAATGAGCACTAAACTTTCCGCCTTTCTGTCGATGTTGCTCCTACCGACACTGGTAGTTCCATTTCGCGCCCAGGATGTTGGGCGCGTCGCTCCGGCTGCCCTGCCACTGCCCTTGCCAGGAAGAGCTGCCGTTGCGCCCAATGTGCTGCGCGCCACCAACCCGTGGAACTTGCCCGTGACCGGGACATGGAAGTTTCAGTTGACGCATGGGAGCATCGTCGCAGGTCAGTTCGAGCCGGGAGTTCCGGGTTCTTTCGATGCATCGAGTACTCAAGGGAGCAATGCGCCTGCGCTGGCTTTTGACGGCGACGAGGCAACGCGGTGGTGCGCCAGCAACGGCGACCTCCCGCAGTATCTCGAAGTCGACTTGGGGAAAGTCCGTCATGTCCAAAACATCGGGATTACCTGGGAATATCCGAACACCCTTTACCAGTACCGCATTCAGGGACGCAAGGAACGCAACACAGGTCAGTGGGTTACGCTCACCGATGCGTCCGCAGCGCCAGGAGTTGGTGACGGGCCGATAAGCGTCCAGGCTGCCGATGTGCGTTATGTTCGCGTGACGGTCACGGCAGTCAGTGGCGGCAGATGGGCGTGCATCCGCGAACTCCAAATTCGCACGCTGGAAAATGGCCGCGAGACCTTATGGAAACCGCCAACTGCAATGAGCGCGAACCAGCCTGCGTCCGTGCGCGATGCCTTTGCTGCACCGGGCTTTGCCGACGCGAAGTGGGACAACATTCCGGTTCCCTCCAACTGGGAAATGCTGGGCTATTCGATCCCGACCTACAACACTGTGGACAATACGGTGGGATTGTACCGGCGCATAGTCGCGGTTCCGAAGGCGTGGGCGGGCAAGCGCATCTACTGGCATTTCGATGGCGCTCTGGATGGCGCCGAAGTGTTCGTCAACGGACGAAAAGCGGGTTATCACGAAAGCGGCTATACGGCTTTCCAAGTCGATTTGACTGGGTTGATAAAACCAGGCCAAAGCAATTTGCTCGCGGTGCGCGTTTCCAAAATGACTCCCTCGTTTGAGGCGGACACCGGCGATTATCAGTCGATGGGCGGCATTTACCGCGACACTTCGCTTATCGCCGTGCCGCAAACTCACATTCACGACATCACGGTGCGCACGCCGCTGGCTCCGAACTATCGGGATGCTACCTTGTCTGCTCAAGTGCAGGTCATGGGAACTCCCGGCCAGACTGTTTCCGTTACAGGACGTTTGGTCGATTCCAACGGCAAAGCGACCGGAGTGCAGCTTTCGGGAAGAGGCCGCATCGGAATGGATGGAATGACGGGTGTTTCCTTGAGCGCGCCGGTGACGGCTCCCAAACTCTGGTCGGCGGAAAAGCCGAACCTGTATTACGTCGTGATGGAGCTTTCGAGCGGCGGCAAACTTGTGGAGCGCGTCGAACAGAGATTCGGATTCCGGCAGATCGAAGTCAGGAACAACGTTGTGCTGTGGAATGGCCAGCCCATCAAATGTACCGGCATCTGCCGCCACGATTTCTGGGCCGACAAAGGTTTCGCTCTCACTGACAGAGAGTGGAACATGGACTTGAACATGATGAAGGCGGCCAATATCAACGCCGTCCGCACTTCGCACTACAATCACGCCGCGCGCTTTCTGGAATTGTGCGACGAGAAGGGCATGTACATCTTGGATGAAGTGCCGTATTGCTGGATTGACGAGCGCGTGAAAGACCTGTCTTATGCTCCTTATCTGTTGCTGCGCGCTCGGGAAACTGTTGCGCGGGATAAAAACCGGCCTTGTGTGCTGGCTTGGAGCTTGGGCAACGAAAACCCGATGGGGCAGGACTCGCAGTTGGTGATGGATCTGGTCAAGCGAACCGACCCGACGCGACCGGCCTTTGTTTCGGGCCAGAACCCCGAAAGTGTCAAGGGACAAGATTGGAGAGACGATCACTATCCTGGCCCCGAGTCTGTGGATCGGGACACGAATCAAACCAACGTTCGCTGGCCGACCAACTACACCGAACATCCGCACACCTTTTTTGAAAAGGAAGCGCAGGACTACGATCCCGGCATCTCCGATTTGTGGTCGGAAACGCTCATCAAGACGTGGAACAAATTGTGGCCCGCTCCCAACATGCTCGGCTCGTTCATCTGGGAATGGCAGAGTCAGGGCGTCGCCGACAAAAACGCCGATAAAACACGCGAGTTCTGGTTTGGCCCCGACCATTTGCGTCAGGAAAACAACAAGGGTGTTGTGGACGCTTATCGCAACCCAAAACCCGAATGGTGGATCGTGAAGATGGCCTACAGCCCGGTCGTGGTCGATGCGCGAAGCGTCAAATCGAGTACTGGAACTTGCACCGTCCCGCTCACGAACCATTACTCGTTCACCGATCTCGCAGAGTTGTCCTGCCGCTTTGTTGCCCTGAGAGGAAAGACGATTCTGCGTAGCGGTACCCTGCACATTCCCTGCGCGCCGATGCAAAGCGTTCAGGCCAGTTTCCCGGCGCCCGCAGGCATGACGACATTGCGTTTGGAGTTCACTCACCCCAACGGAAGATCGGTATCGAGCGCGAACCTTCCGGTTGATGGGATTGCCCTCGCTCCGCCACCAGCAGCGCTCGCGGCGGGCGCACCCTTGACGGCGCAGGACAGTCCCGACACTTTGCGCATCGCCAATGGCTTGCAAGAAATTCTCTTCGACAAGCATACGGGAACGATTCGGTCATGGCGTATTGGCAAGCGGAATCTGCTCGTGGGAGGCCCAATCGTGAATTTGGGCGAAGCCAAGGCCGGCAATGAGAACGGTTACTTCCAATCGCCTCAGCCTCCCGTCACCCAGGGTGTGCAAGTCACTTCGACTCCGGGAACCGATGGTTCGGTGCGTGTCAACATCACGAGTGACGTGCGCAATGGTGCCGATGGTTCGGCTTTGGGAACATTGACATGTACTTATGACATCGCGGCCAACGCGGAGATGCGCGTAGGTTGGAAACTGGATTGGACGGCGCCCGACATGCGTCTCTGGGAATCCGGGTTGAAGTTATCTGTCCCCACCGGCCTGTCGACAATGAAGTGGCAGCGCGATTCCTACTTCCTCGATTATCCCGCCGGACATCTGGGCGAGCCGAGCGGAACGAGCCAGTCCGGCGATGTCCTTTTTCGGGCGTCGAAGCG